>Ga0114911_1001302_pt1 | contig 13353 bp, 18 predicted proteins | sample MalvireepMed_904_FD_89688 | JGI IMG/M metagenome (GOLD analysis project Ga0114911, IMG submission 89688) | Marine viral communities from the Global Malaspina Expedition - Malaspina viral metaG DeepMed_904 | ecosystem: Environmental > Aquatic > Marine > Oceanic | place: Mediterranean Sea...
ACTTATGAAAGCCCACACGGTCTTTTGTACTCATTCGAATATGAGTTTGAAGATGACACGACAATTCGTGCAAATCATAAGTCGCAACAATCACCATTCAATGTAGGTGATGAAGTCAACGTCACAGTTAAAGGAACGAAGGACGACTTCAGTTGGGGTCAAGTGCAACGCAAAATGGAAGGTTTTGAATTTGGAGATAGGCCAAGCCCTTCAACTTCGACTTCTAATTCGGTGACAAGATTTGAAGACCGCGACGCTAATCGTCAAAGTCTCATAATGTCGCAATGGGCAATTCGACTTGCGTGTGAATGGGAAATGAACCAAGCACCACCGGACAAGGTTGATCTTAGGAACGCAATTGCTATTGCAAAACAAATAAAGAAGTACGCTTTAGATTTAGAAAACGTAGATACTACAGCCCCCGAAATGCTTCTTGACAATCCCTTCTAAAATGAAAACAAAATCAGACTTCAAGGAGTTCATAGGTAAACACTATGGAACACAAAGACGAATGGCTAATGATTTAGGGGTTACACCTGAAACAATTCGGTCTTGGATCAATAGAAATCCGAGGGGTATTCTCAAATACTCACCGGAAATTGTTAAAGAAAAGAATGTTACAGCATCACAAATCGTTTGGGAAGTAATGCACCACGAACGTTATTTGCAAGAATGATTGATTACTTTACTTTCGCAACGGAAGACGCAAACCAGTACGGGGTGGATGGGGCTATTATGCTTCACCACATCCGTTATTGGGTAGCAAAGAATGAAGCTAACGACAAGAACTATCACGACGAAAGATACTGGACTTACAATAGTCAAACGGCTTTTGCTAAGTTGTTCCCCTTTTGGACGGCACGAAAGATAGGTCGGTTACTCACTAAGCTTGAAGAAGAAGGTGCAATTATGTCGGGAAACTTTAACGACAAAAGATATGATCGCACTAAGTGGTTCACTTTGTCTAATGCATTTGTCAATTCTGGTAGTATGCATTTGTCAAAAATGACTAATGGATATGTCAAAAGTGACTTACCTATACCAGATAACTACCAAAGTAAAACACAAAGTATAACACAAATAGTGTTTCCTTTTGATTCTGATTTGTTCAAAGAAAGATGGACGCTGTGGAAGAAGTACAAAAAGGAAGAACATAAATTTGCATACAAGTCGCAAGTATCTGAACAAGCGGCTTTGAAACGAATCGCAGACCTATCAAACAACAACGAACAAAATGCAATCGAACTTATCGAACACGCCATCGCCCAAGGGTGGAAAGGATTCTACGCTGACAAAACAAGAAAAGGAAGTAAAAGTTTCGACGCTGAAAAGTATCGCGCTTATATCGACACGCTCTAAGATTACACCGGCGGAAGCTTGGCATCACGGCACAAATGTCCGTTCGGCATACAAGCATTGTCCAAGGATAACACACGCCGCACTAACCGCTTTGCTTAAAAGCACACTGGATTATTTAGACTATTCCAAAACCATTCGTGAAACGGAACACATTATTGAAGCGGTGGATCACTTAATTGAAGAATTTCCGGCAATGAAAATTGAAGAGTGGCGTTGTATTATGATGAACTTTAAGACAGGCAAATATGGCAATCAATACGAACGACTTATGTTGCCCGAACTTGTCGAAGCGTTTCAGCAATTCGAAGGTGAACGTGCTGACCGAAGGCATACAGCTTGGAAGCATATTAAGGACAAGCCACAAGAACCAATGACCGAAGAACAACGCAACATCTTTAAGAAGTTAGCTGACGACTTAGACTTACCCGAAGACGATACTGACGAACGTGGACGATGGAAGTTTATCGTACACCCTAATTCAACAATCGATGAATGAAGTAAGCACAATAGGGATAATAAACAAAAACAATCCAACAAGTTTACGACTGGTAAAAGACAAGCATTGTTCTTATGACGCTGAAGACAACCTTCATATAGTAGAAATAAAGAACCGACGATCTTATTATCCGACTAAAATGATTGAAGCGTTAAAGTTGTTTTCTAATTATCAGAAGGCGCAACTAAAGAAGAAGCATTTTATTTATGTGGTGACTGACGAAAAAGGTCTTTACACTTTTAACATTTCAAAGCACATCGACACAATAATTGCTTCGGGTATAGTTAAAAAAGAACAACCGAGCAAGACGGACTTCAAAGGCGGCAAGACCATATTCAAATTTTACTACAACTTGGACGAAAAACTTTCATCGTTTACACACTCAATATGAAAACTTGCACAAGCATATCAGGTGGTCAGACATCAGCGTATATAGCAAAAAATTATCCAACGGACTTCAATGTATTTTCTTTAGTTTGTATTGAAGATAAAAGATGCACACCAAAAGACAAAAAGTTAGTGCAACTTGTAAGCGACAAAATTGGTAAAGAATTTATTGCAACTGCTGAGGATGACATTATACTGCATACAATTTTAGATCTTGAACAATATATAGGAAACAAAATACATTGGGTATCTGGTGATAGCTTTGATAAAATTATAAATCGCGGTGAAAAAAAATATTTACCAAATGTGACAAAAAGATTCTGCACTCAATTAATGAAGTTAAAACCATTGTTTGAATGGTGGTTAAAAACCATTGCAGAACCTGTAGAAATGCAAATAGGGTTTAGAGCAAATGAAATGAGAAGGGCAAAGAATATGATCGAAAAAACTAACGAGAATGGTTTGCTTACTTTTAAGCATATTGTAGGCAAAACTAAGAACGGGAAACAAAATAAATGGAAAGACACAGCTTGGCAAAAGCCAACTTTCCCACTAATAAATGATGCAATCTACAAAGATGAAATAGTTGAGTTCTGGAAAGGTAAGCCTGTAAGGTTTGCATATATGAATAATTGTATAGGTTGTTTCCATAGATCTCCAATACTACTAAAACATATGAGCCAAAGACACCCTAACAAATTTCAGTGGTTTATTGACGCAGAACAAGATTCTAATTACGGCGAAATAACTTTTAAGAATGGTTATTCATATCAAAAAATAAAAGACAGTTTAGAGCAGTTAGACTTATTTGATGATGATTTCAACGAATGCGATAGCGGATATTGTGGTCTTTAGTTATCACCATTAGTTGCAGAACAATCTGAATTGTTTTATATAGTCCTATATGGAAGGACTTGTTATTGCAATGGTAGTTTTAGCGTTCGTAGATATCGGCGTTGAATACTATTTGTACGAAGGACTTAGAGTGAACGAAGCCATCATTGCTTTACTTGGTATTCTATTCTTATGCCTGTAAAGCGTTCAACACTAATCAAGAAACTTGACAAGGTGTTTTCCCAATACATCAGACTAAAGGACGCAGATCACGCCGGGTACGTTTCTTGTTTCACTTGTGGTATGACTAAAAATTGGCGCGAAGTAGATGCCGGTCATTTCCAGTCGCGAGGAAAGTACGCTACTCGATACCACGAAGACAATGTAAAACCGCAGTGTAAACGCTGTAACGGATTTAGGGGCGGTGAACAATACCAATTTGCACTTAACCTTGGCACGGACTTAGCTGATGAACTTGTTTATCTAAGTAACCAACCGGCACGACTTACTAACGATTGGTTGTTGGAAAAGATTAAACACTACCAACAAGAAGTCAAGAAACTTTTGTAAGCTTTGAGTGTGGTTCAAAAATACATAAGGGAAAACTATGGCGCGATAATAGAAATCGCCAAAGTCATAACGCAAGGACGACACCCGGATTATGAAGATTTAGCGCACGAAGTTATTGTGATGGTGCTTGAAGCGAACCGCGATAAGATGCGTGTCATTGTAGAAAAGAATCAAATGCGCTTTTGGATTATCCGGTTATGTATAAACAACTACCGAAGTTCGACAAGCCGCTACCATTACAAATATCGAAAGCCAACGGAACGTCACCGTCAAGCATCCGAACACCTTAAACATCTGCATAATCTGAACGACGTAGATCAAAAGAAATGGAACGAAGTATTGTTGAACTTTATAGAAGACAAACTTGAAGATGTAGATTGGTTTGAAAAGAATTGCTTTGCTATTTACTACGGCGATAAGCATTCTCTAAATTCAATGGCTAAAGAAACAGGCATTAGCCGGAACACGTTGTATCGTGCAATCCGCGATGTTAGAAATTACATACAAAATGAAATCAAAAAGCAAGGGCTTAGGAGACACTATCCAAAAAGTAACTAAGGCAACCGGAGTAGAAAAAGTCGTGAAGGCATTTTTTGGTGACGATTGCGGTTGCGATAAAAGGCAAGACCGATTGAACAAGATGTTTCCTTATCGTGATATTCAAGCAATGACGGAAGATCAATATACGTTTTTCAAAGACGTTCTTCAACCGGCCTACCGAGGACACCAAACCCTTAAAGGAAAAGATTCCGATTTCTTTTATCAAATGTACAATGACATATTTGGAAAGAAGCAAAAGAAAACAAAGTGTACTTCTTGTAACAAAAATATGTATATTGAACTTCTGAAGGTTTATGAAGCGCAATGTACTAATGACGACTAATTTATATCTAAATATCGGATATCTATACGACATAAACGGAATGCAAGAAAAAGAAATAACTAAAAAAGAAGCGTTGTCGCTAACTAAAAAACGCATCAAGATAATGGGTTATAATTGGAAAGACTTGGAAAGCGCGAAGCGACACCGACCTTTATCGGATATGCGCAAGGTTGTATGTAGTTACCTATATGAAAACCGTTGGACATTTCCACAAATCGGAAAGCTTTTGAATATGGATCACAGTTCAGCGATATATCACCGCCGAACATTTAACGAACTACTACAAACCGATGACCAAATGCAAACGCTTTGGTTACAATTTAAGAATACAAAATGACCGCACGAAAAGCGAAACGCCACATCAACGAATCAGACGACTATCTTGTTCTTAGTAGATTGCGCGACACAATACTTGTAGACCACAAGGACAACGATTCGTTTAACATTATATTAGACTTAGCAGTTGCTAACCCACATTTCTTGGGATTGCTAAAGTCTGTAATCAAATCAGTAGATGAATATACAAAGCAAGAAGATACCGATAAGTCAGATTCAAGTCGACCCGAAGAACCCAAGGATTCTCAACAAGACGAAATTCAAGAAGCTGAAGTCATCGATTGAGAACTTTCCTGAAATGCTAGAAGTGCGACCTATCGTCGTGGCCGATGGTATTGTGGTAGGTGGGAATATGCGACTACTCGCAATGAAGGATTTAGGATTCCGCGAAGTCACAGCCATTGACGTTACCGATTGGACACAAGGCCAACGCGATGAATTTATGATTAAAGACAATCTAAACTTTGGCGACTGGGACTACGATATACTTGCTAACGAATGGGAAGGTACTGACCTAGATAATTGGGGACTTGACTTATGGCAAGAAGATGAAGAACCTAAAGAACAACCTAAGCCACAAGGTATCAAGATTGAATTTAACGAAAACGATTTCGACACCGCTAACGAACTAATCAACGCACTAAAGAATTCAGACACCTACATTGGGGGGATAGTCTTGGACGCTTTAAGGAAGCAATTCAAATAACCCAAATGGCACACAATAAAAAAGACTTTCTCGAAGCACTTGAACGATCACTTGGTGTAGTAACCACCGCCTCGAAAGCGTGTAACATAGGAAGGCGAACACACTATCGTTGGCTTGAAGAAGACGAAGACTACGCTGATGCGGTTAAGGACATACAAGAAAGCGCAATTGACTTTGCCGAAAGTTCATTACACCAACAAATCAAAAACAAGATACCGAGTAGCACCATCTTCTATTTGAAGACCAAAGGCAAACACCGAGGGTATGTAGAGAAGCAACAAATAGAAGTTAACGAACCGAAGCCTTTTAAGTGGTTTGACGATGAATGAATACGACAAAGAACCCGACGCTGACAAAGAACCTTACAAATGGTTTGTGTATTGGTTTTATAGACTGAACCCGGATTTACATAGTCCGTACTGGAATGTACCACCGGCAACTGACGAAGACCGCAAAAGAATATCGACAATTACTTTTCGCGATTGAAGCAACCGAGTACATACTACCACGTTAAAAAGTCTAAAGCAAAGATTCAAGTACACCAAGGGGGTACACGTTCGGGCAAGACCTATTCTATTTGCCAAGCGTTAATTGAATTGTGCTTTAAGAACAAGGGTGCGGGTATTGTTATCACAATAGTTAGAAAGACATTCCCTGCATTAAGGGCATCGGTAATGCGTGACTTCTTCGACGTACTAACTAAGGGGGGTAACTACTCCGAAGAACACCACAACAAGTCACAAGCAACATATACCTTGTTTGGTAATCTTGTTGAGTTCATTTCCGCCGATCAGCCACAAAAATTGCGCGGACGTAAAAGAACGCTGTTGTACATTTGTGAGTGTAACGAATTATCACTCGAAGACTTTCGTCAGTTAATTTTAAGAACCACGGATAGGGTGTTCCTATGTTACAACCCAAGTGACCAATACCATTGGATCTACGAACACGTTCTTCCACGCGAAGACGTTGACTTCTTCCAAACCACCTACCTTGACAATCCATTCCTAGAACAAAGTGTTATTGACGAAATAGAACGCTTTAGAGAAACCGACGAAAACTATTGGCGTATATATGGCCTTGGTGAACGTGGTGTCAATGTATCGGCTGTATTCCCGCAATGGCAAGTCGCTGATGACATACCAGAACGGGCAAAGCTTGTCGCGTATGGGTGTGACTGGGGGTTCACTAATGATCCAACCGCAATCGTTTCAGTTTGGCGTGAAGACTATTCTTTGTATATTAAGGAACACCTTTATTCAACCGGTCTAACAAATAGGGATATCAGTATGGAACTTGACAAGCTTGAACTAGACAGGACACCAATCATTTGCGATAGTGCTGAACCAAAGTCGATTGAAGAACTACATCGCTTAGGGCATAACGTCAAGCCGTCAAAGAAAGGTCCTGATAGTATTCGCTTAGGCATCGACATAATGAAACGCCATAAGTTATATATACTAAAAGATTCATTAAACGCACAAAAGGAATTTAGAAACTACCGATGGGAAACAAATAAAGACGGCGTTCAGCTTTCGAAACCTATCGATAATAATAACCACATAGTCGATGCGGTGAGGTACGTTTGTATCAATCGCATTGGAACACCTTATTCAGGTAAATACTTTATATCATAATGGAAATAATCGTACCCGATTCAATGGCGGATGTTTCAGTCAAGCAATATCGTGACCTCTCAAATATCGACCTTGAACAAGACACAACGGAATGGATGTCACAATCGATTTCTATTCTTTGTAATATAGACAGCGTAATTGTTGACAAACTAACGCTTAATGAATTAGATAAAATAGGCGAAGTAATTAACAAGGTAACAGACCCCGACCAAAACAATCAAGAACTTCAAAAGAAGATTGACTACAAAGGCAAGCGTTATGGCTTTCACCCTAACCTGTCAAAGCTAACTGTTGGCGAATTTGCTGACTTAGAATCTTATTGCAATGGTGGGTACTTTGAGAACTTGAATGAAATCATTGGAATATTGTATCGACCAATCGTAACCGAAGGCGGTGATTTCTACACAATAGAAGACTACGATGCTGTTGTTTTTCCTAACTATTGGGACGACTTGAAGATGGACGTTGTATTAGGAGCAACCAATTTTTTTTTGTCTACCGCCGAAACCTTAACGAACGCTTTAGTCAGCTATTCAAAGGCGGAACAGGAACAAACATAATTGCTCAAAAATGGGGGTGGTATTCTATTATATACAATTTAGCAGGCGGCGATCCCTTAAAAATAGAAGATGCAACCTTAATTGAAATAGAATCGGCCTTTACATATTTAGCTTATGAACAAGACCTAAACCGACAAGACAAGTCACCTGACGCAGAACAATACCGATGAAATCTTATATCCAAATAACGAACCTACTTCAAACGATAACGAACAATCATTTGATGCTTCAGCACTTTGCGGCCGGTCCTTTAGACCAAGTTGATATTGAAAAGCTAGGTCAAACCGACTACCCGTTTTTATATTGTGAAATCCTTGGTGCAAACATCGACAACGGTGTTATGAGTTATGACCTTGAATTGATGGTTGCCGATATGATTCAACCGGATTTAACCGACAGGAATCAAGTCTATTCGGACACGCTTCAAATACTTCACGATGTATTGAATCAATTCATTCAGTCGCTTGCAACAACGAACACCACAGTCGATGACGATTACAAAGTGGAACTACCAATTACTTGCACACCATTCACGGCAAGGTTCGATAACGAATTGACGGGATGGAGTGGATCACTAACCATAGAGGTGTCGAATAAAAACGACCTTTGTATTGCACCCTTTAGTTAATGGCTAAACTACAATTCACAGTAGGTGGTGTAAGCTATCCGGCAACGCACACTAAAAAGGCATTAGAGTTCATCGGTAAGCGTTGGCGTAAGAACGCAAGAACATCGCTGAAGATGCAAGGCCGTATTAACACGGGTGCGCTTTACAATTCAATGAAGGTTTTTGTAGGGGCTAATCAACACGCGATGTATGTAAACATAACACCCGACGTTGACTATTGGGAATACGTTGATAAGGGTGTTCAAGGTGCTTCAAAGAATATCTTTCCTAAACAATCAGATTCGCCGTTTAAGTTTGGTAGTGGAAGGGGCAAGCCAGGACTAAGAGGGGCGATTGACCGATGGACGACACAAAAGAACATTCAAGGCACACGCGACGCACAAGGTCGGTTCGTCCCACGCAAGTCGATAGTGTTTGCGATAACTAGGGCGGTATGGACTAGGGGCTTGAAGCCGTCGTTATTTATAAGCGGAACGTGGAAGCGTTTTAGAATTAAAGCCCTTAACATTTTAGCCGTTGCAGTTGGTGAAGATATGGCTGAAGCAATCAAACAATCATTACAAAAAAACCCTAATCTCGACGTGAAATGAGTATGACCGTAAGACAACGCCCAAGCACCGCAGATGTACACGGCGTATTTGAACAACAAATGTATGTGATATCTTCAACCGAATATTCCGGTGGTTCGTATTACAAATTTCGCTATATCGCTGAATGGTATGTTGCAGGAACTAAAGTCGCAACGGTAAAGGTATTTCCTAACACTGAAGGGTGTGGTGTATTTAGGGTCGAACAAATAGTGCAAGACTTTATGGCGATAACTAAAGCCGACCAAAACGCTTCAACAAATCAGATATACAATAAGTCACTTCACCTTCTAGGTCTTAACGTCGTTGCCGATTCTTGGTCACTAAGCAATGGCGAGAACTACCGGAAGATTGAAATGCGTTTTAAGCAAGAATATTCCGCAACTGCTACAGGCAATCCGGTTGTTGATGCTGTTAATAAAATAGACGGGGAATATATTGATTACATAATGACGGCGGGGTTAAGAAGAAACATTAAAGGAACACCCGCCACTTGGGACACTGGTATTCCGCAATTCTTACACGAAGAAAATTGGCTTGATGCATATATTCCTAAAACCCAAAGTTCACTAGTGTTAAGCGACCGCCAAGCCGATAGTAGCTTTGTAAGCACAACCGCAAGCAATGTCCCTGTTGTACATCAAGACGTTACATTAAAGGACTGTAGAACCTTTGGCGTTTTAATGGACGGTACTGCTCCGACAGGCTCAACGGCTGTATCAGCGTGGATAGGAACATACAATTCAAGCAACGTCCTTACAGCTTCAGGTTTTATCACAGCCGCTTCGTCCGGTGGGACAGCACCAGGATCAGTTAGTAACGATAATGAGCGACAACAATATATCGGGGTTGGTCCTGCAAACTTGGCGCAACAGACAACGGTCGCGTCCATCGCATCGGCCTTTAGTGCTAATCCAAACCTTATTGCTTATTACGAAGTTTTTTTGATGCAAGATTCAACCACAGTACCCGCTAACGGAACAACAGGAGATATGGCTTCTTGCTGTTATCAATTTACCGTGAAAGATGCAGATTGTCGGTATGGCGTTGACCAGTATAATCCTATCACGTTAGCGTGGCAAAATTCACTTGGGGCTTGGGATTATCAAAGCTTTAATCTAGTAAGTCAAAAGCAAACAAACCAAATAAAGCGTAAGACGTTCGAACAAGTACCCGGTAATTGGGACACCGCTGACGCTTCACAAGACTTCAACTATCGAGGCGACCAAGGGGGGCTAAGGATAGCCAAAGTAAACGCACATCAAGAATATACTGCTCACAGCGATTTGTGGAATGAAGATGAAGTTGACCTACTCGAAACTCTAATGCTATCACCTAACGTGTACTTAATAAGTTTCTTAGGCGGGACAATAACGCCTATAGTAATAACAGACACAAACTTTGTCTTTAAGAAGAACGTTAATGAGCGTGGACCGTTCTTGTATCAAATCAAGTTTAAGAACGCAAAAGAAAGACCAACAACTAAAGGTGGAACATATAGAGGTTACTGATGATTGAACTAATTGCATACGAACAAAAATCCACACTGGCTACCGATGTTGTCGGGGATCAATGGACGCTTGACATAACACAACCCGGCGGTGTGTCTTTGAATTACGAAGTCAGCAAAGGCGAAGACATAATGGGTCGATATAGCCCTTTTTCGCAAACTTTCAAACTACCTTTTACAAATCACAATTCAAGATTCTTCGGGTTGTATTATGATGTCAACCTGACATCCGCATCAGCACAAACAGTATTTAACATACACAAAAAAACATATTGTGAAATTCGTGTTGATGGTATTCCAATCATTACAGGTTCGCTTCAGCTTAAAAACGTACACACTAAAAGCGAAGAATACGAAGTTGCTGTGTTTGGTGAGGAGGCTAATATCTTCCAAGAAATCAAAGACCGCAAGCTTATTGACCTATTCATCAAATCAAATGCGATGGATATTGATTATGACGTTCCGCTTACGCCCATAAATATATATAATTCTTGGAATCCAGGTTTAGACGTTACCACTGGAAATGTAGGAAATGGGATAGTAATTTTTCCTCTTGCTGATTACGGCTTGGGTGGAGAATATAATTTTTTGTATTACGAAAATAACGACTTTAATGTTGCAGGGTTAGCCACTAACAATTTTATCGAACCCTTTATGTTTAAGCCTAGTATTCAAGTAGCACACCTATTTGAAAAGATTATTACACAAGCGGGTTATACACTGACTACAAATAGCTTTTTAACATCAGACGCTTGGACTAAGCTTTATATGACTTTAGCAACCGATAGAGAATCAACCGCGACAAGAGGGGTGTTAGGCTTATGCGTCGCCAACGATGGTGCGTCAGGTCCGCTTCAATTAAACCAAACTTCACCGCCGGGTCAATGGGTATCAACAGAATTACCCTTAAATGATGACACAGGAACAGGAGTTTCAAACGATCCACCTGCACTGTTTGATGCTTCGGACAACTGGGACACCACGAATTTATGGTTTACAGCACCTGCAACAGGATGGTATCACGGAACAATAAACATTAGATATACGGCAAACATCATAGGAAATTCCGGCGCACAAATGCAGTATGGTGTTTTAGTTCCGGGAGTAACGAGTGACTTTTCTTATCAATATACTTGTTTTAACGGAACGAATGTAGCCAACACTTTTAATTGGTCTTTGTTTATTGAAGAAGGACAAAAAATGCGGACGACCTTTAGAGTTCGAATGAATGGGTCAAATGCATACCAATACGTTCAAATACTACCATCGGGTACATATTTGACTATTTACGCAAGTCAATTGACTAACGGGATAGCACAACTACCTAACAATATGCCCGACCTTCAGCAAAGCGCATTTGTTAAAGACTTATGCGAAAGATTTAATCTTTGTGTTGTTGCTGATGCCGAAGATTCTAAAGCCTTAAAAATACAGCCTTGGCAAGACTACATCAATGACGGGGCTAGGAAAGATTGGACCGATAGGTTAGACACTTCTAAAGAGTTTACAATAAAACCAACGGATTCAATTCGCAATAAATTTATCTACTTGACGGACGCTGAAGACGATAGTATAAACAACGCCGCATTTCAAGAATCAAACAATTATGTAATTGGCGAGTATCGTCAAGAAGTGGGTGATGACTTTACCTCTGGAACACTTTCAAACAATCCAGTATTTGCACCCTTTCAAGTGTCGATAATTCCCGAAAGCAACGGAACGACACCAAGCCCAATGTCCGACGTTTTAATTCATCGAGGCTATGGCATAGACACAAACGGACCAATATCAACGGCAAAGCCGAAGTTGTTTTATTACAATGGTTTGAAAGATATTGCAAATGGGAACTATATAAAGATTGGGAATTCTGGAAGTGAATTTACCAAGTATTCTTTGTGTTTACCGTTCTACAATAACGGCGATCCAATTCAATCCGATTCACCTTTGGCTTTGTGGAAGTGGCAACCCACATCGGTTTTTGGGCATCCAACGTTCGGTTCAACCCCAAGCGGAGAGGGTTACTTTGCTAGATACCATCAACAATTTTTAATGAGTATTTACGGCAATGAAGCGCGAATTGTAGAATGTGAAATTATGCTGTCGCCGACTGATATATTCAACTTCCGTTTTAATGACGAAATAATTATAAAGAACACAGCTTATCGAGTTCTTAAAATAAGCAACTATCAGCCATTTGCAAACGTGCCTACTAAGGTAACTTTATTGAAAAAGTTGGACGCTTTCAAAGGGCAAAGTATTCCACAACCCGAACAGGATTGCGCTTTGATTATTACGGGCTTTCAACAAAATGGAAATGTAATATTTACCGATCCAACAGACGGAACTACATCAAGCGGAAATGAAATATGCTGTAACGAAAATGGCTACAATTGGAACACTACGCAAAACGCTTGTATGTGGTTAGCCGGACCAACGGGAACGGGCAATGGATTAAACGACGGGATATTACCTGACACACCCTATTCGGATGGTAAAAGTTTAGTAACAAACATCGGTGGGGTTTACGGGTATAAGAACAAGCAATCAAAGAACTTCAATCCAATTGTAGGTGAAGTTTCTATTCAAGGCAACAATGAATTAACTGGAATCCCAACCACGCAAAAAAATGTTGTTCTTTACGCCACTACATACAGCAACACAATTGCCAACGCAAGTTCAACAGGAAAAGCAGACACGTCGGGATATTTGTTTTTACCATCGGGAATGACGGCGCGAATGGTAATCCGTGCGCTTTCGGTTCAGACTGACAAATACTCAGCAACATCCGGTGAAGGATCACAAGGACCGACTTCATTTAAGGTGTGGACTTTTATGGCTAAAACGTGGCCGGAACAATTAC
>Ga0114911_1001307_pt1 | contig 13318 bp, 6 predicted proteins | sample MalvireepMed_904_FD_89688 | JGI IMG/M metagenome (GOLD analysis project Ga0114911, IMG submission 89688) | Marine viral communities from the Global Malaspina Expedition - Malaspina viral metaG DeepMed_904 | ecosystem: Environmental > Aquatic > Marine > Oceanic | place: Mediterranean Sea...
ATACCCAGCTTGTTGGCTTCGTTGATCGCGATGCGCTCATGGTCGACGTCGACCACGAACAGCGCGTCGGGCAGGCCGCCCATATCCTTGATGCCGCCCACGCTGCGCTCGAGCTTATCCTGCTCGCGGGTGGCCATCAGCACTTCTTTCTTGGTCAGCTTGGCGAAGGTGCCATCTTCGTGCATGGCTTCCAGCTCGCGCAGACGCTTGATGGATACGCGGATGGTCTTGTAGTTGGTCAGCATGCCGCCCAGCCAGCGATGGTTGACGAACGGCTGACCGGCACGCTGGGCCTCTTCCTTGATGATCTTGCTGGCCGCACGCTTGGTGCCGACGAACAGGATCTTGTTGTTGGAAGCGGCCATCTTCTCGACCACGGCGGCGGCGGCGTTGATCGCCGGCAGGGTGTGCTCGAGGTTGATGATATGGATCTTGTTGCGTGCGCCGAAGATGAACTTGCTCATCTTCGGGTTCCAGTACTTGGTCTGGTGCCCGAAGTGGGCGCCTGCCTTGAGCAGGTCACGCATATTGACTTGCGCCATGGGAATGACTCCTGATGTATCGGGTTAGGCCTCCATGCACCCCATGGATCCGACCGCGGCGAGTGTTTCGCCGACGGCACCCGGGACCATGTGTCGGTGCATGTGTGTTTTTCAAGGCATTGATTGCTTGTCGCCTGACGCCGCGCCGCGCTCTGGAGCCGCGCTCGGCAGATGCAATGTCGAGACGAGGCGCCAAGGCGGAGTACGGTTTGCAGTCAAGCGCGCGGCTTTATACCATAGATGACCGCCAAGATGAAGCCGGCCGGGCCTTTCAGGCCGACTCGCGGCCCCATTTCCCGACCCGAGATTCCATGAACGTCCCGATCAATACCCCCGACGATATCGAGAAGCTGAAGATAGCCGGACGCTGCGCCGCCCAGGTGCTCGAGATGATTGCCGAGCATGTCCGTCCGGGCGTCTCGACCGGCGAGATCGACAAGCTGTGCCAGGATTATCTTGAGCAGGAATTGGGCTGCACATCGGCCACCATCGGCTATCACGGTTACCAGCACGCCACCTGCATCTCGCTCAACCACGTGGTGTGTCATGGCATTCCCGACTTCGGCAAGCTTTTGAAGAACGGCGACATCTTCAATATCGACGTCACCGTGATCAAGGACGGCTATTACGGCGATACTAGCCGCATGTTCGTGGTCGGCGAGAACATCAAGGGCGAACGCCTCTCGCAGATCACTCAGGAGTGCCTTTACAAGTCGCTGGCAATCGTCAAGGAGGGCGCCCGGCTGTCCGACATTGGCAAGACGATCCAGGCCCATGCCGAAGCCAACGGCTACAGCGTGGTGCGCGACTTCTGCGGGCACGGTATCGGCAAGAACTTCCACGAGGAACCGCAGGTACTGCATTATGACGGCTACGACCAGCATAACGACCTGATCCTCAAGGAAGGCATGTGCCTGACCATCGAGCCGATGATCAATGCCGGCAAGTACCAGACCAAGGTGCTCAAGGATGGCTGGACGGCGGTCACCCGCGACAAGAGCCTGTCGGCGCAGTGGGAGCATACGCTGGTGGTCACCAGGGGCGGCTGCATCGTCACCACGGTGCGCCACGACGAGGACCTGTCGTTTCTCGACGGCTGACCGCCGTCTTCGTTGACCCGCCCTTCGTCGCCGCCTGGAGAGTCGTTTCGCATGCTGCTGCATCACTACCGCTTCGTGGCCGACGACAGCCTGTTTGACGTCGCCGACTTTCGCGCCGAACTCGACACCGGTCGCCCGCCGGTCCCGCTGTACAAGCAGGCGCTGCGCGACATCCAGACGCGCCTCGACGCACGCTTTCGCGACGGCGCCGACATCCGCGACCTGATTCACGGACGGGCCTGGTGCCTCGATCGGCTGCTCGAGACGGCCTGGACCCGCCACCCCTGGCCCGATGCCGGCGTCGCGCTGCTCGCGGTGGGCGGCTACGGTCGCGGCGAGCTGCACCCGCATTCCGACATCGACCTGCTGCTGCTGCTCGAGCACGACGACGACGCCCCCTATCGCGAGCCGCTCACTGCCTTCATCACCTTTCTCTGGGACATCGGCCTGGAGATCGGCCACAGCGTGCGCTCGCTGGCCGATTGCGAGCGCGAGGCGCGCGCCGACGTCACGGTCATCACCAACCTGCTGGAAACGCGCACCCTGGCCGGCCCCGAACGCCTGCGCGAGGCCATGACCGAGCGCCTGTCGAGCCGCCACATGTGGCCGCCGGCTCAGTTCTTCGAAGCCAAGTGGCAGGAGCAGATCGCCCGCCACTACAAGCACAACAACTCCGAGTACCAGCTCGAGCCCAATCTCAAGAGCTCGCCCGGCGGGTTGCGCGACATCCAGATGATCGGTTGGGTGGCCAAGCGCTATTTCGGCCCGCTGCGTTACGAGGACGTCGTCGCCCAGGGCTTCATGAACGACGCCGAGCTGCAGATCCTCAGCCAGGGCCAGGCTTTCCTGTGGCAGGTCCGCTACGCCCTGCATACCCTCACCGGGCGCGCCGAGGATCGTCTGCTGTTCGACCATCAGCGCGCCATCGCCGAGCTGTTCGGCTTTAACGACAGCCACCAAGGACTCGGCGTCGAGCAGTTCATGAAGCGCTACTACCGGCATGTCACCGCGCTGGCCGGGCTCAACGACATGCTGCTGCAGCATTTCGACGAGATGATCCTGCGCGGCGACGAGGCGCTCGAGATCCAGCCACTCAACGCCCGCTTCGAGATTCGCGGCGGCTACATCCAGGCGCGCCACCCCGGCGTCTTCCGCCGTCGTCCCGCCGCACTGCTCGAGCTGTTCCTGCTGATGGCCCAGCACCCCGGCATCGAGGGCGTGCGCGCCGAGACCATCCGCCTGATCCGCGATCACCGCCACATGATCGACGAGGCCTTCCGCGACGACCTGCGCCACCAGAGCCTGTTCATGGAACTGCTGCGCAGCGGCGGCAACGTGCCGCGCCAGCTGCGGCGCATGAACCGCTACGGCATCCTCGGCAAGTACCTGCCCGAGTTCGGCCAGGCGGTGGGGCTGATGCAGCACGACCTGTTCCACCTGTACACCGTCGACGCCCACACCCTGCGCCTGCTCAAGTTCATCCAGCGCTTCCGCGAGACCGCCGGGCGCGAGGACTTTCCGGTCGCCGCCACGCTGATCCATCAGTTGCCCAAGCTCGAGCTTCTATGGATCGCCGGGCTCTATCACGACATCGGCAAGGGCCACGGCGGCGATCACTCGCTGATCGGCGCCCAGTACGTCGCCGAGTTCGGCGAGCGTCACGGCCTGTCGCCCCGCGACACCCGGCTGGTCGCCTGGCTGGTCGAGCACCACCTGCTGATGTCCAAGACCGCCCAGAAGCGCGACATCTCCGATCCCGAGGTGATTCGCGAGTTCGCCCACCAGATGCGCGACGAGGTGCATCTCGATTATCTCTACGTGCTCACCGTCGCCGACATCACCGCCACCAATCCCTCGCTGTGGAACGGCTGGCGCGCCGCGCTGCTGCGCCAGCTGCATGGCGAGACCAAGCGCGCCCTGCGCCGCGGCCTGGAAAACCCCATCGACCGCGACGACTGGGTCCGCGAGACCCGCGCCGAGGCACTCGGCCTGCTGCGCACCCTGGGCGCCGACGTCGCCCGGGTCGAGGTGCTGTGGGACACCCTCGGCGACGACTACTTCATGCAATACACGCCCAGCGAGATCGTCTGGCAGACCCAGGGCATCCTCGCCCACGCCGGCTCCGAGCTGCCGCTGGTGCTGGTCAGCGCGCCCGCCGAGGACACCAGCGAAGGCGGCACCAAGGTGTTCATCCATACCCGCTCGGTGGACGATCTGTTCGCCGCCACCGCCGCGGCCATGGACCAGCTCGACCTGTCGATCCACGATGCACGCATCGCCACCTCGAGCAACGACTGGACGCTCAACACCTTCATCGTGCTCGACGACGCCAACGAGCCGATCCGGGAAGCGGCGCGGCTCGAGCGCATGCGCGCGTACCTGGTCGAGGAGCTCGACGATCCCGACGACTACCCGCAGATCGTCAATCGCCACACCCCGCGCCAGCTCAAGCACTTCCGCGTGCCCACCCAGGTACTGATCGAACAGGACCCGGCCAACGCGCGGACCATGCTCGAACTGATCGCCCCCGACCGCCCGGGGCTGCTGGCGCGGGTCGGGCGGATCTTCATGGAGCAGCACATCGCGCTGTCGGCGGCCAAGATCGCCACCCTCGGCGAGCGCGTCGAGGACGTGTTCTTCATCACCGACAAGAACGGCGAGCCGCTCATCGACCCCGAGCGCCAGGCGGCGCTGCGCGAACGGCTGCGCGAGATGCTGAGCGTTTGACACAACCCGACAAAAAAGGCCAGACAAAGCACTCGTCCATAGGAATAGGGTAACAAAGCAAAAATAAGGGCAAACTGGTGAAAAATTACCCCATTGAAGCTATTATGCTCCCCTTCCAATAAGGGGGCGGCATGCATTCACTTTCACCTGAATTTCTGGATAGGCTGCGCTATGACGGCTTGCAACTTGCCACCTTGCGTACGCTAGGAGAGCATCGCGGAAAGCAACAACTATTCACCATTCAGTCACCGGAAGTGCTACGTGATCTCAAACAAGTGGCAGTCATCGAGTCAGCTGAATCTTCTAACCGCCTCGAAGGCGTCGTAGTAAAGCCCAGTCGGCTCAAACCCTTGATAGTACGCAACGCTACGCCTAAAAGCCGCTCCGAGCAGGAACTGGCGGGTTACCGCGATGCGCTGGCACTGATTCATGAATCGGCAAGCGATATGCCCCTTTCCGTGGGAGTCGTCAGACAACTGCACGCCCTTCTCTACCGCTATATGCCGCAGGATGGCGGGAATTGGAAAGCAACCAACAATGACATCATCGAGAAAGGGCCTGATGGCAGCAGTCGTGTTCGCTTCCAGCCAGTCGCCGCGCACCTAACCCCCATGGCCATGAACAAGCTAGTGGATTGCTACCAACATGCCCTGGATCGTCATTTGGCCGACCCTCTCGTACTGGTCCCACTCACCATCCTGGACTTTCTCTGTATTCACCCTTTTCCAGACGGCAACGGACGTATGGCCAGATTGCTGACACTCGTACTGCTCTATCATTTCGATTATGACGTGGGTCGCTTCATCAGCCTGGAGCGTATAATCGAGGAATCCAAGGAGAGCTACTACGAAACCCTCGAAACCAGTTCCCAGGGCTGGCACGAAGGCCAACATAACGCCCGTCCCTGGCTCGACTACTTTTGGGGCGCTCTGCTGCGCGCCTATAAGGAGTTTGAAGCGCGTGTCGGCACCATTGACAACAGCCGGGGGAATAAAAGCGATCGGGTTCGTGCCGAAGCGCTTAATCGCACCCTACCTTTTTCGATCTCCGAACTGGAAGAGAGTTGTCCCGGCATTAGCCGCGATACCGTGCGCCTAGTACTACGAGCACTGAAAGCCGAAGGGCTAGTCAAACCGACGGGGAAAGGCCGGGGCGCAAAATGGATAAACATACAGTAAAATGATATTCAACCACGTCTCAGCTTGTTACCGAACACTTTTGGACAACCATGACCGCACCGATCCAAGCCTTCGACCAGTTACGCCGCTTCCTCAAGGACATGTTCCAGTTCGAGGCCCACGACCTGGACTTCGGCATTTACCGCATCACGCGCTTGAAGCGTCAATTCATCCAGTCTTTCATCGATGGCGAAGCGGACAACAGCCTGCGCAGTACCGTCAATCACGCCCTGGGTAGCGTACATAACAGTCAGAGCGAAACCGCACGCCACTGGCTGGCGGCCTTTGCCGCCCAATTCGGTGACATGGGCCGTCCGCTCTGGCAGGCCGTGGCGGAAAACCCCGACGATGAAAATGCGCAATCCCGCTTTAGGAGCCTGTTCACCATGCCGGTGCTCAGCGATGAGCAGCGCGAACAGGCCGAAGCCCAGCTGACCAACTTCCTCGAGACCCGCCAGCTCTCTGCCGAACAGCTGGAAACCAAGGTCTACAACCACCTGCTCAACTTCTTCGAGCTGTACTACCAGAACGGTGACTTCGGCTACAACACCCGTGCCACCAGCGCCTTCAAGGTGCCCTACGAAGCCGACTACGACGGCTCGGACACGCTGTTCCACTGGAAGCACAAGGACAGCTATTACATCAAGACCGGCAACGGCTTTCATAGCGTGCGCTGCCAGGTCGCCGGCCAGTGGCTGGAATTCCGCCTGACCCACGGCGACAATGAACAGAGCCAAACCAGCGAGCGCAACAACAACAAGGACGCCGACAGCAAGCATTATCGATTGGTGGATATTCAGCCCATTGCCGAGCAAGGTGCCGAAGGTGATGAAAAAACCGTCTGGCAGGTGCGTTTCGCCTTGGCGGTGAGTTCCACCCCCAAGATCGCGCTGTACACCCGCCTGTGGCAGACGGTTTTTCAAGGCAGTGATGACCTAACGCCCTATCTGCACAAGAAGCCCGACAAAAGCGATCCCGAGCCCGGCAAGCCATTATTCAATGACCTGACCGACGACTTCGACAAGAGCGACGGCGGCCAGATCAAGGGCATCGGCCAGCTGCGCCTCAAGTTCGAGAGATATCTTGAAGAGCTGGCCAAGCGCAGCGAGTTCGCCGATCTGGGCGGCAATGCCGGCGAGCGCCAGCAAGAGCTGGAGCAAGACTGGATTGCCGGCGCGCTGTGGCAGATCGACCGTAACCTCAACAAGTTCTACGTTGGCAACGACGCCGACTACTTTATCCACAAGGATCTGCAGGGTTTCCTCACCCGCGAGAAAAGCCGCTTCATCAAGCAGGTGATCTTCTCGGATCTCGACGCGCTATTGCATGCCGGCGAGGACAACGCCACCACCCTGATCGCCCGCACCTTCAATCAGGTCGCGGATACGCTGATTGGTTTTCTCGCCGCCATCGAGAATTTCCAGAAAGGTCTGTTCGAGCTGAAGAAGAAAGTGGTCGATACCCACTATCTCGTGTCAGTCGGCAAGCTCCCGGCGCACTTCCATGCGCGGGTTTTCGCCAATGTGGCCCAGCGCGACGAGTGGCGCGATGTTTTCAAGGTCGATGTCAGCACCGCCAGCGAACTCGCCGAGCATCCCACCCTGGTGGTTGATACCCGCCTCTACCGTGAAAGCGACCCCACCTTTCAGGATGACCTGCTCAGCCTGGCCGAATTCGACGATCTCGACGAGCAGACCGATGGCCTGTTAATTAATTCGGAGAACTGGCAGGCGCTGAATCTATTGCAGGAGAAATTCCGCGAACAGATCAAGTGCATCTATATCGACCCGCCCTACAACACCGGCGGCGACGGCTTCCTGTATAAGGACAGCTTCCGGCATTCCAGCTGGGCATCAATGATTTCTCAAGGTTTAGAATTGGCGAAGGAGCTACTAAATTCTAACGGCTTACTCTTTTCTTCTATTGACGCAAACGAGAAGGCGACCCTGCAGGCAGTTACCCATGAAGTGTTCCCAAATTTTCCGGCACTTGAAATAATTAGAACTACTGGCACGCCAACGGCTCAGGGAACAACTGGCTTAAGCAACACATATGATTCACTTCTTATTTCAGCAAAGGGGGAAAAAGCCCACATTTACGGCCAGCCTCTCACTGAAGAAGACAAGAGAATCTACAATCAAAAAGACGAGAAAGGAAAATATCTGACCCGCTCACTTCGCATGACCGGAGAGGAGGATCGAAGAGAGGACCGTCCAGAAATGTATTATGGCGTGGAAGATCCTGATGGCTCTTTGGTTTACCCCCGTGGCCCGGGTGGGTATGACAGCCGCTGGCGCCTCAAAAAAGATGAATATAATTCCCGATTAGCAAGTGGTCTAATTGAGTGGAAAGTCCCATCTAGTCGAGACGGCATGGATGATGACCATGAAAACGAAGCTATCACCAAATGGCAGCCGCACCTAAAGTTTTACCTTCCAGAAACAAAAACTGTTCAGAACATTTGGGATGATATCGAGGGCAATAAAAAAGGCAAAAGAGATTTAAAAAATGTAGCTGGACAAGTGAAAAGATTGACGCCAAAGCCTATCGGCCTTATAGAAAAAATAGTCAATACCGCCTCACTTCCGGGAGACATAATTCTGGATTACTTCGCAGGAACTGGAACGACAGCTTGTGCTATTATTCGTGCAAATAATAAAAACAGTGGCGAGGGTCGTCGCAGATGGATACTTTGTGAATCAAGCAGCATCCATAATCTAGCAAAGAACCGTGTAAAACGGCTTAACTTCTCGCAAAACTGGACTAATGAAGAGCCTCAGGACAATGGAGAATCCGGTACTTTAGGTCTCATTAAGCTACAAACTCTAGAGCAGTACGAAGATATACTCGATAACCTGACACTGGATGACGGCGGCCAGCCGCGTGCGCACTGGGACGAAGCTGCGCTACCCAAACAGATCCCGGTCAGCTACCTGTTCCGCCCCGAACAGAACAACCTGTCCAGCTCGCTGAATATCTCACGCCCGTTCAACCAGACGCTGCGCATCGGCAAGGCCCGCGAAGAAAAACCCATCGACCTGATGGAAACCTGGTGCTATTTGCAGGGCTACTGGGTCAAGTCGCGCCGCGTGTATCGCCCTGACACCCACCCAGATCTCGACCGGCAGTATCTGGCCGTGGAAACCACCCACGGCACGCTGGTGGTGTTTCGCGATATCGATCCCGCCGAAGACGACACCACCAACCTGCACGCCATCCTCGCCCACTATGCCGACGCTCAGGGCGTCAGCCGCATTCAGCGCCTGGAGCTGAACTTCGATGCCGACCTGCGCCGGCTGGAGCTCGACACCTACCTGATTCAGGCCAGCGACTTCTTGCGGGGGGCACAATGGAGCTAAAACTCTACAACCATCTCAAGCACGAGCTGCTGGGCGAGTTTTCCGCGCGTGCCGAAGGGCATGAACGCGACTATCAGAAACAGGTGGAAAGCTTCGCCTCGCGCCAGAGCAGCGGCCTGCCCAAGCCGATGGGGCGCAAGATTCAGAAGTGGCTGAACGACTACAACCAGCTGCTTTCGCGCCCCTTTACTCTACGCTATTACCAGATTTTGGCGCTGTATTTCACCGAGCATGTGCTGGAGCAAAAGCGCGCCGGCAAGAGTTTTGCCGAGCAAAAAGCGCTGGCGTACTGGATGGCCACCGGCAGCGGCAAGACGCTGCTGATGCATCTCAATATTCTGCAATACATCGCACACATTGGCGGCGGCGCAGCCTTCGACGAGTTGCAGATCATCCTGACCACGCCGGGCGTCAACCTGATCGAGCAGCATGAGCGCGAGCTGGGCGAAGTGGTCCGCCAGCTGAACCGCCTGTACAACAACCGCATCAAGCTCACGGTCGCCACCACCGGCGCGCTACTCAACAAGGAACCCGGTTTCTTCAACATGCCGGACAGCACCCGGCTGTTCCGCCTGATCTTGGTGGATGAGGGCCATATCGGCCTGGCCAGCGGCGGCAAGGAGGTCGGCGCCTTCAAGCAACTGCGTCAGGAACTGCTCAAGCCGGATAACGCTTTTCTGTTCGAATACTCGGCAACCTATCACGGTATCAGCGATACGCATGTGCGCGACTACGAAGAACAGATCGTCTACGACTACAACTATTACCGCTTCTTCAAGGATGGCTACGGCAAGGACTACGCCCTGCAGAGCCTGGCCGACGATCGCTTCGCCGATACCGGCAAGGGCGATGCCGCCTTCTTCGCCAGCACCTTCGATACCCTGCGTGAAAAACTCACCGCGCATGAGCACTTGACCGTCAGCCAGGCGCATGGCGCCGGCGAGCTGCCCTTCGCCGGGCATTTCCCCGACAAGCCGCTGCTGGCCTACATGGGCAATACGGTGGAAGACCCCAGAAAGGAAGGCACCGCCAAGGACGAGGTTTCGGACATTCGCCGCTTCGTGGTCTGGCTCGCGCATCTCGATGCCACCGATCGCGAGGCCTATTCCCCCATCTTCAACGACCAGCACAGCGGCAAGCTGACCCTGACCCGCTCGCCGGGCGTGGCCGATGAGATCTGGCTGTCCTGGGGCGATGGTCAATACTGGGGGTTGATCAACGTCGGCAACGGCGACAAGTTCTTCAAGGAGTGTGAGGCGCACCCGCAGTTGCATGACGCCAATGGCGAGCCGCGGGTGACATTGAGCAAGGCGCCGATCGTCAATGCGCGCTATCACTTCGACGCCATCGATGACGTGGGCTCGCCGATCAATGTGCTGGTCGGCAGCCGCAAGTTCGCCGAGGGCTGGAACTGCTTTCGGGTATCGATCATCGGTCTGATCAACCTCGGCTCGAGCAAGGGCAACAAGATCATCCAGATCTTCGGGCGTGGCGTGCGCCTGAAAGGCCTGCGCGGGGATGGCAAGCGTCGCCATCAAGAACACTGCACCGATTATGCGGCGCTGGTGGCGGACGATACGCCGGATAGCCAACTGCGCCGCCTGGAGACCTTGAACGTCTACAGCCTCAACCGGTCATGGCTGGAAGTCTTTCTCAAAGCACTGGAAAAAGACCTGCCGGCGATTGCCGGGCCTTACAGCCTCGAGGTGAAGCCCGCCGTCGTGCAGGTGGGCACGCACAAGCAAAAACGTGCGCCGTTGGCGTTCACCGAGTATCAACACAAGCTGCATACCTTCAAGGTAGGACGTGCCGATTTCGATTCGCCCTTGCGCATCACGCTGAACGCCGCGACGCATGAATGGCATTGGCACTATTTTCAGCGAGACGGATTTCAGCAAGGCGGGTTTCAGCAAGACGGATTTCAGCGAGACGGAACGCAGCAAGGCGATGTATTCAGCGGCCGGCTGGCCAACCCCGGTTTCAGCCTCGATTACCGTGCGGACCGCAGCCAACCGGGCCACAACCTGGTGGCTAGCCTGAAAGCGTGCCTCGCGGACCAGGCGCTGTTCGTCTCCAGCGATTGGCTGCAAACCCGCCTGCGGATCTGGTGTAGCCAGCAACGTGTGCAGCTGTATGTGAACCATGACGGCGCCAGCCAGCCTCTTACCCTGGCGGCGCTGCTCGCGCCGACCAAGGAAGTGCTTTACGACCAGCCACTGAGCGAGCGCAACTGGCCGGTCATCGAGCGCCTGCTGGAAGAGGTGCAGCGCGATTTGCTGGAAAAGATGTTCCACAAGGTGCGTTATGACATCGACAGGCGTCAGTATCGTTTTGAGACCGTACGCCAGAATGCGCCGGACGCGCGCGGCGATTTTATCGATCGCTACACCCTGACTTATGAGTTCGCGGACCAGACGCAGAAGGTCGCCTTCGAGAACGATGCCTCACTGAACCAGCAGATTCAGCTCGATCTCGAGGAAGCCCAAGGCGATTACCATATATACGAGCCGCTACTCGGCGAAGCCGCCGATACGCTACTCAAGAAGCATAAACTCAAGCGTATCGGCATATCGCCGGACAGCCTCAACGCGGGCGAGCGCAAATTCCTTCGCGACATCCTGGCGTTCATCGACGTCAACTATCCCCGCGACCATCGCGAGTTTTACCTGATGCGCAACGTCGAGTCGCTGCGCTCGATCGGCATCTATCTGGAAGGCGAAACCCGCGTTTTCTATCCCGATTTCGTGCTCTGGATCGTCGATGACAAGGCCAACAGAACCACGCTGGCCCTGTTCGACCCCAAGGGCCAGACCGGCATCGTCAAGGAGGACGATCTCGGCCTGAAGGGTGTAGATGGCATGAACGACAAGGTGCGTGTCGCCACCAGTGGCCAGCTCGTCGAGCTGGCAAAACAACTGCAAGGCCGGACGGAGCGAAAGTGGTCCATCCATTCATTCATCCTACTACGCGATAAGTCGCCGCTGGGGCGCTGGAAAGGCTCTTCGCCGACCGATAAGGAAATGGAACTAGCCGAAGACATGATCAAACGCGGTGTATTGCGTCTGGATTGGCATGGAAAAAACGAATCGGGGCACGCTTCTGCCACGCTTCGCGATGGCGACTCGTACTTGAGCCGAATTTTCGCTCAGCTCCTGGCATGACATGCACGGCCGGCGCATTTGAGGGGAACCCCACGGCTTGCCTATAATCGGTGGCTTCGCGCCCCACGGCACCCATGACAAGACAATCCTGCCCTGGCGCCGACGCATCCACGCTTCCCACGAGCGACACGTTCGACCCGCTCTCGAATCAGGACCGACCCGGCCCATGAACACGTTATACGGCATCAACAACTGCGACAGCTGCCGCAAGGCGCGCAAGGCCCTCGACGCCCAGGGCATCGATTATCGCTATCACGACCTGCGCGACGACGGTCTTGACCGCGAGCGGCTGACACGCTTTCTGGCCATGGCTGATCTGGCCACGCTGCTCAACACCCGCAGCACCACCTGGCGCGGCCTGGACGCCGCCGAGCAACAGGCGGCGCGCAGCGATGCCGAGCATGCCAGCGCGCTGATCCTCGCCCAGCCGACACTGCTCAAGCGCCCGCTGCTCGACACCGGCGAGCGGCTGCTGGTCGGCCTGCCCCGCGACGGTTATGCCGGCCTGAACGCCTCGGCACCCTAGATCGCAGCAATGCCGGACGCCGCAGGGCCGGGCGCACCGACTCACGACACTTATCAAAGAGACTTCAGGAGAATCGCATGCTGAGTTTCGCACTCGGAATCGGCAACCAGAACACCCAGGGCGACTGGCTCGACGTCTATTACCCGGCGCCGCTGTTCCAGCCGGAAAGCGCGCTGGCCGAGGCCGCCCGCGAGGCGCTCGACGCCCCCGCCGGCAACGCCGTGGTGAGCTTTCTGCCCGAGCATTGCGGCAAGCTGGCCGAGGCCCTCAAGGCCGCCGGCAACGCCGAGCAGGCCGAGCTCGCCACGTCACTGGCAGCCAGCCGGCGCCCCCTGGTGGCGACCTTCATCGCGCTCGATCAGCCGCCCGAGAGCGCGCCGGAGGTGTATCTCAAGCTGCACCTGCTGTCGCACCGGCTGGTCAAGCCGCACGGTATCGACCTGACCGGCATGTTCGGCCTGCTGCGCAACATCGCCTGGACCAACGAGGGCCCCATCGACATCGAGGAGCTGCCCGCCCGGCGCCTCAAGGCACGTCTCGAGGGCCGTCCGCTGTCCGTGGACTGCGTCGACAAGTTTCCCAAGATGACCGACTACGTGGTGCCCAAGGGCATCCGCATCGGCGACAGCGCGCGGGTGCGCCTGGGCGCCTACCTCGGCGAGGGCACCACGGTCATGCATGAAGGGTTTGTTAACTTCAACGCAGGCACCGAAGGCCCCGGCATG
>Ga0114911_1001309_pt1 | contig 13308 bp, 9 predicted proteins | sample MalvireepMed_904_FD_89688 | JGI IMG/M metagenome (GOLD analysis project Ga0114911, IMG submission 89688) | Marine viral communities from the Global Malaspina Expedition - Malaspina viral metaG DeepMed_904 | ecosystem: Environmental > Aquatic > Marine > Oceanic | place: Mediterranean Sea...
CCTGCGAGAAGCAGGGCCTGGCGCCCGGGCAGGACCACGACCTGTCGGCGCTGCGCGCGGTGCTCTCCACCGGCTCGGCGCTGGCCCACGAATCGTTCGACTACGTCTACCGCGACATCAAGCGCGAGTTGCTGCTGGCCTCGATCTCCGGCGGCACCGACATCGTCTCGTGCTTCGCGCTGGGCTGTCCGATCCGCCCGGTCTACCGCGGCCAGTTGCAGTGCCGCGGGCTGGGCATGGCGGTCGACGTATTCGATGACGACGGCCATCCGCTGCGCGGCGAGAAAGGTGAACTGGTGTGCACCCGGCCCTTTCCCTCGATGCCGGTGGGCTTCTGGAACGATCCCGACGGCGAGCGCTACCGCGAGGCGTATTTCTCGACCTTCCCGGGCATCTGGGCGCACGGCGACTACGCCGAGATCACCGCCGAGGACGGCCTGATCATCCATGGCCGCTCCGATGCGGTACTCAATCCCGGCGGCGTGCGCATCGGCACCGCCGAGATCTACCGCCAGGTGGAAAAGGTCGAGGGCGTGCTGGAATCGTTGTGCATCGGCCAGGAATGGCAGGATGACGTGCGCGTGATCCTGTTCGTGCGGCTGAAGGAAGGCGTCGCCCTCGACGAGGCACTGCGCGACGAGATCAAGCGCACCATCCGCGCCAATACCACACCGCGGCACGTGCCGGCGCGCATCATCCAGGTCGCCGACATTCCCCGCACGCTGTCGGGCAAGATCGTCGAGCTTGCGGTGCGCAATGTCGTGCACGGTCGACCGGTCAAGAATCAGGATGCGCTGGCCAACCCCGAGGCCCTGACGCTGTATAAGGACTTGCCCGAGCTGCAGCACTGAACGGCGACGTCCGTTGGCTGGGCAATATGCTACTCACGCCGGCGCCAAGCATTGGCCAGCGTGAGTGGCGCAAGGCTGGGCAGCTTCTCGCGCTTGCAGTAGCATGACCGCCAAGTCACTGATGGAGAATGGCATGTCGACCCTGAAGGGGCTCGTCAGCCTGCTACTGCTGATTTTCAGCACGCTGTTCTGGGGCGTTCCACTGCTAATCCTGACAATGCTCAAGCTGATCACCCCGACCCGCCGCCTGCGCCTACACGTACTCGGCGGGCTCAATCAGGTTGCGCTGGCCTGGCTGGGCACCAACCTGTGGTGGATGCGACGCTGGATTCGTCCGCTCCTCGACATTCACGTTCCCGAGGGGCTGTCTCCTCATCAATGGTGGCTGGTGATCGCCAATCACCGCAGCTGGACCGATATCTTCGTGCTGCAGATGGCGCTGCATCGGCGGATTCCCATGCCGCGCTTCTTCATCAAGCGCGAGCTGATCTGGGTGCCGATCGTCGGCATCGCCTTCTGGGCACTGGAATTCCCCTTCATGCGCCGCTACAAGCGCCACCAGCTGGCCCGCAACCCGGCTCTGGCCGAACGAGACCGGCGGGCTACCAAGCGGCTCTGCGAACACGCCCAGCAGATGCCGGTGGCCATCTACAACTTCGTCGAAGGCACGCGCTTCACGTCCGCCAAGCAACGCGCGCAGGATAGCCCCTATCGCCACCTGCTGCGTCCCAAGGCCGGCGGTAGCGCCCAGGTCATCAACCTGCTAGGTACGCGGCTCAACGGGGTCCTCGACGTGACCCTGAGCTATGCCCGGAAGCGCCCCAACTTCTGGGACTTTCTCTGCGGTCGCGAAGGACCGATGACGCTTTACGCCCGTCATATCGAGTTGCCGACATGGATGCTCGGTGGCGATTACCATCAGGACCCGCACTACAAGGAACGCTTTCAGCAATGGCTCAACGCTCTGTGGCAGGAAAAGGACGCCAGACTCGACTCGCTGCGCTGATCCTGCTTCTGCTTGTGCTGAGCGGTTGCGCCTCGCAGTCGCGGCCCGCGGTCAACGGCGGGCCGCTCGCCGGCAACTGGGTGAGCATTCGCCCCGGCGATACGCTCGGCGAACTGGCGCGCCGCGCCGATGTCCCGCTGTTGCGCCTGCAACGCTTCAATCCCGGCGTCAAGGCCCGCCAGTTGCGGGTCGGCCAGCGCATCCTGATCCCCACGCAACGCGAGCGCGCCCCGGGTGGCGGGCCGTATCGCTATCAGATACGGCCCGGCGATACGTATACCGAAGTGGCGCGGCTTTTCGACACGACAGCGGCGCGCATTCAGGCCGCCAACCCACGACTGTCCCCTGGCCAGCTCAGGGTTGGCCAACTCATCAAGGTTCCCCTGTCGGGCCCGTCCGCCGGGAGCACCGCCAGTCGCCCCCGGCCCGCGAAACCCGCCTCGACCCGCACCGCCAGCCTGCCCGACCCCGGCCCGTTGCCCAAGCAGCAAAAGAACTGGCCCTGGCCGCTCGACGATTATCGCCTGGTGCGCGGTTTCGGACCCGATTCGCGCGGCACCCTTCAGCCCATGCTGCTGGCCACCCAGCAGGGCAAGCAGGCGCAGGCGGTCGCCGATGGCGAGGTCAGCTTCGCCAACTCCATGCGCCAGCTCGGCCGGGTGGTGATCGTACATCACCCCGGCAATCTGCAGAGCGTCTACGCCCTGTGCGGCGAACTCAAGGTCAAGGAAGGCCAGTCGGTCAAGGCCGGCACGCCGCTGTGCACGGTCAGCCGCAACGCCACCACCGGCCGCTACGATCTGCTGTTCGACGTGCGTTACGGCGGCAAGCCCATCGACCCTCGCAAGGTGCTGCGCTGAGCCGCGTCACTGACTCTTAACGCCCTTGTCGCACGGCTGTCATTGCCGTTTGCGATGCTGACGACGTTCAGCACGACGAGGGATACCGCATGCGCCTCGCCATGGTCAGCGAAACCTGGGCCCCCGACATCAATGGGGTCGCTCATACACTCCATCAACTCAGCCAGGCACTGATCCAGCGCGGTGTGACGCTGCAACTGATCCGCCCCCGCCCCTTCCAACCCGGCAATGCGGCGGGCATGGAGCACGAGCTGCAGGTCACCGGATTTCGCGCCCCGACCTACCCCGACGTGCGCCTCGGCATGCCGGCGCGCAAGGCGCTGACCCGGCTGTGGCGAGAAGCCCCTCCCGACGCCATTTATATCGCCACCGAAGGCCCGCTGGGCTGGGCGGCACTCAACCTCGCCAGGCGGCTGGGCATCCCCGCCGTCAGCGGCTTTCACACCAACTTCGATCACTACGCCGGCGACTATGGCCTGTGCTGGCTCGAAGCGCCGATACGCGCCACGCTGCGCTATTTTCACAACCGCAGCCAGGCCACGCTGGTGCCGACCGAACAACGCGCCGCGGAGCTCCGCGAGGCCGGCTTCAAGCGCGTGCGAGTCATGGGCCGCGGCATCGATGCCGAGCACTTCGGCCCGCACAAGCGCGACATTGAGTTGCGCCGACGCTGGGGCGTCGGCGCGCACCAGCCGGTGGCGTTGCATGTCGGCCGGATCGCCCAGGAAAAGAACCTCGATCTGCTGGTCGAGACCTTCACGGCGATGCAGGCCGTGCAGCCCGATCTTCAACCGCTGGTGGTCGGCGATGGGCCTCAGCGGGCAGCACTTGAGAAGCGCCTGCCCGGCACAATCTTCACCGGTTTCATCGACAACGAGTCGCTGGCTCGCCATTACGCCAGCGCCGATCTGTTCGTCTTCCCCTCGCGCTCGGAGACCTACGGCAACGTGGTCGCCGAAGCCATGGCCAGCGGCCTGGGCATCGTAGCCTTCGATTACGCGGCCGCCGCCATGCTGATCGACCACGATCGCAATGGCCTCAAGGCCGACTTCCACGATAGCGCCGCCTTCGTCGCCCATGCCGCGGCGCTGTGTCGCAATTCCGCCCAGACCGCGTGGCTGGGACGCGCCGCTCGCCAACGGGTCGAGCGGCAGGCCTGGTCACGGGTTGCCGATGACTTTCTCGCCACCCTGCTACAGGTTCAGGAGACGGCACATGGAAAACCGTACTCTGCAGGCATTTGAACGACTCGATCTGCTCGAATGGCAGACTTGCCACCGCCTGGCCGGCTATAGCCGCCACTGGCCGCTGCTGCTGACGATGCGCATCGCCAGCCGACTGGGCGACTGGCCGATCTGGGCCGTGCTGATCGCCTCTCAGGCGCTGCTCCACGGTATCCGCGGTTGGTGGCTAACCCTGCAATTCGCGCTGACCGCCGGCGTCGCGGCGCTGATCTATCGGCTGGTCAAGACCCGGCTGTGTCGCGAAAGACCGTTTATCACCTTCAAGCAGATCGCCTGCACCATGCCGCCGATGGATAGATACAGCTTCCCCAGCGGGCATACCATGCACGCGGTGGCGTTCACCACGCTGACCGCCGATAGCGCGCCCTGGCTACTCGCGGTGATCGCGCCCTTGGCGGTGCTGATCGCAATGTCGCGGGTGGTGCTGGGGTTGCACTATCTCAGCGATGTCGCGGCCGGCGCCCTGCTCGGCTACCTGATCGCCGAGACCAGCCTGTGGCTGTGGCCGGCGACGCCTCTGTAGACAGGCCCGCTTTCGGCTAGCCAACGCCGAATGCGCGTGACACGCTTAAAGCATGCCGTTCATCGCCACGTCAGGCTGGGAAGTCTTGCTATCCCGGCCTCCGCTACTGCTTTATCGCCACTGCCTGGATGCCGAGCGGGCCGATGCCCTGCTGGCACGCCTCGAGCGCGAGCTTGAGTGGCAGCGCCCCGAGCTGACGCTCTACGGGCGGCGCCGTCCCATACCGCGCAGCCAGGTGTGGATGGGCGATCCCGAGGCCAGCTACCGCTATTCACAGCGGGATTTCCAACCCGAGGCCTGGCATCCGGCGGTGCGCGAGCTGGGCGATCGCGTCCAGTCGCGGGTCGCCGAACACGACCCCGACGTGCGCTTCAACAGCGTGCTGATCAACCGCTACGCCAGCGGTGACGAGCGCATGGGCTGGCACAGCGACGACGAACCCGAACTCGGCTCAGCGCCGCTGGTCGCCGCGCTGAGCCTGGGCGCCGAACGGCCGCTGCGCTTTCGCCATCGCCATGAACCGCGCCAGGCCTTCAATGTCTGGCTTCCCCACGCCAGCCTGCTGCTCATGGGGCGCGGCTGTCAGCGCGTTCTCCAGCATGCGCTGCTGCCGCGGGCGATTCCCGGGGTCCGTCTCAGCCTGACCTTTCGTCAGGTACATGGACCCGGCACCCCGCCGTCGACTTGAACGACTGGAAAAAGAAGGCCACCCGATTGGGGGGCCTTTGAACAAGATAACGGTATAAGAAGTCTACTATAACGCCTTTCAGCCGCGATGATAGCCCGGCGTGACGAAGGGCATCTTGCTGATCGTCATCGCCAGGCGCTTGCCGCGCACTTCGGCATAGACCACGTTATCGATCTCGGCGGATTCGCTGGCGACATAGCCCATCGCCACCGGCCTGCCCAGCGTCGGGCCGAAACCGCCCGAGGTCACTTGACCGATCGAGTGGCCATCGGCGTCGAACAGCTCCGCACCCTCGCGGACCGGTGCACGCCCTTCACCGAGCAGGCCGACACGCTTGCGCCGGTGATCGCGGGCCTGCAATTGATGCAGAATCACGTCCGCGCCCAGAAAGCCCGCCTCGCGCTCGCCGCCGATACGCCGGGGCTTGCCGACCGCCCAGATCAGGTTGGCCTCGATCGGCGTGGTGGTCTGATCGATATCGTGGCCGTACAGACACAGCCCCGCCTCGAGGCGCAGCGAGTCGCGCGCGCCCAGGCCGATCACCTCGACCTCGGGTTGCGCCAGCAACATCCGCGCCAGACGCTCGGCGTCCTCGGTGGGCACCGAGATTTCGAAGCCGTCCTCGCCGGTATAGCCACTGCGGCTGATCCATACCGGGATGGCGTCGATCGCGAAACGCTCGTGCTGCATGAATGTCAGTTCGCAAGCCGCGGGGCAAAGCCTGCGCATCACGGCGGCGGCCTGCGGCCCCTGAAGGGCGAGCAGGCCGCGGTCGAGCTCCTCGATCCGATAGTCGCCACCCAGGCCGGTGCGCAGGTGGGCGATGTCCTGGGCCTTGCAGGCGGCGTTGACCACCAGGTAAAGCTGGCCGTCGCCGGCGTTGACCACCATCAGGTCGTCGAGGATGCCGCCCCCGGTCCCCGTGAACAGCGCATAGCGCTGAGTGCCTTGTGCCAGCCCGACGATATCCGCACAGACCAGGCTCTCCAGGGCCTGCGCCGGATGCGGCCCGTGCACCACAACCTGACCCATGTGCGACACATCGAACAGCCCACAGGCCGCGCGGGTGTGCTCGTGCTCCTTCTTGACCCCCAAGGGATATTGCACCGGCATCCGGTAGCCGGCGAATTCCACCATCTTGCCACCCAGTTCGAGGTGCAGGTCGTATAGCGGGGTCGTGCGCAGATCGGTCATGATTGCTCCAGGGTCAGGTTGTTGGGCGGTCTCAGCGACCGAGGTCTTCGCCGGGCAGCACCGTCTTGCCGGCAAAGTAGTCCCGCGACAGCTTGAAGACCACCGGAGACAGCAGCGCCAGAGCGATCAGGTTGGGTATCGCCATCAGCGCGTTGAAGACACTCGCCATCAGCCACACGAACTCGAGCGGGGCGACGGCGCCGGCGAAAATCGCCAGAATGTAGATCACCCGATAGACCTTGATCGAGGCGACGCCGAACAGGTATTCACAGCATTTCTCGCCATAGAAGGCCCAGCCGAGGATAGTCGTGAAGGCGAACACCGCCAGCGCGAAGGACACCACGTATTGGCCGACCCCCGGCAGCGAGCCGTCGAACGCGATGCCCGTCAGCGCGGCGCCGGTCTCGCCGGAAGTCCACTCGGCGCTGGTCAGGATCGCCAGCGCCGTCACCGAACACACCACGATGGTATCGATGAAGGTGCCGAGCATCGCCACCAGGCCCTGGCGAACCGGATTCTTGGTCTGCGCCGCGGCATGGGCGATCGGCGCGCTGCCGAGCCCCGCCTCGTTGGAGAATACTCCCCGCGCCACGCCATACTGGATCGCCTTGGCCACCGCGGCGCCGGCAAAGCCACCGGCAGCGGACACCGGCGTGAAGGCATACTTGAAGATCAGCCCCAGCGCCGCGCCAATCTGATCGGCGTTGATGATCACCACCAGCAGGCCACAGACGATATAGGCGATGGCCATGATCGGTACCAGCTTGCCGGCGACCTTGGCGATGCGCTTGATGCCGCCGAGGATCACCGCGCCGGCCAGCACCATGATCACTACCCCGGTCAGCCAGTGCGGCATGCCCAGCGATTCGCTGAGGCCATCGGCAACCGAGTTCGACTGCACGGTGTTACCGATACCGAAGGCCGCCACCGCGCCGAAAAATGCAAACAGCCCGCCCAGCCAGGCCCACTTTCTGCCCAGGCCATTGCGGATGTAGTACATCGGGCCGCCGACATGATCGCCCGCCTCGTCGACCTCGCGATAGCGCACCGCCAGGACCGCCTCGGAGAACTTGGTGGCCATGCCCACCAGGGCGGTGATCCACATCCAGAACACCGCGCCCGGGCCACCCAGGAAGATCGCGGTGGCCACGCCGGCGATATTGCCGGTGCCGATGGTCGCCGACAGCGAGGTCATCAAGGCGTTGAAGGGCGAGACCTCCCCCTCCTTCTCGTCGCCCTCGGCGGTGGTCCGCCCCTGCCAGAGCAGCTTGAAGCCCGTCCCCAGCTTGCGAAGGGGCATGATCTTCAGGCCCAACTGCAGATAGAGGCCTACCCCCAGCAGCAGGACCAGCATCAAAGGCCCCCATACCACGCCCTCGACGGCTGAAAAAAAGTTGGTCAATGCATCCACGTCCGTTCTCCCCTAGCGGTTGTTGTCTTGGCAATTATCAAGCCGAGTGTGGGCTCGCGACGAGCGTAAGCAAGCAAGCACCCGGCGGAATTCGCTATTATGACGCCAAATTCAAGTTGGAAAACCCGACTTTCTGCTGGTTTGCATCAATAATGCAGAGTCCCACGGAGCAAAGGTGGCACGTGGGATCCGGATAATTGTTTCTTTTAGGAAACGCGACAACATTACCGAGCGTCAGCGCGAATCACAAGGACTCGACTTCACCCGCGTCGCCGTTGCGAGCGCCACGCTCCGAACATGCCCTTTTCACGCTGCGTACGCACCCATGGGGCCTGGATGCGGCAAGGTCTGCTGCACACTGACTGGACTTGCCCGGCAAATCTGCCCACCCTTACTCTGACGGTCAGGTCATAGCCTCTCGGAAGCGTCTTGCCAGGCCCTGCGTTGGCGGCCAAAGGCTCGCCAACCGATGCTTTTCGCGATACGATTCCCCGATAAGAAAACTTCTTTTCGTATAGGAAAACCTCATGAGCAACATTCCCGCAAACCTGCGCTACACCGAAAGCCACGAGTGGGTCCTCGACAATGGCGACGGCACGTTGACCATCGGGATCACCGACCATGCCCAGGAGGCGCTGGGCGACGTGGTCTTCGTCGAGCTGCCCGAAGTGGGGCGCGCGCTCGACAAGGGCGAGGAGTTTGGCGTGATCGAGTCGGTCAAGGCCGCCTCGGATCTGTACGCGCCGCTGGATGGAGAAATCGTCGCCATCAACGAAGCGCTCGAGGACGCGCCGGAAACGGTCAATAGCTCGCCCTACGAGGATGGCTGGCTGCTTACCCTCAAAACCGGCGACAGCGACGCGCTCGATGACTTGCTCGATGACTTGCTCGATGCCGACGCCTATGCCGCCATCGTCGACGCAGAAGCGTGAATTCGACGGGGCGGGCAGCGCGCCCGCCCTTCCATCATTCGTTTGATGACGTCTTTTCCCGGGCCTGACCGCCCCTCTTTCCTTCAGGGTGCTGCATGTCTACAGACAACCGTCGCCTGGCCGAGCTGGTCAGTCATGATGCCTTCGTTCAACGTCACAACGGCCCCGATGCCGACGATGCGCATGCCATGCTCGCCGCGCTCGATGTCGCCGACATGGCCGCGCTGATCGACAAGACCATTCCCGCGGGCATTCGGCTCGACCGCGAACTCGCCCTCGAAGCCCCGCGCGGCGAGGCGGAAGCGCTGGATTACCTGAAGCGCCTGGCCCGCCAGAACAAGGTCTTCAAGACCTACATCGGCCAGGGCTATTACAACACCCACACCCCGGCGGTGATCGTGCGCAACGTGCTCGAGAACCCGGGCTGGTATACCGCCTATACGCCCTACCAGCCGGAGATCGCCCAGGGTCGTCTGGAGGGACTGCTCAATTTCCAGCAGATGGTCATGGATCTCACCGGCATGGACCTGGCCAACGCTTCGCTGCTCGATGAGGCCACCGCCGCCGCCGAGGCCATGGCGCTGTGCCGGCGGGCCAACAGGAAGGTCAAGAGCGAGCGCTTCTTCGTCGCCGACGACGTCTTTGCGCAAACGCTCGACGTGTTGCGCACCCGCGCCACCTACCTGGGCATCGAACTCATCGTCGATCGTGCCGAGGCGGTCGCCGAGCATGAGGTCTTCGGCGCGCTGTTCCAGTATCCCGGCGATGGCGGCCGCGTACACGACCTGGCGACGCTGATCGGTGCCGCCAAGGACAACCAGGCGATGGCCTGCGTGGCCGCCGACCTGATGAGCCTGGCGCTGCTCAAGGAACCCGGCGCGCTGGGCGCCGATATCGTGCTCGGCAACTCGCAGCGCTTCGGCGTGCCGATGGGTTTCGGCGGCCCGCATGCGGCCTTCTTCGCCACCACCGACAAGCACAAGCGCTCGATCCCGGGACGCATCATCGGCGTGTCCAAGGACAGCCGCGGCAATACCGCCCTGCGCATGGCCATGCAGACCCGCGAGCAGCATATCCGCCGCGAGAAGGCGACCTCCAACATCTGCACCGCCCAGGCCCTGCTGGCCAACATCGCCGGCTTCTACGCCGTCTATCACGGCGCCGAGGGCCTGCGCACCATCGCCACGCGCATCCATCGGCTGACCTGTATTCTCGCCGAGGGCCTCGCGCGCAAGGGCGTGAGCCTCGAACACGACAGCTGGTTCGACACCCTGACGCTCACCGGCGTCGATGTCGGCAAGATCCACGGCCGCGCGCTGACTCACGAGATCAACCTGCGCCTGCATGACGACGGCCGGGTCGGCGTCAGCCTCGACGAGACCACCACCCCTGCCGATGTCGCGGTGCTGTTCGACGTGCTGCTCGGCGAGGAGCACGAACTGTCGGTCAGCGCACTCGACGAGGCGCTCGTCGCCGAGGGCCGCGACGGCATTCCGACGGGCTATCACCGCGAGAGCGAATATCTTACGCACCCCAACTTCAATCGCTACCGCAGCGAGACCGAGATGCTGCGCTATCTCAAGCGCCTGGAGAATCGCGACCTGTCGCTGACCCACGCGATGATTCCGCTGGGCTCGTGCACCATGAAGCTCAACGCCACCAGCGAGATGATCCCGATCACCTGGCCGGAGTTCGCTCAGACCCACCCCTTCGCGCCCAACGATCAGACCGTCGGCTACAAGCAGATGATCGATGAACTGGCGGCGTTTCTGGTCGAGATCACCGGTTACGATCACATCTCCATGCAGCCCAACTCCGGCGCCCAGGGCGAATACGCGGGGCTGGTGGCGATCCGCCGCTACCAGGCCGACATCGGCGAGGGCCATCGCGATATCTGCCTGATCCCGAGCTCGGCGCACGGCACCAATCCCGCCTCGGCGGCGATGGCGCAGATGAAAGTGGTGGTGGTCGAGTGCGACGACAGCGGCAACATCGACGTCGTTGACCTGCGCGCCAAGGCCGAACAGCACAGCGACACGCTCTCGGCGATCATGATCACCTACCCCTCCACCCACGGCGTGTTTGAGGAGACGGTGCGCGAGGTGTGCCGGATCGTGCACGAGCATGGCGGCCAGGTATATATCGACGGCGCCAACATGAACGCCCAGGTGGGGCTGTGCCGCCCCGGCGATTTCGGCGGCGATGTCTCGCACCTTAACCTGCACAAGACGTTCTGCATCCCGCACGGCGGCGGCGGCCCGGGCATGGGACCGATCGGCGTCAAGGCGCATCTTGCGCCATTCGTGTCCAACCACGTGGTCACGCCGATCGCCGGGGTGCGCGAGGCGTGCGGCGCGGTCTCGGCGGCGGCCTACGGCAGCGCCTCGATCCTGCCGATCTCGTGGGCCTACATCAAGATGATGGGCGCACGCGGGCTGCGCGAGGCGACCGAGCTGGCGATCCTCAATGCCAACTACATCGCCCGGCGTCTCGCCGAGCACTATCCGGTGCTCTATCGCGGCGCCAACGGCATGGTGGCCCACGAGTGCATCATCGACACTCGCCCGCTCAAGACGAGTTCGGGGATCAGCGAGGAAGACATCGCCAAGCGCCTGATGGACTACGGCTTCCATGCGCCGACCATGTCGTTCCCGGTGCCCGGCACGTTGATGATCGAGCCCACCGAGTCGGAATCGCGCTACGAAATCGAGCGCTTCTGCGAGGCGATGATCGCGATTCGCGAGGAAATAAGACGAGTCGAGGACGGCGAATGGAGCCTCGCGGACAACCCGCTGGTCAATGCCCCGCACACCATGGCCGATCTGCGCGACGCCGAGTGGCCGCATGCCTATTCCCGCGAGCTGGCGGCGTTCCCGTCGCAGGCCACCAAGACCGGAAAAATCTGGCCGGCGGTCAATCGCGTCGACAACGTGTTCGGTGATCGCAACCTGATCTGCTCGTGCCCGAGCATCGACGAATACCGCGACTGACGGCATCTGACTCAACGAACCGGTGCCAGGGCGATGTCAGCGACGCCCTCCCCGTCGCCACCGGAAATAGCGCGCCAGCCAGCCGAGCAGGCGCTCGGGCTTGTGGGCGTTCTTCCACACGCCGGCAGTGCCTTTGACGGCTTCCGAGAGGGTCGGGTAAGGGTGAATCGTGCCGAGCAGCTTGTTGAGCCCGAGGTTGTGCTTCATCGCCAGCGTCAGCTCCGCCAGCCATTCCCCGGCGTTTTCGCCGACCAGGGTGGCGCCGAGGATGCGATCCTTGCCGGGCACGGTGAGGATCTTGACGAAACCGGCGGTGGCGCGCTCGGCGATCGCCCGGTCGCTCTCGGCCATGGCATAGCGGGTGACCTCGTAAGCGATGCCCTGCACCTTGGCCTCGCGCTCGTTGAGCCCCACCCGCGCCACTTCGGGTTGCAGGTAGGTCACCGCGGGCATGATGCGGTAGTCGACCTTGAAGCGCTTGAACTCGCCGAACAGGGCGTTGACGGCGACATGCCAGGCCTGGTGCGCGGCGGCGTGGGTCAACTGATAGGGGCCGGCGACATCGCCGCAGGCCCAGATGTTGGGCAGCTTGGTCTGTAGCTGCTCGTTGACCTCCAGAGTGCCGTTGTCGCGAGTGGCGACCCCCAGCGCTTCCAGCCCGAGCCCGTCGACGTTGGCCTGACGACCGACGCTGACCAGCAGGCGGTCGAAGGGGATACGCGCCTGGCCACCGTCGGCCGCCTCGACGAGGAGCCGGTGCTCGCCGTTCTCGACCGTCACCGCCAGCGCCCGGGTGCCGGTCATGACCTCGAGGCCCTCCTCGGTGAGCAGGCCGGCGACGAATTCGCCGACCTCGTCGTCCTCGCGCCCCAGCAGCTGCTCGGCGCCCTCGACCAGCGTGACCTGGCTGCCCAGGCGGGCGAAGCTCTGGCCGAGCTCGCAGCCGATCGCGCCACCGCCCAGCACCACCAGACGACGCGGCTGCTCGGTCAGCGTCCACAGGTTCTCGGAGGTCAGCACGTCGACCTGCTCGATGCCTGGAATCGGCGGCACCATGGGCGTGGCGCCAGTGGCGATGACGATATGCCGAGCCGTCAGCGGCTGGCCGTCGACATCGACCGTCCACGGCGAACGCAGCCGCGCCGTGCCGCGCTTCACCTCGACGCCCAGCCCGCTATAGCGCTCCTCGCTGTCATGGGGCGCCACCTCCTCGATGACGCGCCGCACGTGATTCATGACCTCGCCGAAGTCGATACGCGAAGGCCCCGCGTGAACGCCCATTCGCTCGGCGTCGCGCACGTTCTGGGCAGCCCGCGCGGCGCGAATCAGCGCCTTGGAGGGCACGCAGCCGGTATTGAGACAGTCGCCTCCCATGGCGTCGCGTTCGACGAGCGCGACCTTGGCTCGCACTGCGCTGGCGATGTAACTGGTCACCAGCCCCGCCGAGCCGCCGCCGATCACCAGAATGTCGTAATCGAAGCGCCGAGGCTTGGTATGTCCCCGGTAACGCTTGCGGCGTTGCAGCCCGTCGACGAGCCTACGCGCGATCAGCGGGAAGACGCCCAACAGGGCGAATGACAGCAGCAACGACGGCGACACGACGCCACCC
>Ga0114911_1001310_pt1 | contig 13303 bp, 10 predicted proteins | sample MalvireepMed_904_FD_89688 | JGI IMG/M metagenome (GOLD analysis project Ga0114911, IMG submission 89688) | Marine viral communities from the Global Malaspina Expedition - Malaspina viral metaG DeepMed_904 | ecosystem: Environmental > Aquatic > Marine > Oceanic | place: Mediterranean Sea...
CAGCGCCCTGCGAGGAAGGCGTATTCTACCGATCCGGGCCGCGCTGTCAAGCGCCGGGTCGAGCCCATCGCGCGCTCAATCCAGAGCGCCGGACCCAGCCCGAAACGCGAGGGCAGTGTAGTGTCCGTGAGCGTTTTCGGCAATCCCAATCCATTCGAACGCCTTCAAAAACCTCTCACGAAACAACCACTTGCTTCTCGAATCACCGCCCGCGACGCGGTGCGTCGTCGGCAGCGGATGCGTACTTTACGGATCGATGGTGGCGAACGCAAGCATTTTTTGCGACCAAGGTCGCAATCCGTTTCGACATGGCCGATTCACCTATACTGACAGCTGACCCAGCCATGCATGCCACGGCCAGGCCGCATATCCGCAATGCTTATCTCTCTTGCAGCCAGAGGATCTCAGTGCTCGCCGCCGGTTCGAATGTCGTCGGCGCCGCGAATTCCCTTCAGAAACGTCGCCCTGTTCAAGGCCCGCATCGTGCCGAGACTGGACTAACGGCGTTCAAACGATGTCGCGGCTCGAGGCCGCAACCAGCGAATCCGGCCCCAGCTCGGCGATGCTGCGCGCCCCCGTGAGCGTCATCGCGACCCGCATTTCCTTTTCGAACAGCTCGAGCAGATGGGCAACACCGGACTCACCAGCGGTTGCGAGCGCATAGATGAAAGCACGCCCCAGCAATACGGTATCGGCGCCCAGGGCGATCATCCGCACAACGTCGAGTCCATTGCGCACGCCGGAATCGGCCAGAATGGTCAGCTCACCCTTGACCGCATCAGCGATGGCCGGCAAGGCGCGCGCGCTGGAAAGAACCCCGTCAAGCTGGCGGCCGCCATGATTGGAAACGACGATGCCATCCGCGCCGAAGCGCACGGCATCACGGGCGTCCTCGGGATCGAGTATCCCCTTGATGATCATCGGGCCGTCCCAGAATTCGCGAATCCACTCCAGATCCTTCCAGGAGATGGCCGGATCGAAATTCTGGCCGAGCCAGGCGATGTAGTCCTCGAGCTCCGTCGGTTGGCCACGATAAGCCGAGACGTTGCCGAGGTCATGCGGGCGGCCATGAATGCCCACATCCCAGGCCCAGAAAGGATGCGTCACGGCCTGAAGCATTCGCCGAATCGCCGCGTGCTTGCCGCTCATGCCGGAATGGGCATCGCGATAACGCGCCCCCGGCACCGGCATGTCGACCGTGAAGACGAGCGTCTTGACGCCGGCGGCCTTGGCTCGCTCCAAGACATGCTGCATGAACCCCCTGTCCTTCAGCACATAGAGCTGGAACCAGATCGGACGATCGACTGCCGAGGCCACCTCGTCGATGGCGCATACCGAGACCGTCGACAGCGTGAACGGCACGCCTTTGCTTGCCGCGGCCCGCGCCGCCTGCACTTCGCCCCGACGGGCGTACATGCCCGCCAGTCCCACCGGCGCCAGAGCAACGGGCATGGCCAGGGTCTCACCGAACAGCTCGGTCTCCAGCGACAGGGAGGACATGTCCTTCAGTACACGCTGGCGCAACGCGATACCGGCGAGATCCTCGACATTACGTTGCAGCGTATACTCGGCGTAAGCGCCCCCGTCGGCATAGTGAAAAAGAAACGGCGGGATGCGGCGCCTGGCGGCTTGGCGGTAGTCCGTGGACGCTGAAATGATCATGGCGAGCCCTGTGCAGTGGATGCGCTATCGATGAGTGGCACCGCAGAATTCATGGCGGCCGAGAGAGTACCCATCTCATCCGGATAATTGGTAATACCAATTTACAATTGGCTTTAACAGCACCTTATGGTCAAGTCCTTGAAAGAGTCAACCAGTGCCGTCGTGACGGGGATGGCGCTTATACTCTGGTGGCGCATAACTAATCGCCCTCAACGAGCCAGGCGGCGGCCAAGCCATTCTAACCGCACGGTCGAGATGATCTTCTGAGATAATTTTCCGGGCCTTTACCTGCGGGCCATCAATCATCAATCACGAGAGCAGCGCATGGTCTATCAGCCGGTTCGCCAGCCACGCATCGCCGATGTCATCACCGAGCGTCTGGAATCGATGATTCTCGAAGGCAGCCTCGCACCGGGGCAACGCCTGCCCCCGGAGCGCGAGCTCGCCGAGCGCTTCGGCGTGTCGCGGCCCTCGCTGCGTGAGGCGATCCAGAAACTCGCCGCCCGCGGCCTGCTTAACAGTCGCCAGGGCGGCGGCACCTTCGTCAACGACGAGCTGAAGAGCGGCTATAGCGACCCTCTGCTTGAAATGCTCTCGCGGCATGATGAATTTCACCTCGACCTGCTCGAGTTCCGCGACGCCCTCGAAGGGCTCTCCGCCTACTATGCCGCGTTGCGCTCGACCCCCGCCGACAAGCGGTTGCTCAAGCGACGCTTCACGGAGCTCGAGACCTGCTACGCCGAGCCGACGCTGCAGGACGACCCGTACCGCGAAGCCAAGGCCGACGCCGCCTTCCACCTGGCGATCGCCGAGTCCGGTCACAACGTGCTGTTGCTGCACACCATCCGCGGCATCTTTCACCTGCTGGAGAAGAGCATCGCCTCGAGCCTCGTTCACCTGTTCGAGCGCCCCGGCTCGCGCGAGCAATTGATGAACCAGCACCGCGCGCTGCTCGAGGCGATTCTCGAAGGCCGTGCCGAGGAGGCACAGGCGCGGGCGCACGAACACCTGGCCTTCGTCGAGCAGGGCCTTTACGAGCTGGAGCGTGCCGAAACCCGGGCCCAGCGCGCCCTGCGCCGCAGCCACGCCCTGCCCGAGCGCAGCGAATGAGGACCATCTGACGATGCAGACGACCCGGCTTCCCGCACACTGGCGTCGCCTGCTACTGCTGCTGGTACCGCTGGGCCTGGCACTGTGCATCTGGCAGGCCATCCAGTTAGCCCGTGACCAGGCTCTCGATTCGCTCTACAACGAAGCCAAGAACGAACTGCGGCTGTCCGCCGCGGGCGTCTCGGCCTACCTGTCGCGCCACGACTACCTGCCGCGCCTGCTGGCCAGTCGCGAAGCGGTCGGCCGGGCGCTGGCCAACCCCGACGATGCGCAGATCGTCAACCGGCTCAACCGTATTCTCGACAAATTCCGCGCCATCAGTGACGTCTCCGACATCTACCTGCTCGACCGCCAGGGCACCACCCTGGCGGCCAGCAACTGGGCGCTACCGTATAGCTTCATCGGCCAGAACTACGGGTTCCGGCCCTATTTCAAGGACGCCATTCAAGGTCGCATGGGTCACTTCTACGGTCTGGGTACTCAATCGGGCGAGCGCGGCTATTACTTCTCCGCACCGGTGTGGTCCGAGAAATCCGGGCAGGCGCGTGTCGCCGGGGTGATGGTGGTCAAGGTGTTGATCGCCCCGCTCGAGGCCAACTGGACCGGCCAGAACGGCGAGTTGCTGATCAGCGATGGCAACGGCGTGGTGTTCATGGCCAGCCAGCCGGAGCTACGCCTGATGAGCCTCGCGCCGCTGGATCCCGAAGTACGCGTGCGCCTGCGCGAGACTCGCCGCTACGACGGCGCCCGACTGCTCCCGCTCCCCCTCGACCGACTCAGCGCGCGGCCCGACGGCTCGCAACTCGTGCGCTTCGAAGCCGGTCCGCTGGCCGGCCGCGGCTTCCTCTCGGTGAGCCGTACCTTGCCCAAACAAAACTGGCAGATATACAGGCTCAAGCCCCTCGACTCGCTGAAAAGTGCCCAATGGCAGGCCGGCTTCCTCGCGGCGGGGCTGTACGGTGTGGTGGTGCTGGGTGGCGGCATCGGCTGGCAGCGCTATCGGCTACGTCGCGAGCGCGAGCTGTTCGCCAACCGCGAACGGCGCACCCTGGCCGAAGGCCAGGCCCGGGTGCGCGGGATCATCGACCGGACCCGCGCCGGCCTGCTGGTGCTCGACGAACGCGAGGCGTTGACCTACCTCAACCCCACCGCCCAGGCGCTGTTCGGCCACACCCCGGCGGCGGTCGAAGGGCGCCGGCTCACCGAACTGCTGAGCCCCGCCGATGCGCGTCGCATCGATGCCCTGCGTCGCGATGCCAGGCATCGCTCGACCGCCGGCAGCCCGGCGGTCGAGGTCGTGGCCTTGCGCCCGGGTGGCCAGCGCGTGCCGCTGGAGCTGACCGTCGGGGCGCTGGTCAGCCCCCACGGCCAGCGCTGGCTGGCCACGGTGTTCGACATCAGCGAGCGCAAGGCTCAGGAGCAGGCACTGGCGCGGGCACGCGACCAGCTCGAACAGCGCGTCGCCGAGCGCACCCGCGACCTGCTCGATTCCAACCGGCGGCTCTCCGCGGAGATCGATGAGCGCCGCCGCGCCGAGACCGACCTGCGCCAGACCCAGGACGAACTGGTCCAGGCCGCCAAGCTGGCGGTGCTCGGCCAGATGGCAGCCGGCATCAATCACGAGCTCAACCAGCCGTTGGCGGCGATCCGCGCCTACGCCGAGAACGCCCGTGCCTTCATCGCCCGCGGCCGCGAGGATGCCGCCGACGCCAATCTTCAGCAGATCGTCGAGCTCACCGCGCGCATGGCCGAGATCAGCGCCCAGCTCAAGCAGTTCTCGCGCAAGAGCGGCGACAGCCTGGCCGCGGTCTCGGTCCAGGCCGGCTTCGGTTATGCCCTGCGCCTGTACCGGGCACGACTGCTCAGTGCCGGCGTCTCGATCGTCCGCGACTGGCCCGCCGACGAGGTGTGGGTACATGCCGACCCGGTACGTCTCGAGCAGGTATTGGTCAACCTGATCGGCAACGCCCTGCAGGCGATGACCGACACGTCCGATCCACGCCTGGAACTGAGTATCGCCACTGTCACCGGGCATGTGCGCATCGGCGTCAGGGACAGCGGCCCGGGAATCGCCGAAGCGCACCTGGGCCGCGTCTTCGAGCCCTTCTTCACCACCAAGCCGGTCGGCAAGGGACTGGGCCTGGGCTTGTCGATCTCGGCGCGCATCGTCGAGGATCTCGGCGGCCGGCTCGAGGCCTGCAATGCCGCTGCCGGCGGCGCGCTGTTCACCATCGACCTGCCGGCCGGCGAAGTGGCCCCGGCGACGCCCCGTCATCACACGCAAGAGGATCACCATGCATGAGTCCGAGGCCACACCGGTACTGATCGTCGACGACGAAGAGCACCTGCGCATCACCGCCGGCCAGACCCTCGAACTGGCCGGCTATCGGCCGCAGACGCCGAGCAATGCCGAAGCCGCTCTGGCCGCGCTGAGCGCTGATTATCCCGGAGTGCTGGTCAGCGACATCCGCATGCCGGGCATGGACGGCCTGGCGCTGCTACGCGAGGTGCGCCGCCGCGACCCCGACCTGCCGGTGATCCTGATCACCGGCCACGGCGATATTTCCACGGCCGTGGAGGCGATGCGCGAAGGCGCCTGGGATTTTCTGGAGAAGCCATTCGCCGGCGAGCGCCTCACCGACGTGGTACGCCGCGCCGTGGAGAAGCGTCGACTGAGTCTCGAGAACCGCCGCCTCAAGGCCGAGCTCGACGCCCAGCGTGCCGCACCGGGGCCGCGCATCATCGGGCGCACGCCGGCCATGCAGCAACTTTCGGCGATGCTGCAGCGCGTCAGCCAAGTGGAGGCCGATGTGTTGCTGTTCGGCGAAACCGGGGTGGGCAAGGACCTGGTGGCCCGCGCGCTGCACGAGCGCAGCGCACGCAGCGGCCATCCCTTCGTCGCCATCAACTGCGGCGCGATGCCCGAGAGCATCATCGAATCGGAGCTGTTCGGGCATGAAAAGGGCGCCTTCACCGGCGCCGTCGAGCGGCGCATCGGCAAGTTCGAGTACGCCAATGGCGGCAGCGTGTTCCTCGACGAGATCGAATCGATGCCACTGGCGCTGCAGGTCAGGCTGCTGCGGGTACTCCAGGAGCGCTCGATCGAGCGTCTGGGCTCCAACCAGTCGGTGGCGCTGGATATCCGGATCATCGCCGCGACCAAGACCGATCTGAAGCTCGCCGCCGAACGCGGCGAGTTCCGTGAGGATCTGTATTACCGGCTCAACGTGGTGACCGTGCCGATCCCGCCGCTGCGCGAGCGCCGCGAGGACCTGCCGCTGCTGTTCCAGCATTTCGCGGTGGTCGCTGCCAACCGCAGCGGACTCGAGGCGCCGCCGCTCGACGCCGCCGGGGTCTCGGTGCTGATGGCCCACGACTGGCCCGGCAACGTGCGCGAGCTGCGCAATCTCGCCGAGCGCTTCGTGCTGCTCGGCGCGACCTACGATTATCGCCTCGAGCGGCTGGTCGAGGGCGGCGACAGCGGTAGTGGCGAGATGACCCTGCCGCAGCAGGTCGAGCTGTTCGAGAAGAGCCTGATCAGCCAGTCGCTGGCCAATCACGGCGGACGTGTCAACGAGGTCTGCGAGCACCTCGGACTGCCGCGCAAGACCTGCTACGACAAGCTCAAGAAATACGACCTGCGCGCCGAGGACTACCGCCTGCGCCACGCCGGCGACTAGGAGGGGGGATGGGCGCCCTAGCGCCACAGCCGTGCGCCCTGGCTGACCAGCTCGGCGAGCGCCTGCCAGGGCGGCAGCCAGGGCGCCAGCCCCGCCGCCAGCATCAGCATGACCAGCGAATTGCCCGGCTCGCGATAGTCGAACAGCTTGAGCGCGGTGCCGAACGAGCGCTTGAGCCGCGAACCGGCCAGATCGACGCTGTAGACCTCGTCAAGCAGCAGGTGGATCACCCCGCCGAACGTCAGCGCCAGCCCCTGCGACCAGGCTTGCCAAGCCTCCTGCGCCAGCCATTGATAACTCAGCGCGGTGACGCCGAGCCCGCACAGCCCGGTCGCCAGTAGCGAATGCCAGATGCCGCGATGCACGGTGAAGCGCCGAAACACCGCGCCGACGCCGAAGCGCACGCCGAGATACAGCCCGCCGCAGGAAACCAGCAGCCCGGCCGGGCTGAGCCGCGACTGTAGCCACAGCGCGCCGGCGACCACCGCCAGCAGTGCGAACAGGTTGAAGATCAGCCGAATGGAATGGGACTGGTCGGAGTCGATGTCCGGCAGGATGCCGCCGAAGGCGGTCAGCGCGGCCAGCGACGCGCCGTCGGCCGGCGACCACAGGGCGGCCTGCCAGCCACTCACGGCGAGCAATGCGCCGCCGGAAACGGCGACACTCAGATGGGTACGGAAGTCGGCCACGCAACGCCTGCCAGAAAGGCTGGATATAAATCCAGATTATCCCCAGCGTAGTCCTGAAAAACAATCACTTGCCGCGATCTTATGCGCCTTCGGCCAGGTACTGATCCTTGAGCTTGACGTAATTGCCGGCGGTATAGCCAAAGAATGCCCGTTCGCTGTCCTTGAGCGGGCGCAGCGGCTTGGCCGGGTTGCCGGCGTAGACGTGGCCGCTCTCGAGCCGCTTGCCCGGCGCGACCAGCGCGCCGGCGGCGATGATCACCTCGTCCCCGACCACCGCGCCGTCCATCACCGTCGCCCCCATGCCCACCAGCACCCGGTCGCCCAGCGTGCAGCCATGCAGGGTCGCCTTGTGGCCGATGGTCACGTCATCGCCGATGGTCAACGGATGGCCACCGGGATTGAAGTCGCTGGCATGGGTGATGTGCAGCACGCTGCCGTCCTGCACACTGGTGCGCGCACCGATGCGAATGCGGTGCATGTCGCCGCGAATTACCGCCATCGGCCAAACCGAGCAGTCGTCACCGAGCACCACATCGCCCAGCACCACGCAGGCCGGGTCGATGTAGACGCGCTCGCCGAGTCGCGGCGTATGGCCTTGGAAGGTTCGTAGGGTCATTGCATTCTCCTCGGCGGTCGGCCCATCATAGCCTATCGCTTATCGCCGCCCGTTGCAGCGGGCTCACCAGATCCCCGAGACCAATACCCCCACGACCAGCGGGATCGACACGAAACGCACCAGCCTCTGCCAGCTGCGAAAACCTGCCGGCCCGGTGCCCAGCGCCAGCTCGGCGGTGTCGCGCGGCATCACCCAGGCGGCGAAGATCGCGATCAGCAGGCCGCCGATGGGCAGGAACAGGTCAGTGGGCACGGTGGTCACCAGATCGAAGAAGTTCATGTCACCGAGCCAGTGCACCTCGGCCATCGACGAGAACGAGAACACCGACAGCAGGCCTACCGCCCACACCGCAACGCCCACGCAGGCCGCCGCGCGGCCGCGCTTGAGCCCCCAGCCCTGCAGGGTGGCGACCATCGGCTCGGCGAGGTTGATCGACGAGGTCCAGGTCGCCAGCAGCAGCAGCAGGAAGAACACCCCCAGCCACAGCGAGCCGCCGGGCAGCTCGGCGAAGGCGATCGGCAGGGTGACGAACATCAGCCCCGGCCCTTCGCCCGGATCCAGGCCCTGCGAGAACACCACCGAGAAGATCGCGATCCCCGACAGCAGCGCCACCGCCACGTCGAGCACCGCGACGGCGCCGACCGCCCGCGGCAGGCTCTGGTCGTCGGGCATGTAGGCCCCGTAGGCCATCAACGCGCAGGCGCCCACCGCCAGGGTGAAGAAGGCGTGGCCCATGGCGTTGAGCATCACCGACACGCTCAGCGCCGCGAGATCGGGGGTGAACAGCCAGGCCATCGCCGTGCCGAAGCCATCGGTGGTGGTGGCATAGCCGGCCAGCACGATCAGCAGCAGGTAGAGCAGCGGCATCAGCAGATTGTTGAGCTTCTCGAGACCGCCGGAGATGCCCGCCGCGACCACCGACATGGTCAGCAGCATGAACAGCGTATGGTTGAAGGTCATGCGCAGCGGATCGGCGAGGAACGCGTTGAAGTTGGCGCCCACCGCTTGCGGCGCCATGCCGGCGAAATCGCCGTTGACCGACTCGACCAGGTACTCGATCGACCAGCCCGAGACCACCGAGTAGAACGACAGGATGAAGAACACCGTGATCACGCCGAACAGGCCCAGCCAGCGCCAGTGCGGCGAAGCCCCGGCCTGGCGCGCCAGGTGGCCCAGCGAGCGCATCGGACTGCGCCGCCCGGCACGTCCGATGAGGATCTCGGCGATCATCACCGGCAGTCCCAGCAGCACGACGAAGACCACGTACAGCAACAAAAACGCCGCGCCGCCGTTCTCGCCGGTCATGTAGGGAAAGCGCCAGATGTTGCCCAGGCCCACGGCGGCCCCGGTGACCGCGAGTATGAATGCACGTCGCGAGCTCCAGCGTTCCAGCGTTTCGTTCATGATCCCCTGTCCTTTATGGCGCCCTGCGCGAAAGGCGCAAGCCTAGCAGGCCGACCGGCGACCGCCAATGGCGCAGCCGGTCATTGAAACCCGTCGCTCGTGCCCGCATCTATCCCGGTATTATTCGGTTTCATACGAGGTTCCGTCATGTCCCACAATCCGCTGCTCGAATCGCATACCTTGCCGCCCTTCGGTGAGATTCAGCCCGATCATGTGGTTCCGGCAGTCGAGCAGCTCCTCGACGAGAACCGTAGCGCCATCGATCGCCTGGCCGAGCAGGCCAATTGCGAGACGCCGACCTGGCAGAGCCTGGCCGCGCCCATCGAGGAACTCAACGACCGACTGTCGCAGGCCTGGTCGCCGGTATCGCACTTGAACGGCACCATGAACAGCCCGGCGCTGCGCGACGCCTACCAGGCGTGTCTCGGCAAGCTTTCCGAATACGCCACCTGGCTGGGTCAGCACGAGGGGCTGTTCCGTGCCTACCGGGCGCTCAAGGACTCGCCGGCCTACGCCGAGCTGAACCCGGCGCAGCAGCGCTCAATCGACAATACCCTGCGCGACTTCCGGCTCGCCGGCGTCGATCTGGCGGCCGACGACAAGCATCGCTACGGCGAGATCCAGGCCCGGCTCTCCGAGCTGACCAATACCTTCTCCAATCACGTGCTCGACGCCACTCAGGCGTGGCACAAGGACATCGCCGACGCCGAGGCGCTCGACGGCCTGCCCCAGAGCGCGCTGGACACGCTCGAGGCCAACGCCGAAGCCAAGCAGCTCGACGGCTATCGCATCACCCTGGATTTCCCCAGCTTCTTCCCGGTGATGAGCTACGCCCACGACCGGGCGCTGCGCAAGGAGGTCTACACCGCCTTCGTCACCCGCGCCTCGGAGCTCGGCCCCAACGCCGGTGAATACGACAACGCGCCGCTGATCGAGGAGATCCTCGCGCTGCGCCAGGAACTCGCCCGGCTGCTCGGCTTTGCCACCTACGCCGACTACTCGCTGGCGACCAAAATGGCCGAGTCCCCCGCCCAGGTGCTCGAGTTCCTCGCGGATCTGGCCAAGCGCGCCCACCCCCAGGCGCAGGAAGAGTTCAACGAACTCGAGGCCTTCGCCAAGGAGACCCTCGGCCTCGAGGATTTGCAGCCCTGGGATGTCGGCTACGCCAGCGAAAAGCTGCGCGAGGCCCGCTACGCCATCTCCCAGGAGCAGCTGCGCCCCTACTTTCCCGCGCCGCAGGTGATCGATGGGCTGTTCCGGGTCACCGAGCGGCTCTATGGCGTGCGCTTCCAAGAGGACGCAGAGGCCCCGCGTTATCACCCCGACGTGCGTTACTACTCGATTCGCGAAGGCGACACGCCGATCGCCGGCTTCTATCTCGACCTGTACGCCCGCGAGGGCAAGCGCGGCGGGGCCTGGATGGACGAGTGCCGGGTCCGCCGCGAGCGCCAGGACGGCAGCCTGCAGTTGCCGGTCGCCTATCTGACCTGCAATTTCACCCGCCCGGTGGGCGGCAAGCCGGCGTTGCTCACTCACGACGAGGTGACCACGCTGTTCCACGAGTTCGGCCACGGTCTGCATCACATGCTGACCCGCCAGACCGTCGCCGATATATCCGGGATCAACGGCGTGGCCTGGGACGCCGTGGAGCTGCCCAGCCAGTTCATGGAGAACTTCTGCTGGGAGCGCGAGGGCCTGGACATGATCGCCGCCCACGTCGACACCGGCGAGCGCCTGCCCGATGAACTGCTCGCCAGGCTGCAGGCGGCCAAGAACTTCCAGTCGGCGATGGGCATGCTGCGCCAGATCGAGTTCTCGCTGTTCGACTTCCGCCTTCATCACGAGCTCGAGGCACCCAGCGCCGACGACGTCCAGCACCTGCTCGATGCGGTGCGCGACCAGTACTCGGTAGTGCCGCGGGCCGACTTCAACCGCTTCCAGAACAGCTTCGGGCATATCTTCGCCGGCGGCTATGCGGCGGGCTACTACAGCTACAAGTGGGCGGAAGTGCTCTCCGCCGACGCTTACGGCGCCTTCGAGGAGGCCGGGGTGTTCGACGGCGAAACCGGGATGCGCTTTCGCCGCGAGGTCCTCGAGCAGGGCGGCTCGCGCGACGCCGCCGAGCTGTTCAAGGCGTTCCGCGGCCGCGAGCCCAGCGTCGAGCCGCTGCTTCGCCACAGCGGCATCCGCGCCGCCTGACAGGAGAAAGCATGTCGACACCCAAACGCTTCATCGCCGGCGCCATCTGTCCGCGCTGTGCGGCCATGGACAAGCTGCGCACCTGGGAAGCCAACGGCATCCGCTACCGCGACTGCGTGGCCTGTGATTTCTTCGAGCAGTTGCCGATCGAGGAGCAGGACGCCCCGGAGCTCGCCACCCGGGTCAACCAGGCACGCGACGACGAGCGGCGCAACAGCGTGCAGCCGGTACGCATCCTCGACCCCAAGGGCGGCTCCAAGGGCTAGCCCGGGCGCTGATCACCGGGGCACGCCAAGGCCCGCTTCAGGTTATACGCCGGTTTCGGTGGGCAGTGTGCCCTCGCAGGCCGTGTTTCGACACAACCTGCGGAACCCGGGAGCGCATTCGCTCCGGCTAGGGATTCTGGTCGCTTGGCTGTGGCAGCGCCGGTAGCGACCTGTCGAGCAACTCGACGCTCTGGCGGTAATACAGCTGGCTCTTGTTGTGCTCGCCGAGATTGGCGAACAGCCGCGCCAGCTCGGCGCACACCACGCCGCTGGGGCGCTGGCGCTGACTGGCCTCGAAGTACTCCTGCGCCTTGCCCCAATAGGCGTTGCGCAACGACAGGCGGCCCAGGGTCAGCAGCAGGTCGGGGTCGTTGGGACGCTCCTGCAGCCACTTCTCGGCATAGGCCAGCTGCCGGCCGGCATCGACATTGAGCAGCCCATAGCGCAGTACCAGACGATTGTCCCAGCGCTCCTTGAGAGTCTGACGCAGCAATCGTTCGGCCAGCCCCTCCTCCTTGCCGCGCACCAGCGCCTCGGTATACAGAGCGACCAGCTCGACCTCGTTGCGCAGGTGGTCAGGCATGTCCGCCCACAGGTTGCGCACCCGCTCCAGATCGCCGGGCGGTCGCGCCGCCTGCAGGATCAACTCGCGGTAGGCGCGCTGCTCGAGTTCGCGGCGCTCGTCGTCGCCGACCAGCTGCTGGCGAGCCAGTCGCGGCATCAGGCGGCGCAGCCCCTCCCAATCGTTGACGCTGAGATACGCCTGCTTGAGCAGCTTGAGCACCTGGGGGTGCTCGGGCAGTTGCTTCTCGAGGCGCGTCAGTGTCGCCAGCGCCTCCTCGAACTGCTGACGGTCGAGCATCAACTGCGCCTGCACCAGGCCGACCGCGGTCTCGGCGCCCTCGGTGCTGAAGTGGGCCCGCTTGAGCAGGCTATCGGCCTGTTCGTAGCGCCCCTGGTAATGCGCCGCCAGCGCCGCCGACAGGTAGTTGACCAGCGGCGTGCTGGAGTCGTCGGCCGCCTTGGTCAACGATTTCTCGGCACGCTTCCAGCGACCCTCGGCGAGCGCCACCAGGCCGCGCACGGTGCGCCGCATGGCGTTGCGGTTACGAGTGCGACTGTTCCAGACCTTGAGCCGGCTGACCGGGCGGCGCAGCCGCGTCAGCAACCGCAACAGGAAGTGCAGGACCAGGAACGCGGCCAGCAGCAGGATCAGCCCGAACCAGAAGGAGGTCTGAAAGGAGGTGTCGCCGACCCGGACCAACCAGTAACCGGGCAGCGACTTCATCAACTGGCCGAACAGCGCGCCGACGGCCAGGCCGAAGACGACGATCAGGACGAATTTTCTCATGCCGCGTCGCTCCCGGCGTCATGGCGACGCTCCATGAAATCGCGCAGTTTCTGAAGCGACGCGCTGATATCCGGCAGTTCGGGGCGCACGTCCTTGACGGCCAGCGTGGCCAGTCGCTCGAGCAAATTGGCGACACCCTGATTGCCGGTATCGTAGTAGCGCTCGATCAGCGTACGCGCCTTTTCGAGGCTCGCCTGGTAGAGCTGGGCGTCGCTCTGCAACAGCGCCAGCTGGGCCTGCTCGAGCTGCAGACGCACGTTCTGGCGCAGGTAGGATTCCTGTTCCGGGGTCATCAGCGCCTCGAGCGCCTGGTCATTCTTGCGCAC
>Ga0114911_1001311_pt1 | contig 13288 bp, 9 predicted proteins | sample MalvireepMed_904_FD_89688 | JGI IMG/M metagenome (GOLD analysis project Ga0114911, IMG submission 89688) | Marine viral communities from the Global Malaspina Expedition - Malaspina viral metaG DeepMed_904 | ecosystem: Environmental > Aquatic > Marine > Oceanic | place: Mediterranean Sea...
ATCAAGGGTAGCATTTTTTTGAAATTTTTCTTCACTAAAATTCCCAGCTTCAGTCCTGCAGCCAAAATACCCGGTTCCAATTTGCCAAATTAAATCGCCACCTGGTTCCAAGTGATAGGGGCTAATTCCTCCTTCTCCGGTATTATGGGCGAAGCCTCCAATTTTTGCTCCGGTATTCATCGCCAAAACAGCGTTTTTGCTTAAGGAACCAAAACTCATCGCAGAAATATTCAGAATACTTGCTGAGTAAGGTTTTAAACAAGCTTCTCCTCCTACTAAAACCCTGGATTCATGATGCACATCTGCATGGTTATTGGCATAAATGGAATGATCCATCCATTCATATCCGGTGGCATACACATCCATTTGGGTGCCAAAAGGGGTGGTGTCATTGACCTTTTTTGCTCTCTGGTAAATCAGTGACCTGTATATTCGGTTGATAGGCCTTCCTTCTGTATCTGTTTCCACAAAGTACTGCATGATTTCAGGTCGAATATCCTCCAAAAGGTACCGGAAATTTCCAATAACCGGAAAATTTCTCCTGATGGTATGTTTGGTTTGTAAGATGTCAACCAATCCAATTGCCATTATGGGTACAACTATCCATAAAATCCATAGAATTGAGGGCATGAAGAAATAGATTGCCGGAATACATAAGAGGGCAACTATTGAGGAGGCGATAAAAATTTGCTTTGGCTTCATTATACTTTTACTTCAAAATTTATAGGTACTTATGATGGGTGTTTTCACAAGCCATTTAGCTGACAACGAAACTATTTCTCTTCAAGTTCGAATAAGAAATAATATCAGCAGGTTAATTAAGTACTTGAGATTAATTCCATACAGATTCCAAATTAGTATTTTTTTCAAGATCAATGGCGCTTTGGCTACACTTAACATCTGAAACTGACTTAGGGTAGAGAATAAAACACTATTCGTCTAAAAAAAAAATTATCAATAGAACCCAAAATTGAATTCTTTGTTTCCTGTTTTGTGCGGGTATTTTTTAGTTTAAAATTATAAGGTTGATTTTCAATATTTTAAATATCGATAATTTGCGATTTTGGGTGTCTCGGTATATTTTTAGTTCATGTTTGTCAGGCGAAAAAGAAATGCAAGTGGTAGTTTTAGTGTACAAATTATCCGAAAAGTAGGCAGAATCAATAAAGTTGTAAAGACCTTAGGTAGTTCCTCGGATGAGAGGGAGCTGGATACTTTGGAACGACAAGCCAGATTAGAGATAGATCGACTTCAAGGGCAGGCAACTATTTTTTCTAGAGAAAAAGATGAAAGCCTTACCTCAATGCTTTCCACAATAAGCAACAATGAGATAGAATTGGTCGGCCCTGATAAGATACTAGGACATGTCTATGAATCAATTGGATACGAACGGATTGGGATAGATGAATTGTTCAAGGAATTGGTAATATCAAGATTGGTGTATCCGGGATCCAAGTTGAAAACTATCGATTATCTAGCAAGATATAAGAATAAAGAAATAAGTGTTTACTCGATCTACCGGTATATGGATAAGATTCACAAAGAGTTTAAAGAAAAGGTAGAGGAAATAACCTTCGAGCACTTTAAAGATGTATTAGGAGGCCGTATAGGCGTTGTTTTTTATGATATGACCACATTGTACTTCGAGACACCGGATGAAGATGATCTTCGTAAAATAGGTTATTCGAAGGACGGCAAACATCAACATCCCCAAATCAAATTAGGTTTGCTCGTTGGCCCAGAGGGATATCCTCTAGGGTATGATATTTTTGAAGGAAACATCTACGAAGGCTATACATTGATTCCTTTTTTGGAAAGTATTGAGAAGAAGTTTTTAATAGGAAAACCTATTGTGATAGCAGATGCCGGACTATTGTCAAACTCCAATATCCAGGCACTCATAGATCACGGCTATAAGTTTGTTCTAGGAGGAAAAATCAGAAATGAAAACCGAGAGATCAAAGAAGCAATCCAGCAATTGGAGATAGCCGAAGACAAACCCAGAGAAGTCAACAAAGGAGGTAACCGGCTAATTATAAGTTTTTCAAAGAAAAGACAAAAAAAGGATGAGTACAACAGAAAAAAGGGCCTAGAAAAGCTTGAGAAAAAGGTGAAAAATGGAAAGCTAGACAAAAATAGTATCAATAACCGTGGATATAATAAATACCTCAAATTGGAATCGGAGGTTAAGGTAGCCATTGATTACAGAAAATATGAAATGGACGCTAAATGGGATGGATTAAAAGGATACCTGACCAATACTGATATGAATCCAAATGAGGTAATTGGTGCATACGGAGACCTTTGGCAGATTGAAAAGGCATTCAGAATAAGTAAAACTGATATAAGAGTAAGGCCTATTTACCACAGGATACCCAAAAGAATAAGGACACACATCTGCATTTGCTTTGTATCCTATGCTGTATTTAAAGAACTCGAAAGGTTATTGAAAATAAAGAAAGTAGCATTTTCAGCAAATAGGGCTGTGGAACTAACCAAAAACATGTATCAGATAAGAGTGTTTTTGCCGGAATCAAAAACTTACACTACCGTTCCTTTAAAACCAACTGATGAACAACAAGAACTTATCTCAGCAATCATGAAAATTTAGCTTGGGTGTCCCATCGCACAAAACAGGAGGGTAGAGAATAAAACACTATTCGTCTAAAAAAAAAATTATCAATAGAACCCAAAATTGAATTCTTTGTTTCAACAATTTTAAAATGATTAATGCAAAAAAAAAATAAAGCAGACCATTACGGCCTACTTTAATGATTACAATGGAGAAATGGTGTTAAGGAAAGCCTCACTTACTAAAAGAACTCGATTTTCTGCTTTGAAACCGGTATTACTCCTACTTAGCTCCCTTTGTATTTACTATTATCGCCCCATTCGGTGAATTGTACTTTTTTATAGCATTTTCCCCTTTATAAACATCTATGGAGCCTATGTCCACAGGTTTAAGTTTTTCAAGATCTCCTTTATTTGCTATGTTTCCATCAATGATGATTAACGGTTGGTCCTCATTATTCCATCCATCTTTGGATCTTATTTTAACTTGATCCTCTTTTTTTGATTTGGTTTCAATCAAAATGACACCATTGGGCGCATTATACCTTTCTAAGGCCTTTTCATCTTTTAGGACACTAATGCTTGCTATTTTTTCTTTATCCAAAAGATCAATTATAGCATGATTGTATTTAATTCCGTCAATGTAGACATCAGGATTGTCATTTTCTTTAATTGTGACTTCAAGTTTCTTTTTGACAGCTTCATTCGTTTCCTGAGCCAAGATACTAGAAAATGGGATTAGAGCTATTCCGATTACTAATAGTATGTGTTTCATTGTTAATTGTTATAAAGGTTAAATTTTACTTATTTATTTAGAAGAATAAATGATGATCAAATCATCTTCATAAAGCACTTTTTTATTCTTTTTATTTATGCTGTTATTATCAAACATTGCCAAAGCCTTTTTTAGTAATGCCTCTTTTTCTGCCAGGCTTTTTGTTTCTGGAATCGGTTCAGGTCTAAAAAAAATCAGTAAAAGTAAAAGGGATGCAGCAATGGACATAAACCCAGCTACAAGCTTTCGGCTTTGGCTCTTTTTTTCTTTTTTATTAATGGCTTCCAAAACTTTAGCATTTAGATCTGCTGCTGGAATTTTCTTTTTCCCATTTACATATCTTAGCCATTGTGTTTCTAATGACTTTTTATCAGTTGAATTTTTGATTAAAAATGCTTCTTCTTCAAGTGTACTGTGTCCAGCAGCATACTTTTTCATCAATTCTTTAAATATCCCCTTTTCCATAGCTGTATGTTTTTTGGAGTTCTTTCGCCACTTGTTGCCTCGCTCTGGACAAAAGAACCCTAATATGGTCCACTCTTAATTTTGTCAATTCCGCAATTTCAATAAATTCCATTCCGTCTAAATCTCTCATGATCATGACTTCCTTTTGTTGTTCAGGAAGTCCTTCCAATACCTCCGCTATATTGCGCTTAAGTTCCTGCCATTCATAAGAATCATGTTCAGGCTCCGAAGCCAGTAACTGGGTTTTTGCATCATATTGATCTTCCGGAGGTTTTTTCTTTTTAATCACGTCCAAGCAATAATTCCTTGCCGTCAAGAAAATAAATGCTGGAAGATTGGGATGGTTTTTAATTTGTCTTCGACGCTCCCATAACTTGATCATTATCTCTTGTATGGCATCCTCTGCATTGGCAGCATTACCTAACATTCGTGAGACCATCGGGTACAAGCGGTCAGACATTGAAATTACCCTTTCTTTAAATTCTTTCGTTTTCATCTTGTACTTATATGACGAATCAATGCGGGTTTCATAACAGGAAAAGGAAGGTTTTAGTGAAAACTATTTAATAGAAACCCTGGGGAAAGGTTTAAACCTAGGTATTAATGTGCATTTCCTTAAGTTTCTAATACTATTTATTTTATCATGCTCACTGGAGATAGGTTAATACTCATTTATGATTAAACCTACTTTTACATATGAAAAATTTTTTCAATTATGGGGGATTCATAAAGCCTAATAGTACGAAAAATCAATTGTGTCACAGGTGTAAAATTCCAAGAAAATTATTTAATCATAAATTAACAATAAGGTAATTGTCTTATGAATAGGTTTGCATTGGTTAATATTAATCAAATAGCGAATAATATTTTTTTTTACTTTGTAAGTAGTGAAGGGGTAGTTAATTGTCTTAATAAGTGAAGGGCAATATATAAACCATCGAACATAATGCCAGAACCCAAAATTTCTATAAGTAGTAAAAGGCTCCTTTCATCGATCAGTTTAGAAGAAGCGAAGGTTTCCCATTCAACTGAAATGATGAATGATGAACAGCTAATTAGTCATGCCCTTAAAGAAGATCCCAAAAAAGGAATGGGAATGATTTTTCAACGCTATTACCAACCACTTTGTTCGCATGCAGTTCGTTTTGTTGGGTCAAAAGAAGTTGCACAAGATTTGGTTTCCGACCTTTTGGTTCATTTTTATGATCAAAAGCTTTATTTGAAGGTAAACACTTCCATTCGCTCCTATTTATTCCAGTCGGTAAGAAATCGAGGTTATAATTATCTAAAGCATGATTTGGCACGAAAGGGAGAATTGAGTCTCGCTACAGAGCCCAGGATTCCTGAAACTTATGAGCCGGATAGCATTACGGAATACGAAGAGCTTTACCAAGATTTTGAAAAAGCCATTGAAACCCTTCCCGGTCAGCGAAGGAAAATTTACCTATTGTTCCAATTTGAAGGGAAAACAATGAAAGAAATTTCTACAGAAATTGGGCTTTCGATCAGAACTGTAGAAACACAACTTTATCGTTCTAAAATTACCATTCGCCAGTTGCTAAGGGATAAATGGATGCTTTGGTTAATAATGTTTACCCAACTTTTTAATTGAACTTTCAAATTCCCCGCCTTTACCTAACCAATAACTCGAATTATAATGCATGATATAGAAACCATAAAGGAATTATTAATTAAATACTTCAATGGATCAGTCTCCGTAATCCAAAAAAAGTGGATTGATGATTGGATCAATGAATCCACAAGAAATGAGGAATTGTTTTATTCTTGTTTGGAAGAATGGGAGAGACAAGACCTACAATACATGGCTAATGTTGAGCAAGCATTTTTGGATTTTAATAAAAGAATAGATCATGGTGAGCCTCACAAAATAGAAAATTTTCCTCAGCAGATAAGGTTTAACCTGCCGGCACATAAACTCTTTATGGTTGCCTCAATTGTATTGATTGGTCTATTTTTTTCCGGGGCACTGGACTTTGTATGGGTGAAAACTTACCGTACAGGCTATGGAGAGTTATCAACTTTGGCTTTAAATGATGGCACAGTGGTTTATTTAAATGCCAATAGCCAATTAAAAACTGCTAGGTTTCCCTATTTCTCTGACCAAAGGCAAGTGGAATTATCTGGTGAAGCGTCTTTTGATGTTGCCCATGATCCCATCAATCAATTCATTGTCCAAACCAAGAATGGTCTAGATGTGGTGGTTCACGGTACGGAATTTACTGTTTACAACCGTCGTCAAAATACTGAAGTACATTTAAAATCAGGGAAAATTGAGCTGATAAAACACAATACTTCAGGTCGGGAAACTGTGATGATGAAACCGGGAGAGAAAGCCCGCATGGAACCTGATGGCGATTTGCAATTGAAGGAAGTAAGGGCAGCTGAAGAATTCGCTTCCTGGAAGGAATACCGATACGTTTTTAATCAGACAAGTTTGGCTGAGATATCGGACCTAATTAAGGATAATTATGGTGTCGAGGTGGAAATTCTCGAAGACTCACTTAAGCGTTTAACAGTTTCCGGTTCCTTTCGCTCAGAAAATGCCGAGGAATTTGCTACTGCGGTAGCTCAGGTTTTAGGAGTATCTATAGAAGCAGGAGAGAATATTTTTAGATTTTATGATTCCAAGTAGGTTCTCAATGTCTTTCAAAACGCTGAAAATGATCCCTCATAAGTTGTTTTAGTTGATTAAAAAAGAGATGGTTAACCAATATTTTGAACAATACAATAATGAAAGCAGCACTCAATATTAATAATTAAAACCCTGAATCTGACATGAAAAAAAAATTACACTTTTCACTTTTGATTGGGGCACTGTGCATTTTTATGCACCATGTTCCGATTGCAGATGCCAAAGCCCACAACTTAAATTCTCGGCAGTTGGCAGAAATACCGAAAGCAGAAGCTCAAAACAGTGTGGCCTTGGCTGAAGCGCTTGATAAGCTTAAGGCTTATTATAAAGCAGATATTTTATTTGCTGACAGAATGATCCAAAACATTAATGTAGACTTGGGAAGTATAGACTGGCAGGGAGGTTTGGAGAGGAATCTCGACAAACTCCTTAGCTCTAACCAATTGTCATTCATAAAACAGAGAGGGGGATCTTATGTGATAATAGCAAAAAACAGACAGTCCGGTACAGGTACCCCTGTTTTGTCCAAGTTTGTTGCTCAAAATAATGGCTTAATATCAATGAAGCCCAATGGCAGCAATGGGATTTCAGAAAGTATATCAATTGCTGATGTAGTACAAAGTGTTAGAGGAAAAGTTGTTTCTGAAATTGATGGCCTGGGTCTTCCAGGTGTAACTGTGCTATTAAAAGGTACTGCAATAGGCACTGTTACTGATCAAAATGGTGAATATTTTCTTGAGTTTGAAGGTGAAAATGCAATTTTGGTATTTTCCTTTATTGGCTTTGAAACGCAAGAGGTGGCAATAGGGAACCGGGAAATTGTGGATATCACGATGCAGGAAGATATGAAATCACTCCAAGAGGCTGTGGTTACTGCTTTGGGAGTGAAAAGAGAGAAGCAATCTTTAGGGTATTCGGTAGGAAATGTGGAAGGAAGAGACCTGACAGAGACACCGCAAAATAATGTACTGAATGCCATGGCAGGAAAGGTTGCCGGAGTACAAATTTCCCAAATGGATGGTACGGCCGGTTCATCTGTGAATATAATTATTCGAGGAGCCAATTCATTAAACAATGACAACCAGCCATTATTTGTGATTGATGGGGTTCCTGTTGCTAATAAGCTGAACAATGGTTTTGGCGGAGCAGATATGGGAAATCCTATCTCAGACATTAATCCCAATGATATAGAAAATGTGTCAATCCTAAAAGGGCCTAGTGCAGCCGCTTTATATGGTTCAAGAGCCGGCAATGGTGTAGTATTGATCACAACAAAATCCGGTTCCGGAAGAAAAGGAATTGGTGTTGCAGTTAATTCATCGGTGGTGGTGGACTTTCCATTTAAATACATTCCCATTCAAAATGAATATGCTTCCGGAAAGAGCGGAGCGCATGTTTTTGAGGAAAGTGAGAACGAAAGTTGGGGGCCGGAACTGGATGTTGGAGAAGAATGGGTTCAATGGAACAGCAATGGGGAACCCGCACCTCTGGTGTCTTACCCAAATCGGTTTAAAGATTTCTTTCAGACCGGTTATACCAATACCAATAATGTGGCAATCAATGGAGATTATGACAAAGGTAGTTTTCGGTTGTCTGTGGGGAATATGGCTAACACCGGAATTATCCCCAATACAGATTTTTCAAGACTCACCATAGGACTTAATACCAGTTACCATATTTCAGATAGGCTAAGAGCAACTGCAACCATTAATATTACAGAATCAGGTTCAGACAATCGCCCCATAATTGATGGTGGAAGAACTTCTCCGGTAAGGAGCTTATATGAAACAGGTGCCCAAGTAAATATTCTTGACCTTCAGCAGTACTGGGTGCCGGGGTCCGAAGGAATCCTTCAAAGAAAATATAAAGAAAAGCAAAACAATCCATATTTCGTGGTTAATGAAAACCCCACCGGTTTTGATAGAAACAGGACAGTCAGTAAGCTACAGCTAGATTATGATGTCACCAATAACCTTAGCATGATGCTTCGTTATGCGAGAGATTCATATGATGAACAACAAGAGGCAATTATTGCCTACAATAATTATGATCAAATTAATGGAGGGTATCACATAAGAAACAATACTAACAAGGAGAGCAATTTGGATTTTATGTTGAATTATCAAAAGGTTTTTAATGAAGACTGGAACATTACAGCATTGGCAGGAGCGAACAGAATGGAGCAAAAGTATGGCTTCATGGATAATAATGCAGGGCAGTTGGTCATTCCTATGTTGTATACCATTTCTAATGGAGCACCCGGTACAGTTTCTTATGATAGCCAACAATTCTGGAAAGTAATCTATGGAATATATGGATCTGTTTCTACAGGGTTTCGAGATAAACTTTATTTGGATATTACTGCAAGGAATGATTGGTCAAGTACTTTACCGATTGAAAACCGATCTTACTTTTACCCCTCAGCTTCATTAAGTGCCATCATTTCTGAGATGGTTGACATGCCTTCTTTTGTAGATTTATTTAAATTTCGTGCAGGGATAGCTCAGGTAGGAAATGATGTGGCTCCCTATAGTTTAATCCCTACCTTCAATACAGCCTTGGATTGGGGTACTGCGAAAAGTATGTACATGGGAGGGTTATTACGAAATACTTCATTGAAACCTGAAATATCTACTTCCTCAGAAGCAGGTTTTGATATTTCCCTTTTTAATAATAGGCTGGGAATTGACGCTACCTATTATGTCCGAGGAAATAAAAACCAAGTATTACCAATAGATCTTCCCATAGAATCAGGAGCTAGTAGCAAGTTAATAAACGCCGGTTTGGTAGAAAGTCGAGGCTTTGAATTAGGACTAAGTACTACACCAATTATTTCCGGTGATTTTAGGTGGGACTTGAATGTCAATCTTTCTAGAAATAGGACAAGCATCAAAGAACTCGCAGATGGCATAACTTATTATAATTTCACTTCATATAGTGGAGCCGAGCTAAGAACTTATGTCGGTGGAGATATAGGAGACATATATATGCGTCCGGTGCTTACTGTGAAAGATACTGAATCGCCCTATTTTGGATATCCTGTACTTACCGGAAGTGGCTTGTATCAAGCAGATCAAGATGTAAATAATCTGGTCAAGATTGGAAATTTCAACCATGACCTAATGGTGTCGTTTCAGCCTACTTTAAGCTATAAAAACCTAAGTTTTTATGCTAATATAGATTGGAGACAAGGTGGAGAGTTTTACTCTAATACCATGATGTTTTTAGGTAATAATGGAATGTTAGAAGAAACCCTTTCCGGAATGCCCTATGACCCTAATAGGCCCATTGAAGATCAAATCAAAGAAAATCCTGAAGCCTATTTTGGCAATTGGATAGGGGGCCGAAATGCTGCTTACGGAGGTTTGACATGGACTGGAGAAGAGGCAGGTTATAGAGAACAAGATGCCAGTTTTAATGTAGGGGTGCGAGAAAGTAGGGATGCTGAAGGCAATATTGTTTACATAGAAAACTTAGGAGGTGAAACTACCCAATGGTTAAACCCTTTTCAAGCTTATCGATATGCCAACCGACCTTTCCCAGACCGAAACTTATACAGTGCCACTTATGTCAAGTTAAGAGAAGTCGCTTTTACTTATCGCTTACCCAATAAGCTATTAGATAAAGTAAGCTTGCGAAATGCGTCCGTCTCAGTAGTAGGAAATAATCTATTTGTATGGACAGAAGCAGGAAACGGTATAGATCCGGAAAGGGCTTTCAGACAAACAGGAAACCGATGGATTCAGGGAGTAGAATATTACAATGTTATGCCATGGACAGGTTCTTTAGGATTGAAAGTAAATGCAGAATTTTAACTTAATGAAAGTCATGAAAAATCTATTAAAAAATATATTTTCTATTGGATTAATAGCTTCATTTTGGGCATGTGAAGACTTAACTGAGGTCAACATAAATCCCAATAGTCCTGAGCAAGTTTCCTCAAATTATATTCTTACTTACGTATTATCAAATACAGCTAAGACCTACCATAATTTAGGGTATGAGAATTCTAAAATTGCAGGAGCCATGCAGTATGTACAACGTGGTACCAATGAAGGAGCAGTAGTTGTCAATTATTACGGTTGGGGTCATGAGTCTTGGAATAGCTATTTTGATATCCTTAGAAATAATCAAGTAATATACGAGAATGCGATTGAAGAAGATAATCAATTCTTTAAAGGGATAGCCTTGATTATGCGGTCTTTTCATTTTGGGCTGATGAGTGATTTATATGGTGATATTCCCTACTCAAATGCCTTGCAGGCGAATAATGATGTTTTCTTTCCAAATTATGATCGGCAAGAAGAGGTTTACAAAGGGATTATGATCGATTTGAAAGAGGCTGATGCCTTGCTTCAAAACCTTGACCCTGCCAAGGATTTAGTAAATTCTTCATCAGATATTTTGTATGGAGGAGATTCCCAGAAATGGAGAAAATTTGCCAATGCTTTGCGAATGCGTTACAGCATGCGTTTGATTAGTAAAAAGTCAGAAATGACTGCTTTAGGAATTGATTTGGTAAATGAATTTGATGAAGCTGTTCAATTTACTTTTACTGACAATGCGGATGATGCAAAAGTCGATTTTCTAGGGACTGATGAAAATAATGCAGCTCCGGGAGGTCCGCTAAATAGTCCTAACCCCAACTTATTGCTAAAGCCGGCACAAACTATTGTAGATAAACTTATAGGTTTAAATGATCCCAGATTATATCGGTGGATGATGCCTGTTCAATACAAGTGGGACGAAGAGGTGATGGTAGAAAAGGACTCGGTAGTCACCAATATTTTGGGGGAATCATATACAGTTCGGTTTAAACCGGCACCTGAGGGACTTGATGTGAATACCAATTTATATGTGGGGCTGCCTGTAGGTTTGCCCATAGTGGAAGCCATGGCATTCAATAAAGGGAATGATGAAGAAGGGTACCATCCCGAGAGAAGCCCCTATATTTCATACCTACATGAGCGTTACCGTAAAAATCAAGATGAATATGTAAGTATGAATTTAATTACATATAGTGAGGTAAAGTTTTTAATGGCTGAGGCCGCCCAAATGGGAGGGTTTAGTGTCAGTGACCCTGAGATGCATTACAAAGATGGAATCAAAGCATCAATGGAAAAATATGGCATACTCTCAAATCCCGGAAGTTTTAATTTTGACACATATTATGAACAAGCTTCAGTTTCATTTGCTTCCGGGGATAACAAGGAACAAAGGATCATGGAACAGAAATGGTTGGCAAACTGGCAAAACCCACAGGCGTGGTTTGACTGGAGACGCACCGGATATCCGGTACTTGAGGCTGGACCGGTCACTCAATTTGGTGCTGCTATTCCGGTTCGATACATGTATCCCTCGCCAAATTTAGACCCCAATTACCTAGTAAATTATGAAGAAGCCCTATCCTCACTGGAAAATACTGAATATATCCCGGCCGGGCAAAGTAAAGATCATCCTTATGCTAAAATGTGGTTACTTCAAAACTCCGGAAAACCTTGGTAACAATTAAAGGTTTTAGGTCCATGTTTAACCCAGATTATGCAAAAGGATTCGTGATGAGTGTTGCAATCGCAAGAAAATCAGGCTGTTTGGAGATTTTAGCATAGCAGGGCTATGGTGAAATTGAAAACAGCAACGAAGTGGCTGATTTTAAAGCGATTTCAGCACGTAATAGATTGTCTATTGCATATTTCGGGTTTAATGAGCCAATGCAATTTTGACTGGCATCACCAATCAAGAAAGGTAATTTCGCTCTTGATTGAATAGCCTAACAAAAGAAAAGCCACTTGAACATTCAAGTGGCTTTTACTTATAAGCATTAATTAATAATTGAGGAATAAAAATTTTAAATAAGCCCTATCAATCTTAATTCCAGCCACCTCCTAATGCTTTGTAAACATTTACTTTGGCATTCATCTGGCTTAGTTTTATTTCAATAAGTTCCATTCTGGATTCCAAGGCCTCCCTTTGGGTAAGCAATACCTCCATATAATCTGCTCTCGCAGAGCGGAACAAGCTATTAGAAATGGTGATTGATTGATTAAGTAAATCAACCTCCTTGGCTTTGGTTGTATAACTGGCACTAGAATTTACTATCTGCGAAAGCTGATTGGCTACTTCTATATAGGCTTGTAATATGGTTTGTTCATAGTTATAAACAGCTTGTAACTGCCTAGCATTGGCACTGTTATAAGTTGCCTTTATGGCATTTCTATTGACCAAGGGGGCCATAAGATCCCCACCAAGATTGTACAGGATGGACTGTGGATTGAGGAGATATTTGGGGTTAAATGACCCGAAACCAACACCTGCTTCAATGCTGAATGATGGATAGAAATTAGCCCTAGCGATACTTACATCCAATTTGGCCGCCTCTAAAGCCAATTCCGCTTGTTTTATATCCGGTCTATTGGTCAATAACTGAGAAGGTATTCCTGATTGAACATCGTTTATAGTAATGTCATTGAATTCTGATGAACTTCTGACGATCGGTTGCGGAAAGCGACCCACCAGAAAATTCAACCAATTTTCAGTTTCAACAATCTTCTGTTTGATATCGTATTGCAGGTTTTCTGTATTGAGCAATTGGGCAGCAAATCTATTGACGGCAAGCTGTGTTTCCTGAGCAGCCTGTTTCTGTTGTTCAATGATTCGAAGTGCATTTCGTTGAATGGCGATATTTCTCTGGATTATTTCCAGCTGATTATCTAAAGCCATTAATTCATAATATGCATTAGAAATTTCAGCAATTAAATTGGTGACCATAAAATTCCTACCCTCAACACTAGATAAATACCGGGCTACTGCCGCCTTTTTACCAT
>Ga0114911_1001314_pt1 | contig 13268 bp, 17 predicted proteins | sample MalvireepMed_904_FD_89688 | JGI IMG/M metagenome (GOLD analysis project Ga0114911, IMG submission 89688) | Marine viral communities from the Global Malaspina Expedition - Malaspina viral metaG DeepMed_904 | ecosystem: Environmental > Aquatic > Marine > Oceanic | place: Mediterranean Sea...
ACCCATCAGCGAGTGGCTGGTGAAGTCGTCTTCGAGAGTGTTGCCGCCGAGGTCGACCAGTTCGACTTCCGTAGCGCGGAAGAAACGATAACGCAGGCCGACATCGATGCTGTCGGTCAGCGGAGCGCGGATACCGGCCAGAGCCTGGTATGCGAGGCCGCTGTCCGAATCGTCAACAGACGATGACAGGTTCGAGTACGGGGTCACTTCGTAGCTGGTACGTGCGACACCGATACCGCCGCCGACGTAGCCCTGAAGGCCATCGTCAGCGCCAAAGTCGAGCAGGCCGTTGAGCATGAACGACAGGGCGCTGGCGTCACCGCCAACGGTGTAAATGCCAGCCGGAGCGACGACGCCGCCGCCGGTGGGCAGGCCAGTCGGACCAGCTTCGACCGAGTCGAGATCTGCCTGACGATAGCTGACTTCGGCTTCGAGGCGGAAGCCACCGAAGTCATAGCCAACGTAGCCGCCGCCGTCGAAACCATAGTCATGGTTTACTTCGTGCGTTGCTGCACCGTCATTGACGTCGAATTCACTGTCTTCGACCAGCATCGAACCGAATTCGGCACCGATATACCAGCTGTCGTCCTTTGCCAGGGCAGGCGATGCAAGGGCCGTAGAGGCCATCGCCATTCCTATGACGAATTTCCGCATTATAGTTTCCCCTTTTTGCGATTTGGAGCCACCGAGTGGACCGTATCTAACTTTCAACCCATAAGGTGGCAAGAAAACAATCGGCAGGACCTGTGGCAAGAATGCCGCTTTTCCTGCGCGATGAGAATAGGTTCCGCAACCAGGATCCCTTCCCGTGACAGCCGAACGATACCAGCCGCTTGCGGTTCCCGTCATTCGTTGCGAATAATCGACAGTGTTGCAATTGCATCGATAATCGCTCCGATCGCCGTTCGTGCTTCGACGTCGATCGTCGAACCCCCGGTAGGGGGGGCTGCGGGCGAGTAACGCGCCGCCAGCCGGACCGAAAAACGATCCACTGACCTTCTGCCCGGTCGAACATCTGCATGCCGTCGACGGGGGCGCAGAAGCTCCACTGGACGCCGTCCCAGAATGCCAGCGCGTCGGCCTGCCCCTCCCACGCACCTGAGGGGTCGGGCCCGACCAGCCAGCATTCGCCCGCGGCAGGAAGGGCGGGAGGCGTGCTGGCGACCGTCTCGAAGGCGGGATGGAGCAAGGCGTCGACCCGCGCGAGAGCTTCGTTGACGAAGAACTCTTTCTGCGCCTGTCCGGCGGGCATGGCTGTGCTGCGGACCGCGCAGGCTTTCGGGTTCGGCGGCGAACAGGCGAGGATCCCGCTGTCGCCCTCGACCATTACCGCGCGCGCCTCGCCCAGCGATGCAGCGACCAGCGCGATCCGTGCGCCGCGGTTCGTTTCGGCAATATCACGAACCCATTCGGCACCCGCACGCGTCTTGCCGAAGCCGCGACCGGCCATCATCAGCCAGATCCGCCAGTCGCACTCGGGCGGCAATTGCCCGTCATGCGCCGTGTTGCGGAAGTCATAGGGCCATTCATTGCGTTCGGCCTGGTCGAGCCCGGCCACGAAGGCGTCGCGTGCTGCGCTGCGGGCGCGCGCGAACAAGCCCGGGCGGGTGGGTTCAGCGTTCATCGACGGCAGGCTCGCGGCGGTTGGCGATCTGGCGGCGGAAAATTTCCACCTTGCGTTCGATCGAGGCGCGCACCTCGGCCGCGCTGACATTGGCGCGCGTGGCGCGCTCGCCGGCGATCGTGTCCTTGTGCGCGGCAAGCAGCCGCAACGCGGAGGCCACATCCATCCGGTGCTTCGGGGCCGGGTTGCGCAGATAGCCGAGCACTTCCATCTCCAGATTGGCGTAGCCTTCGAACAGCGCGGCGCGCCATGCGTCAGCGAAATCGCTGTCGCAGCGGCGTAGGCGATAGGCCTCGCGCGGCGGAACATGCGCCCGCTTGGCCGAAGCCGACACATTCGATGTCTCGGACAGCGCTTCGAGAAAGGTGCGCTGCCACTGGCGCGGGGCGGGCTTGTCCGCGCGGTTGCGCAGCTTGGCCGGCCGGCGGGCGCGGTAATCGGCCAGCGTCTGGTCCCAGCGCTGGCGGAATGCCGCGCTGCGCTTGCGCCGGGCATAGGGTGTGCTGTCGCTGACCCCGGCCGCCTGCGCCGCGCGGCTGGCCATGCCATATGCGCGCAAGCCCGCGATGAACGCGTCTTCCCAGGCGTGCCGGTCCGCAGGCGGCGAACGTTTCATGCGATCCTCCCGATAATGCGCAGCGTGAAACGACGAAGGGCGGCCCTCGTGAGAAGGCCGCCCGCTACGGCCCGTGGGCCGGTGAATCACACTATCGCGATGTTCGCTTTATGTACCCAAAGAGCGTGACAATGTCAATCAAAAAGAGCCAAATAGGTTCTATGGTCGTACTTGCCTACAATCGGCGGCTCGCCTAATCCCGGCGCACCACGGGATGCGAGGGAATTTCCCAGATCATGATCATGAAACCGCTGCGCGGGCTGTACGACTGGACGATGGACAAGGCTTCGCACCCGCATGCGGTGGGCTGGCTGGCGTTCTTCTGCTTCGTCGAGTCCAGCTTCTTCCCGATCCCGCCGCATCCGCTGCTCGGGCTGATGTGCCTGGCCGAACCGAAGAAGGCGGTGAAGTTCGCGCTGGTCGCCACGCTGGCATCCGTCGCGGGCGCGCTGCTCGGCTATGCGATCGGCTGGGGGCTCTACGATACGGTCGGCGTCTGGCTGATCGGCGCGCTGGGCCTGACCGAAGCGTTCCCGGTCGCGGCCTGCCATTTGCGCGAATATGATTTCGAAGCGATCCTGATTGCCGGCGCCACGCCGGTGCCCTTCAAGCTGCTGACGATCACTGCCGGCTTCGTCGGCATGAACCTCGTCACTTTCGTGCTGTCCAGCCTGTTCGCCCGCGCGCTGATCTTCATGACCGTGGGCATCCTGTTCCGCGTCTTCGGTGCGCCGATCAAGCGGGTGATCGACAAATATCTCGGCACGGTGACCACGGTCTTCGTGGTGCTGGTGGTCGGCGGCGTGCTGGTGCTGACCCAGCTCGGCGGCGGCGAGGATGATGCGGGCGGACCCTGCGCCAACCCCGCACCGCTCGAACACCGCGCGCCGCGGGGCTGATTGCCGTAGCGGCCAAGCGCGGGCAGCGCTTGGCCGCCCGCGCCGCTATCGCTGTCACTCAGTTCGCGAAGCTGGTTTCCAGCGTAATCTCGGCGTCGAGCAGTTTCGAGATCGGGCAATTGGCCTTGGCGTCAGCGGCCAGTTCCTCGAACTTCGCCTGGTCCAGCCCGGGCACCTTGCCGCGCGTCGACAGCGCCGAGCGGGTGACGACGAAGCCGTCATCCACTTTTTCCAGCGTCACTTCGGCGTCGGTTTCGACCGATCCGTCGCTGTGGCCGGCCTCGGCCAGCTTGAACGACAGCGCCATGGTGAAGCAGCTGGCATGCGCCGCCGCGATCAGCTCTTCGGGATTGGTGCCCGCGGCATCCTCGAACCGGGTCTGGAAGCCATAGGGCTGGTCCTTCAGCGCGCCCGATTGCGTGCTGACATGGCCCTTGCCGTCCTTGCCCAGCCCGTCATAGCGGGCGCTGCCTGAATTGGTCGTCTTCATGGTGGAATCTCCTTTTCCACCATGGGACGCCCCATCCCGGCACTTCGTTCCGGATCAGATGATCCCGACCTGCTTGCCCGCGGCCTCGAAGATCGACAGGATCTGCGCCACTTCGCTCTCGCTGTGCTCGGCGCAGAGCGAACAGCGCAGCAGCGTCATGTTGGCCGGGGTTGCGGGCGGGCGGGCGAGGTTGACGTAGAGGCCGCCCTTGATCAGCGCCTCCCACATTGCCGCGCCCTGTTCCAGATCGGGCATGATCACCGCGATGATCGCGCTCTGCGGTTCGTCGGTGCCGAGCGCGAAGCCGAGATCCTTGAGCCCCTTGTGCAGCGTCTTCGAATTTTCCCACAGATGCGCGCGCTTGTTCGACCCGTGCATCAGCTTGCGGATGCTGGTCGCCGCGGTCGCCACCACGCTCGGTGGTAGGCTGGCAGTGAACACATAGGGGCGGCAGACCAGCCGCATGATCTCGAACTTGGGGTGGTTGGAGACGCAGAACCCGCCCACCGTCCCGACGCTCTTCGAAAAGGTGCCGATGATGAAATCGACATCGTCCATCACGCCGGCCTGTTCGACCACGCCGCGGCCGTTCTCGCCGATGAAGCCCATCGAATGCGCTTCGTCGACCAGCACCATCGCGCCGTGCCGCTTCGCGATCGCGACCATTTCCTTGAGCGGGGCGACATCGCCCAGCATCGAATAGACGCCTTCGAGGATCACCAGCTTGCCCGCGCCTTCGGGAATGCGCTTGAGCCGCTTTTCCATCGCCTCGATGTCGTTGTGCTTGAACGGCACGACCTCGGCGTTGCCCATCGCGCAGCCGTCCCAGATGCTGGCGTGGCTGTCGATGTCGAGGATGATGTAGTCACCCTTGCCAGCGATGGTCGAGATGATCCCGAGATTGGCCTGGTAGCCGGTCGAGAAGACCATGGCGTGATCCATGCCGTAGAATTCGTGCAGCGCGTCTTCGCACTCCTTGTGGCCCTGGTAGGTCCCGTTGAGCACGCGGCTGCCGGTGGTCCCGCTGCCGAAGTCGGTCAGCGCCTGCTTGCCCGCCTCGATCACGTCGGGATCGAAGGTCATGCCCATGTAATTGTAGGTGCCGAGCAGGATCGTCTCGCGGCCGTTGCAGATCGCGCGGGTCGGCGAGAGGACCTTTTCCATCACCAGGCTGAAGGGGTCTTCCTGCCCGCTCGCGAGCAGGCCCTCGCGCAGCGCGATGATGTCGTCGAACTTCGAGAACAGGTCGGTGCCGTCGCCGCTGCGCTCGATCGGCTGGTCGGATTGCGAGATGCCGCGGCTCATCAGGCGGCCTGCAGCTTGGTGACCGCATCGACGAGCTGGCCGTAGGTCTCGATCTCGGCCTGCTGGTTCATCGAGATGATGATGTCGAATTCGTCCTCGATCTCGGCAACGAAGTCCATCACCGTCAGGCTGTCGAATTCCAGATCGTTGGCGAAGGTGGTGCCCTCGGTGATCTCGACGCCCTTCTTGTTGAAAGGCTCGGCCAGTTCGCGGATTTTGGCGTCGACGGCGGTGCGGTCCATATCGGGTCCAGTTCTCTATCGCGTTGCGGCCCGCACGGGTGCGGGCGGGGGGTGGCAGCCGGCAAAGCGGTTATGACGGCCGCTTGTCAAGCATGGCTAGTCGGGCAGCAGCGCTTTCACCGCCGCCATGAAAGGCCCGATCGACACCGGCTTGGCGAGATAGTCCGCCGCGCCCGCATCGCGGATCCGCTCCTCGTCGCCCTTGCCGGCATAAGCGGTCACCGCCAGCACCGGCACGCCGGCCAGCGCGGGATCGGCCTTGAGCTGCCCGATCAGGTCGATCCCGCTGACATGCGGCAGCTGGATGTCCATGATCACCAGATCGGGAACGAAGCGCTGCGCGGTCGCCACCACGTTGCGGCCATCGGCCACGGGCACGACTTCATGTCCGTTCGCCTTCAGGACGTCACAGAACAGCTTACGATTGAGGTCGTTGTCCTCGACAACGAGGATTCTCTTTGCCACTTGGCGCGGACTCCATGCGAATGCGCATGGGCCTTATGCAAAAGCGGGAGCGCTGACAATTATTCGCGAACCGACGAATGGCGAAATGCGGCCACCCGAGGTGCTGGCTCTCGAAGCGCTCGGCTGGGCGCTGGCCGACGACAAGCGGGCCGAGCGCCTGCTGTCGCTGACCGGCCTCACGCCCGAGCGATTGCGGAACGGGCTGACCGATCGCGGCGTTCAGGCTGCAGTGCTCGAATTTCTTGCCAATCACGAACCCGATCTCGTCCTTGCCGCCGACGCGCTGGACACCACCCCCGAAACGCTGGTCGCTGCGGCCAGGGAGCTGTCCAGATGACCCGCCCACTGATCATATCCGACTGCGATGAAGTGCTGCTCTACATGGTCGCGCCCTTCCGCGACTGGCTGGCCGAAACGCAAGGCGTCGAATTCCGCATGGAAGGCAACGATTTCGCCCAGACGCTGCGCTGGCAGGACAGCGGCGAGATCCTCGCCCCCGAGGAAATCTGGCGCAAGCTGGGCGGCTTCTTCGATACCGAAATGCATCGCCAGACGCCGATCCCTGGCGCGATCGAAGGGATCGCCGCGCTGCGCGAACACGCCGATGTCGTAATCCTCACCAATCTCGTCGACAAGCGCCAGGAAATGCGCCGGGCGCAGCTGATCGACCACGGGCTCGACGCTCGCGTGTTCACCAACCAGGGCCCCAAGGGTCCCGCGCTGCAGGCGATCCTCGACGAATACCGGCCGAGCAGGGCGGTTTTCATCGACGATCTGGCGCAGCATCACCGCTCGGCCCGCGAAACGCTTGGCCCGGCGGGTGCGAACATCACCACGCTCCATCTGTGCGGTGAACCGCTGCTCGCCCCGCATATCGATTGCGCGCATACCGCCGGCCACGCCGACGCCCGCATCGATAGCTGGGACGAAGCGCTGCCGTGGCTGATGGGCGAAATCGAGAAGGAACCCGCATGAGCATCCACGACCGTCTCCGCGCGAGAGGCATCGCGCTTCCGCATGCCGCTGCCCCCGTCGCCAGCTACCAGCCGGTGGGGGTCGATGGCCATACTGCCTTTGTTTCGGGCCAGCTGCCCTTCGTCGATGGCGAACTGGTCACCGGCAAGTTGGGCGAGGGCGTCACGCTAGAGCAGGGCCAGCAAGCCGCGCGGGCCTGCGGATTGATGATCTTGGCGCAGCTCGAGGCCGCCGGGCTGATCGAGCGGGTGGCGCATTTCGTCAAGCTCGGCGGCTTCGTCGCCTGCACGCCCGACTTCTACGACCAGCCCAAGGTCATCAACGGCGCGTCCGACCTGATGTACGAAGTGTTCGGTGATCCGGGCAAACATGCGCGCAGCGCGGTGGGCGTGCCTGCGCTCCCGCTGAATGCCGCGGTAGAGGTCGATGCGATCGTTGCTCTCAAGGCTTGATCGTCATCTGGCGCCTTCACCCGATCCGGCACGGGTCGGGTGGCTGCGCGACTGGAGCTACGCCCACCGCGGGCTCCACAGCGACGGCGTGCCGGAGAACTCGCTCGCCGCCTTTGCCGGAGCGATGGAGCGGGGAATGGGTATCGAATGCGATATCCAGCGCAGCCAGGACCATGCGGCAATCCTGATGCACGACTGGGAACTCGACCGGCTGACCGGGGTCAGCGGTCCGACGGCGGGATATTCGGCCGAAGAGCTGGCGCAGCTCGCCTTCCTCGATACCGAACACAAGCTTGCCCGGCTCGACGATCTGCTCGCGCTGGTCGATGGTCACGTGCCGCTGCTGATCGAGATCAAGTCGCGCCGGCGCTACGATGTGGCGCAAAGCTGCGAAGCCGTGCGCGATGCGCTCGCGGGCTATTCGGGGCCGCATGCGGTGATGAGCTTCGACCCACGGGTTTCGCGCTGGTTCCGCCGGCATGCGCCGCAGACGGTGCAGGGCCTCGTCATGCGCGAGGACGAAAAGGGGCAGACGCAAAAGGGCTGGCAGCGGCGGCTCGTGGTGCGGGCGGCGCTGCCCGAATTCATCGCCTACCATGTCGCGGCTCTGCCCAGTCCGATGGTCGCCGCTTTGCGCGATGCCGGGCTGCCGGTGCTGACTTGGACGGTCGATACACCCGCGCTACGCGAAATCGCGGCGTTGCATGCCGATGCGCCGATCGCCGAGGGCGAGGGGGTGGCATGAGCGAGGCTGGCACCCCTGGCGACCTGGCCGCCCGCGTCAGTGGTTCGGTCGGCGCTTTCGAGCGCGCCGAATGGAACGCCCTGGCGGGAGCGGACAACCCCTTCGTTAGCCATGAATTCCTGACTGCGCTGGAAGATTCGGGCAGCGTCGGTCCCGGCACCGGCTGGCAGCCCGCACCGCTGGTTATCAGTACGCAGGACGGCCCGCTGCTGGCCGCCATGCCCGCCTATCTGAAGGGGCACAGCCAAGGCGAATACGTCTTCGATCATAGCTGGGCCGATGCCTATGAAAGGGCAGGGGGCAGCTATTATCCCAAGCTACAGATCGCCGCCCCGTTCACGCCTGCCACCGGCCCGCGGCTGCTCCTCTCGGATGAGGCGCTCGCTGCGCCGCTGCTGGCTGCTGCCGGACAGTTGTGCCTCCAGAACGGTTTTTCTTCGGCGCATGCGACCTTCATCGAACCATCGCAGCATCCGCTGTTCGAAGAGGCCGGATGGATGCTGCGCAGCGATATCCAGTTCCACTGGCACAACCGCGGGTTCGCCCGGTTCGACGATTTCCTCGCCACGCTCGCCTCACGCAAGCGCAAGGACCTGCGCAAGGAGCGCGCCGCCGCGCAGGCAGAGGTCGACATCATCCACCTGCGCGGCGGCGATATCCGGCCCGAACACTGGGATGCGTTCTGGGCGTTCTACCAGGACACCGGCGCGCGAAAATGGGGAACGCCCTATCTGACCCGCGCGGCCTTCGATCTGCTGGGCGAACGGATGGGGGAGAAGATCCTGCTGGTGCTGGCACTGCAGGACGGCGAGCCGGTGGCGGGTGCGCTCAATTTCATCGGCGGTGATGCGCTGTACGGCCGTTACTGGGGCTGCACGCGCGACATCCGCTTCCTGCATTTCGAATTGTGCTATTATCAGGCGATCGAGGCAGCGATCGAACTGGGACTGGCGCGGGTCGAAGCCGGCGCGCAGGGTGGGCACAAGCTGGCCCGCGGGTATGAACCGGTGGAAACGGTTTCCGCGCACTGGTTCGCCGATGCCGGTTTCCGCAGCGCGGTAGAGGATTTCCTCGAACGCGAGCGCGCGGGTGTTGCAGCCGATCGCAACTATCTGGCGACGCGGACCCCGTTCAGGAAAGATTAGCGCTCAGGCGGCCTTGCGGCTGCTGTCGGCCAGCCATTCGCGCGCGCGGCGCTGGGCTTCGGCAATCTCGCGCGCGGTCATTTCCTCGGCGATATCGGCACGGCACCAGCTGGCTTCCTCATGCCCCTTCGATGCCGCGATGTTGAACCACTTGTGCGCCTCGATCAGATCGCATTCCACGCCGCTGCTGCCGGCCGAGAATGCCACACCAAGGCTGTAGAGCGCACCGATCGCGCCGCCTTCGTACTCGGTCAGATATTCGGCGATCAGCGCCGCACCGTCTTCACTCTGGATGATCTCGCCACCGCCGCCTTCGATACTGGTCAGCTGCATGGTCATTCCCCCAACAAGACCGGCTCAGGTGCCGGACGCGATAGAATTGGCCAAATTATGGTCAAGAAATGGTTAATTCGCGATTCTTTCCCGGGCGGCGCGGGTGCTGGCGGCGTGTTTTCGGTCCTGTGGGACGCATTTCGGTGATGTGCGGGATTGGCGCTTGTGTGCCCGCAGGCGCTTGCCTATAGGCACGCGCCGAGCGGGTCATTCGGAGCGCCGGAAAAATCCGGGCCGACAGGGCGGCATGTTCCGATGTCTAAATCGACCAGGTAAGAGGGTCCTCAATGGCCTCTGTGGCAAATGAGAACGGGAAGCTGGCCAAGGTACGCGCTGCGGTGGGTGACGACTACGTTCCCGACGATACCGAAGAATACATGAACGAGCGGCAGCAGCAGTACTTTCGCGTATTGTTGCTGGAGTGGAAGAAATCGATCCACGATGCGGCCGGGCAGACGTTGCAGTCGCTCCAGGACGGTCCGATCCGCGAACCCGACCTCAACGACCGTGCCTCGTCCGAAACCGACTGGGGCATCGAACTGCGCACGCGTGACCGCCAGCGCAAGCTCATCTCCAAGATCGATTCCGCGCTCCGGCGCATCGACGAAGGCGAATATGGCTGGTGCGAAGTCACCGGTGATCCGATCGGCCTCAAGCGGCTGATCGCGCGTCCGGTGGCGACCATGACCGTCGAAGCACAGGAAGCGCACGAACGGCGCGAGAAGATCTCGCGCGACGATTGAGCGCACGCTAACCGATTCTTTAGGTCTCCAGCCTAGCGTGCAGACCGTTCCGGGACTATCGTGGATGTTCCGGGAAATGCATCTAGGGATACGACGCAAGCAATGTCCTCGGTCGATACGCGCAATGTTGGTCGCGACAGCCTGTTTCTGTTCGCGCAGCTGACCCTCGACGGTCAGGCCGAACCGGTGCGCGTCAAGGTGCGCAATCTGTCGGCTGGCGGGATGATGGCCGAAGCCGGCGGCATGGCGATTTCCCGCGGCGACCGGGTCGGCATCGAATTGCGCAATGTCGGCACGATCAAGGGCAATGTCGCCTGGACGCAGGACGACCGGTTCGGAGTCGCCTTCGAAACCGAGATCGACCCCAAGATCGTGCGGGCCCCGGTGGGCACCAAGACCGATACGCCCGCCTATCTGCGGTCGACCTCCGCCGCATCTCCGCTTTCCGAAGACGAGCGCCGCCTGCGCAAACTGTAATTGTCTGGCTGACGCCGCAAGCGCAGCCTGCTAACCGGCGATGATGCGCGTTTGGCTTTTCCCGCTCCTGTTCGCAGCGCTCGGCGCTTGTAGCGCCGGCGGCGACGACGGGGTGGTGGATGTCGCCTTCATTGCCGATCCTGCCGAACTCGAAGCGCAGGGCGTGCGGCTGGGCTATGCGGGCCAGCATGTGCGCGGCGCGCTGTCGACCGGGCTGGTGCGGCTCGATCCGCGGGGCGAAGTCGTGCCGGGCGTGGCCGAACGCTGGATCGTCACCGATGGCGGCGCAAGTTACATCTTCCGGATCAACGAATTCGACCTCGCGGGCGGCGATCGGCTGACGGCGCAGGCGGTGCGCGATGCGCTCCAGCGACGTGTGCGACAATTGCAGGGCACCACGCTCGGGCTCGATCTCGCCAAGATCCGCGATATCCGCGCAATGACCGGGCGGGTGATCGAAATCCGGCTGACCAGTCCGATGCCCGATTTCCTGCAATTGCTGGCCCAGCCGGAACTGGGCATCGAATTCGGCGATCAACCCGTCGGCCTCATGCACGGAGACATGCAGGACGGCTCGCGCCTGCTGGCGCCGTTGCCGCCCGAATTGCGCGGCCTGCCCGAGCAGCCCGGATGGGAAGACACCATTCGCGTGCTGCGGGTCCATGCGACCGATGCCGAGGACGCGACCGAGGGCTTCGCGCAGGCCCGCTTCGACCTGGTGCTTGGCGGAAGGCTAGCTTCGCTGCCGCTCGCCAACAGCGGGCCGTTGTCGCGCGGCAATGTGCGGCTCGATGCGGCAATCGGGCTGTTCGGTCTCGAGATCCGGCGCCCCGAGGGGTTCCTGGGAAGCGCGGCCAACCGCGAAGCGCTGGCCATGGCGATCGATCGCGAGGCGCTGATGCAGCCGTTCAATATCGGCGGCTGGTCGGCATCGACGCGGATCGTCCCGGTCGCGCTGTCGACGATTGCGCAGCCACCCGCCGAACGTTGGGAAGCGATGACGCTGGAACAGCGCCGGACCGAGGCCCGCCAGCGCGTTGCCCGGTGGCGCGCTGACAGCGGCGAAGGGCCTCAGCTGCGCATCCATCTGCTGCGCGGGCCGGGCTCCGACCTGCTGTTTGACGGGCTGAGCGAGAACTTGGCCGCCATCGGCGTGTCGACCCAGCGCGCGGCGGAACCCGACGCCGCCGATATCGTGCTGCGCGACCGCGTGGCGCGCTACGCCTCGCCGCGCTGGTTCCTCAACCAGTTCAACTGCGCGGTAAGCCGGGGCGCCTGCAGCGAGGATGCCGATTATCTCGTATCGCTGGCGCTGGACGCGCGCGACGGGGTCGAGGCGGCGTCCTATCTCTACGAGGCCGAAACCGCCTTGCTGGCCACCAATCGCTACATCCCGCTCGGCGCGCCGATCCGCTGGTCGCTGGTACGCGCCGATATCGAGGCGTTCGCCGAAAACCCGTGGAACATCCATCCCTTGTTCCCGCTCTCGCGGGCCCCCATCTAACCCGCCATGGACAATCGCGACCGCCCGCGTCCCCTGGGGATGGAACTGCCGACCGGCACCGATCCGGTGTCGATCCGCAAGCGTATCGAGGCGATGGAGCACCTGCTCGAACGCAGCCTTGTCGTACCGGGGACCAAATATCCGATCGGGCTCGATACGATCATCGGCTTTGTCCCCGTCATCGGCGATATCGTGACGGCAGCGCTCGCGGGCTACATCGTGTGGGAAGCCAAGAACCTCGGCCTACCGCGGTGGAAGCTGTGGCGCATGATCGGCAATATCGGCATCGACAGCGCGGTCGGCGCCGTGCCGATCATCGGTGATGCATTCGACGTGGTCTACCGCTCGAACACCAAGAACCTGCGCATCGTCAAACGCCACCTCGACAAGCATCATCCGCACACGCAGGTGATCGAGGGGTAGTTTCATCGGTGACCGATGCACGCTAGGGCAACGGGCATGGCATCCGATGTTACCTATTCCAGCTACCTCGATCTCGAGCGCATTCTCGCGGCGCAGCATCCCGCGTCCGAAGCGCATGACGAGATGCTGTTCATCATCGTCCACCAGGCGAGCGAGCTGTGGCTCAAGCTGTGCCTGCACGAGCTGACCAAGGCGCGCGCATGCATCCGGGCTGACGACCTGCGGCCCTCCTTCAAGATGCTCGCGCGCGTGGCGCGTGCGCAGGGACAGCTGATCCAGAGCTGGGATGTGCTCAGCACGATGACCCCGCATGACTATTCGACCATCCGGCCACACCTGGGCGGATCGAGCGGGTTCCAGAGCGCGCAGTACCGGATGATGGAATTCCTGCTTGGCGGACGCAATCCGGACATGGTCACCATGCACGAGGCGACGCCCGACGTGGCCGAGGGGCTGAAAGCGGAACTCACCCGCAAATCGATCTATGCCGAAGCGATCGCGCTGCTGGCGCGGCGCGGCTTCGCCATTCCCGACAGCGTGCTCGAGCGCGACCGGTCCAAGGCGTGGGAGCATGCGCCCGCGGTCGAGGCGGCATGGGCCGAGATCTACCGCGATCCGCCAGCCTATTGGGACCTCTACGAACTGGCCGAAAAGCTCGTCGATCTGGAGTATCATTTCCAGCGCTGGCGCTTCGGCCATCTCAAGACGGTCGAACGGATCATCGGCTTCAAGAAGGGCACCGGCGGAACGCCCGGCGTGCCCTATCTGGCGGGCGTGCTGAAAGCGGCCTTCTTCCCCGAACTGCTGAGCGTGCGGACCGCGATATGAGC
>Ga0114911_1001315_pt1 | contig 13262 bp, 9 predicted proteins | sample MalvireepMed_904_FD_89688 | JGI IMG/M metagenome (GOLD analysis project Ga0114911, IMG submission 89688) | Marine viral communities from the Global Malaspina Expedition - Malaspina viral metaG DeepMed_904 | ecosystem: Environmental > Aquatic > Marine > Oceanic | place: Mediterranean Sea...
GTCCCGGCGGCTGTTATTACCGCCGGGTCAGATAGTCGAGCAGGGCGCCGCTGCCGAACCGCCAGGGGCGAATCCGATCGCAGCGCTCGACGGGATTGATCAGCGCGCCGAGTTGGTGCGCGGCGATGGTGACGCGATCACCGATCCTGTGAGTGAAGCCGCTGCCCGGCTTGCCACGGTCCTGGGTCGGTGCGAACAGCGTGCCCAGAAACAGCAGGAAGCCGTCGGGGTACTGGTGGTGGGCGCCAATCGTCTGCTCGACCAGATCGAGCGGGTCGCGGCTGATCTGCGCCATCGAACTGATCGCCTCGAGGCGATAGTCGTCGCCGCCTTCGACCTCGAGATGCACCTCCATGCGGCGCACGTCGTCGATGCCGAACGCCTCGTCGAACAGCCGCACGAAGGGACCGATGGCGCAGGAAGCGTTGTTGTCCTTGGCCTTGCCCAGCAGCAGCGCCGAGCGGCCCTCGACATCGCGCAGATTGACGTCGTTGCCGAGCGCCGCACCGCGCACCCGGCCGCGAGAGTCCACCGCCAGCACCACTTCGGGCTCGGGATTGTTCCAGGCCGAGGCTGGATGGATGCCCACCTGGCTGCCGAAGCCCACCGAGGACATCGGCTGGGCCTTGGTGAAGACTTCGGCATCGGGACCGATGCCGACCTCGAGGTATTGCGACCAGACGCCCAGGTCGATCAGCCGGCGCTTGAGGGTGGCGGCGTCTTCGGAGCCCGGTTCGAGACGCGACAGGTCGTCGCCGATCAGCTCCTCGATGGTTTCGCGGATCGATGCCGCCAGGCTGGCGTCGCCGCGGGCTTGCTCCTCGATCACCCGCTCGAGCATCGAACTGGCGAACGTTACCCCACAGGCCTTGATCGCCTGCAGATCGCAGGGTGCCATCAGGTACTGGCGATCAGGATCGCCCTGGGCGTCGAGCGAGTTCGTCAGGCATCCGTCCACGCTAACCAGCGGGGCGTCGGCGGCCGCCTCAATACACGCCGTCAGGTCGTCGCGCTCGAGCAGCGTGCTGAGCGTCGGCGCCAGAGCGCTGATGTCGTGCAGCCAGCCGCTACGCACCGTGACCAGACGCGGGCCTTGGCTTTCGGGGTCCCAGAGCCGGCCGAGCAGTCGGTTGTCGGGCATATCCCGAGGCAGCAGTGCGTGGGTGTGCATGGTCTATGAGCCTATTCAGTCAAATGTTGTTGTCTTCGATCAGTGTGGTCTTCGATCAAGGCGGCCTTAAATGTTGAACATAGAGTATATATGTTCAACATATACTTTCGTAGGGCGTGACTCGAATTGCTCTTACAGACTTGGCGAGTTCGCTCCGTCGACCGACGAGTTGCGTCGGCTTGCCAGCCTCGGTTTGGCGCCATGCGCAAGCGTGGCGACTCAGGCCAGGGGCAGGGCCTGCGAACGATCAAGTTGTACCAGCCGATGATCGGCCGCCTTCAGGGCCAGTTGGATAGCGCCCATGCAGGTCATGTCGTGGTCCCAACTGTAAGTGGTGAGGCGCGTCTGGCCGATCAGTTCCTCGACCAGCGCATCATTCAGTGCCTGGTCGAGGCTGGGCTTGAGCTGGTCATAGGCGCGCACGCCCGAGCCGGTGATCAGTACCTGGTCGGGATTGAACAACGCCAGCACGTTGGCGATGCCGGTGCCCAGCACCTGCCCCGCCTTGGCGAATATCTGCCGGGCGATCGGGTTGTCGTTCTCGGCGAGCCGCACCAGCGCCTGCATCTGTTCTTCCGAGGGATGGGCGCTATCGCCGGCGGGCAGCGTCAACAGCGTGTGGGCGTCCCGATAGAGCGCGTAGTCGCTGACATAGGCCTCGATACAGCCGCGCTTGCCGCAGGCGCAGAGCGCACCGTTGGATTCATACTTGGTATGCCCGAACTCCGCCGACGAACCGTGGGCGCCGAGATAGGGCTTGCCATCGATCATGATCGCCATGCCCACGCCATAGCCGAGCATGATCACCGCCAGGTTGGGGATGGTCATGTAGTCGGGGTGGCTGGTAATCGCTGCAGAGATGCAGTTGGCGTCGTTATCCAGTTGAACCGGGCAGGCGAAGCGGGCCCGGAGCGGAGAGACGACATCGACATTGCGCAGGGCGAAGGCCGGCGACCAGACGATGCTGCCGCGTATCGGGGATACGATTCCCTGTACGGCCAGACAGATACTGGCGACCGGGCCTGAGGTGGCCGCCAGGCGTTGGCTCAGGCCGTCGATGTGCTGGATCAGCAACTCGATCAGCGCCTCGGCCGTCAAGCTCAGCGTATCGATCGCCTGGGTATCGCTGTAGTGCAGATCGCCGCAGAAGTTGCCTACCGTTAAGCGCACTTCATTGATCGACAGCTTGATGGTGATGACGCAGGCCACGTTAGGATCCAGGGCTATCAGCGTCTTGGGGCGGCCGCGATGGCCGAGGTTCTGGGTGGACAGTGGACGCTCGACGACGACGCCCCGTTCGAGCAGTTCCCCGCTGATCGAGGTCACCGTCGCCGAGCTCAACTGGTTGGCGGCTGCCAGATCGACACGCGCCATGGCGCCATGGGCGCGCAGCGAACGGATCAGTGCCAAGGTGTTGTCGGTGCGTATCGAGTCGGTGACCGGGGCGACCATGAAGAGACCTCTAATTAATTCATGTTGCTAATTATATAGCGCCAAAAGATTTAAGGAAAAATGCCAATCGAACGGGGGTAATCCAATAAACGATTCATTTGGGCCGATTTTTTGCTCGTCTGCACATCCCAATCCTTGCTTTTTCGCCTTTTGTCGAAGCGACTAAAGTGCCATGTGGCTGTATTTAATTCATGTGCTAAATTAAATCTCACTCGAAGCCAGCCACATCGTGCGCTTGGTTGCTGTAGGGGCGTCAAGCGTGGCTAGTCTTTCAGCCCCTAAAACAGCGAAACAAAGCGAAGAAAACAGGAGCCGATATGACCCACCCTTCAGCGCGGTACCCCAGCCTCGAACAGCGCGTGGTGTTCATTACCGGTGGCGGCAGCGGTATCGGCGCCGCCCTGACACGTGCCTTTCATCGCCAGGGCGCCCGGGTGGTGTTCGTCGATATCGCCAGGGAGGCGAGCGAGGCGCTGGTCGAGGAACTCGAGCGGGAAACCGGCCGTGCCCCGTGTTTCGAGTTCTGCGATATCCGCGATGTCGAAGCCCTGCAGTCCACCATCGTTCGGGTCGGCGAGACGCTGGGTCCCATCCGCGTGCTGATCAACAACGCCGCCAACGATGACCGCCACGATTGGCGCGATGTCGACGTGGCCTACTGGGACGAGCGGATGTCGCTCAACCTGCGACCGATGTTCTTCACCATTCAGGCCGTGGCCGAGCAGATGCGCGAGGCGGGCGGCGGTTCGATCATCAACTTCGGCTCGGTCAGCGTGCGCCTGGCGCTCGGCGACATGGCCGCCTATGTCAGCGCCAAGGCCGCGGTGCACGGGTTGACGCGCAGCCTGGCCCGCGACCTGGGCCCGCATGGCATTCGCGTCAACACTCTGGTGCCCGGCAGCGTCATGACCGAGCGCCAGCTCGATAAATGGATCAGTCCCGAGGACGAGGCCAACATCCAGGCCCACCAATGCCTGAAGGTACGCCTGGAAGCCGAGCATATCGCACCAACGGCGCTGTTTCTCGCCGCCGACGATAGCGCCCAGATCAGCGCCCAGGAGATCCCGGTCGATGGAGGCTGGGGGTGAGCGCGCCCGCCGTCGCCGTCGCGCTCGACATGAGCCTGGGCGAGAGCCCCGTGTGGGACGCGGCGAACGAGTCCCTGCATTGGGTGGATATCAACCGCGGACTGGTTTACGGCTGGCGGCCCGGGAGTGACGCCGCACCGTATAGTGTCGCGCTGGGCGAGCCGCTGGGCTGCCTGGCGTTGGGCGACGCGGGGCTGATCGTCGCCGCGCGCTCGGGGATCTACCGGCTGGACCCTGGCAGCGGCGAAAAGACGCGGATCGTCGCCAACCCCGAATGGCTCGATGGAGCCGGCAATCGCTTCAACGATGGCCGCTGCGATCCGCTCGGGCGATTCTGGGTGGGCACGATCGACGCCACCGAAGCGGCGCCGAGTGCCAGCCTGTATCGCCTGGACGGCGAACGCCTCACCTCGGTGAAGGGCGCGCTGGCCATCTCCAACGGCCTGGCATTCAGTCCCGACGGCCGCTTCGCCTACCACAGCGACTCGCCAACCCGCCAAGTTTGGCGTTACGCCTTCGATGCCGAACGCGGCACGCTCGAGGCGGGTGAGCCATGGATCGATCTGGCGGATCACGACCTGCCCGGGGTGCCGGACGGCGCCGCGGTCGACAGCCGGGGCGACTACTGGTGCGCGCTCTACGGGGGCGGGCGGATCGCCAGGTTCGATCGCCATGGCGCTTTCCTGGAAAGCCATGCCTTGCCTTGCCCGCACCCCACCATGGTGGCTTTCGGAGGGACCGACCGCAGGACGCTTTACATCACCACGGCCACGCAGCATCTAAGCGACGCCGAAAAACGGCAATGGCCGTCGGCGGGCAGCTTGTTCGCCATGCCCGCGCCCAACCCCGGGTTGATCGAACCGCGCGTCACGCGCTGAACGACCGCCCTTGTCACGCTCCAACAACAAGACGGGAGTAGCCATGTCAAGCCATCCCAGAAAGATCCTGATGAGCGTCTCCGTCGCCACACTGCTCGGCTCCGCGCAGTCGGCGTTCGCTTCAAATTAGCTTCTTTCAAACCTGATAAGCAAAAAACAATACGGAAATAAAGGAGTAAAGCATGCCAGCAACAAGCAAAAGACAACCCGTCTATATCTTCATCATATGTTGTATCGCTGCGATCGGCGGATTCCTGTTTGGCTTCGATAGCGGGGTCATCAATGGCACCGTTGACGGCTTGCAGTCGGCATTCGATTCCGACAGCGTGGGTACGGGATTCAATGTCGCTTCGATATTGCTGGGCGCTGCCGTCGGGGCGTTCTTCGCCGGCCGCCTGGCCGATCTCTATGGCCGACGTACCATTCTGCTGGTCGCTGCCGCGTTCTTCCTTATCAGCGCCTGGGGCTCCGGTGTTGCGGAGTCGTCGCTGGAGTTCGTCATTTACCGCATTCTCGGCGGGATCGCCGTGGGCGCGGCAAGCGTCATGACGCCTGCGTACATCAGCGAGATTGCGCCGTCACGTGTGCGTGGCCGCCTGGCAACGATTCAGCAGGTAGCCATCATCTCCGGGCTGTTCGTGTCTTTCCTGAGCAATTATCTGCTGGCACAGATCGCGGGCTCATCCGTTTCGGCGTTATGGCTTGATTTCGCCGCCTGGCGCTGGATGTTCTGGATCGAGATTCTGCCGGCGGCGTTCTTTCTGTCAGCGTTGTTATTCATTCCGGAAAGCCCACGTTACCTGATCAGTGCGGGCAAGGAAGACAAGGCCAGAAAGGTGCTGGCATTGACTTACGCCGAGAGCGAGCTGGAAGCGAAGGTTGTGGAGATCAAGGAAACCCTTTCCAGCAGCCATAAGCCGCAGCTCTCCGATGTGATCAATCGGGCCACCGGCAAGATCCATAGTATCGTCTGGGTCGGGATCGGCCTGGCGGTCTTTCAGCAACTGGTCGGCATCAACGTGGTGTTCTACTACGGTGCGGTGTTATGGCAATCGGTCGGCTTTTCCGAGAACGATGCGTTGCTGATCAACGTGATCAGCGGGGCGGTGAGTATCGGTGCCTGTCTGATCGCCATTTCGCTGATTGACAGGATCGGCCGCAAGCCGCTGTTATGGGGCGGTTCGGTAGGCATGGCGGTCACTCTGGCGATACTGTCCTACGCCTTTTCCACGGCCAGCATGGTCGATGGCGCGTTGTCGCTGACGGATGATATGGGGCTTGTCGCGCTATTGTCGGCCAATGCCTACGTGCTGTTTTTCAATGTCTCATGGGGGCCCGTCATGTGGGTCATGCTGGGGGAGATGTTTCCCAATCAGATGCGGGGCTCGGGCCTGGCCATCGCCGGACTCTTCCAGTGGCTGGCCAACTTCGCGATCACCATGACCTTTCCGATCCTGCTGGCCTCGGTTGGGCTGACCGGCGCCTACGGATTCTATGCGCTCTGTGCCGTGATCTCGACCTTCTTCGTCATCAAGTTCGTCAAGGAAACCAAGGGCAGAGAGCTGGAAGCCATGTCCTATGAGTGACCTGATGCCAACTGTATGTTGAACATATAGTTCGTTTGTTCAACATACGCTGATGATTGGATAGACTACTCTCTCCGGTATAGGCGGCTCGGTGCATCAGTGACCGGTCGCCTCATTTCAGCATTCCCATTTGGTTCAAGGCATCGCACCCATGAGTAGTCAGAAGATCACGCCCGAGCAGCTGCGCTCGCGCTGGTGGTTCGACAACCCCGAGCATCCCGGGACCACCGCGCTGTGCATCGAACGCTACATGAACTACGGCATCACCCTGGAAGAACTGACCAGCGGCAAGCCGATCATCGGCATCGCCCAGTCGGGGTCCGACCTCACGCCCTGCAACCGCCACCACATCGAGCTGGTCAAGCGGGTCAAGGACGGCATCCGCGCCGCCGGCGGCGTGCCGTTCGAGTTTCCGTTGCATCCGATCCACGAGAACGTGCGGCGGCCGACGGCGGCGCTGGATCGCAACCTGGCCTATCTGGGACTGGTCGAGATACTTCATGGCTACCCGCTCGACGGGGTGGTGTTGACCACCGGCTGCGACAAGACCACCCCGGCCTGCCTGATGGCGGCGGCCACGGTCAACATCCCGGCGATCGTGCTCTCCGGCGGGCCGATGCTCAACGGCTGGCGGGGCAGCGAGCGGGTGGGCTCGGGCACCGTGGTCTGGGAGCTGCGCAAGCGGCTGGCGGCCGGCGACATCGAGTATCCCGAATTCCTTGCCCGGATCACCGATTCGGCGCCCTCGGTGGGGCACTGCAATACCATGGGCACCGCCTCGACCATGAACTCGATGGCCGAGGCGCTGGGCATGAGCCTGCCGGGCTCGGCGATGATTCCCGCGCCCTACAAGGAGCGCTCGATGGTCGCCTACCAGACCGGCGAGCGTATCGTCGGGATGGTCTGGGAAGATCTGCGGCCCAGCGATATTCTTACCCGCGAGGCGTTCGAGAACGCCATCGTGGTGTGCTCGGCACTGGGCGGCTCCTCCAACGCGCCGGTGCACATCAACGCCATCGCCCGCCACGCCGGCATAGAGATCGACAACGACGACTGGCAGCGCCTGGGCCATCAGATTCCGCTGCTGGCCAACGTCATGCCGGCGGGCATCTATCTCTCCGAGGAGTTCTATCGCGCCGGCGGCGTGCCGGCGGTGATCAGCGAACTGCTCGGCGCCGGCAAGCTGCATGGCGAGGTAATCACCGTCAACGGCCAGAGCCTGGCCGCCAACGCCGCCGGCCGCGAGACGAGCGACGACGACGTCATCCGCCGCTATGCCAATCCGCTGGTCGAGGCCGCCGGCTTCATCAACCTCAAGGGCAACCTGTTCGATTCGGCGCTGATGAAGACCAGCGTGATCGCCAGCGACTTCCGCCGGCGTTTTTTGAGTCGCGCCGAGGACCCCGACGCTTTCGAGGGCCGCGTGGCGGTGTTCGACGGCGCCGAGGATTACCATGCGCGCATCGACGATCCTGATCTGGCTGTCGACGAAAACACCATTCTGGTCATGCGCGGCGCCGGGCCGGTGGGCCATCCGGGTGGCGCCGAGGTGGTCAACATGCAGCCGCCCGAGGCGCTGATTCGCCAGGGCATCGAGTCGCTGCCGTGCATCGGCGACGGGCGTCAGTCGGGCACCTCGGGCTCGCCGTCGATTCTCAACGCCTCGCCCGAGGCGGCGACGGGCGGGGGCCTGGCGCTGCTCGAGACCGGCGATCGCATTCGCATCGACCTGCGGCGTGGCGAGGCGAATCTGCTGATTGCCGATGATCAACTGGCGCAGCGTCGCGAGCGCCTTGCTTCACGGGGTGGGTATATCTATCCGCCACACCAGACGCCGTGGCAGGAGATTCAGCGCAGCCTGGTGGAACAGCACGACCGCGGCATGACCCTGGAACCGGCGACCAAGTACCGCGACGTGGCACGCCGGTCGCCGCCCCGCGACAATCACTGAATGGCTTGCTGTGTGTTGGGAAAGGCGGCTCAGTCGAGCTCCACGCTGCGTCCCAGCGACGTTTCGGGGGCTTCCAGGCCGAGCGCCTTGGCGGTGCCGGCGAGCACTGCCTGGGCCGCGCGGAACGCTTCGCGCGGTTGGCGGGCGCGAATGTGTTCCATCAATCGCCGGTGACGCTCCAGACTCTCGGCCGGGTCGTCGGTCTCGCTGACGTTGGACATCGACACCAGCAGGTAGATGGAGGGGCGCAGGATATGCGAGAGCTGCGCCCAGACGATGTTGTGGGTCGCCTTGAAAATCGCCTCGTGAAAGGCCACGTCGTAATCGCTGTGCAACCGGCGCGCCTCGCCGCTGTCGGCATTGTGCAGGTACTGGCCCATGCCCTCGAAGGCTTCTTCGAGCGTCACCAGGTCGCGCGCCGTGGCGCGTCTGGCGGCGGTCATCGCGACATAGGGCTCGACGTCGAGGCGGAAGGTCAGGATTTCGCGCTGGACCTTGGCATTGGGGGCCGCGTAACGGGTCATCCAGGCGGTGACCTGCGGATCGAGGATGTTCCAGTCGGCGTATTCGCGAACCTTGGAACCGTGGCCCGAGATACGCTCGATGATCCCCACGTCGACCAGCTGACGCAGGTCGCTGCGCACCGCCGAGCGATTGATGGCGAACTGCTCGCACAGTGCGAGTTCCTTGGGGACGAAGTCGCCGGGCTGGTAATGCCCGGAAAAGATGGATTCGGCAAGGGCCTCGGCGACACTGGGTCGCAGCGGTGACTTGCGTTGCTTTGCCTTCACGTCAGGAGTTTCCAGCCAGTGTTTGATTCACGCTGACATATGTTCAACATTTGAGCAATGTCACTTAGGTGTGACACGTGCACTGATCAGCGGCTCGCCAGGCGATCGCCTAATCGGTGCATGAACGTCGAGCCGGCATCGAGCTGATCAATTTCAAGATATTCGTCGGGTTGATGCGCCTGGGCGATGCTGCCCGGGCCGCAGATCACGGTGGGCAGTCCGGCACGCTGGAACTGGCCGGCCTCGGTGGCGTAGGCCACCGCCTCGCTGTCATGCTCGCCGAGCAGTTCGCGACACAGCGTGAGGGCCGCCGCGTTGTCGCGATCGGCCAGCGCCGGCACGGTGTCGGTAAGGTGCTCGGTACGGATGTTCACCTGGGGCGCACGCTCGCGAAGCTCGGCCTCGAGGCGCCGGGCATAGTCGTCGAAACGGGCGAATACGCTGTCGAAACCGTCCCCGGGCAGGTGGCGGATCTCCCAGTCGAACTGGCACTCGCGGGCAGTGATGTTGATCGCTGTGCCACCTTGGATCTTGCCGACGTGCAGGCTGGAGTGGGCGACATTGAAGGCCTCGTCGACCCGCCCCTCGGCGGTCAGCTCGGCCATGATGTCCTCGATCCTGGCGACCAGCCGGGCGGCGACGTGGATCGCCGAGACGCCCTGGTCGACCTGGCTGGAGTGCGCTTCGCGACCGCTCACCGTGGTGCGCAGGTTGGTGATGCCCTTCTGGGTGACCACCGGCGCCATCAGCGTCGGCTCGCCGACGATCACCGCGGCGGGGCGCGGCTCGTCGGCCATCAGCGCCTCGATCAGGCCCGGCGCGCCAATGCAGCCGACCTCTTCGTCGTAGGACAGCGCCAGATAGATCGGCCGGGCAAGCTCCCGCTCCACCCAGCGCGGAATCTGGGCCAGCGCGCAGGCGATGAAACCCTTCATGTCGCAACTGCCACGCCCGTAAAGCCGGCCGTCGTCGCGCTCGGTCAGCGAGAACGGATCGCTGGTCCACGGCTGGCCGTCGACCGGCACCACATCGGTGTGGCCCGACAGCACCACGCCGCCTTCGACCCGGGGGCCGATGCGGGCCAGCAGGTTGGCTTTGGTGCCGTCGTGGTTCTCGATGCGCTGGTAGGGCAGGTCGAATTCGTCGAGGTAGCCTTCGATGAAGCGGATCAGCTCCAGGTTGGAGTCGCGTGACACGCTGGGATGGCCGACGAGGGTTTCGAGGAGTTGCTGGGCGGATCGCATGAAGGCTCCGATGGGCTCCGGGACTGTGGAAACACTGCACAAATGTCTGCGCGGGCGAATCGCTGCGTTGTGCGGTGCTGGTGCGCCAGCCCGGACGGAATCCTCACATATAACCCATATGCTCTGGTTCCTGTGCTCCGTACGCCTTGCGGCGTAGCGACGCCCGCTTCATCCCGCTCACCTATTTGTTCAGCGCTTCCTTGTTGCGTCCAGCCTAACATGCGCGCCAGCCGAGCCGGCAGGCTTTTGACCAGGCGCCCGGCATGGCCTATCTTGAAGACGGACTTTCATTCATCTGCTCGATTCATCTTTCAGCCTATCCTGAACAAGGAGCCGTCATGAGCCGCATTCTGGTGATCTATTATTCAAGCTATGGTCATATCGAGACCATGGCCAATGCCGTCGCCGAAGGCGCGCGCAGCGTCGCCGGCAGCGAGGTGGACATCCGCCGCGTCGCCGAACTGGTGCCCGACGATGTCGCCGAGCAATCGGGCTACAAGCGCGATCAGCCAGCACCGGTGCTCGACGACCCCAATGCGCTGGTCGATTACGATGCGATCATCATCGGCACGCCCACCCGCTACGGCAACATGACCTCGCAGATGCGCAACTTCTGGGACAAGACCGGTGGCGTCTGGGCCCAGGGCAAGCTGGTCGGCAAGGTCGGCAGCGCCTTCACTTCCACGGCCAGCCAGCACGGCGGCCAGGAAACCACCCTGACCTCGATCCATACCATGCTGTTCCACCTGGGGATGGTGGTGGTGGGGGTACCGTATTCCTGCGCGGCGCTCACCGAACTCGGCGAGGTATCCGGCGGCACTCCCTATGGGGCGACGACCCTGGCCGGTGGCGACGGCAGCCGCCAGCCCAGCGACAACGAACTGACCATCGCCCGTTTCCAGGGCGAACACGTGGCCAAGCTCACCGCCAAGCTGGCCGGTTGAAGTCGAGTTAAGCCTGGGCGGGCCTGTGCCGTCTCGGTCAGCCCAGCTGCGTGGTTTCCTGAACGATCCGGCTGGCGCCATTGCCGGTCGGCTCGACCCGCATGCGGGTCGGAATGCGCTCGTGCATCTCCTGCACGTGGGAGATCACGCCCACCTTGCGGCCCTGGGCCTGTAGGCCGTCGAGCGCTTCCATGGCCAGCGCCAGCGAATGCGGGTCGAGGCTGCCGAAGCCTTCGTCGATGAACAGCGTCTCGATGTCGAGCTTGCCGGAGGCCATCGACGCCAGGCCCAATGCCAGCGCCAGCGAGACCAGAAAGGTCTCGCCGCCGGATAGCGAATGCACTGAGCGGCGTTCATCGCCCATCTCGGTATCCACCACCAGCAGGCCCAGCGGACTGCCGCCGCGGGCCAGCCGGTAGCGCCGGGTGAGGCCGGTGAGGTGCTGATTGGCGTGGGCGAGCAACTGTTCGAGGTTATAGGCCTGGGCGATACGCCGGAAGGCCTTGCCGTCGGCGGAGCCGATCAGCTCGCTGATGCGTCCCCAGCGACGGTGTTCGTCCCGCGCCGTCGTTAGCGTTGCTTGTAGTTCCTGCTGGCGGGCCCGGCGGCGGTCGTCGTCGTGCAGCGCGGCCATCGCCCGGTCGCGCTGCTGCTGGGCGGCGTCGCCGGCGGGGGCCAGCGCCTCGCGGGCCTGGCTGGCCTGTTCGCGGCGCTGGTCGAGACGCGCGTGGTCGTTTTCGGGCGTCTCCTGATCGGGCTCGTCGAGCCTTTGACGGCGATGTCCGAGCAAGGCGTCGCGGCGCTCGCCGGCGCGCACCCGACAGGCTTCCCGTATCCTGTGTGCGTTTTCGACACGTTCACGCAAGGCACGTTGCGAAGCCTCGTCCATCGTCAGCAGTTCGGCCAGCGTGGCGTCGTCGAACGCCGGATTGGCGGCTTGCCAGGCGCTGAGCTCGGTGGTCAGCGCACGCAGTGCCTCCCGGGTCTGCTCGACACGTATCGTCAGATCGTGCTGCTGCTGGGCCAGGCGCTGGCTTTCCAGCCGCACGGCGTCTCGCGCTTCGCGGGTCCGGTCGGCATGCTGCTGGGCCTCGCTGCAGGCGCGCTCCAGTGTCTCTCGCCAGGCATCGATACTGAGGTGGTTGCCGAGCCGCGCGGCGATGTCGCGCTCGAGCTCGGCACACTGCGCGTGCCGGGGCGGCCGGGCCCGGTCGATCTCGCCTAGCCTGCTGTCGAGTGGCTCGAGCTGACTCTGCTGCCGGCCGATCGTCAGGTCGAGGCGGTTGAGCGCTTCGCGCAGCGGTTGCTGGTGGCGGCGATCGTCATCGAGTCGGGTCAGCTTGGCGGCGAGCTCGTCGCGCTGCAGGCGGCTGGCGGCGAGCTGCTCGTCCAGCCAGTTCGCGCCGCGCTGGACATCCCGGTCGACCTCGTCGGCCAGGTATTCGCCGGCCAATGGCTGGGCGTCGAGCGCCCGGCGCGCGCCGTCGCACGACTCGCTCAACTCCGCCAGGCGCCGCTGGCGTTGCTGGTCTTGCGCACGCAGCGCCTGATAGTCGGCACTCAGTCGTTGATGCTCGTCACGGGCCGTGGCGAGCGACCGGTCGACCTCGGCCAGTTGACGCTCCTCCTCGGCGACGCTCGCCGCCAGGGCGGCCTGATCGGGCGAGGGCGGCGGGGCGTGCCGGTAGGGATGCTCGTGGCTGCCGCAGACCGGGCAGGGGTGCTCGGCTTCGAGCTGGGTGCGTAGCGCCTCGACCCGCTCGCTGCGCGCCGCGCGCAGGCGCTGGATACTGGCTTGGCAACGTTCGGCGTCGCGCTGGCAGGCGTCGAGCCGGCCGCGGGCCTGTCTGCCCTCGGCGAGCAGGCGTTGCTGCCGGTCCTGATCGTGGCGCTGGCGTTCGTCGAGCGCCCGGTATTCGGCATCGAGCGCCTGCCAGCGTTGGGCGACATGACGCAGTGCGTCGAGCTCGGCGTGGCGTTGACGCATCTCGTCGTGGCGGGCCTGTAGCGCCAGGCGGGCTTGTTCGGGATCGCCGCCGAGACGCTGCTCGAGGGCGGCGAGCTCCTCGGCCTTGTGTTGGCGCTGTCGGCGCTGATCGTCCAGCTCGCGGGTCAGCTCGACGCGGCGCTCCCCGAGGCGACGATGCTCGGCGTCGA
>Ga0114911_1001316_pt1 | contig 13257 bp, 9 predicted proteins | sample MalvireepMed_904_FD_89688 | JGI IMG/M metagenome (GOLD analysis project Ga0114911, IMG submission 89688) | Marine viral communities from the Global Malaspina Expedition - Malaspina viral metaG DeepMed_904 | ecosystem: Environmental > Aquatic > Marine > Oceanic | place: Mediterranean Sea...
GCAAGTGTCCGATCAGCCCGCCGGCCAATTCAGGGGCGAACATCACCGGCATGCGACCGGTGGCCGGGCGCTTGGCGCCGAGCCGCCGCAAGGTACGCTCGGCGGCGCGCCGGCCGATCGCCTCGGGCGAGGCCAGCTTGGCCGGATCGCGCTCGCTGGAATAATCGTAGTCGCGCTGCATGCCCTGCTCGTCCTGAGCGATCAGCATGCACGACAGCGAATGCCGGCTACCGCATTGGCTGCCCATGAAGCCGTGGCTGTTGGCATAGACCCGTACGCCTTCACCGCTCGACAGTTCGGCGCCTTCGGAGTTGCTGATGCCCGCCACACCGCGCCCGGCCTGTTCGCAGGCCAGGGCCATCTCGATCGCCTGATCGGTCGACAACTGCCATGGATGGTGGACCTTCAGATCCGGCAGCTCGGTGGCCATCAACGCCTTGTCGGCCAGGCCGGACGCCGTGTCCTCGCCGGTCTGACGGGCGATTGTCAGGGCTCTGTCGACCAGCGCGCGGATCGACGCCTCGCTGGCGTCCGACGATGAGGCGCTGCCCTTGCGCTGGCCGACATAGACGGTGACGGCAATGCCCTGGTCGCGCGCCAACTCGACGGTCTCCACCTCGCCCATGCGCACGCTGACATTGATCCCCTGGTCGACGCTGGCGCCCACCTCGCAAGCGTCGGCACCCGCCTCGCGGGCCTGCTCGAGCGCGGCCGCCGCACGCGCTTCCAGCAGCGCCTGCTGCGCACTCGCATCGAAAGCCTGTGTCATGTTGGTCTCCTTGTGCGAAGGCTGGCTGGTATACTGCGCCAACCTCCCAAATGCTTATGGAAATGGCATGTCATTCGAGTCCCCCGCCGATCTTCCGGAACGGTCGAGCAAGTCCCAACTCAAACGCGAAATGCTGGCGCTGCAGGCGCTGGGCGAAAAGATCATCGCCCTGCCCGCCCCGCAGCGCGCCCGACTGCCGCTGTCCGAGGACATGCTCGCGGCGGTCGAGGAAACCTCGCGCATCCGCTCCCACGAAGGCCGCCGCCGGCACATGCAGTACGTCGGCAAGGTCATGCGGCGCGAGGACATCGCCGCCATCCAGGCCGTGTTCGACGAATTCGAGCAGGAAAAGCTGCGCCGCGATCACGCCTTCCACCGCCTTGAACAGTGGCGCGACCGGCTGGTCGAGGACGACGGCGAGGCGCTCGAAGCCTTTATCGCCGAACACCCCCACGTCGACCGTCAGGCGCTGCGCCAGCTGATCCGCAATGCCCAGAGCGAGCGCCAGCGCGGCAAACCGCCGACCAACGCCCGCAAGCTGTTCCAACTGATCCGCGATACCGCCAGCATTTAATAGTGCTATACCCGCGGGACGTAGCCGAGCGATGCTCAGGCAAGGCGAACAGCGGCGAGGCAGCGGAGTTTACAAGTTCGTAAATGAGCATGCCGAGCCGATGTTCAACGCCGCATGAGCGAGCGCAGGCACGTTCGTTCACGATTGCGTGCCGCCGACCGTCAGCTCGTCTAATTTCAGCGTCGGCTGGCCGACGCCCACCGGCACGCCCTGGCCCTCCTTGCCACAGACGCCGATCCCGCTGTCCAGCTGCATGTCGTTGCCGATCATCGACACCCGCCCCATCGCCTCGGGGCCATTGCCGATCAACGTCGCGCCCTTGACCGGCGCGGTGATGCGACCGTCCTCGATCAGATAGGCCTCGCTGGCCGCGAACACGAACTTGCCGGACGTGATGTCGACCTGCCCACCGCTGAAGCTGACCGCATAGATTCCGCGTTTGACGCTCTTGACGATGTCCTCGGGGTCCTCCTGGCCGGCCAGCATGTAGGTGTTGGACATCCGCGGCATCGGCATGTGCGCGTAGGATTCACGCCGCGCATTGCCGGTCGGGCTCATGCCCATGAGCCGCGCGTTGAGCTTGTCCTGCATGTAGCCGGTGAGGATGCCGTCCTCGATCAGCGGCGTATAGGCGCCGGGCGTGCCCTCGTCGTCGATCGACATCGAACCGCGCCGCTCGGCCAGCGTGGCGTCGTCGACCACGGTCACCCCCTTGGCGGCGACTGGCTGGCCGATGCGCCCGGCGAACGCCGAGCTGCCCTTGCGATTGAAGTCCCCCTCCAGGCCATGGCCCACCGCCTCGTGGAGCAGGATACCCGGCCAGCCGGCGCCCAGCACCACCGGCAATTGGCCGGCCGGCGCGTCGACCGCCTCGAGGTTGACCAGCGCCTGCCGCACGGCTTCCTTGGCGTAGCGCTCGGCGACGTTCTCGTCACGCAGCCGCGACATTGCATAGCGCCCGCCACCGCCGGCGCTGCCACGCTCGCGGCGACCATCGCGCATGGCGATGACGCTGACGTTGAAACGCACCAGCGGGCGGATGTCCGCGGCCAGCGTGCCGTCGCTGGCGCGCACCAGCACCACTTCATGGACGCCGCTCAGCGAGGCACTGACCTGGGCGACGCTGGGGTCGGCGGCGCGGGCGACGCGATCGGCCTGCTTGAGCAGGGCGATCTTGTCCTCCGCGGACAGCCCCGATAGCGGATCGATGCCGGCATAACGCTGCGCCGCCGCTGCGCTGTGTACCGGCACCCGCATCAGTCGGGAACCGCTGCGCGCGATCCCCGAAGCGGTGCGCCCGGCCTCGGCCAGCGCATCGGCGGTGATCTGGTTGGAATAGGCGAAGCCGGTCTTTTCCCCGGCCAGCGCGCGTACGCCGACGCCGCCGTCGATATTGAAGCTGGCGTCCTTGACCTCGCCGTCCTCGAGGACCCAGTTTTCCTGCCAGCTACGCTGGAAATACAGGTCGGCATAATCGATGCCCGGCCCCAGCGCCTGTTCCAGGCCCGGCTCGAGCGCCTCGGCATCCAGGCCGCCGGGGGCGAGCAGGGTAGTTATGGCCTCGTCGAGAGGCGAATGGGAGCGTTGCGTCATTCGGCATCTTCCACGGTGATTCGCGGCGAGGTCCAGGGCCCCTCCACGCGATAGTAAATTCTCGTGACCTTGTCGAGCCAGCCACCGAAGACCTTGTCCGCCAGGAACAGCGCGCCGCCGACATAGGGCGCGCCGGCGATCACGGCGGCCAGAGGCAGATTCTGGCTGACCGGCACGGTGACCACAAGGGTCAGATCGAGCTGGCGCGCCAGCAGATCCACGCTGCCATCCAGGGTGAATTGGGTGGAGGTCCCGTCGATTTCAACCGGCCCGCGGGTTTCCAGACGTCCACCATACAGTGTGGCATCGCCGCTGACACTGTCGAATGCGGTGCCTTCGCCGGTGACGTCGGAGAAATCCAGGCGCAACCGGCGCAGCAGGTTGTCGACGTTGAGCAACCCGATCAGCCGCGCCGAGGGCGACTCCAGGGTGCGAAAACGGCCGTCGGTCAGCTCCGCCTCGATGCTGCCCCGCGAACGCGCCAGGGCGAATTGCCAGGGCGCGCCCGGCCAGGCCAGTTGGGTCTGTACCTCGGTGCGCGTCGAGTTGATGGCCACCGGCTGATCGAGCGTCGCCAGCGCCGTGCCCAGATCGCCGCCGCTGATCGATAGCCGTGAACGAGTCAGGCTGGCCTGCTCGCCCGAGGCCTCCCAGACCAGTTCGCCCTGCGCGGTTATCTCGCCCAGCTTCAGCGAGACCGGATCGAGCCGCAGGCGGTCGGGGGATTCCCGCCAATTCGCCTCGAAAGGGCCGAATTGACGGCCGCTGCGCGACAGCGTGGCGATGCTCAACCGGCCTGCCGGCACCTGGGTCAGCCAGTCGGGCAGCGGTGCGGGCTCGGGCGGTGCGGTGACGATCTCGCTCTGCAGGCTGGGTGACGAGGCGTCGTTCTGTTCGCCGCCACCGGCGAGCAGCGGGTCAAGATTCAAGCGTGCGAGGCTAATATCCAGCGGCGCGGCCTGCCTCGGCCGATACTCGCCACGTCCCTGCATCAGCGAACCCGCCAGACCCAGCGACCAGCCATATTCGTTCAGCGGGCTGGCCGAGGCCTGCAGATCGCCGAGGCAGCGCTGCTGATAGTACAGGCAGTCGATTTGCAGGTTAAAGCGCTGCAACCGAGTCAGCGCCGAGCGGCCGTTGGCCTCGGCTTCATCCGCGGCCGAGGGCAGCGATACCTCGGCCAGCGCTTGCTGCCAGCCTGCCAGCGACAGCCGCGGGGTGTTCCAGGCGATGTCCCACCCGCTGCCACTCGGCCATTCAGGATCGACCGGCCAGTTTTCCAACCAGGCCTGACCCTGGCCGCCTTCGGGGCCCAGCGAACGCCAGCGCAGACGCAAGCGCTCGGCCAGCTCGAGCTCGACCACACGATCGGGGATCGAGGCCGTCACGGCAAGCGGAACCCGGGCATCCAGCGTCTTGCCGAACGGCGCCGGCAGGTCGATGGCCAGACCCTGGAGATCGCTATTCAGGCTCAGGCTCGGCTTGTCGGCCTCGAGGTCGAGTTCGGCCGTATAGGGAAAATAGCCGCTGATCAGGCCGCCGAGGCCATCGACTCCCGCCCAGTCCAGCAGCCCGCGGGCCAGGGCGCGACCCTCCAGGGTCACGCCCTGGCCGCCGACATCGAAGTCGGCAAGCAGCGGCCCCTCGAAGACCCGTGCGCCGAGTTGACCGGTCAGGGTGTCGCTGCCAGGTTCGCCGAGGTATTTATAGCGCAACGCGCCATTGACGTTGCCCAACTCCAGATCGGCCTGGGGCAGACGGATCGACGGTGCATCGACACGGGCCTGCAGATCGACATCGACAGGCGCGTCTACCGATTCCGGAGTGTCCATGGCCACACCGAGGCGCAGTTGGCCGTCGACTCGCCCTTCGCCTCGCCAGTCGCTGAAACTCTCCAGGCCATCGAGCGGCGCGGCGGCCAGAAAGTCGAACAGGCCTTGAATGGGGCCAGCGACCGGCCCTTCGACCGTCAAGCGTTCGTCGGCCAGCGATACCTTGGCGCCTTCGCTGACCAGGCCCAGGGTCTCGGCATGCTCCACCGTCGCTTCGAGGGTCTGGTTATTCAGCGTGAGCTGACCGCTGAGCGCGTTGAGCGCCGGCCATTCGGGATCGTAGGGCAGGTAGCCCCGTTCGACGTCGAGGGCCAGGCGCAGCTCGGCGCTCTTGCCGAGTTCATCGACGTTCTCCCGAGTCGCGCCAGCCTCCTCGCCATCGAGGCGCTGACTGAACTGCAGCGAGCCGCGCGGGACATAGCCGGTGATGCCCGAGGTCAGCCATTCACGCAGCTCGCTATCGAACACCTCGAGCGGCAACCACTCGCCCAGCGGCGTCTGCGTCGCATCGACATTGCGCATGTCGAGGTTCAACGCGAATTGCCCGGGCCGCTGGCGGGCGTTTTCGCCCGGTACCGTCAGCTGAAAGTCGCCGTCGACCGAAGCGCCGCGCCAGCCGAGCGACAACTCCTCGCCAGCGACTTGCGGCTGCTCGCCGTTCAGCGACCAATTGACGCGACCGCTGGCATAATCGAGCGACAAGGGGGCAGGAAACAGCTTGGGAAAGCGCAGCTCGACACCCTGCCGGCCGGCGAATTCGACGTACCCGGTACGACCGTCGGCCTCGACCCAGGCATCGAAAGGGACGCCACGGGGGGCGTCCTGCCAGGGCTGGGCGGTCATCTCCTGCAAGGCGGCGCGCGCCTGCCACTGGCCCTGCTGTCGGCCCACCTGCAGGCCCTCGACGCGACCCCCGGGCTTGAGCGCATCGAGCATCGATTGCCAGCGCTCGGGCAACGGCAGCCGCCGTCGCCAGGCCATCAGCTCATCCACCGAAAACGCCGAGCTGCGCAGCCACCAGTCATCGCCCTCGCCGGCCAGTTGCAGACGCTCGGGCAGCGACGAGGCGCCGTCCCGGGCATCGTTCATGGACAAGCTATTGACCCAGGCATTCCATTCATCGCCGTCACCGCGCAGCCACTGCCCGCGGGCCTGGATATCGCGCAGTTCGAGGGTGCCCTCGCTGTCCGCGACACTCAGCTCGGGTATCGACAGGGCCAGCCGAGCATCCTCGACGCGCCCGTCGCGCCAACGCGCCCACAGCTCGGCCTCGCCACTCACCCGCTCGAGACTCAAGGGCTCACGGCGTGTGAGCAGCCGACCCAGCCGCGTCAGGCTGCCCAGATCCGTGCGCGCCTGAAGTGCAGCGCTGAAATCATTCAATCCCTGGGACCCGGGCAGGACTTCGAGCACCACGGAAAGCGATTGCTGCGACTGGTCGGCGACGAACAGTTGCCCCTCGAGATGGGCACGCCCCGATTCTTCGGCGATCAGTAACTGAGGCGCCCGTAACGTCAGCGTCTCGTCGAGGCCGTGCAGCACCACCCGCAGGTCGTTGAACACCACCCGCTGGCGCAGCAACAGCTGTACCCAATAGTCAAGCCGCGACAAGTCCATGCCGCCCTCGGGTATCACGTAGGGCGGGATTTCGGCCGGTCCCGGCCATTGCCAGCGGCCTTCGCTATCCTGGTAAAGATGCAGCGTCGCCTGGCTGATGCGCGCTTCGCCGAGCACCGGCTGCCGCGCAAGAAGCGAGGCAGCAGTGTCCAGGCGCAGGTCGGCGTACTCGATCTCGAGCAGCGGAAAGGGATCGCTGCCTGCCTGCGACATCAAGCGCAGATCGTCGATACGCAGCGCCGGATCGAACCATTGCAGGCGCCCTTCGAACGCCTTCATCGTCAGACTCGCATTGAACTGTTGCGACAGCTCGGCGACGATTCGCCCACGCACGGCGTCGAGCTGCGCGACCCCCAGACGCAGGCCGCCGATCAGCAACGCCAGCAGGACCAGCGCCAGGGCCGTCAACGTCAGGGCCCATCGCAGGGTTAGACGGAACGGGCTCATGGGCTCACATCAGCACGATGTCGTACTGCTCCTGGGAATAATGACCTTCGACCTGGAAGCGAATCGTCTTGCCGATGAAGATCTCCAGATCGGCGACCGCCGCGGACTCTTCGTCGAGCAGGCGGTCGACCACTTCCTGCGAGGCGAGCACCATGTAGGTATCGGGACTATAGGCACGCTCCTCGCGCAGGATCTCGCGAAAGATCTCGTAGCACACCGTTTCCGGCGTCTTCAGCGTGCCCCGCCCCTGACAGGTCGGGCACGGCTCGCACAATGTCTGTTCGAGGCTTTCGCGGGTCCGCTTGCGGGTCAGTTGCACCAGCCCCAGCTCGGTGACGCCGGTCAGCTTGTTCTTGGCATGATCGCGCTCCAGCGACTTCTCCAGCACCCGCAGGACCTGACGCTGATGCTCGTTGTCCTCCATGTCGATGAAATCGATGATGATGATGCCGCCGAGATTGCGCAGGCGCAGCTGGCGGGCAATGGTGGTCGCCGCTTCGAGGTTGGTCTTGAAGATCGTCTCCTCGAGATTGCGGTGCCCGACATAGCCGCCGGTGTTGACGTCGATGGTGGTCATCGCCTCGGTGGGATCGATCACCAGGTAGCCGCCCGACTTGAGCTGAACCTTTCGGCCCAGCGCCTTGTGGATCTCGTCCTCGACACTGAACAAGTCGAAGATCGGCCGTTCGCCCGGATAGTATTCGACGCGCTCGACCACGTTGGGCATGAACTCCTCGGCGAATTCGATCAGCCGCTGGTAGTTCTCGCGCGAATCGATGCGCACCTTCTCGATGTCGTCGCGCATCACGTCGCGCAGCGTGCGTATGTACAGCGGCAGGTCGTCGTAGATGCGGCTCGGCGCGGCCGCGGTCAGCTTGCGTTCGTCGACCTTGCGCCATAGCCGCAGCAGGAATTGCATGTCGGCAATCAGTTCGTCGGCGCCCACGCCCTCGGCCGCGGTGCGAATGATGAAGCCGCCGGGCACGTCAGCGTCGTGATCGGCCAGGCAGGATTCGACCAGCGTCCTGAGGCGCTCGCGCTCGACGTCATCCTCGATGCGCTGGGAAACGCCGGTGTGCGGCGAGTCGGGCATGTAGACAAGATAGCGCGAGGGCACCGACAGATGAGTGGTCAGACGCGCCCCCTTGGAACCGATCGGGTCCTTGGTAGCCTGCACTATCAGCGACTGCCCCTGTTGCAGCAACTGGCTGATCGACGCCTGCTCATCGCTCGGGGTGTTGGGCGGCAGCACCTCGTTGGCATGGATGAAGGCGGCCCGTTCCAGACCGATGTCGATGAATGCCGCCTGCATGCCGGGCAGCACGCGCACGACCTTGCCCTTGTAGATGTTGCCGACGATACCGCGACGCCGGCTACGCTCGATGAAGGCTTCCTGCAGGACACCGTTTTCGACCACGGCGACGCGGGTTTCCATCGGGGTCAGGTTGATGAGTACCTCACCACTCATGCGGGAATCCTTGTGCTAAGCTCTTGGCTCGATTATGACACAGCGCCGGCGCCGTCAGGCCATAGTGCGAGGCCCTGACGCTCAAGCAATTGCGCGGTCTCGTAAAGCGGCAGGCCGACCACTGCCGAATGGCTGCCTTCGATGCGCTCGACGAACATCGCCGCACGCCCCTGGATGGCATAGCCACCGGCCTTGTCGGCGGGCTCGCCGGTCGCCCAGTAGGCGGCCATCTCGGTCGCGGCGATCGGGCGCATCGCCACCCGCGTGGTCACGCACGCTTGCAGCAATCCCTGCGGGCCGGTCACTGCCACCGCGGTCATCACCGAATGCCAGCGCCCGGACAAGGCACTGAGCATCGCGCAGGCATGCTCGCGATCGCGCGGCTTGCCGAGAATGGCACCATCGATCACCACCGCGGTATCCGAGCCGAGTGTCACCAACGTGCTGCCGGCCGCCCCCGCCAATGCCTTGTCGCGGGCCAGCCGCGACACATAATCGCCAGCGCTTTCACCGGCGTGGGGCGTCTCGTCGATAGCCACCGGTGCCACCTCACTCGTCACGCCAATGCTCGTGAGCAATTCACGGCGTCGCGGCGAAGCCGATGCCAGGCGCAGCACAGGGGCAACAAGCGTCATTGGCGTCTCCTTGACGAACTATCGCCGGCATGAGGCGGATTCAGCTCACCCCCAGGCGTCGCCGTAGCATTTGCAGCAAGGTATAGAACCAGGGCCATAGCACCGCGCCGATCAGTGCCGGCAGTAGGAAGGCGAGATTGATCGCGAAGGGCCCGAAGATGATCCGCAGCCACTGCTCGAGCAGTTGTGCGATACCCAGCAGCACGAACACCAGCACCGCCTGTTGAACCAGCGCGTAGGCGCGCATGCGCTGATAGACCAGCAAGGCGAGAAAGGCGATCAGCGCCATCACCAGTGCATTCTGGCCAAGTGGCGCGCCCTCGATCAGGTCGAGCAGTAGACCGAGGATGAAGCCGTGGAACACGCCGATCCGTTGCGGTGCGACCACGCACCAGTAGATCAGCACCAGGCCCAGCCAGTCGGGGCGCCAGACCAGCCAGGCATCGGGAAGCGGCATGACCTGCAGACACAAGGCCAGAAACAGGCTGATCCAGGTAGTCGCCAGGCCGCGCAGGGACACGTTCATGGCTGCTCCTTGGCGGCGCCTTGGCCGGGCTGTGGCTGGCCGGTGGCGGCCTCGACGGCAACACCGACCGCGTCGCTGCTGATCCGCGTTGCGCGCGGCGGCGGAAACAGGATCAGAAAATACCGCGAGCTTTCGGGCTGGGCGATCGGCTCGGCGCTGACCTGGGCGAACGGCTCGCCGGGATCGTGGACCACTTCGCTGACGCGAGCCACCGGGAAGCCTTCGGGAAAACGCCCGCCCAAACCGGAAGTCACCAGCAGGTCGCCGGCTTGGATGTCGGCCGTATCGGGCACATTCAGCACATCCAGGGTGTCGTAACTGCCGGTCCCCTGGACGATGAACCGCAGCCCGTTGCGGGTGCTCTGCACCGGTACCGCATGGCTGGCATCGACGGCCATCAGGACTCGGCTGGTGTAGGCGGACACCGAGACTACCTGGCCGATCAGCCCCGAAGCGTCCATCACCGGCAAACCGACACGCACGCCGCTACTGCGGCCGCGGTCGATGACCATCTGGTAGGTAAAGGGGTCGGAGTCCAGCGACAGCAGTTCGGCGCCGATATACGGCACCTGACGACGTTGCGCTGCGGACAGCAACTCTCGCAGACGCGTGTTCTCGGCAGTCAGGCTGGCCATGCGCTTGACGCGGTAGGACAGCGTCAGCAGTTGCTCGCGCAGGCGGCGATTCTCCTCGACCAGCTCGCGCTGGTCGGTGATCATCAGCGCCCCCCAGGAAAGTGCATCGCTGGGCAGGCTGACCAGCCACTGCACCGGGGTGACCAGGGTCGACAACTCCGCGCGAAATTCCGCGAATCGCGGCAGACGGTGCTCGGCAAACATCAACGCGAAGGCGATGAAGGCGCATAGCAGCATGCGATAGCCGGGGGCGGGCCCCTGCGAAAACAGCGGGTTGATAGATCGACTCCCTGCGAGCTGACCACGAAAGCGGGCCGCATTCGAGAAGGCGGCCCATCTGCGACGATCAACGGCGGCGCAAAGCGCCGCCGTTGATCAATCGCTGGAAAGCAGTTCGAAGGTGTGCTGGTCGATCATCTCGAGGGCCTTGCCACCGCCGCGGGCCACACAGGTCAGCGGATCCTCGGCGACGATCACCGGCAGACCGGTTTCCTCGGCAATCAACTTGTCCATGTCGCGCAGCAGGGCGCCACCGCCGGTCAGCACCAGGCCACGCTCGGCGATATCGGAGGCGAGTTCCGGCGGCGATTGTTCCAGCGCGCTCTTGACCGCGGCAACGATGGAAGCCAGCGGGTCCTGCAAGGCATCGAGAATCTCGTGGGAATTGAGCGTGAAGCTGCGCGGAATGCCTTCGGCCAGGTTGCGGCCACGCACGTCGATCTCGCGCAGCTCGCCACCCGGATAGGCACAGCCGATCTCTTCCTTGATGCGCTCCGCCGTGGCCTCGCCGATCAGGCTGCCGTAGTGGCGACGCACATAGGCGGTGATCGCTTCGTCGAAACGGTCGCCACCGACACGGATCGACTCGGAGTAGACCACGCCGTTGAGCGAGATGATGGCGATCTCGGAGGTACCGCCGCCCACGTCGACGACCATCGAGCCCTGGGCTTCCTCGACCGGCAGTCCGGCGCCGATGGCGGCCGCCATCGGCTCCTCGATCAGGAACACCTCGCGGGCGCCCGCCCCTTCGGCGGATTCCTTGATGGCACGCCGCTCGACCTGGGTCGACATGCACGGCACGCAGACCAGCACACGCGGGCTCGGGGTCAGGAACGTGCTCTGGTGAACCTTGCGAATGAAATGCTGGAGCATCTGCTCGGTGACGGTGAAGTCGGCGATCACGCCGTCTTTCATCGGGCGGATCGCGGTTATGTTGCCCGGGGTACGGCCGAGCATGCGCTTGGCGTCGACCCCCACGGCCGCGACAGAACGCATATTGCCCGACTGGCGGATCGCGACTACCGAGGGCTCGTCCAGGACGATACCGCGACCGCGTACATAAATCAGTGTGTTGGCGGTACCCAGATCAATCGACAGATCGCTGGAGAACAGCCCCCTCAAACGTTTAAACATGGAAGTCTTTCACCTAGTCCAGACCGGAACCCTGTGCGGAGGCAAACGGTATCATCGCGGGGGCAGCCCGGCAAGCGAGATGCCCTTCCAAGCGAGTTATGCTACCGTATCAAGCTATTTTCCCAACGGTCGATTGCGGCGCATCGCACCGCAATCGACCCGCCTTGCCTGAAGCCTTCATTGAGGACCGCAGACGTTATGGCGCTTGAACTCCAAGACGTGCGGCGAGCCGCCTTTCTCGCTCGCCTAGGCCTGAACGACGACGAAGCCGCGGGCTACGTGGACGACCTGAGCCGAATCCTGGACATGGTCGATCGTCTGCAGGCCGTCGACACCAGCGGCGTGGCGCCGCTGGCCCACCCGCTCGACGCCACCCAGCGCCTGCGCGCCGACGAAGTGACCGAGAGCGACCAGCGCGAACGCTTTCAGCGCTGCGCACCGGCCGTGGAAGACGGCCTGTATCTGGTCCCCAGAGTCGTCGAATAAGTCGCTGGCGACTGCGCAAGAAAGACCAAGCCTTTCAGGGAGCCCCTCTGTTCATGCATGACAAGACCTTGACCGAGCTGGCCACGGCGTTGGCCGCCGGTGAGTTCTCCAGCCGCGAGTTGAGCGAGACGCTGCTCGCGCGCATCGCGCGCCTCGACGGCGAACTCAACAGCTTCATCACCGTAACGCCAGACGCCGCCCTCGCGGCTGCAGACCGCGCCGACGCCGCGCGCGCGCGGGGCGAGGCCGGTCCGCTGAGCGGCTTGCCACTGGCCTTGAAGGACATCTTCTGCACCCAGGGCGTGCGCACCAGTTGCGGCTCGCGGATGCTCGACAGCTTCGTCGCGCCCTATGACGCCACGGTGGTCGAGAAACTCGCCGCCGCCGGCAGCGTCAGCCTCGGCAAGACCAACATGGACGAGTTCGCGATGGGCTCGTCCAACGAGAACAGCTACTACGGCCCGGTCAAGAATCCCTGGGACCTGTCCGCGGTGCCCGGCGGCAGCTCCGGGGGCAGCGCCGCGGCGGTCGCCGCCGGGCTGGTTCCGGCCGCGCTGGGCACCGATACCGGCGGCTCGATCCGCCAGCCGGCGGCGTTCTGCGGCATCACCGGCCTGAAGCCCACTTACGGCCGCGTGTCGCGCTACGGCATGGTCGCCTACGCCTCGAGCCTCGACCAGGGCGGACCGTTGGCGCGCACCGCCGAGGACTGCGCGCTGCTGCTCGGCGCGATCGCCGGCCACGACCTGCGCGACTCGACCAGCGTGGCGCGCGGCGTACCCGACTACACCGCCGAGCTCGGCGAGTCGCTGTCGGGTCTCAAGATCGGCCTGCCTCGCGAGTACTTCGGCGACGGTCTCGACCCGGCGGTGGAAGCGGCGATCCGCGAGGCGATCGGCGTCTACGAATCGCTGGGCGCCACGGTGCGCGAGGTCAGCCTGCCGCACACCGCGCTGGCGATCCCCACCTATTACGTGATCGCCCCCGCCGAGGCCTCGTCGAACCTGTCGCGCTATGATGGCGTACGCTTCGGTCATCGCTGCGACAACCCCCGCGACCTGATCGATCTTTATCAACGCTCGCGGGCCGAAGGCTTCGGCGACGAGGTCAAGCGACGCATCCTGATCGGTACCCACACGCTCTCGGAAGGTTTCTTCGACGCCTACTACAAGAAGGCGCAGCAGGTCCGCCGATTGATTCGCCAGGACTTTCTCGACGCCTTCGAGGATGTCGACGTGCTGATGGGGCCGGCCTCGCCGACC
>Ga0114911_1001320_pt1 | contig 13236 bp, 9 predicted proteins | sample MalvireepMed_904_FD_89688 | JGI IMG/M metagenome (GOLD analysis project Ga0114911, IMG submission 89688) | Marine viral communities from the Global Malaspina Expedition - Malaspina viral metaG DeepMed_904 | ecosystem: Environmental > Aquatic > Marine > Oceanic | place: Mediterranean Sea...
ATACCAACCTGCTGTATGGCCTGAATGAATCCCTCGACATGCTGCTGGGCGAAGGACTCGAGCATGTGCTGGCGCGTCACCAGCGCTGGGCCGCCGGTGTACGCGCTGCGGTCAACGCCTGGGGGCTGGAAATCCAATGTCAGGACCCCGCCGTTTATTCCCCGGTCTTGACCGGCGTCGTCATGCCGGACGGCGTCGATGCCGATGCCGTTCGCAAGCTGATCTACGAGCGCTTCGATCTGTCGCTGGGCATGGGACTGGGCAAGGCCAAGGGGCGCATGTTCCGTATCGGCCATCTGGGCGACTGCAACGACCTGACGCTGATTGCCACCCTCGGTGGCTGCGAAGCCGGCATGAAGCTTGCCGGAGTGCCGCTCGAGGACAGCGGCGTACTGGCGGCGCTGGACTGTTTCGCTCGCCATCCGCTCGATGCCAATCGTTAACAGCGCGATCGTCGCAAGCCGCATAGGGAAGACACGATGACCTCGTTATCCGCAAAGCGCTCACAGCCTCGCAACGCCCGTATCCGGCCTGTCTCGGAGATGGCCGCTCGCCTGCAGCGTGAAATCGCCGGCGAGGTGCTGTTCGATCAGGCCTCCCGGGGGCGCTATTCCACCGATGCCTCGATCTACCAGATCATGCCGATCGGTGTAGTCGTTCCACGTCATCAGCAGGATCTGGCAGTAGCGCTGGATATCGCCCGTGACGCCGGCATGCCGGTGCTGCCGAGGGGCGCCGGTACCAGCCAGTGCGGCCAGACCGTGGGCGAAGCGCTGGTGCTGGACACCAGCCGCTGGCTGAACGGCATCGTCGAGTTCGACGAGCAACGGCATACCGTCATCGTCGAGCCCGGCATCGTCCTCGATCATCTCAATGCCTGGCTCAAGCCCTACGGGCTGTGGTTTCCGGTCGATGTCTCCACCAGCGCCCAGTGCACCTTGGGCGGCATGGCCGGCAACAACTCCTGCGGGTCGCGTTCGATCAAGTACGGTAACATGGTGCACAACGTGCTGGGCATCGACGCATTGCTGGCGGACGGCTCGCCGGCCTCGTTCGGCCTGCTCGACGAGTTGCCCGACGACGCCAGGCTGCGCCACATCGCCCAGCGCGTTCGCGACATCGCCCAGCGCGAGAACGCCTCTATCCGCGAGCATTTCCCCAAGGTGCTGCGCCGCGTCGCCGGCTACAACCTGGACCTGTTCGATTGCCAGAACCCGCGGCCCTATGACGCTGAGGGTCGGGTCAACCTGGCCCACCTGCTGGTCGGTTCCGAGGGCACGCTGGGCCTGACCCGGCAGCTTACGCTCAAGCTCGAGCCGTTGCCCGAGCACAAGATTCTCGGGGTGGTGAACTTCCCGACCTTCTACCAGGCGATGGATCTGACTCAGCATATCGTCACGCTTGAGCCATCCGCGGTGGAGCTGGTCGATCGCACCATGATCGAGCTGTCGCTGGAGAATCCCGCGTTCCGGCCGGTGATCGTGAAGGCTCTGACCGGTAAGCCCGAAGCAGTACTGCTGGTGGAGTTTTCAGGCCAGGAGCGTCAGCCGCTGCTTGATAGCCTGCGCCAGTTGAACGAGCTGATGGCCGATCTGGGCCTGCCTGACTGCGTGGTCGACATGCCCGACGCCGGCGAGCAGAAGGCGCTGTGGAATGTGCGCAAGGCGGGGCTCAATATCATGATGAGCATGAAGGGCGACGGCAAGCCGGTCTCGTTCATCGAGGACTGTGCGGTGCCGCTGGAAAACCTCGCCGAGTACACCGACAAGCTGACCCAGGTGTTTCACAAGCACGGTACCGAGGGCACCTGGTACGCGCATGCCAGCGTAGGCACGCTGCACGTGCGGCCGATCCTCGACATGCGACGCGACGGCGCGCGCAAGATGCGCGAGATCGCCGAGGAGGCCTCGACGCTGGTGCGCGAATACAAGGGGGCTTACTCGGGGGAGCATGGCGACGGTATCTGCCGTGGCGAGTGGGTGGCCTGGCAGTTCGGCCCGGCGCTCAATGCCGCCTTCAAGGAGATCAAGCAGCTCTTCGACCCTGCCAATCTGTTCAACCCCAACAAGATCGTCGATACCCCGCGGATGGACGACGAGCGCTACTTTCGGTTCCCCAGGCATTATCAGACGATTCCGCTCACCCCCGCGTTCGACTGGACGCCCTGGAACGTCAAGCGCGACCCGCTGACCGGCGAGCAGAGTAAGCCGGGCAGCGCCGGAGATCCCACTCATGGCTTGGCCATGGCGGTGGAAATGTGCAACAACAACGGCCACTGCCGCAAGTTCGATGCCGGCACCATGTGTCCGAGCTATCGCATCACTGAAGACGAGCAGCACCTGACTCGTGGGCGCGCCAACACCCTGCGCCTGGTGCTCTCCGGCCAGCTCGGCGAGGCGGGCCTGGCCAGTGACGAGGTCAAGGAGGCGCTCGATCTGTGCGTGTCGTGCAAGGGGTGCAGGCGCGACTGCCCGACCGGCGTCGACATGGCCAAGTTCAAGATCGAGGCGCGAACTGCGCGAGCCCGGACCAGAGGGCTCGCGCTGCGGGACCGTATGGTCGGCGAGATGCCGCGCTACGCGCCCTGGGCCAGCAAGTTGTCCAGCCTGCTCGAGGCCGCCGAACGGGTGCCATTTATTGCGCGCGGCATCAAGCGGACGCTGGGCCTGGCTCCCGAGCGTGCCCTGCCGGCCTTCGAAGGCAACTTTCTGGCGCGCCATGGGAACACCGCTGAATTGGCTGATGACACCCGCGAGGTGCTGCTGTTCGTCGATACTTTCAACAACTACATGGAGGGCGACAATGCCCGAGCTGCCAAACGGGTGCTGGAAGCGGCCGGCTACTGGGTGCATCTCAACATTAGCAAAGGGGAAAGGCCGCTTTGCTGCGGACGTACCTACCTATCATCCGGTCAATTTGACAAGGCAAAGGCCGAGGCGCGGCGCACTCTCGATCACTTGATGCCATTCGTACAGCGCGGGGTGGCGATCGTCGGTCTCGAGCCCTCCTGTCTGCTGAGCATGCGTGATGAGTTTCTGCAGTACGGTTTCGGTGCAAAGGCGAAGGCCCTGTCCGAGTCGGCCTACCTCTTCGAGGAATTCCTGGTCAAGGCTCATGATGCCGGCGAGCTGGCACTTGAGCTCAAGTCGCTGAACCACCCGCGGGCCCTGTTGCATGGCCACTGCCACCAGAAGGCCTTCGATGCCGTGCGCCCGGTCGAACAGGTGTTGGCGTGGGTTCCCGGCCTCGAGGTGGAGACAATCGAGTCCTCCTGCTGCGGCATGGCCGGCAGCTTCGGCTACGAGGCAGAGCACTATGACGCCTCCATGAAGATGGCCGAGCTGTCTCTTCTGCCGAAGATCCGTGACGCCGATAACGATGCGGTGCTAGTGGCCGATGGCACCAGCTGTCGCCATCAGATCCATGACGGCAGCGGGCGAACGGCCCTGCATGTGGCCCGGCTCCTGGAGCGGGCGTTGGCTTGATCTGCTCCGCCCGCCAGGTATTTTCGAGACAAGATCGGCCCGTTTAGCTGGCTCGGCCGTTCGTGCCATCTAACGATTCGGGAGGAAGCCGTATGGCGATCTACAGATATGCAAAATGGATACCGGTCATTGAAGAGGGCGTCTACGTCGCCGAGACAGCCGATGTGATCGGCCAAGTCACCCTGAAACGCAATGCCAGCATCTGGTACCAGGCGGTGCTGCGTGGCGATACCGAGCATCTTGAAGTCGGTGAGGGCAGCAATATCCAGGACGGGGCGGTGCTGCACGCCGATCCGGGTTTCCCTCTGGCGGTAGGCAATGGTGTCACGGTCGGCCATCAGGCAATGCTGCATGGCTGCACCATCGGTGATGGCAGCTTGATCGGAATTCAGGCAGTAATTCTCAACGGTGCGAGCATCGGTAGCAACTGCCTGGTCGCAGCGGGGGCCGTGGTCAAGGAAGGCGCAAGCTTTCCGGATAACTCGCTGATTGTCGGTGCACCGGCCCGGATCGTGCGCGAGCTATCTGCGGAGGCTGTGGAAGGCCTCAGAAAGAATGCGCAGAGCTATGTCGAACGCGGCCGATGCCATGCGGGGCAGTTGGAGCGGATCGGTTGATCCGTGTGCTGGCCGCTGCCAGATGGCTACAGCGCGAAACGCCTCCAAGCCCTATCGCACTATCAATACGACCAATACGACCAATACGACCAATACGACCAATACGACCAATACGACCAATACGATCTATAAAAAACTGCCCCGGGTTAGCCGGGGCAGAGCATTGATGATAAGGATATCAACTGATCTTCAAGGCGTCGCCAATACCCAGTGCGTAGAAGGCGATCAAGCCCAGCAGGCCGGTGAAAGTCACATAGTACAGCGTCGGCAGGATGGTCTTGCGCAGGGTCGTGCCTTCACGGCCGAGCAGGCCAACCGTAGCTGATGCCGCGACCACGTTGTGGATGGCGATCATGTTGCCGGCCGCGGCGCCGACAGCTTGCAGTGCAACCATCATCGCCGTGGACAGTTCGAGCGCCTCGGCAACGCTGAACTGAAAATCGGAGAGCATCAGGTTCGATACCGTATTGGAGCCGGCAATGAAGGCACCCAAGGCCCCTACGGCTGGAGCGAAGAGGGGATAGATACCGCCAACGCTATCGGCGACGAACTGCGCCATGGCCACCGGCATGGAAACCAGGTCGGCCTGGTTGACGCCGGAGTTGATCAGGATGCGTACCATGGGGATGGTAAACAGCAGCACGAAACCGGCACCCAGCAGCGCACGGGTCGACTCTGAGAAGGCGGCCTGTACCTGCTGGCCACGCATGCGATGCAGCGCCATGGCAATCAGCACTACCATGACCAGGATCCCGCCGGGCAGATAGAGCGGTTCGAGGCTCCCTGAGATATCGCTCTCGCCGAGGATGCCGCTCCAGCCGAAGCTCAACGAGAGCAGCGCTTCCTTGACTGGGGCCACGGTGCGCGAGATGACCAGCAATACGGCCAGCAGCACATAGGGTAGCCAACCCATGAACACCGACATCGGTGCACGCCCGGCCACCTGGTCGAGCTTGATGTCCAGCTTGCCGATCCACTCGTCCGGCCAGGAAGATGACTCGGGAAAGTCCCAGGTTGTCCTGGGCATCAAAAAGCCCCGACGCGCGGCCGGAACGACGATTGCCAGGCCGACCATGGCGCCGATCATCGACGGGAACTCCGGCCCCAGCAGGACCCCGGCCAGCGCATAGGGAACCACGAAACAGACACCGGCAAACAGTGCAAACGGAGCTATCTCCAGGCCCTCGCGCCAGGAGCGGTTGGCTCCGAAGAAGCGCACCATGACCGTGACCATGATCAGCGGCATGAAAAGCCCGACGATGGCGTGGATGATCGCCACCTCGGAGGTGATCAACTGAAAATAGGCGCCCCAGCTGGAGCCGCCGGTGGTCAGCGCCTCGCTTATGCCGGCTTTATCGAGGCCGCCGGTGACGCCCACCACGATCGGCGTGCCGACAGCACCGAAAGAGACCGGCGTGGATTGAATCATCAGGCCGACCACGACGGCGGCCAATGCTGGAAAGCCCAGCGCCACCATCAATGGCGCCGCCACGGCGGCCGGCGTGCCGAAGCCTGACGCCCCCTCGATGAAACTGCCGAACAGCCAGGCAACGATAATGGCCTGAACGCGGCGATCCGGGCTCACCCCGGAGAAGCCGTTACGGATTGCGGCGATTCCGCCCGAGTGCTTGAGCGTATTGAGCAGCAGAATGGCGCCGAAGATGATCCAGAGTATCGCCACGGTCAGTATCAGGCCCTGGAAAGTGGAGGCCACTACACGGGTGAACGTCATATCCCAGGCGATAAGGGCGATCAGCGCCGTAACCACATACACGATAGGCATCGCGGTGCGAGCCGCAACGCGAAAGCCGATCAGTAAGACCCCCGCCAAGACCAGTGGCAGGAAGGCCAGTATTGCAAGCAGTGTTTGATTCATCAGGCACGGTTCCTCTTGTTCTGGTGCAGCGCCACGCTTGGCACGATATGTCCGGTGTTTTAGTTGGTAGGCCTGCCGGACCGGGCAGGTGTGGGCACGATAATCGGGAATGGACGCTTTTGCTAACCATGGCCAATTGGTCTTACCAATATAACGATGTCTTTGGATTTCCTGCCATACCATTGTTAAAAAAGGGAAAAAATAGGGATTAGTTCGCAGTTCATCGGGGCCTGAAGGGCAGGGCAAGGTAAGCCGATTAGACTAATGGATAGCAATCAGGACCGACTGGACAAGGAGTGGCGGCATCGCGGGCATGATGGTAGCGTCTGCAGACAACGCTGCTGATGCCGAGGATGCTATGCCACGTGTACTGTATGACCTGTGCGGTATCGACGGGAATCTGCGCTTTTCTCCCTACTGCTGGCGCGTCAAGTACGCGCTAGCCCACAAGGGGCTGGACTATGAATCCCGGCCCTGGCACTTCACCGACAAGCAGGCGATCGCCTTTTCCGATCAGGGCAAGGTGCCGGTGCTGGTCGACGGCGAGCAGACCGTGACCGACAGTTACGAGATCTTTCGCTATCTCGATCGCACCTACCCCGACAAGCCATTGCTGGGTAGCGGCGAGGCGGAGTCGCGGGCGCGCTTTTTCAAGTTCTATGCCGAACGCAGCCTGGCGCCGGGAATGATGAAGACCATCGTCATGGATCTGTACAACGCCCTTGATCCGCGCGACCGCGAGTATTTCCGCGAGACCCGCGAGAAGGCCTTCGGTCGCGCCCTCGAGGAGGTGCATGCCCCGAGCCGCGGGCTGAGCCAACTCGACCAGGCGCTGGAGCCGCTGCGCGGTCGGCTCGGTGAGGCGGATTTCGTCGATGGCGAGGCGCCGGCCGCTGCCGACTACCTGCTGTTCGGCAGCTTCATGTGGGCGCGCTGCGTATCGACTGCCGACCTGGTGTCGAACGCCGACCCGGTCTACGCCTGGATGGAGCGCATGCTCGATGTGCATGGCGGGCTGGGACGCAACGCCATGCGCATCGTCGATATCGAGGGCGCCTACGCCAACTGAGGCCGGTTATCGGGGGGAGCAGTTCAGCGCCGAATTCCTGGAGTTCCCCAGCAACCGGATTCCGACGATCGTCGATCGTTATCCGGCCGATGGCGTCAAGCGCGGCTACACGCGTGCCGAGAAGATCAACCGGCAGGATGGTGAGCATGGATGCGGAGGCGCGCAAGCACCTGTTCGGTCAGAAATGCTCCATCTCTGATGACACGACGCCGATCGAGACTCAGCGATCCCTCGCCGTCTGGCGCTCGGCCTGCTGCCTGAGAGTCAGCTCGAGACGCTCGAGCAGACCCTGCAACAGCGACCGCTGCTCCCCGGGCAAGACGTCATGGCGGGCGACGGCTTCCTGCAGGGTTTGCGCGGCCCGGGGCAGCCCGTCACCGATGGGCCGCCCGACGGCGCTGTCGGCGTAGGCCTCGGCCAGCGCTTGGTGAACGCGGCGCTGGGCACGCTTCACCGCGGGGTGGGGCGTGTCGTCCAGCCACGCGCGCAGGCGCAGGCTGCTGTTGCCCATGTCGAGTCCGGTCAGGCCCAGCGCGAGCAGGTAGCGTTGCTGTTCCGGCAGCGTGTCGTCGTGGCGGGCCATCGACAGGATGCGATCGGCCATGCGCCCGGCAAAGCGCGTCTCGGTGGCGTGACGCGAGTGGCGATCGATGCGCCGCAGGTCGCGGCTGATCGAAGCGACCAGGCGCCGCTGGCGCAGCGTCGCACCCAAGCCGGGCAACAGCCGAAAGCTCATCACCACCGCACTGAGCCCGACGATCACGCCGATGGCGCGATTGGCGAAGCTGTCGAACGAGAAGTCCATGCCATTGCCGGGCATGATCAGCAGGATATTGAAGATGGTGAACGCCAGGCAGTGGCCCAGGGTCCTGGGGTTGCCGGCGCCGAGCAGGCCGAGGAACAACGGTGTGCCGAGCAATAATGCCAGCAACGCAAAGCCCGAGGCCTGTGAAAGCAGCACGTGACCGAACAGGAAGGCGCTGGGGAGGGCAAACAGCATGCCCTTGAAGAACGCCAGGGTCAGCGCGACCGGATTGTCGCGGCTGGCGAAGAACGCCGAGAACAGCGTGCCCAGCAGCATCGCCACCTGACCGTTGGACCAGTGGGTGAGTATCCAGAACGTCGCCAGGCTGGCGAACACGATACCCGCGCGCAGGGCGTTGACGCCGGCGGCGAGGTGGTCGCGGTGCCAGGACAGCTGGCCGCTGCGTAGCTGACGGTCGCGGGGGCGGGTGATCGCCTCGCGGGCGTCGAGCATCACGATGGCGTGACCGAGCGCCTCGCGCAGCCCCAGCACGATGCGTCGCTGCAGCGGGGCAAGGTTGGCGGTGTCCTGCCGGTGAGCGCGGTGGCGCAGGGCCTGAAGCCGTTCGCGGGCCGCGCTCACGCCGCTGGCCTGCTCGGCCTGACGAAAGCCCGCGGCGATCTCGGCGATGAGTTGGCGAATATCGTCATCGATCCGCGTGTCGTGATCGCGCAACAGGCGCTGCATGGCCTGTAGCGTGGCCAAAAAACGTAGCGTACGTCGGGTCAGCACATGTGTGGCGCGCACCCTGCCCTTGCCCACGGGGCCCGCGTAGCGTGCCGCCTGACTGTCGGTCTCGAGCGTCGTCAGCGGCTCCAGACTACCGGTCAGCGAGGCCTGCAGCGCCGCTTCGTCGTCGCTGGCCTCGAGGCGCTGCGCGGCCTGGACGAATGCCTGGTTGACCACGTTATCGGCCTGGGCGGCCAGATGGTCGCTGACCCGCGAGGGCCACAGCAGCGAGCTGACCAGGGTCGCGCAGATCGCCCCCAGGCCGAGCTCGGAAAGCCGCGCGACGGCTACCTCGAAGACGCTTGCCGGGTTGCTGCCGGCGATCACCACGATCAGCATCGCGGTCACCGCGGCCATGATGCAGCCGTAGGAGAAGTTGTTGCGCAGCAATGAACTGCCATAGGTGCAGAGCATGATCCAGGCGGTCAGCGCGATGAGCGCCGGGACCCGCGCCTGAACGAACAGTGCCATGATCGCGATGCCGGCCACCGCACCGATGGCGGTGCCGCCGATCTGGCACAGCCCCTTCTCGACGACCATGCCGCTCATCGGGCGGATCTGCAGGAAAGCCGCCGAGATCAGCGCCCAGTAGGGACGGTCAAGATCGAACCACAGCGCCAGGTAGAGCGCCAGGAACATCGCCAGGGTAGCCTTGATGGCGAACTTGACGGCGCTCGCCGAGGGCGTCAGGTAGGCATCGAGGAAAGCCGACATCAGGCTGAGCTCACTTGCCGGCGGCGTCGACGATGCGCACCGTTGCGGTCATCCCGGCGCTCAACAGGACGTCTTCGGGAACGTCGTCGAGGGCGATGCGCACCGGAATGCGCTGGGCCAGGCGCACCCAGTTGAAGGTCGGCTGGACCTGGGGCAACAGCTCGCTATTGGTCGAGGTGTTGGTGTTGGCGATGCCCCGTCCGATGCCGGCGACATGTCCGCGCAGGCGGGTGTCGCCGCTCATCAGCGTGACCACGGCGGCGTCGCCGAGATCGATGAACGGCATCTTGGTCTCTTCGAAATAGCCGGTGACATAGAAGGAATCCGCCTGGACCAGTGCCATCGTGCCCTGACCGGCGTTGACGTAATTGCCCGCATTGAGGTGCATGTTGAGGATATGGCCGGTCACCGGCGCCTTGACGACGGTGCGTTCAAGGTCGATGCGCGCGCTTTCCAGGTCGGCCTGGGCCTGGGCCAGGTTGGCCGCGGCGACCCGCGTGTCGATGCGGGCGATCTCCCGATCCTCGGCGCTGATCGCCTGGCGGCTGAGGCGCTGGCGCCGGGACTGCTCGTTGCGTTTGAGATCGAGAGTCGCCTGGCGCTGGTCGACCACCGCCTGGGCGCGTTCGAGCGCTGCCTGGAAGCGCGCGTCATTGATCGTGAACAGCACCTCGCCTTGCTCGACGCGGGCATTGTCCTGCACCGCCAACGTATCGACCCAGCCGGAGACGTCTGCGGCGACGGTGATCACGTTGGCGCGCACGCGGCCGTCGCGGGTCCACGGCGTGTAGAGATAGTAGTGCCACAGCCATAGCCCGGCGGCGATGGCGATGGCGACGATCAGCAGGGTAATGAGAATGCGTAACGACGTGCGCATCGACTAGCTAGCCTCACCGAGAACGGAAAAAAGGAAGGCGGCGAGCGCCATGAAGATGATGAACAGGGCGGCATCGAACCACGCCTCGTACCACAGGATATGCTGGCGCAGGAGGCGATGCAGGCAACTGCGCACGATGACGGCGCTGATGAAGCCGACTAGCGCGTAGCCCAGCAAGGGGCTCAGATAGATGCCGCCGAGGGCGATTTCCTGAAGTCCCATGCGCGTCCTTGGCTGGTTACGCGGCGAGGTGACGATCCGCGGTAAGTATTAACATGCTAACTAATTGCCCGGCCATGCGCGACTCCCTCGTTGCCACGCCTGGCGAGCGTTGACTGCCGCGCTACGCGGTGCTTTGTCTATTGCCAGCGACCCGCTTATGCTGGACCACGGGTTGATGTCAATGAAGGGTCACGCCCACCGATCAACCAACAATCAAGGTCAGCAAAGGAGTCTCTGCCATGACCGTCAAGAAACCGCTTATCGGTGCCATTTCCGCGGTGGCCTTGGCCACCAGTCTTTCCGCCCTGGCCGCGCCGCTCAAGATCGGCGTGCTGGTGCCGCTGACCGGCGATCTGCAAAGCTATGGTGAGCCCGCGCTCAAGGCCGCGCAACTCGCCGCCAAGGAGATCAATGCCGCCGGCGGTGTGCTCGGCGAGGACGTTGCAATCAGCAGCGGCGATACCCAGACCTCGCCGCAGCCGGGCGTCGCCGCGGCCCAGAAGCTGGTCAACATCGAAGGCGTCAACGCGATTTTAGGCGCGCTTTCCAGCGGGGTGACCATCCCTGTGGCCCAGAGCGTCTCGAGGCCCGAACAGGTGCCGCAGATCAGCAGCGCCTCGACCTCGCCGGTGATCACCTCGCTGAATGATGACGACTTCCTGTTCCGCACCGTGCCGTCGGATGCCTTCCAGGGCGTGGCGCTCTCCGAAGTGACCCAGGAGAAGGGCTACGAGAACGTCAGCATCATCTACATCAACAACGACTACGGCAAGGGGCTTGCCGAAGCCTTCACCACGGCCTTCGAGAAGGCGGGCGGCACGGTCTCCGCGTCGGTGGCCTACGAGCAGGGCCAGGCGGCCTACCGCGGCGAACTTCAGCAGGCCGCCAACGACGACGCCGAAGCGCTGGTATTGGTCGGTTACCCGGAGAACGGCCAGACCATCCTGCGCCAGTCGCTGGAGGGCGGTTTCTTCAGGAACTTCGTCTTCACCGACGGCATGAAGGCCCCCGAACTGGTCGACAATCTGGGCGCGCAGTACCTGGAAGGTTCGGTGGGCACCGTGCCGCAGGCCCGCGCCGACTCGCCGGGGGCCCAGCACTTCAGCAGTGCCTACGAAAGCGAATACGGCTCGCTGCCGCCCAAGCCCTACCTGGATACCGCCTACGACGCCTTCTATCTGCTCTCGCTGGCGGCTCAGGCGGCCGGCACCACCGACAGCGTGGCGATCCGCGATCAGTTGCGCGCGGTCGCCAACCCGCCGGGCGAGCAGGTCGGCCCGGGCGAGTTCGAGAAGGCCGTCAAGCTGCTCGAGGCGGGCAAGGAGATCGATTACCAGGGCGCTTCCGGCTCGGTCAACTTCGACGACAACGGCGACGTGCCCGGCACCTTCGGCGAGTGGACCTTCAAGGACGGCAAGGTCGTCACCAACCGGATCTTCGAGCCCAAGATGTAAGTAACGCGCGCCGGGCGATCGAGTGTCGCCTGGCCGTCGCGATGATCCTCGGATCGGCACCAACGACAACGCCCGGCCTAGGCCGGGCGTTGTCGTGATGGGCGCAGGCCGGTTGCGGCTCAGCGTTTCCTGGCGAGCAGCTTGGGCGGCTTCTCGGGCAGGATCCCCTCGGGACGCAGGACCAGAATTGCCTGCAGCAGCACGCCGATCAACAGCACGCGCAGTGCCGCGGCCTGGGTGGCGTACTCGGTGGGCAGCAGATCGGTGAGCAGCGCGGTGCCCGACCATACGCCCCACACCACCACGGCGCCGAGAATCGCGCCGCGGTTGTTGCCACTGCCGCCGGCGATCAGCATCACCCAGACCAGGAAGGTGCCGTAGAGCGGCATGAACGCCTCGGGGCTCAGGAAACCGAAGAAGTGGGCATATAGCCCGCCGCCCAGGCCCATGATCGCCGAGCCCAGCACGAAAGCCTGCAGCCGGAAGCCGGCGATCGACTTGCCGGCCGCCGCGGTGGCCGGTTCGTTCTCGCGGATGGCGCGCAGCACGCGGCCCCAGGGCGAGGCGTAGGCGCGTTCGACCAGCAAGTACACGCCGGCGACGAACAGCGCCACGATCACCAGATAGGCGAACGGGCTATCCAGCGCGGTGCCGGCCAGCGGCCGGTCGATGCCGGCGATGCCGCGTACGCCATTGGTCAGCCAGTCCTCGTTCTTGACGAACAGCCGGACCATCTCGGCGATGCCGATCGAGGCGATGGCCAGGTAGTCGGTGCGCAGCCGCGCGGTGATCAGGCCGACGATCAGACCGAGCAGCGTCGAGGCGACGATCGCGCCGGCCAGGCCGACCAGAAACGGCATGCCGAAGCCGCCCAGGTAGGCGGGGCTCGACGGCGTGGTGAGGATCGCGCTGGTATAGGCGCCGACCGCGAAGAAGCCGGCGATGCCGATATTGAACTGGCCGGTGAAGCCCCACTGCATGTTGAGGCCCAGCGCGAGCACGGCGTAGACGCCGGCGAAGGTCAGAAACGAGACCAGGTACGAGGCGATGCCGGTGAATTCCATCACACAGTCCCCTTGAAGATACCCTGCGGACGCAGAATGAGCATGCCGACCATGATCGCGAAGGCCACGGCGGGCTTGTAGGCGGCGGGGATCAGCAGCGTCGACATTTCCATCGACACGCCGATGATCATGCCGCCGGCGATGGCGCCGTAGGGCCGGCCGATGCCGCCGAGGATCGCTGCGGCGAATACCGGCAGCAGCGTGGTCCAGCCCATCACCGGGTGCAGACGCGTGTCGATGCCCAGGAATACCCCGGCCGCCGCCGCCAGCGCGCCGCCGATCACCCAGGTGACCATGATCACACGCTCGGCGGGAATCCCCGAG
>Ga0114911_1001326_pt1 | contig 13225 bp, 12 predicted proteins | sample MalvireepMed_904_FD_89688 | JGI IMG/M metagenome (GOLD analysis project Ga0114911, IMG submission 89688) | Marine viral communities from the Global Malaspina Expedition - Malaspina viral metaG DeepMed_904 | ecosystem: Environmental > Aquatic > Marine > Oceanic | place: Mediterranean Sea...
GAATGGTTCGGTACGTTTCTTGTGCATAATTTAGCTTCAGTTTGACGCTGTTTATGGGTGTTTTGCAAACCAGTTTTGTCAAACCCAAAAATTATGTATTATGCGCAATTCCAACACTTTAAAGGTTCTAATCTTCACTAGGGACATTTCCAACAACCCTGAAAAATTGACCATTTATGCCCGTATCACAGTCAATGGAAAACGTGCCGAGATAAGTTTGAAACGTTACGTTTCGGTGAATGAATGGGATGAAAATAAGGGAAGGCTCCATGGACTAACCCACAAGGCCCGTTTGTTGAACAGCTATTTGGATGAGGTGTATGGCGAGATCATGGATACCCATAAACAATTGTTGCGTGAGGACAAGATTATAACCTCACAAGCGATCAAAGCCCGTTATTTGGGGCAAGATGAAGAGCACAAGACCCTTATGGAGCTTATCAAGTATCATTACGAATCTCAAAAGAACAAGCTTCGCCCGGGAACCATGAAAAACTATTATGGCACAGAAAAATATCTCAAAAGATTTTTGGAGCATACGCGCAGACTTCATGACATCAACTTGAAGCGATTGAACTATAAGTTCATTACCGACTTTGAGAACTATTTGATAAATGGGCCTGATCTGCAAAAGGGAAAGAAGTGTACCAATAATGGGGCCATGAAACATTTGGAGCGATTAAGGAAAATGGTAAACCTTGCCGTGAGATTGGAATGGTTGGACAAAGACCCGTTTGTAAACTATAAAAAGCATTATAAGAAGAGTGAACGCTCTTTTTTGACCGAAAGGGAACTCAGGCTCATTGAGGAAACAACTTTTTCAGGAAGGGGATATGAGAGGGTCAAGGACACCTTTCTTTTTTCATGTTATACAGGATTGGCCTATGGAGATGTAAAGGCACTGGATATTGATCATTTGAGGTTCGGTATTGATGGGAACCTTTGGATCCATACGAAAAGGGAAAAAACTGATGAAGCCGTCAAGGTTCCCTTACTTCCCAAAGCAAAACAAATCTTGGATAAATATAAAAACTGCAATGAAAGGTTGGTACACGGAAAGTTGCTACCTGTATTGAGCAATCAAAAGACCAACAGTTATTTAAAGGAAATTACAAAAGCCTGTGGAATCTATAAAAATATTTCTTTCCATACTGCCAGGCACACTTTTGCCACAACGGTAACACTCTCCAATGGTGTTCCAATTGAAACCGTTTCAAAAATGCTAGGCCATACCAAACTGACGACCACTCAAATATATGCACGGGTTTTGGAAAGAAAAGTTGGTGATGATATGCGAATGTTAATGGAAAGGATGGAAAGCAAATAAAACATCCTTCATTTGAACTTTAACAGGCGTTATGTAAAACAACAATATAAAGTAGGGAACTTCTCGGAACATCTTTTAAAGTACCATCATGAAATACGACCGGGATGGTGTTATTTTCGGCAATCCCCATTCCTATCTTTGCCCAGACATTCGTTGCAAAGTTCACCCGAGGAAGGCTTGGTTTCCCTTTCAGAATAATTGGATGTTGGCCAATTACTGCAATTCCGACACCAGTGCCAAGTGTCCCGACCATTGATTCTTCTGTAAGACATAATTAAGTATTTATAAAGTGTTATTATGAAAAATGGTGGGGGAAGGTGTTTAAATATAAGAAAATTCTTTAATTCACACAAGTAATTGTTTTATAGAACTTTCTCTCCATGGTTGCTATTTCCAAAGTAATTCTTTATCCCAATCCTTTGGAAACCCCATGGCGTGAACATCGACATTGGAGTATTTTATCAACAAGTTCTTAAATCTTTTGGACAGGGTATTTCCGGGGTTAATGGTTTGATGCAGAAAGAGCATAATTGATAGGATAAAATACAGTCTATTATTGGAGACCGTTGTGTTTTGCAACCATGGCTTATAAATTGATCTAGGGTTAATGGGTTGAATGCTCATGATCCGGTTCCATAATCTTGAATGATGGGCACACACATTTCTAAGATAAACAATACTATGTATCCATGACGAAAACGTTTTGTCATTTAACCCAAAATGCTTTGCAATCTCTCTTTTGACCACTCCTGGCTTTAAGGTGCTGTACAAGAATGAGAGTGTGCCGAAGGAAGTGATTTCAAGCATCATCCAACTTGGTGGCAAGGGGTCGGAATATTTCTTTTTAAAGGCTTCGATAAATTCTTCATCGCTTCTATTATATTCATTTTGAAGATTGCCTAGACATTTTCCGTGCTTGATATGGTTGTAAAAAAGATTGGAGTCCTGATACCAAAATGGGCCATAGTGGTGGGAGAGTACATAAATCATTTTTGCCCTAATGGAAACTTCAATTTTTTCGAGCTCTCGAAGAACAAGTACCCTTAGTTCCCTATCGAAGGAATATAGTTGAAATGCATCTTGAAAAGTGCTTCCTTCCTTGAATTCATGATTGGTTTTATGGGCCAACATTGGGTACCAATAACCACTTAACCTGTAATAACTGATACTTTCCAACAAATGAATGGCTCTCGGCACATTCTTGATTTCCAAGCCACGGTTTTGAAGCTGCTGCACCTGGTCTGAATATATCAATGCAGGTTTTGCATAGGGTATCTTGGACATACTGTAAAATAAAAAGCTTACCCTGAGCGCGCTGATCGTACGGGAAGCGGGGTAAGCATGTTATTACAAATGTAGTAAAATACAACAAAGTATCAAAAAATTTTGATATATAATTTTTGATATAAACTAGAAATCAATGTCTTACATTAAAGTGTTTCATGCATTTTCTGCCCTTGATAAACATTATACTCAGCTACGAGAACCTTTGCACCACATCGTTTATTTGAACTTAAATTTCTATTGTATAATCACACCCTTATTCTTCTCATTAGGCTCCAACAAATCCCATAAATTACCATAAAGATCTTGAAACACGGCCACAATCCCATAAGGTTCTTTTTTAGGAGGTCTTACAAATGTTACCCCCCGATTGACCAGTTTGTCGTAATCTCTATTGAAATCATCTGTAAAAAGGAAAAATCCGACCCGTCCTCCTGTTTGGTTTCCAATACTGGCCAATTGTTTTTCGTTAGCAGCTTTGGCGAGCAGCAAGCAGCATTCTTTTGCCCCTTTTGGTGCAATAATCACCCACCTCTTGGTTTCGTCAATGTTAGTATCTTCGAGAAGAACGAAATCCAGTTTTTGAATGTAAAAATTGATGGCATCATCATAGTCTTTTACAACCAAAGCGATATGGGCAATTCTATTGTACATTAGATCCTTAAATTAACCCTTATAAATGTAGGGATTTAAGGTTAAACCTTAGAAGGGTCTTAGTAAGGAGAGAATGCTTCTATCAAACCTATTTGGATTAAGTTCGAGGTATTTTTAATAATTGTCTATTGCAATGTGACAATTGAAAAGCTTTACAAACGAAGGGCTTGGAGGCTTTTAAAAAAATTAATGGGACATGCATTGTCCTATATTTTAGAGGTTCCATGAAAGGAAAAATTTTGTTTTATGCCTTATAATGCTGGGGCCAACGGCCTCAGGTCGAAATGGTTTTCCATTTTTTGGAAAATCTGAAGAGCAAGAGGGTAACAGGCTAGCGCCATGTTATAGGTATAAGGTTTATTGCAAATAATTCATTTTCAATTAATTATATAATTTTTGCAAATGATTTAAGGAGAGATATTTAAAATTTTTCACGGAAAAGTACCGTCAGCCCAATAAAACCGACAAATTTTTCACGAAAAAATGCATGGACAAGGTTAATTATAGACCCATCGATCTATGTAAAAGACAGGCTTGAGATTATATTGGTTTTCAAGAAAACCTTCACTAAATCGGGGTATCTACATAGTAACTAACTTTTTCAATTTAGAGGTTCACAGTATGTTTTATTTACAACCCTATCTCTCATTAATGCCTTATCATTAAAATTCCTAGAAATATTTTTTATTATATCACCAAAATTATCTTTTCCGTCTCCCTTATTGTGATAAAAAACTTTAATGGATGCGCAATTATCACTTTCAAAGATAGTGTTTAACAAAGTTCTATCTGAAGTCCCACAAGAATGACCCATTATCATAATTTGATAATTCCCACTATTAACAAATTCTAAAAGTCTTTTGTAATTATCAGTATCTAAATATCTTATAGATTTGATGTTCTCTAAATAATCGTTATTGTTCAGTCTCTCTATTTTTTTGTAGTCATCATCTAGTTCATCTCCAAAACCAAAAATTATAGGGTTTTTATCTTCTTTTCTGTTGCTTCCATGGATATGGATGAACTCGACTGTCTTTCCATTTCTCCATTCTGGTAATCTATCTGGTATTTGATAATGAAGTTCGGTAAATGTGTAATTAAAATTCAAAAAAAGTGTATGATTAGGTATTAAATCGAAAAAAACTTGAGCATCTTGAGATAACATTAATTGTTTGAACTTTTCTTTGTCTGCATCTACTCCTATTGCCGATATGAGAGAGAATCTTTTTTCTGACAAATCAGTTCTATCTATTTGACCTTCCTTAAAAGCCTTTGCGTTTTTAACAAAATCAGTATATTCTATGTCAATTTTTTGATTTAACGAACTCTCAGAAAAATCTCTTAAGTTGAAATTAGAATATATTTTTCTCCCAATATTATGTCGAGTTCTTGGGAAATTTGCGTTTTTACTTTTATCAAATTCTAACTCTATTTTTACCAAATATTCCTCTAATAAGTTTTTTAGTCTATCAAAATCCTTATTCAGTTTCTGTATAGTGTAATCTAATGTCCCTTGCTCATTGTCATTAAAAGATTTTTTAAGTAATTCATAATATTCGATTTCAATATCTACCCAATTCAGTTCTTTTTGTCTTTCTGTAAGTATTTCTAAAAACTTATTCTTGAATGAAAAATCAACATTTTGTGATTTTAAATTAGCTAATAAATCTTCAAAATTTGCTGCGTCAATCTTTGTTGTCGTTCCCCAAGGGCCATAAATTCCATCTACTTTAATTTCTTCATTTTCAAATGAAATTCCTTGGCTTGTAATATTATTTGCAGCCGCATTTTGCAATTTTGCAATTATATTTTTCCAGTAATCCTTAAAAAAATGATTATAGCTAGTTTTCATACCATGCGCCAAATCGAAACCATTTCCAATAAGTATGATTCTATTCATCAATTATCTCACTTGTTTTTGTTCAACTTGTTGCCAACTTTTATAGGGAGGCTTACTTATTTGGCATAATATTCTTTAAGTCTATGCACAGATTTTTAAATTTTAAATAATAGCTTTAACTAAGTGGATTGCACATTTCTGGGGAATGAAGTTAAAAGTAAGGATTTTCAATAAATCGGAAAAAGTGAAATTCTGTAATGGTTTGATTTGAATTCCAAACTTGGATTGCTTTCGTTTTGTTTTGCTTCGCAAAAGAAAAATGTAAAGCAAGAGGATAGCGTGCTGGCGCAGCGCTATTAATTCATTTTCCTTCGGAAAAGCCCGTATTTTAAGGGATATTTGTTAAATATCAGTTCCTGATGTTTTGTTAATTTTTAGCATAAAAATGCTCTCAGGCCAATAAAATCAGGGAATTTTTAGCTTAAAAAGGACTTTTGAAGTTTTCACATTAGGTGTTTACAATTCTATTAATGGCATCGTCCTGCTATTTTAGGAAAGTACATTTTTCATGGAAAAGAGGGTTCAACCCAGTAAAATCAAGGAATTTTTCACGAAAAAAAATGGATGGACCAGATAAATTATTGATACTTCTATCTATTCAAAAAAGCGACTTGATAATTATTTTGGATTAATAGAAAATCTGCACTAATTTTTGGGGTGTTTACACATTAGCCTACTAGATGAATGGCTGTCATCAAAGAATAGTGCATTCCAGAGTGGTTTTTCAGTGAATTGTATATGGTGTTTAAGCTTATTGATTACTATTGTTAGCGTATATCCCACAAGTTGTATGTGCCGTTCACACTTAGTGAGTGTAATTCCCAACCTCACCTTATGGGTGTACAAGCACCCTCAAAATCTAATTGTCAGCCAGTAATAAGTTCAATACCCGCTTTCTCGGCCTTATATTTTATTTTTGACATTAGCTCATAGTAGCTCCAGTTCCTTAATACAAATTCTTCTTCTTTGGCAATCCCGACCTTATCCTCTTGATTCATTAAAATAAGCGTTCCCGCTTGATGCTTGATACAGAAATCTATAAGTTTTCTACTGTATACATGTATGCGGTGTGCCACATAATTACTTTCTGTTTTGTGGTACTTGTCCACTGCTTTAAGTTTTCTTTTTTTCCCTTTCCCTGATCTGGAATAGGTCGACCCGACCTGAGTCCTTCTCCGGGCAGCCTGTATAGCCAGCCTACGATATAAAAATTCTTCCTTAGTGCCGATTGTGAGTCTGTTTTTTCCTGTCTTCACAACTATGGGATATTCCAAGGACAACGATGCTTCTGCTATGACCTCTGGTTTTAGGCTATGCTTTTCCTTTTCAATTTCAAACACCGCCAACCAAAAGATTTTTCCGCCATTCAGTTGAATATTCGAAGCACATAGCTTGACATCACCTTTTACCAAACGCTCCAACATCATTCGTTTGTCCGTAAAATCCTTGCCCAAGTAAGTTTTAAATGGAACCCGGTACAAACGGAAACAAAAGGCTTTCTTCTCTTCATCATAGACAAGCCGACTTATACCCTGTAAGCCAAAAGGAAATGCCATGTCCTTCTTGAAATTCGGCAATGAGCGTTCGCCCTTCCAGTATTGAACCCTGTTTTTATTGAATGAGGAAATCAAGCTATGGTTCAGGGTGGACAATATGTTTGTCGGCATTTCTCCTTTGAATCGATCAGATATCACTCGATAGGTAGTGTTCATTCTGGATCGTTGCAGGATTCCTTTTTCATCTTTTTTTTCATCCGCCAATTTATATTTGATCCCCTCCGATAGATAAGAGAACTCCTTTATCATTTCCTGAACATATAGATGTGTAACGATGATGTTGGCCGCTCTAAAGCATCGGTCCCGCCACTGGTACATCATATCCATAACCTCTTTTTTTTCGTCCTTGGTTGGGAGGTCGATCAATAATTGAATCTTTCTAGTATGTTTTAGCGTAGACTTTCCCATATTAAGCTGACTGTAATTGCAATTGATGATTTGCCTTCATTAGCCTATAAGCTTTCATGAATTCCTGATGGACTTCCTTTTGGGACAGTTCAAGTTCTTGGGCTATTTCAGAAAAGGAATATCTCAGTTCACAGCGCATTTTAAGAACTTTTGCCTGCTCCTCGCTCAGCTCCCCACTGAACTTGATTTCATTTGTCATGGTGTCATTGGAATCGAGTTTGTTTCCTTGATGGACTATGGTTTTGATATTTTCAATGGCTTCCTTTATTTCTCTGCTAGTTTCATGGATGCCTTTACCCATTACCTTGGAAATGGCCTTGTACTGGAAGCCATATTTTAAACAGAGTTCGATCAAATGCCTTTTATCGGCATTCAATAGGGGAAGTATACTTTTGATATGGTCGAAGGATTTTTGTGTCGATTCCTGTTCATCGAGGTTTTCAGAATCATTTATTGGATTATACCCTACCATGTAGTCTTGGTAGTTGTCATAATCCTCCAGAGAGTTGACCTTCTTGTGGAACTTATATTTTGGTTTTCTATAATATGAAATACATTCCCTTTTCATTACAAACCTCAAGAAATAGAAAATGTGCTCTGGAGATTCCAATTTGTCCCTATTGATCCATAATTTTAAAAAGGTATCCTGGACAAGGGATTCTATTAAAAATTCATCGTTAAGCCATTGCTTACCTATCCAAAGTATACTCCTAAAGTATTTGGCATGGATATGGGCCAAAGCAGAAGTATCGCCAATTTTTAAAAGTTCAAAATCACTGTATAACATAACAGGCCTCGTTTAAGATGGTCAATGCACCATAGTTAAAATTGATTATGCTTTAAAAGCTGATGCGATTTCTTAAAAAAGGATAAAGAGAAGATAGCTTTGAAAAGTTGAGAAAGCCCCTTTTAAATAAGATAAAGAGGGCGTGAATACTTAACTTATAGCATCAAGGTACTGGTATACCGCACGACAATAAGTAAGCTCACGCCCGGGCCGTGAGCATTTGCACTTATCATCTCGTCGTTAAAAATTACCAGTTTTTGATGCGAGAATCAAAGCGAATGCTTCTAATATTATTAACTTAAGAAGTTTCGCAAATATGTTATTTCAGGGATAAATATAGTAAAAACCCCTGAATGAGAGCGAACGCTCTCAAAAAAACTTCCTATAATTTTTTCATTTGTGTTAATGGCAAAGAAAAGCACAAATAAAAGTAAAGTTTATTTTTCTGATAAATATGTATGCAAGTTTATCAGTGAGGAATGGTTGACCTCAAAAGACACAAGTACCAGAAAATATGGTAAAATATACGGTGTCAACTATCATGTGATAGAAAAAATACAGCAGGAGAATGGTTACAACATACCATTATCCACCTTAAGCACCATCTGTTTCAACCACGGAATCAAGTTATCGGATTTCTTCAAACTGGTGGAAAAAAAGTATGGGGAATTTTTGAATGATGGTTTTGAATATAAATAATCTCTAGTCGAGTTTTTTCTTGATTTAGTGAAAATTTACTTATCAAAATATATAATTTGAAGCTCAACCAACACTTCTTAAAACTTGTGATTGTTTGCTGTGATTTGGATAATGCCAGCAAATTTTAGCCTTAGCAGGTGCGCCCTGTTTCGATTTTATCTAACGCTAAGCTACCTGCACACTATAAAATCGAAACAGGATCCGGCGCAGGTTAGTTATGGTAAGATTTGGGAAAGTACCTGAAATATGGATTACGGATAACTTTCACAAATGTATTTTTTGATCATATATCTAGTTATCCGATTAAGGGATTTGCCTGTTTCTGGATGTCTTGCCAAGTCTGTGAAATACTCCAATTCACCTGATGAATTTTTTCCATACCAAAGATTTTCTGTTCCATCTTCCTTAAAAAATTTTGTACTGCAATCTGGGGTGATTTTTTCAAAATATTTGATCCTATCCTCTTTATATACTTTCAGTACACCCTGTTGGAGTTTTTCTGCATCAAACTTTGCTTCAATGTAATGACTACCATCCCATATCATCCATCGTTGCTGATTTATCGAAATTAATACTGTAACAAAAATTGTTGTGATAATAAAAAGTATGATTAAGATTTTATGCTTTTTCAAAAAGGCTAACAATTTCTGAAGGATGCTTTTACTTTTTATATTCTCCTCAAACTCTTCATAGCTGTTATGTCCAAGAAACTTACAAAGCCCAATCACAACCTTTAGTTGTTTAATACTTATATCCTTCAAGTTGTTACCTAGCTTTTTTGCATCATTATAATAGTCACGAAAACTTTTTTCTCCCAATTCGAATCCCATTTCACCTTTAATAAAATTCGAAATATCTTCTGCCAGTTCAACTTTTGAGGGTTTCTTTTCCCCTCTTTTTTTTCTTTCCTCATCTGCCTTATTGAAGGCATGAACAATAAGTTTTTTGTGCATTAAAAGGTTGATTTTTAGATAGTTTAAAATAAGAAATCTTTTGGAATGTTTGTGGAATTTCTGTTCAGAAAACTTTCCAAATCTCTTCCATGATATTTCCGGGATTTCCAAGGTTTCATCACTTCTTTTACTTCAGAATTTGAAAATGTCTTCTCGTAATAAGGCTTACGAGTTTCAATTCTAAATCAGAGGTATTCAGTCCATTGCTGTAGGTAATTGAGAAGTAATCACAGCTCTGTACTCCTTACCTCACTACTTCTCAATCGAGGGGGACGCCTCTCATTTTCGATGCGATTTCTCATCGCACAATTCACTGAATAATAACTCGGACAGCCATAGGTATGTCCATTTTCAAAATCTAATAAAATGACAAAAACATATTTAATTTTATTTACGGTTTTCCTCAATGTAATGCTATTTTCATGCACACCGGATAGTATTGCAGAGGAGGATGTTAACCCTATAGCCTGTTGTGGCGGTGATGGTGGAGATATACCCCCACCACCTCCTCCACCTCCAGGAGATAACTAATCAAATATTAGTTTATAATTTAGAGGAATGAAGCGCAAAAATATTTCATTCCTCTTTTTTTATTCTTTGTTGCCATTTTTCGTGACAATGATTTCTGGGCAATGTGCAGCACAGGAGAAATCGGATAGCCTTAACTATTATTACTATGCCATCCTAAATCCAAAGGAACCTGAGCACTTGCCTGACGGAATCAGTTATTATTCCAGACGGAGAGAAAGAAATTTAATCAATGGAGATACCCTAAGTGCTATTGGGGATTTGAGAATGATTGCAATAGGTCAGTTTAAAATAGGAAATGTATACGATAGTGAAAACTCCATTGTGGAGGCACTTGATTTGATCAACAAACTCAAGGATGGAGATACTTTGATCGAATCACGAGTAGGTTTACACAATCAGTTGGGAAGGGTTTATCGGTCAGCCAATAATTATGAAGAAGCACTAAAATCTTTTGAAGAAGCACTAAAATTGGCCCCGAATATAAAAGATAGTATCACAATACTTAATAATAAAGCCAATGTCTATAAAGATATGCTGCAATATCGGCAAGCACTAAATCAATATATTCTAGTTTATGACAAGACTTTGGGGCGTGGTGACAGCTTGCAACTTGCCATGGTTTTGGATAATCTTGGTTATGTACAGGGTAAACTAAATCTACCATCAGCACTGGACAATCTAAACAAAGCTTTAGAGGTTAGGCTAAAGGAAAACGAACTTACTGGAATCTACAGAAGCTATAAAAACCTAACCCATTTCTTTCTGGATAAAAATGATAAAAAGAATGCCTTGCTTTATGCAGACAAAGCTTATGCGGTTGCCAAAAAACTAAACAATGGTGGGTATGTGCAAGATGCGTTATCACTATTTGTTGAATTGGATGAAGACCCCAAGGTGAAAGAATACAAGAGATTGACCGATAGTATTGTTGAAGCAAGACAATTGGCTGAAAATAAAAATGCATACATAAAATATAATGTTGAGGAAGAGCGAAAGAAAACAGAAACAAGCAGATTACAGCAGGAGAAGGAGAAGCGTTTAAAACTTTTATATAAGGCTATAGCGGCCTTCATACTTTTAGCTTTGTTAGCTTCCTATTTTATTTTCCGGTACAGGTACAAAAAGGGAAGATTGCAGCAAGCATATAATACCGAGACGAGGATTTCCAAAAAAGTACACGATGAAGTGGCAAACGATGTTTATCAGGTAATGACCAAACTGGAAAACAATCCAGATGTTGAGCCTGAAGTCATGGATGATTTGGAAAATATTTATTCTAAGACGAGAGATATTTCAAGGGAAAATAGTCCTATTGATTTCAATGAAGATTTTGAGGTTCTGCTAAATGACCTGTTTCTAAGCTTTAAAAATCAAAGGATAAATATTGTTACTAGGAATATTGTAAAAATAGATTGGAATCGTGTTTCAGATTTGAAGAAAATGGCAATTTATAGGGTCTTACAAGAACTATTGACCAATATGAAAAAGCATAGTCAAGCCTCATTGGTCGCATTAACCTTTAATAAATCGGGAGCCAAGGTGTCCATTGATTATAAAGACAATGGGATTGGATGTGAGCTTAAAAAGAAACTCGGGCTACAGAATGCGGAAAACCGTATTACCTCATTAAAGGGAACCATTACTTTTGATTCACAAAGAAATAATGGATTTGAAGTTCATATTATTGTTTAGACTATGTTTAGAAAGGTATTGGTAGCGGAAGATATGGATGATGTAAACCAAGGTGTTTACACGACTCTTTCCAAATTGGATATTGCTGAAGTTCATCAAACACAGTATTGTGACGATGCCTATTTAAAAATAAAGAAAAGCTATTTAGATGATGAGCCTTATGAATTGTTGGTCACGGATTTGTCTTTCAAAGTAGATCATCGAGAACAATATTACCCCTCAGGGGAAGCTTTGATTGAAAAAGTAAAAAGCGAGTATCCTGATTTAAAAGTTATAGCATATTCAGTAGAGGACCGGCTCCAAAAAGTTAGGACTTTGGTAAATAACTATGGGATTGAGGGTTACGTTTGTAAAGGGAGAAATGGTCTTAAAGTACTATCCCAGGCAATCACATCTATATATAATAATGAACGTTATCTCTCTGAAGAAGTTAAAAATGCACTGAGTTCAAAGTTGGACTTAGGAATTAATGAATTCGACATTGAACTTATGGAACACTTGGCGAAAGGTCTTTCTCAAGACGAAATCAGTGCTTTGTTCAAGAAGAACAATATCTCCCCCTCCAGTTTAAGTTCTATCGAAAAACACCTGAATAAACTTCGCATACAGTTCGGGGCTAACAATGCTATACACTTAGTGGCAATTGTAAAGGATTTGGGGCTTATCTAACAATGCAACATTCTTCTGTGGATTGAGGATTCCCGTAAAGCATTGACCTTTTTCAAATTTAAGTTTGTAAAGACTTCATTGGATTTTCAGGCAAGCACTGGTGTGTGGCATAATCAATATGTCATAAAACAATGAAGGGGGTATTTCTCTAAATCGTGAATATGAAATTAGAATCTTATTATAGGGCAGATTTCGAAGAAGAGTTTAATACTCTTCATGAAAGGACTATTAACGAATGCAAGGAAAAAGGTCAAGAGGATGGCAGAAGAAATACACCAGTAATCGAAACAAATTTTCAAACACCTTTCGAAAAAGGGATTATAAGCAAGTATCAATCATATGTTGAGGCTATTTCATCCAAAGGAGGTCAATTTCTTCAAGAAGTGTATGATAAGGAAGTATTTCCAATTGAGCAAGAGTTGGAAATGTTGAATAAGAACCCCGATTACATTAAAAGCAAAATTGAAGAGGAGAGAAGGGAGTTGGAAAGAAAACTACAACAGGCGAACGAAAATCACCAAGATGACTTAAAGGTCATAGAAAATGAGCCTTCCTGGATTGAGTCCAAAAATAAGTTCAGTGAAGCAAAACAAAGATTTAAGGAAGTAACAGAAAAGATAAATCGTCAAGAACTACATATAAGTGGATGAGCCGGGTAAACTGAGCCACCCGCGCCGGACGAAAGTGAGCAGTGTAAATCAACTGCTTGGATTTGACCTGTCCGTGGGTTAAACTTAGTTCTTATTTTTCAATTTTCTTCTCATC
>Ga0114911_1001341_pt1 | contig 13111 bp, 13 predicted proteins | sample MalvireepMed_904_FD_89688 | JGI IMG/M metagenome (GOLD analysis project Ga0114911, IMG submission 89688) | Marine viral communities from the Global Malaspina Expedition - Malaspina viral metaG DeepMed_904 | ecosystem: Environmental > Aquatic > Marine > Oceanic | place: Mediterranean Sea...
CTGGGTGAAACTCAAGGCACGCGCCGCGGCCTCGAAGGCCTGCAGCCACAACATCGGAGGCATGGAATCCATGGAAAAGGCAGCCATTAGCTTAGCTTGGTCATTGACCGTAGATTAATCGTTTGTCCAAGGCCCACGCAAACGTCAAGCTGTGTCGCTCAATCGCTATCGACGTTCGCAACAGGAGGCTACCGATGACCACTGCGCATCCCGATCACACCCAGCAGACAGTCACTCGCCTGCGCGTCGACATGGGCGAACTGTCGGCCTACGACGACGGCCCCGCCCTGAACGACGCCGTGGCGAGCGGCGCGCGTGTCACCGTGACCTGGGACGATGGCGTTCACGGCCACTTCCCGTTGCTGTGGCTGCGCGATCATTGCCCGTGCGCCGCCTGCCGCCACCCGCTGACCCGCGAGCGCCTCTACCTGCCGCTCGAGGGTATTTCCGGTGCGCCGAGCGTCGGCCTCGACGACGGCATCCTGCGTGCGGCATGGGCCGATGGCCATCTCAGTCACTACGATCCGGTCTGGCTTTATCAGCGCCGCCTCGCGGAGACCGGCACCCAGCACACGCAAGCGCTGCCGGCGCGCCGCCCCTGGGCGCGCGACTTCCGTCCTACCTGCGTCCGTCATGCCGATTTCCTCGACAGGCCAGGCGAGCGCGAATGGCTCGAGGCGCTGTTGCGCGACGGCCTGGTGCTGCTCGAGGACGGCCCGCTGGCCGACGAGGAGGTCAGCCGGCTGGCCGGGCGCATCGGGCCGATGCGCGCCACCAACTTCGGTGCGCGCTTCGACGTGCGCTCCAAGCCCAACCCCAACAACGCCGCCTACACGGCCATCGGCCTGGCGTTGCACTCCGACCTGCCCAACTGGCGCCAGCCGCCGGACATCCAGCTGCTGTATTGCCTGCAGAACGAAGCCGAGGGTGGCGAATCGATCTTCGCCGACGGTTTCGCGGTGGCCGAGGCCTTGCGTGACGCCGACCCCGAAGCGTTCCGCGTGCTCGCCGAGACGCCCATCGACTTCCGCTTCCAGGACGAGGAGCACGACATCGCGGTCCGCGCGGCGGTGATTCAGCTCGACGCCGACGGCAACCCGCTGGAAGTGCGCTTCAACAACTGGATCCGCGACACCCTGCGATTGCCGCTGGACAAGGTCGAAGCCTGGTACGCGGCCTACCAGCGTTTCTGGCAGTTGCTCCACGACCCGCAACACCAGATCGAGTTCGCCCTCGAGCCGGGCCAGATGATCGCCTTCGACAACCGTCGCGTGCTGCATGGCCGACGCGCCTTCGATCCCAATACCGGCACGCGTCACCTGCAGGGCACCTATCTCGACCTGGACCTGCTGGAATCACGCCTGCGCGTGCTGGCGCGCTGAGCGGCGGGCCCTACTGTCGCTTGCCCGGGCCTCGCCCCCGGGCACTTTATGGCCAGCAGTCGTTGGTCACCGGCGTTTATCCCAGTATCCTGAGCGCGAACTCCTTCGCGACGAGCTGCACCACCCATGAACCGCTCCCTGGGCCTCGTCATCGTCCTGCTGCTCGGCCTGGTCGGCCTGGGCCTGCTCTGGCAATGGCTGGCGATGAACGATGCACTGACCCCGCAACGACTGATGGAAATGACCCGCTATGCGCTGAGCTGGCGCGATTCGCCCTGGGCGGCGCCAGTGGTCATGGGCGTCTACGTCGCGGCGACGCTGATGGTCTTTCCGCTGAGTATCCTGGTGGCGGTGACCGGTTTGCTGTTCGGCCCGCTATGGGGCTTCGGCTACGCGCTCGTCGGCACTTTGCTGGCCTCGGCCGTCACCTACTGGGTGGGCCGCAAGCTCGGCCGCGAAGTGCTGCTGCGCCACGGCGGCAAGCACCTCAATGGCCTGGCCAAACGACTCGCCGGACGTGGCATCCGCACCATGACGGTGGTCAACCTGTTGCCGCTGGCGCCCTTCACGCTGACCAACATGATGGCCGGCGCCTTCCACCTGCGCTTTCGCGATTACATGGTCGGTTCGCTGATCGGGATCATCCCCGGGCTGGTCGGCGTCACGCTGCTGGGCAGTCAGCTCAGAGAGCTGATTACCGCCGAGAATCGCAGCGAACTGGCGTGGGCATTGGGCGGAATCGCACTAGGCATACTGGTGCTGGTCGCGCTCAAGCGTTACGCGGATCGCAAGCAGCGCTCGCGCCGCCTGTAATGGCGCTGAGCGTCGCCGGTCATTTCTGCGGCGCTTCCGACTCGTCCTGCTTGACCAGCGGCAGGCCGAACATCGGCTCGTCCTGCAGCATCGAGCGCAACACCCGACCGCGATGGCGCAGCAACTGCCATTCCGCCTCGAGCCGGCCGCGGACGCGCTCCCAGGCCCCGTCGTCGGCATGGCTGACCGGGCCGCCGGCGGCGATCACCCGCCGATAGACCGCCAGGCAGGAATCCGCGCAGCACGCCTCGTCGCACGCCTCGGCGGTCGCCAACGCACCTTCGCGCAGCACCTCGCGCAACGCCGGGTCGATGAGCTTGTCGAGCGCCTCGCCGAATGCGGCGATATCGTCGCGCGCCAGTGACAGGCCGTTCTCGCCGTGGCGCAGCACTTCGCGCACCCCCGAGGCGTCGATCGCCACCACCGGCAGTCCCGCCGCCATCGCCTCGACCAGCACCATGCCCTGGGTTTCGCTGTGCGAGGCGAAGGCGAACACATCCATGGCATGATAGGCGTCGATCAACGCCTGATCGTGCAGCTTGCCGGAAAAGTGGAAGCGATCGGCCACACCCTGCTGGGCCGCCGCGCCGTGCATGGCGGCGCGCGCATCGCCATCGCCGACGATCAGAAAATGCGCCTCCGGGTGGCCGGCCAGCCAATCGGCCACCGCACGAGCCAGGAATGGCAGATTCTTTTCCTGGGCCAGGCGGCCGACGTGCCCCACCAGGTAGGCCGACTCGGGAATGCCCATCCGCCGGCGCAGCGCCCGGCCGTCGCCATTGGCGAAGCGGCGCGTGTCGACGCCGCTGGGCACCACGTACACGGCGCTGTTGGCGCCACGCCGGAACAGCAGACTGCGCGTGCTCTCGCTGGGGGCGATCACCGCATCGCAAAGATGGGTGTACTCGGTGGACAGCGCGACGGCGAAACGCTGCATGCGCGGCGAATCGCCCGGCACGTAGTGGGTGTAGTGTTCGTAGAGCGTGTGGTGGGTGAACACCAGCGGCAAGCCGTAGGTCTCGGCGGCCCGCGCGGCGGTATCGCCGAGCAGGAACGGGTGATGCGAATGGACGATGTCGGGTTCGAAGGCCTCGATGGCCTCGTAGAGCTGGCCGGGAATCGGCACCGGCAGCGAGAAATCGCTGCCGTTGAAGTGCTGCACCGCCGCCACACGGATCACGTCCGGCTCATGCCGCGGCTGGCCCTGCAGCTTGGGCGCCACCACCAATACCCGATGCCCTTCGGCCTGCAGGCGTCCCTTGAGTCGCTGGACCGACTCGCTGACGCCGCCCACGATCGGCCGATAAGTATTGGTAAACATGAGGATATTCAAGCCTTCGTCTCCCTTGGCACTCAGCACGCCCAGGCGCGGGTGCACATCATATCAGGCCGAGCCGTGCTTGCCTGCTTTCGGGCTGCCGACATCCTGGGGCGGCACGCGTCCGGGCAGGTTGTCTTCAAGGTAGGCGATAAAGGCCCGTAACCGCGCGGGTAAATGCCGACGCGGCTCGTAGACGGCGTAGAAATCGGCCGCCACGCCGTGCCAGTCCGGCAGCAGGGCCTGCAGCTCGCCCCGTTGCAGGTAAGGGTAAACGTCCCACCATGAACGCAGCATGACGCCGTGGCCGTCCAGCGCCAGCCGCGTGACCACCTCGGCATCGTTGCTGGCCAGCCGCCCGCCGACCTTGATCGCCGCCGTCTCGTCGCCGCGATCGAAGCGCCACAGGGCATAGCCGCTGTCGTTCTCGCGCACCACCAGGCAGTCGTGGCCGGCCAGTTCGCGCGGATGCGCCGGCGCCGCGCGATGGGCCAGGTAGCTCGGGGCCGCACACAGCACCCGCCGATTGGCCAGGACACGCCGCGCCACCACGCGGGCATCCGGCGGCGGACCGACACGGATGCCCACATCGAAACCGTGATCGGCCAGATTGAGCGGGAAATTGGTCAATTCGAGCAGCACCTCGAGACGCGGATGCTCGGCGGTGAAGCGCGAGATCAGCGGCGCGACGTGGCGCCGGCCGAAGCCGAATGTCGCGTTGATCCGCAATTGGCCGCTGAGCACAGCCTGACGCGTGCTCAGCGTGCCTTCGAGCTCACCGAGATCATCGAGGATCGCCGCGCCGCGACGCCGGTAGAGCTCGCCCTCCGCGGTCAGCGTCAGTCGGCGCGTGGTGCGGCTGGCGAGTTCGACGCCAAGCCGCGCCTCGAGTTGCTTGAGACGCTTGCTTACCGCCGACAGCGACATGCCCAGTTCCTGCGCGGTAGCGGTGAGGCTGCCGCAGCGGGCCAGCTGCTGAAAGAACGCCAGGTCGTCGAGCGGCGTCATGAGGCGCGCTATTCTCCACTTTTCCGCAACAATGACTTGCATTCTAGCCTGATTATCTCGGCGCACCCAGGGTCTAGACTGGTGGACAGACGCCCACCGATCAACCAACGCATCAGGAGACGTTCCCATGAGTCACAAGATTGCCGTAATGGCCGGCGATGGCATCGGTCGCGAAGTAATGCCGGAAGGCCTTCGCGTGCTCAAGATCGCCGCCGAGCGCTTCGGTATCGCGCTGGATTTCAAGCACTTCGATTTCGCCAGCTGCGACTACTATCGCGAACACGGCAAGATGCTACCCGACGACTGGCGCGACACGCTCGGCGGTTTCGATGCGCTGTTCTACGGGGCGGTCGGCTGGCCCGACACGGTTCCCGACCATGTTTCGCTGTGGGGCTCGCTGTTGCAGTTCCGGCGCGGTTTCGATCAGTACATCAACCTGCGCCCGTGCCGCTCGATGCCCGGCATCAAGAGCCCGCTCGCCGATCGTCAGCCCGGCGACATCGACTTCTACGTGGTCCGCGAGAACACCGAGGGCGAATACTCGAGCATCGGCGGCAGGATGTTCGAAGGCACCGAACGCGAAGTGGTCATCCAGGAGACCGTGATGAGCCGCATCGGCATCGACCGGGTGCTCAAGTACGCCTTCGAGCTGGCCGCCCGGCGCCCGCGCCACAAGCTGACTTCGGCGACCAAGTCCAATGGCATCTCGATCACCATGCCTTACTGGGACGAGCGCGTGGCGGCGATGGCCAGGACCTACCCCGACGTCACTGTCGACAAGTTCCACATCGACATTCTCGCCGCCAACTTCGTCCTGCATCCCGACTGGTTCGACGTGGTGGTGGGCAGCAATTTGTTCGGCGACATCCTCTCCGACCTGGGCCCGGCGTGTACCGGCACCATCGGCGTCGCGCCCTCGGCCAACATCAACCCCGAGGGTCATTTCCCCAGCCTGTTCGAGCCGGTCCACGGCAGCGCGCCGGACATCGCCGGGCGCGGCATCGCCAACCCCATCGGCCAGATCTGGTCAGGCGCGATGATGCTCGAGCACCTCGGCCACGAGGACGCCGGCCGGGCGATCGTCGACGCCATCGAGGCGGTGCTCGCCGCGGGGCCGCAGCAGGCGCCACTGACGCCCGATCTAAAGGGCAAAGGCAGCACCGAAGCGCTCGGCAAGGCGATCGCCGAAAAACTGGCCGGCTGAACGCGATCAAGTCGCCCGACCGAACGGTCCCTCAGGCGTTATCGATGACCCGAAAGCGCGCCACCGCTTCATACAGCTGGCCCGACTGATCTTCCAGCGAACCCGCGGCGGCGGCGGCCTGCTGGACCAGCGCGGCGTTCTGCTGAGTCACCTGGTCCATCTGCGTCTCGCCCATGTGGGCTACCGTCTTATTGGCATCCCGGCACGGACCTGAAGCGATGCGGGCCATCTACCGCCCCGAGGCCTCATCAATGGCGCCGCGGGGCGGCCAGGGTGGATAGAGTCACGACCCCGAGCCTCAAGCGGCCCGGACGGTTTTCATTATCGCACCCGTCATTTTCATCAGCTCGACGTGAGCCCTTGCCGCATGCGAGGCCCCGCCGGATGGTAAGGCATCGCGGTGGCTAATCGGGCATTCGCCCGGCTACTGGCCAGTCAGCCGCAGCGCGTCTTTTCAGACCGCAGGATTTCAGACACCACGAGCCCGGATCACAAGAAAACAGACAGGCATGCCATGACACTCGAGACCTTCTTCGCCCAGTTGTGGGACGACTACATCGCCATGACGCCCCAGGCGCAGCGCATCCACGATGCATTCATCGCCGACGGCGAGACCATCATCAACGATCACGTCGCCTTTCGGACCTTCGATCGCGGGCCGATCACGTTGAGCGACCTGGAACCGCACCTGCTGGCACTGGGCTATACCCGCTACGAGCCCTACGACTTCGCGGCCAAGAAGCTGCGCGCCTATGGCTACCTGCCGCCGGCCGACGATCAGCCGCGGGTGTTTCTCTCCGAACTCAAGTGCGACGAGCTCTCGGACTCCGCCCAGCGCATCATCGACGCTCTCGTCGCCCAGATCGATCCCGCCCGGGTCGCCACCCCCGACGTGATGTGGGCCGGTCGGCTGTGGGACGCGCCGAGCTTCGAGGACTACCAGGCCTTGATGGCAGAGAGCGAGTACGCCGCCTGGCTGGCCATCATCGGCCTGCGCGCCAATCACTTCACCATCAGCGTCAATCAGTTCAGGACCTACGACAGCGTCGAGAAGGTGCTGGCCAAGGTCGAGTCGCTGGGACTGGGCATCAACGAATCGGGCGGTCGCATCAAGGGCTCCCCCGAGGTCCTGCTCGAACAGGGCTCGACGCTGGCCGACCGGGTCGAGTTCACCTTCGCCGGCGGCCAGGTCGAGAAGATCCCCAGTTGCTACTACGAATTCGCCAAGCGTTACCACGGCACCGACGGCACGCTTTATCAAGGCTTCGTTGCCGCCAGCGCCGACAAGATCTTCGAATCCACCGACATCCGCGGCGACCGGCATGCTGGCTGAATGGCTGACCCTGACGCTGGATGGCGAGGCGCCTGACGCGCGCCAGGGTCGTCTGCCCTTCGCCCGCTACGTGGTCCATGCCCCCGGCGTCCTCGAACTGATACCCAGCGCCGCACGCCAGCAGGCGCGGGCCTGCGTGCTGTCGGCGGGCATCCACGGCAACGAGACGGCGCCGATCGAGCTGCTCGGCGAGTTGCTCGCGCGGCTCGAAGCCGGCCTGCTGCGTGTCGGTGCGCCGACGCTGATCATTCTCGGCAACATTCCCGCGCTACGCGCCGGCGAGCGCTTCACCGCGACCAATCTCAACCGGCTGTTCGACCGTGAGCAACGCGCCGACGGCGACGAGGCGCAGCGCGCACGCCAACTGATGGCGGCGGTGGATGACTTCTACGCGCGCCACTCGCAGCCCAGGCTGCACTACGACCTGCACACGGCGATCCGCGATAGCCGCTATCCGCTGTTCGCCGTCGAGCCGTATACCCAGGAGGCCGCGACCGATGCCGAGCAGTGGCGCTGGCTGGCGGCCGCGGGCATCCAGGCGGTGCTGCATCAGCATCGCCACAGCTGGACCTTCTCGCACTACTCGCGCCACTACCACGCGGCTCAAGCGTTTACCCTGGAACTCGGCAAGGTGCGCGCCTTCGGCGACAATGACCTCGGCGCGCTGCGCCCGATGCGTCAGCTGCTCGAAGCGCTGGTCGAAGGACGCGAGCCCAGCGGCGGCGATCCGCAGGCCATGGCCTTCTTCCAGGTCGAGCACGAGTTGATGCGCCAGGCCGAGAATTTCAAGCTGTGCTTCGCCGACGCTACGCCGAACTTCACCGAGTTCGCCGCCGGCACCCGGCTGGCCGCGGACGCCGTGGCCGGTGACTTCGTCGTCGACTCGGCGCCCCTGGCGGTAGTGTTTCCCAACGCGGCCGTCGAGATCGGCGCCCGCGCCGCGCTGCTGGTGCGCCCGACGCCGCCACCGCAGATCGGCGGCTGACCCCAACGCCTGACACTCGGTACGGCCCTGCGCCGTCGTCGAATGGATCGAAGACAACAACAAGACAGAGGCACTCATGCCCCCGATAGCGTATCTCGACCAGACTCTCTTTCGACCAAAGTCGAATAATCAGACGTCACGCCGGTTCTGATCCCGGGCCGAGCGCCTGTTAGAATCGCTGCTTTTTCGCGCCGGCCTCGTTAGCCTTTCCTGTTCAATGCCGACCGCACCGGCAAGATCCGTCACTGGAGCCCGACTCATGGCCGCACCCCCCCTGCCACTGGAAGTAATCAATCTCAAGAAGCGCTTCGGCGACAACGAGGTGCTCAAGGGTCTGTCACTCAAGGCCCACAAGGGCGACGTCATCAGCATGATCGGCGCGTCCGGCTCGGGAAAGAGCACCTTCCTGCGCTGCATGAACCTGCTCGAACAGCCCGACGAGGGCGAGCTGATCGTTCACGGCGAGTCGATCGATTTCAAGCAGACCCGCCGCGGTCGCGAACCCGCCGACTGGCGCCAGGTCGAGCGCATCCGCGCCAAGCTGTCGATGGTCTTTCAGGGCTTCAACCTGTGGGCCCACATGACCCTGATCGAGAACGTCGTCGAGGCACCCATTCACGTGCTCGGCAAGCCCAGGAAGGCAGCCCTAGAGCATGGCCGCGCCCTGCTCGACCGGGTCGGCCTGCTGGAGCGCGCCGACTATTACCCGACCCAGATGTCCGGCGGTCAGCAGCAGCGCGGGGCGATCGCCCGCGCGCTGGCCATGGAGCCCGAGGTGATGCTGTTCGACGAGCCGACCTCGGCGCTCGATCCGGAGCTGGTCGGCGATGTGCTCAAGGTCATGCGCGATCTCGCCGAAGAGGGCCGCACCATGATCGTGGTCACCCACGAGATGAGCTTCGCCCGCGACGTTTCCAACCAGGTGATCTACCTGCACCAGGGGTTGATCGAGGAGGCCGGCGCGCCCGCCGAGGTACTGGAAAACCCACAGTCGGAACGCCTCAAGCAGTTCCTGGCGCCCAAGTTCTGAGAGCTGGCTGGAGACACTTCCCATGATCGACCTGCAAGGTTACGGGCCACGCCTCGCGGAAGGCGCGCTGGTCACCATCGAGCTGGCCCTGCTGTCGCTGCTGCTGTCGGTGATCCTCGGTCTGCTCACCGCCAGTGCCAAGATGTCGCGCAACTGGCTGGCGCATCGCATCGGTACGCTCTACACCACGCTGATTCGCGGAGTCCCGGATCTGGTGCTGATGATGTTGCTGTTCTTCGGCGGCCAGATCGGCATCAACATGATCACCGATTGGCTCTACTACCAGTTCGATATCGACATCTTTATCAATATCAATGAGTTCGTCGCCGGCGTGGCGACCATCGGGCTGATCTTCGGCGCCTACATGGGCGAGACCTTCCGCGGCGCCTTCATGGCGGTGGACGAAGGCCAGATCGAGGCGGCCCGCGCCTACGGCATGTCCGAGTCGCTGATGTTCCGCCGCGTGCGCTTCCCGCAGATGATGCGCCACGCGCTGCCGGGACTATCCAACAACTGGATGGTACTGCTCAAGACCACGGCGCTGGTGTCGGTGATCGGTCTCACCGACATGGTGCGGGTCGCCGAGGAAGCCGCCAAGGCCACCCGTGAACCGTTCACCTTCCTGATTCCGGTGGCGGCGATCTACCTGCTGATCGCCAGCGTCTCGGAGTGGTTCTTCGCGCGCCTGCAGAAGCGCTACAACGTCGGCTTCGGAGGGGGTGACGAATGGAACAACTGAACGCCTGGTTGACCGACCTGCTGGCCGGCAACGAGATCTTCACCGCCAACACCCTCGGCTATTACGCCGAGGGCCTGGCGACCACCGTGCAACTGGTCTCCCTGTCGTTGCTGATCGGTCTGGTGCTGGCGGTACCGCTGGCCATCGGCCGGGGCTCCAAGCGTCCCTGGATCAAGTGGCCGATCTTCTTCTATGCCTACGTGTTCCGCGGCACGCCGCTGCTGATTCAGCTCTACATCATCTATTACGGCGTGGTCTTCGTGGAGGGCATCCAGGATACCTGGCTATGGCTGATCCTCGAGGAACCCTTCTATCCCGCGCTGATCGCCTTCACGCTCAATACCGCGGCGTATACCACCGAGATACTCCACGGTGCGATCAAGGCCACGGCCAGGGGCGAAATCGAGGCGGCGCGCGCCTATGGCATGTCGCGGGCCAAGATGATGCGGCGGATCATCCTGCCCAGCGCCTTCCGCCGCGCCCTGCCGGCCTACGGCAACGAGGTGATCTTCATGCTCCAGGCCAGCGCCATCGCCAGTGTGGTAACGATCATGGACCTCACCGGCGCGGCACGTTTCGTCTATGCGCGCTTCTACGCGCCCTTCGAGGCCTTCCTGTTCGTGGCGGCGATCTACCTGTGCCTGACCTTCTCGATCATCTACTTCTTCCGTCACCTGGAGAAACGGCTGCTGGCCCATCTCAAGCCGCAAGGTTGAGACCGGACTGAAACGAGCGTTGGAAAAGTGCTGATCTCAAGTGCTTTTCCCTCTTCCGACCCGGCGCGTGGTGAGATAACGTTAGCGGGTCATCGGCCAAGGTCGATCAATACAAGAACGGGGAATTACTACTCATGAAGAAACTGCTTTCCATTACCCTGCTGGGCGCCGCCCTGCTGACCGGCACCGTGCAGGCCCAGGAAGAAACGGTGCGCATCGCCGTCGACGTGCCCTACGAACCGATGGAATACCGTCTGCCGAGTGGCGAACTGACCGGTTTCGACATCGAACTGGGCAACGCCCTGTGCAAGGAGATCGGCATCGATTGCGAATGGGTCGTACAAGGCTGGGACGGCATCATTCCCGGTCTGCTGTCGCGCAAGTACGACGCGATCATGTCGTCGATGACCATCAACGAGCAGCGCCGCAAACAGGTGCTGTTCTCCGACCCGTACTTCATGCCGCCCTCGGCCTGGTTCGTACCGGCCAAGAGCGACATCCGCACCCCGGCCAAGGAGACCCTCGAAGGCAAGAGCATCGGTGTGCAGCGCGGCACCCTGCAGGACAATTACGCCACCGACATGTACGGCGATGTCGCCAACATCAAGCGCTACTCCACCGCCGGCGACATGGTGCTGGACATGGAATCGAATCGCCTGGATATCGTGTTTCTCGACTTCCCGGTCGGCAAGTCCACGCTGATCGACAGCGAAGAGGGTAACTACAAGGTGGTCGGCGGCATGATCACCGAGCCCAAGAAATACTTCGGCGACGGCTTCGGTATCGCCTTCCGCCAGCGCGACAAGGAGCTTGCCCAGAAGTTCAACGACGCTCTTGCCACGCTCAAGGAAAACGGCACCTACGACGAGATCTTCCAGAAGTACTTCGGCACCAAGAAGCAGTAAGCGTGATCTTGGCCTTGAAGGTCTTGTCCTTGAAGAGCTCATGACCGTGGAGGTCTTGCGCTCGGCGACTTGCCCCCTCAGTCACGCCAAGGCAATACCCAAGCAAAAAGGATGGCCCTCGCGGCCATCCTTTTTGCTGTGTGGTGATGCGCTCAGCCCACCCGCTCGCGCGGCACGTTGCTGAGATGACTCGCGGTCTGTCCGCCCGGCAGCGCCGCGATCAGATCGGCCGCCTCGAGCAGGCGCGGTAGCGACACCCCGGTATGCACCTGGCCGCCATGCAGCGCGTAAAGCAGATCTTCGGTGGCGGTGTTGCCCGTGGCGCCGGGGGCGAACGGACAGCCGCCGAGCCCCGCCGTGGCGGCATCGAGTGCCGTCGCCCCGTGGTGGATGGCGAACAGCGCGTTGGCCACACCCATGCCGTAGGTATCGTGGCCATGGAACGCCCATGTGAGCCGCGGGTCATCGTGCCGCTCGCGCAGGCGGGTGAAGTGATCCGCCACCTGGTAGGGCGAGGCTCGCCCGGTGGTGTCGCACAGCGCGACTTCCAGCGCGATGTCGCGCACCGCATGGCGCGCCTTGGCAAGCACCGCATCGACCTGCTGCCAGCCGATGGGGCCCTCGTAGGGACAGTCGAAACTCGTGCCCAGGTCCAGGCGCAGGCAGACAGCATCCTGCAAGCCGCGCTCATGCAGCCGCTCGACGATGGCACCCAGCCCCGCCAGCGACGCCTCGACGCTCTGGCGCACGTTGCCCCGGTTGTGGGATTCGGACACCGAGACCACGTAGACCAGCTCGCGCAGGCCGCTGTCCAGGGCCCGCTCCGTACCCCTGAGGTTGGGCACCAGCGCCGAGAAGCGCATGGCCGGGCGCTGGCTGAATGCCGCCACGATCTCGCCGACATCAGCCATCTGCGGGATCGCCCTGGGGCTGACGAACGAGCCGATTTCCAGGCGCGAGATACCCGCCTCGATCAGTGCCTCGATGCAGCGGATCTTGTCCGCGGTGGGCAGCGGCTCGCGGATCGACTGGAAACCGTCGCGCGGGGCGACCTCGACGATGTCGATACGGGCCGGAGGCGTCAGGGCGTTCATGCGCGGCCCTCCCTGTTCAGCCAGTTGATGACGCCGCCCCGGGAAAGAATCGCCTGCTGCCGAGGGCTGAGTTCATGGCGCAGGTACAGCGTGGCGCTGTCGTTGAGCGTGGCGACGACCCGCTGGCCTGCCGCGAGCTGCTGGCGCAGGCCGACGATATTCAGGCGGTCATCCTGCTGCAAGCGGTCGAAATCCGCCGGCTCCTCGAAGGTCAGCGGCAGCACCCCGAAGCACGGCAGATTCTGCCAGTGGATGCGCGCGATGCTCCGGGCGATGACCACCTGCAGGCCCAGAGACCGCGGCACCAGCGCGGCGTTCTCGCGGCTCGAGCCCTGCCCGTAGTTGTCGCCGGCGACGATGATGTGCCCCGCGTCGCCGCGTTCTCGGGCACGCTGCACGTAGCCGGGGTCCACCATCTCGAAGGCGAACTCGGCCGAGGCGTGGATATTGCTCCAGATCGGCAGCACCCGGGCACCGGCGGGGATGATGTCGTCGGTGGAAATGTTGTCGCCGACCTTGAGCAGCACCGGGGCGTCGAGCGTCTCGGGCAGCGGATCGAGCGCGGGCAGCGGCGGTGTGTTGTC
>Ga0114911_1001342_pt1 | contig 13085 bp, 11 predicted proteins | sample MalvireepMed_904_FD_89688 | JGI IMG/M metagenome (GOLD analysis project Ga0114911, IMG submission 89688) | Marine viral communities from the Global Malaspina Expedition - Malaspina viral metaG DeepMed_904 | ecosystem: Environmental > Aquatic > Marine > Oceanic | place: Mediterranean Sea...
ATCGAACAAGAAGTGTTTGATTTAATGAATACCCGAGATGAAGCGGGTAACTTTATTTTTGGTGGTTATCAGAATCAACAGCAGCCGTTTGAGTATGACCCCATAACAAAATCGTATAGTTATCAAAATGATGATGGCCAGCGGACCATCCAAATATCGCCAACGCTTAAACTTGCTGCAGGCGATCCGGGTAGCGAAGTGTTTGGGTTGGTGTCGAAACGAACCAACGTAACCTTACAAAATGACACCATTGGCGTTGAAAGCGTTGGTGTTCCCAATCGTAAAGAGTTCTTAGAATTATCAGAGTCATTATACGATGCCGCTACACCGGCTAATAACTTTGTTCGTTTGGAATTTACCAGTCCAACTACCTTTAACGTAGTTGATTCGGCGGGTAACCCTGCCGGCACTCCCCCGTTGACGGGGCAAACCTTTACCCCAGGTAGTCCGATTGAAGTCGGTGGGTTGGAAATTGAATATACAGGAATACCGGCTGCAGGTGACAGCGTTGAAGTTGGTTTTAGTGCACCGACAGAGCGCAATGTCGCAACGGTAATTGGCGATTTGGCGGACACACTACTTAACTCTGCCGGCAAATCCGAAATCGAAATTCAAAACCAAATCAGTTTTGGTTTAGACGACTTGTCTGCCGGTAACGACCAAATTTTATCAGCACGTTCGGGCGTGGGCGCGCGCATTAACGTGATGGAAAATGCCAATAATAGTAATGCCGATTTTCAGGTGGTTAATAAAGAAACCCGTGCGTCGATAGAAGACATCGATTGGGCAACGGCCATTACCGACCTGACTAAATCAGAAACTATCCTGGAAGCGTCACGGCAAATCTTTAGCCGGGTTAGTGGGTTAAGTTTGTTTGACTATTTGCGCTAAAAGAATCTCAAAAAATATTAAAGGTTACTCGGTAACCGCCGATACAAAAATTAACCAAGATAATGAAACAGTTTTAGCTAATAACATCGCCTGGAGGCAATCATGGCTTTATATGTAAACACTAACGTCTCTTCGTTGAACGCCCAGCGTCAGTTGATGACATCAGGAAATGGCCTGGATCAAGCATTCCAACGTTTGTCTTCAGGTTTTCGTATCAATAGTGCAGCGGACGATGCAGCTGGTCTGCAGATTTCAAGCCGCATGACGTCGCAAATCGAAGGTCTGAACATGGCCGTTCGTAATGCGAACGATGGTATCTCTTTGGCGCAGACTGCAGAAGGCGCTTTGCAAGAGGTGACCAACTCATTGCAGCGTATGCGTCAGCTGGCTGTTCAATCTCAGAATGGTATTAACTCTAATGAAGATCGAGCTGCGTTGCAAAAAGAGGTTACAGCACTTCAGGCAGAAATCACCCGAATAGCGAGCACCACAGAATTTGCAGGAACTGAATTGTTACAAGGTGGGTTTAGTGCTGACTTTTTGGTGGGAGCGGATGCAGGACAAACAATTACGGTTACTCTAGGTGCATCGGGCTTCAGAGCCGCAAACTTAGGTGTCGGAAGTGCTGCGTTAACTGTATCAACCGCAGGCGGAGCGTCCAACGCGTTGAGTGCCATCGATACTGCGTTAACTAAGGTTAATGAAACCCGAGCTGACTTGGGTGCAGTACAAAACCGTTTTCAGTCAACGATTCGCAACCTAAGCAACATCTCAGAAAACGTGACCGCAGCGCGCTCGCGCATACGCGACACTGACTTTGCGCAAGAAACAGCTAACTTAACCAAGTTCCAAATTCGCCAACAGGCCAGTACTACAATTTTGGCTCAGGCCAACCAGCGTCCGCAAGCGGCTCTGTCATTACTGGGTGGTTAATAACCCTAACTCCGTGTCGAAAGCCAGGCTTGTCCTGGCTTTTTTTATGTGCGTTAGGCATGATAACTAACGTGTCAGAATTGATAACGTTAAGGATAAAACATGAACACTGAAGAATTAAATCAACTGATGAAACAGTTGCAAGGTGACGCAGTTGTTTTTGCGAAAAACGACTACGATCTTCAGCTAACCAGTGATGTCGCAGATATTTCGAAAGTTGATACTATTATATCGGCTCTAAAAGAAAGAAACTCTGCTAGTTTTAAAGATAAAGAGTTATTTACCTTGTCTAATGTTTTCGGCGCCTATGTCGGTGAGGTTGTCAGAAATGCAGTGGGCGGTAGCTGGCTTTACGATACTTCTGATGAACAAGCACCGGCTGTACGCTTGATTATAGACAGTAGCGACTATCCGTTTGCCAGTGTGATTTATCAGCACTTAACAGGTTCTCCGGATGTGTCTATTCAGGACTATGCGCAGAATGCAATAGCACGTCACACAAAATAAATTAAAGTAAAACAAATCTGCGCCGATAAATTAACCAGTAACAGGCTTAATCGGGTAGGAGATTTACCATGGCTTTATATGTAAACACTAATGTTTCGTCTTTAAACGCACAGCGTCAGTTGATGACCTCGGGTAATGGGCTGGATAAAGCGTTTGAACGCCTCTCTTCCGGCTTTCGAATTAATAGTGCGGCTGATGATGCTGCCGGCTTACAAATTTCGAGCCGGATGACGTCACAAATCGAAGGTCTTAATATGGCTGTTCGTAATGCCAATGACGGTATCTCGCTAGCACAAACTGCCGAAGGCGCACTTCAAGAGGTGACCAATTCATTGCAACGTATGCGTCAGTTGGCGATTCAGTCACAAAATGGCATTAACTCAGCTGAAGACCGTGCTGCACTGCAAAAAGAAGTGAATGCGTTGCAAGCTGAAATTACACGGGTTGCCAGCACCACCGAATTTGCCGGTACGGCCTTATTGCAAGGAGGCTTTAGCGCGGACTTTTTGGTAGGAGCAGATGCTGGACAAACGATCAATGTTGCCGTGTTAAATGGTACGAGTACGGCAGGATTCACCGCGGACGGACTAGGCGTCTCGAATAACGCTGTCAGCGTTGGTACTGCATCGGCGGCTTCCGATTCGATCGCGTTAATTGACAATGCGTTAAGCACTGTAAACGGCGCGCGCGCAGATTTAGGTGCGCTGCAAAACCGTTTTCAGTCAACCATTCGCAATTTGAGCAATATTTCAGAGAACGTAACAGCAGCGCGCTCACGTATTCGCGATACTGATTTTGCACAAGAAACCGCGAACCTGACTAAGTTCCAGATCCGTCAACAGGCTAGTACTACGATTCTTGCACAGGCAAATCAGCGTCCCCAGGCGGCACTGTCGTTGTTGGGAGGCTAATTCGCCTAAAGCGAATTCAGCATGTTTCGTCAAAAACCAGGACCCAGTTCCTGGTTTTTTTATTCCTACAACGATTTTATGCCCGTTTAAGCTCAAGGTTGGCAAACAATTGCCGATAACAGACTGAACGTCAACTATGTTCAGGAGAAAATTATGGCTTTATACGTCAACACAAACGTATCGTCACTAAATGCCCAACGGCAGTTAATGACATCGGGTAATGGACTGGATACCGCATTTGAACGCTTGTCTTCCGGCTTCCGCATTAATAGTGCGGCGGATGATGCAGCGGGCTTGCAAATTTCTAGTCGCATGACCTCTCAAATCGAGGGGCTAAACATGGCCGTTCGTAATGCGAATGATGGTATTTCATTGGCGCAAACGGCTGAAGGCGCACTACAGGAAGTGACGACGTCATTGCAACGTATGCGTCAACTCGCTGTGCAGTCACAAAACGGCATCAACTCTGATGATGACCGTTTGGCGTTGCAGAAAGAAGTTGAAGCGTTGCGTACTGAAATAGATCGTATCGCTTCGACTACAACCTTTGCAGGAACCGATTTATTAAAAGGCGATTTTGCCGCCGATTTCTTGGTGGGTGCGGATGCTGGACAAGATATTCGAATATCCATCGTACAAAGTTTTAGTACCGGAGCGGGTGGGTTGAGTATCGGCACGCTAACGGTTTCTAATGCGGGAAGCGCGGCTACTGCTATCGGCAAACTGGATGAGGCGTTGTCGATGGTTAACTCAACACGAGCTGACCTTGGTGCGTTGCAGAACCGTTTTCAGTCCACTATTCGTAATTTAACGAATATCTCTGAAAACGTCACGGCGGCACGTTCACGAATTCAAGATACTGACTTTGCGCAAGAAACAGCGAACTTGACTAAGTTTCAAATCCGCCAGCAAGCCAGTACAACAATTTTGGCGCAGGCAAATCAGCGTCCACAGGCGGCATTGTCATTGTTAGGTTAATACTGTTTATCAACTTCTCGCAAAAGCCAAGCGTATCGCTTGGCTTTTTTTTGGACGCTAACCTACTGAATTAAAAATAAAACGGCAATTATTTTCCGGAATTCAAAAAAAATACTAAAGGGCGGCAAAATATTGCCGATACCGTTTATGACACCGCTACATTTAAGTTTTAACGGGAGAATATTATGGCGTTATATGTCAACACAAATGTGTCATCATTGAATGCTCAGCGTCAATTGATGAATTCGGGTAACGGCTTAGATAAGTCGTTTGAACGTTTATCTTCGGGTTTTCGTATCAATAGCGCTGCAGATGATGCTGCGGGTTTACAAATTTCTAGCCGCATGACGTCGCAGATTGAAGGCCTCAACCAAGCTGTTCGTAACGCTAACGATGGTATATCTGTCGCGCAAACCGCTGAAGGTGCAATGCAGGAAGTGACCAACTCACTACAGCGTATGCGTCAGTTGGCTGTTCAGTCGCAAAATGGCATTAATAGTGATGAAGACAATCAAGCATTACAAAAAGAAATCACTGCGTTGGAAACCGAAATCAACCGTATTGCATCGACTACAACGTTTGGTGGAACCGCGCTGTTAGATGGTACCTTTGAGAGTGAGTTTTTAGTTGGCGCTGATGCGGGACAGACCATCGGTGTATCGATAACACAGGATTTTCGGGCGGCATCTATCGGTTTGAGTTCAGGGGTCGTGTTAACTTCGTCTGCGGGGCGTAGTGCAGCACTAGCTCAAATCGATAAGGCGTTATCAACAGTTAATTCACAAAGAGCGGACCTAGGTGCAGTACAAAATCGCTTTCAGTCAACGATTCGTAACTTGAGTAACATTGCTGAAAATGTCACTGCGGCACGTTCACGTATCCGAGACACTGATTTTGCTCAGGAAACTGCGAACTTAACCAAGTTCCAGATCCAACAACAGGCAAGTACAACCATTCTTGCTCAGGCAAACCAGCGTCCTCAGGCAGCTTTATCGCTGCTTGGATAAGGTGATTTTTGAGATAAGCCGCTATACTATAATGAGTATGGCGGCATTCTTAAAATGTTGAGGTATTAAAAAATGGCCATTGAATTAAACAATGCGCTTTTTTCGTCGATATCTAAGAGTAGTAATGTCGGTGAGCCTGACGGTAATTTGCGTAAAGCATTGCCACAGAGCGGTAGTTTGCCTGCGGCGTCGACAAGTGTCGGTAATAATGTAGGTGCAGAACAACCACTTAAGCAATCATCTCAGGCAACCGAAAATCGCAAGCAAAAAGCTGATGAGAAAAGTGTCGCTGAGGCAATAGAGGATATCAATGCCAATGCAAAGTTACGAATGCGGAATTTGGAATTAAGTATTAATGAAGAGTTGAATCGCACCGTGATAAAAGTAGTTGATGCGCAATCGGGTGAATTGTTACGTCAGATTCCATCAGAAAAAGTATTGCAGCTTGCGGAAAAATTGAAAGAGAACAATGAAACAGCGGATGTCGTCTCCGGTCTTTTTTTAGATGACAAAAGTTAACAGGATGTGTGCGAGCTAACTGCACATATTGGAGGTAAGAGTTATGGATATCAGTTCATTAGGTGTCGGCTCAGGTCTTGACCTTGAGTCACTTGTACGTCAGTTGGTGCAGGCCGAACGTGCGCCTAGAGAGCAGGCCATACGTGAACGCCAGCAAGACAATCAGGTGCAAATTTCAGCATATAGTAAGTTGAAAGGCATGTTAACGGATATTCAGGATAAACTTTCGGGTTTATCAGATGCCGATGCTCTGAGCGCCAGAAGTGTTACCTTTAATAATGGTTCGGACGGCGAAGAGGGTAATAGCTACCTTAGCGCCACTGCGTCACCTTCAGCGGCTTCTGCTAGTTATCAAGTCAGTGTAGAGCAATTAGCGCAAGGGTCAAAAGCAAAATCTGCTGCGTTTAGTTCCGCCGATGAAGTAATGACGACAACCGCTGGTACGTTGACATTTGCGACAGCATCAGGATCTGAGAGCTTTGATATTGCCGTAGATGCTAATGCAACCTTATCTGATGTGGCAAATGCTATTAACAACAGTTCAGAAAATTTTGGTGTTTCGGCATCGATTATCAATACCGGTGGAACCAATCCAGAAACTCGTTTAGTTTTAACGTCTTCAGTAACGGGGGCAGCTAACGAGTTAGTCGTGAGTAACGACAATGCGGAACTGGATCAGTTATCAACACAGGCTACCGGCACAGGACCTGCTGGAATGACAATTGCCACGGAGGATTCGGCGCAGGATGCCATTCTCGATATTGATGGCATTCGTTCTTACAGTGCGACCAATACCTTTGATAATACTATACAAGGGGTGAGCATCGATGCGCTGAAAGCTGCCCCAGGCGTCGAACAAACTATGTCTGTGGGTACGGACAAAACCGCTGTCAAAGATCAAATTAATGAGTTCATGGAAGCGTATAACACCTTCGTTAAAGAAGTTAATAAGCTAACTGAGAATAGCCCTGATGGAAAAAGCGGTGCACTTATCGGTGATTCAACCATCAGGGGGTTAATGAATTCACTGCAAACGACTATTGGTAGTGCGGTGGGCAGCGCAGATCCCGCTGTAAGCACGTTATATTCAGTGGGTATTACCTTTGATCAAGACGGTTTACTTGAATTTGGCACTGGTGGTGAAGAGCGGCTAGACAAGGTGCTTGAAAATAACTTTGATAGTGTGAGCAAGCTATTCACTAACGCCGATGGTATTGGGACGCGGCTCGATCAAACCTTGGAACAATATACGCAAGCTGGTGGTATTATCAGCACGCGAGAAGATGTTTTTGAAGATCGCAAAGAAAATTTAACTAAAGAAAAAGAAGATTTTGACCGATATATGTCTAGTTACGAAGATACGCTTCGTCAACAGTATGCCGGGTTAGATAGTACCCTGGCTCAGTTGAACAGAACACAACAATACCTGGCGGGACAGTTAGCGAACTTACCAGGCTTTGGCGGCGGGAGCTAGATAATGAAAAAAGGTTTAAACGCTTATAAACAGGTGGGTATTAAAGACCAAATCGCAACAGCGGATCCGCATCGGATTATCCAAATGTTGATGCAGGGTGCACTCGATAGAATGGCGCAAGCAAAAGGTGCCATAGAGCGTAAAGACTTTGCTGATAAATCACAACATATCAGTAAAGCTATGGCTATCGTTCATGCGTTGCGCGACTCCGTCAAACCTGTTGATGGTGCAGAAGAAGTGTCGGGCAACTTGGTGTCGCTTTATGAGTTTATTTCCGAGCAGTTGCAACAAGCGAACGCTGATAATCAAGTAAAACCGTTAGTTGACGCGTCGTCGATATTATCGACGATAAAAGAAGGCTGGGATTCGATTCCGCCTGCCGAAAAAGAAAAGGTGTTTGGTTCAAGTCATCCTGATAACGTCAAAATGACAGCGTCTGCAGGGGGTTATTAATGCAGGACGATTCGCTAGAGCAGTTAAAGCGTGTAAAGCTTGAACTAGCGGAGATATTGCAATCAGAGTCACCAGACGTTGACGAGTTACAACGTTTGGTGACGCGCTATCGAATACTGATTCCAGCGAGTTATGAGCTCCTACGAAGCCAATTAGAAGATAGCGCGTTTGCCGAAATGTTAAAAGATGAGCAAAGTTTTTTAGAAATTATCCAAACCACCATTAAACGTAGCCAGAAAGATACAAAGTCCACCCTGCTGAAATTGAGTAAAGGGCGTAAAGCAAAAAACGCTTACTAATCACTATAACGCTTGGCACAATTTGTGCTAATTTAGCCGTAAATAACGATATTTTGACGGCTTATACCCATGCAGAAAAACATCTCGTTTCAGTTCCACTCCGATGAAACAGTTCAATCTGAAAAAGACAAGAAGCTTAGTGCGCATATAATTAAGCAAAAAGCGAGAAATGCAGAGGCATTACGCAGAAGCTATCCAGAGCTATATCGTCGTTTTGCAGGTTATACGTTAAAAAAGTATTCGATTTTTATTAATCATGCTGACGAACTTAATATCCTTAATTTCTCTGACGCAACGACCATATACGGCCTAAATGCGAAACAACAACAGCTCGAACACGCACAATTTTTTCTTGATAATAAGTCAGACTTTTTAGTTCAAAGGGATCAACGAGGTCAAGCCATAGGCTCGGATATTTTAGTCGTTTTTGGGCTCGGGTTAGGTGATTGGTTGTTGCCGTTGTTACAGCAGTCCGCCTTTAAACGTGTGGTTATATGCGAACCAGAAAAGGATATATTATTCAGTTCATTTATTACCGTAGACTGGGTCGCGATCTTAGCTTACTGCGAGGCTGAAGGTATTCAGCTGTATCTTCAATTTGGTGATGAGTGCGACAATTTCAAGGACGATATTACGGATTTATTGAAGGCCACTTCAATATCTGCTTTTTACGTTTACAGGCATCTGAATCACCCTTATTTTGATGCGTTTTACCATCAATTTATAAATGAAAGGCGTGCGCTGAATACGACTAAAGTAATGCCCGATGCCTACTCCGATGATGTCGACCAAGTTCCGTTGTTTTCATTGTGGAAAGCGCAGCTCGAAAAACGGTCTGCTTCGGGTGCCAACCAAAATCGTTATAAAACCAATTTAAAGGCGCTAAAACAACGCTATAAGAATCTGTATACCGAGCTAAAAGATTATCAACCACAAAAATGGGAGCTTGTAGCAACAAAATGCGGTGGCGTGAACTTGTACCATAAAGAACGACAGGCATTTTGGTACAACGAGTCCGCTGAAGCCGACGAGCGTGCGTATTTGGAGGAGTTTGAGAATAAGCCGGGGAGCATAAAGCCTGTCTTTGGGAGTAGCGGAGGCATTCTAAAGGACTACATTCATTATCAATACGTACAAAAATTCGTGAAGCTCCGTCAAGAGCTCGGCTTGAAGAATTTGAGCTTACCGCAAAAAATACCCGCTTTAATGACGTTTTGCCCGACATTAGGGTTAGGCGCTGCGCAAGTGTTAACCGAACGAACCGTGCAAAGTTGCTTTTGGATTGAACCGAATATCGACTTTTTCTATTGGTCTCTGTATGTGATGGACTGGGCGAGTTTGCTGAACAAGCTTGAACAAGATGATAGCTTTTTATTTCTCCATATCGGTGACGATGGCGAAAACCTTGCCGATGATTTAATGGAAAGGGTAAACAGTACTGCGGGTAATTATGCCATTAATAGCTACTATTACACGCCGTTTCTATCTGCTAATGTGAGACGGTCGGTAGCACGTGTTTTAGAAGATATCTCGAGTATTCTAAGTCTTAGTGAAAACTATGATCATGCGCTTTTCGGGTTATCCCATATTAGGCACAATTTAAAAAATGGGGTTCGTGTTTTAACCCGGCAAAAGCGTGATCGTTGCTTGGAGCATGGTCTTGATGTACCACTATTTATCGTTGGTAACGGTCCTTCATTAGACAATGATATCGAAGCGATTAAGCAGGTCAGAGATAAAGTGCTTGTGATGTCCTGTGGGACGACGCTAAAAGCGCTATGGTCAAATGGTATCCAACCTGACTTTCATGCCGAAGTCGAACAACATAAGAACTCGTATAACATTGTCAGCGCATTAAATGATCCAGAATATCTCAAAGCTATTAGCTTCGTTGGCGGCAGCTGGGTCTATCCACGCACACCGACTCTGTTTAAAATGGGGCTGACGACGCTTAAAGACGGCGAAGGAACAACGCAGGCGATTAGAAAATCCGTTGCCCAACATGAGTTTGTAACCATGAAGCGAAGCTTCCCCACCGTTGCGAATCTAGCTATCGGGTTTGCTCAAGAAATGAGGTTCAAAGAGGTCTATTTGTTTGGTCTCGATCTTGGTTTTATTGATGTCAATCAACATCACTCGAAACACTCTATTTTTTACAATAATCAATCGGGTGGTGATTTATACGAAGTAAAGGAGCAGGGTTGGCAACTGAGCTTGGTGAAAGGTAATTTCCGACCCGTAGTTAGAACCAAGTTTGATTTTAAACTATCGCTTAAAATGTTTGAGAAAACAGTTAGCCAAATGGATGCTCAAATCTATAACTGTAGCGATGGCGCTCTGATTGAGGGGACTTTGCCACTACACAGTGAACTTTTATTGGTTGGCTCTTCGGCAGAGGACGCTAAACAAGCGCGCGCCACGATTGAGGAGTGTGCCTATGCCAGCGGTGATCAACAGCAAATATTAGCTGATATTGAAGCGCATGTGGATATTGATGCCATTGTCAGCGATATCGATGAATTGATCGGCCTTCTCGATAAAACGTTTAACTCTGAAAAAGAAGTCAATGAAGCGTTAATGGCACAAAAGCAGCTTCTTGTTGATAAGTACCATGATAACCATCATTTCTTTTATAGCTTGATGATTGCCACGATGAGCTATTTACACTCCATTTTAACCCATTTTTTATATTACGGAGAGCAATGGGAAGAGCGCCAAGAGGGCTTCACACGAGCGCAAGAAATAGCAATATCAATGCTGAAAACTTGTCGGGACGACTTCGCAAACGATCCGATGCGAATTGATGATACCGATTGGGACCTTATTAAGAAGCTATAATTTATGGATAACATCATCTCATTGTTAATTGGTCGTGACGCGGGATTATTCGATAGCGACATTCGGGCATTCGAACAACTCCTGGACGAGCGAGTAGCTCATGCGTCGTTTTTGGTTATTGGTGGTGCTGGTACTATAGGTCAAGCCGTCAGCAAAGAGATTTTCAAGCGTTCGCCAAAAAAATTGCATGTGGTAGACATCAGTGAAAATAACTTAGTCGAATTGGTTCGCGATATTCGAAGTAGTTATGGTTATATCGAGGGTGAATTCAAAACCTACGCTTTGGATGCTGGCTCATTGGAATTTAAAGCGTTATTAGACACTCAGACTGGGTATGACTACGTTCTAAATTTGTCAGCGCTAAAACATGTTCGTAGCGAAAAAGATCCCTACACATTGATGCGGATGGTCGATGTCAATATAACCAATACCGAGCGAACGATTCAATACGCGTTGGATAAAAGTGCGCACAAATATTTTTGCGTATCCACCGATAAAGCCGCTAACCCGGTCAATATGATGGGGGCGTCAAAACGTATCATGGAGTTCTTCTTGGCCTATTACAGCCGGGAAATCAATATATCGACAGCCCGTTTTGCCAATGTCGCATTTTCGGATGGGTCGTTGTTGCATGGATTTAATCAACGTTTGTTTAAAGGCCAGCCGATTGTCGCCCCTGACGATGTTAGACGTTATTTCGTCACACCTACGGAGTCAGGGCAATTGTGCCTTATGTCCTGTTTACTCGGCGAAAATTTAGACACGTTCTTTCCTAAACTGAGTGACAAGCTACACCTAATAAGCTTCGCCGAGATCGCTGAGAAGTACTTAAACTATAAGGGCTTTCAGGTTTATCGTTGTGATAACGAGGACGAAGCACGAGAGCTTGCGACTACGTTACCTCAACAGGGACTTTGGCCTTGTTATTTTTCGTCAAGTGATACCACGGGAGAGAAGGACTTTGAAGAATTTTTTACCGCAGAAGAAATATTAGATACTGATCGGTTTAACAGCATCGGGGTTATAAAAAATTCAACTGAAGTCGCAGATAAAGAGCTAACGAAAGTCGCTTGGTTCAGAGATGAAGTATTGAGGTTAAGGGCCCGAGGTCACTGGTCAAAAACGGACATTGTTGATGTTTTTGAACAGATGCTACCCAACTTTAAACACAAAGACACAGGTAAATACCTCGATGGCAAAATGTAAGTCGGTAGCTGAAGTCGCTGAGTTCATTCGTTCTATCTACCCGACGAATGACATTATCCCATTGCATGCGCCGACGTTTGGTGAGCAGGAAAAAACCAATGTGCTAGCAACGATTGACTCGACATTTGTTTCCAGCGTTGGGCGCTACGTTGATCAATTTGAACAACAAATAAAAGCATTCACTAAAACCGGACGTGCAGTTGCCACAGTCAATGGTACAGCTGCTTTACATACGGCACTTTATGCGTCTGGGGTAAGGACTGGCGATTTAGTGATAACGCAGCCATTGACCTTTGTTGCGACTTGCAACGCGATTCATCAGCTAGGTGCAGAGCCGGCATTTGTCGATGTTTCAGGCGAAACGCTGGGGTTATGTCCGGTCTCACTCAATAACTTCTTAGAAGAAAACTGCATAATCGAAGGTGATCAGTGCGTCCACAAAAAAACAAAAAAAATTATCAGAGCTGTGGTTCCCATGCATACCTTTGGTCACCCGGTGCATTTAGATGAAATATCTGCGTTGTGCAAAACGTGGCATTTAACCCTAGTTGAAGATGCTGCGGAGAGCCTGGGGTCTTATTATAACGGGCAGCACACAGGTTCATTTGGACGCTATGGTGTCTTGAGCTTTAACGGCAACAAAATCATTACCACAGGAGGTGGAGGAATGGTTCTTTGTGCCAATGAACAAGATGGCGAACACATAAAGCACATCACCACCACGGCTAAAGTTCCTCATGCCTATGAGTTCTACCATGACGAACCCGGTTTTAATTATCGAATGCCTAATATCAATGCTGCACTTGGTTGTGGGCAAATGGGAAAGCTAGATAACTTTTTGGCCAGTAAACGGGCTGTTGCCGGGTTGTATCGAGATTTTTTCAGCGCAAGCGACTACGAATTTATTGATGAACCCGCGCATGGGCAGTCCAATTTTTGGCTAAATGCTGTGTTTTGCCAAGATGAGCAACACAAACAACAACTGCTTGATGGACTTATAGCTCAAGGTATTGCGGCGCGTCCGGTATGGCAGTTGATGAGCCGACTTTCGATGTACTCAAATCAAATA
>Ga0114911_1001348_pt1 | contig 13064 bp, 14 predicted proteins | sample MalvireepMed_904_FD_89688 | JGI IMG/M metagenome (GOLD analysis project Ga0114911, IMG submission 89688) | Marine viral communities from the Global Malaspina Expedition - Malaspina viral metaG DeepMed_904 | ecosystem: Environmental > Aquatic > Marine > Oceanic | place: Mediterranean Sea...
CGGGTCCCACAGATACCCTTCGAGATAAAGGATGCCTGCGCTGGCGATCAGCTCGTCGTCGAGTGCCGCGGGGGGGAGGAACTGGCTTGCCCCGAGGAAAGTGTTCATCGTCCGCTCGCCATCGGGGGTAACGAAGATGAGGCAGCGCGCGGTCGAGGGCTGGCCTTCGCGGGCGGGTGTGTCGAAATCGATTCCCACCGCGCGGATGTCGTGGCTGAAGACGTCGCCCAGCTGGTCCTGCGCCACCTGCCCGACGAATGCGCATTGCGCGCCCAGCGCCGACATGCCGGCAAGCGTGTTGGCGGCAGAGCCCCCGGAAATTTCCTTCGCCGGCCCCATCGCCTCGTACAGTCGCCGGGCGCCGTCCTCGTCGACCAGCGTCATCCCGCCCTTGTTGAGATCGAGTTCGGCGATCAGGTCTTCTTCGCAAGGGGCCATCACATCGACGATGGCATTGCCGATGGCGATTACGTCGTAACGGGGTTCGGTCATGGGTACTCCGGGGAGGGGATAATCGGTGTGTCGGGCGCGGTTAGCGGCTCGTCGGGGTTTGGCCAAGGGCAGCGTTGACTTGGGCAGGGCGCGCGCGCATCGCAGTGGCCCTATGGTGTCGCTTTCCCGCGCTCTTGTTCTGGCGATCGTCCAGCTCGGCGATCCCGCTATCCTGAAAGTGCTGGCAAAGACCGCAGTGGTCACGCTGCTGGTTTTCGCAGCGGGGGGCACGGCGCTCTATGTCGCGCTCCACAGCGCGATCGGTACCGCCTTCGGGATCGAGGCCGCCGGTCTCGGTGCACTGGCCGCGGCGGCGGCGACCGTGCTGGCTGCATGGTTCCTGTTCCGGGTAGTCGCGCTGTTCGTGCTGCAGTTCTTTGCCGAGGACGTGGTCCGCGCGGTCGAGCAGCGCCATTACCCGCAAGCTGCGGCGAACGCCCGGCGAATCGGGTTCGGCGAGGAGCTGGGCCATGCCTTGCGTTCGCTGGGCCGCACGCTCGTTGCCAATGCGCTGGCATTGCCGGTTGCCGGCCTGCTGCTGTTTACCGGCGTGGGCGCAGCAGCGGTGTTCCTGGTGGTCAACGCCTTGCTGGTCGGGCGCGAACTGCATGACGCCGTATGGCTGCCCCACCGCGCGCATGCGGCCGAAGCCGCGCCGATTGGCGGCGCGACCCGATTTCTGCTCGGCGCCGTGGTGGTGGCGCTGCTTGCAATACCTTTCCTCAACCTCCTCGCCCCGATACTGGGCGCGGCGAGTGCGACGCATCTCGTCCACCGCGCCCGAGAGAAAGGTCCGCATGCGTAAGTCCGTCCTGTTCCTGCTGCCGCTGCTGGGCGCCTGCGCCACCGGACCCGTACCCGGCTCCACTGCACCCTCGCGGCCGGCGTCCGCGCCGCCGCCGCAGCAAGTGCGGGTGGCTCCGTCGACCCCCGACTTCCGCGCGCCGCGGGTCATGAATGTGCCTGGCCTCGAAGGCGTGATCGGCCGCAACCAGACCGCGCTGGCGAATATTTTCGGGCCGCCGCGAATCGACGTAACCGAAGGTGACGCGAAGAAGCTGCAATTCGTGGGCGAGGCCTGCGTACTCGACATCTATCTCTATCCGCTCAGCCCGGGTGCGGAACCCAGTGCAACCTATGTCGATGCACGCCGCGCGAGCGACGGGCTCGATGTCGATCGCGCGGCCTGCGTGCGCGCGCTACGCCGCTGAAGCCCGCATCCGCTAACCCGGACTTAAGCAAACCGCGCTAGGCTCCGCGAACCGGTGTTAGGCGGGAGTTTGGTACAGATGAGCGTGCATTTCGGCGAACTGGCGATGAAATTCGGTGCGGACGGCGTGATTTCGCCGGGCGAGGTGCTTGCGCTACGGCGCGAAGCCTGGCCCGATGGGCATATCTCGCAGGCCGAAGCCGAAGCGATCGTTGCGCTCAACCACCAGCTTACGTCGCGCTGCCGGGAATGGGTGGAATTCTATGTCGAGGCGCTGGGCGAATATGTCGTCAATCAGCGTGCGCCGAAGGGCTATGTCGATGCCGAGAACGCGGCATGGCTGATGGCGCAGCTGGACGCCGATGGCACGCTTGGCTCGATGGCCGAGATCGAATTGCTGGTGCGCGTGTTCGAATGCGCACAGAACGTGCCGGTATCGCTGAAGGACTATGCGGTCGCGCAGATGGAACACGCCGTTCTCGAGGGGACGGGGCCGACGCGCAATGGCGGCATGCTCGAAGCCGGCAATGTCAACGCGGCCGAGGCATTGCTGCTGCGGCGGGCGATATTCGCCCCCGCAAGCGAACGGCCCGCGGCCGTGGGACGCAAGGAAGCCGAAATGCTCTTCCGGCTCAAGGATGCAACGCTGGGCGCGGACAACGCCCCCGAATGGAAACATCTGTTCGTGCAGGGCATTGCCAATTACCTGCAGGCCTACAGCGATCCGAATGCGCAGCTGAGCCGCGAACGCGCGGCCGAACTGGATGCCTTCATGGGCGATACGCAGGCGCGGGTCGGCGGTTTTCTCGGCCGCATGGCCAAAGCCTCGCCCAATGCATTCGGCAAGGTCTTCGGCCGCAAGGCGCCTGCTCCGGATCGCTCGGAGGCCGTCGGCCGCGCATACGCCGTTACCGATGACGAGCGGGAATGGCTCGAAGCGCGGATCGAGGCCGATGGTCAGATCGACGAATACGAGCAGGCGCTGCTCGATTTCCTCGCCGAAGACTGAGCTTCACTTGCGGAGCGCGTGAAAACCGTTCTTGGCGAGCGCGCGCCAGCGTTTTTGCCGGTGCGCGTAGAACAGGCGCGCGAATCCTGCGACCAGCGGCGTCAGCATGCCCGCATCGATATGCACGCGATCGGTGTACCGCGTGCAGCCGTCACCGGGGGCGATTTCGACCCAGTGATCCCAGCGGCGAACGAACGGTGAATGGCCATTGTCGCGCAGCACATGCGCTGTGGGCGGAGATGTGGGAAATTCGATCCCGATGTCCTGCCAGCCGATGGGAAGTATCCCGAAGACGAACATCCACGCGCGGTATTCGCCCGGGGTCCAGCGGCAGGGAAAGCGCCCGCCGCACGGCACGAAGCGAATCAGCGGCGCAGCCACATGCCGGAGCAGGGCGCTCGTCTGCGCGTGATACCAGACCGCCTCGGGTGGCGCGTCGAGCCAGGTCGTCAGCTCGACGGTGCGGGTCACACCATGAAGCTTTCGCCGCAACCGCAGGCGCCCTTGGCATTGGGATTTTCGAACACGAAGCCGGCGGTGAAATCGTCTTCCACCCAGTCCATCGTGCTGCCAATCAGGTAGAGCACGCTGGCGCTGTCGATATAGAAGGTCCCGCCGGGGGTTTCGATCTTCTCGTCGAACTTGGCTTCCTCGGTGACGTAGTCGACCGAATAGGCAAGCCCGGAACAGCCGCGCCGGGGCGTCGACAATTTGACGCCGATGGCTTCGTCGGGCGCTTTCGCCATCAACTGCGCGACGCGCTGTTCCGCGCGCTCGGTCAGGATGACGGCTGCTTTCGGCGCCGCGTGTGTCTTCGTATCGCCCATCACAGCATCCCCAGTTCGAGCCGTGCCTCGTCGGTCATCTTATCCGGGCCCCAGGGCGGGTCCCACACCAGATTGACTTCCGCATCGCGCACGCCGGGCACGCTGGCCGCACGCAGTTCGACTTCGGCAGGCATGGTTTCGGCGACCGGGCAATGCGGCGTCGTCAGCGTCATGGTGACGGTGACATCGCTCTCGTCATCGACCTCAACCCCGTAAATCAGCCCGAGATCGTAGATATTCACCGGGATCTCCGGGTCGAAGATTTCCTTCAGCGCGGCAACGACCGCTTCATAAAGGTCGCCGCCCGGGGCGCCCGCGGGCAAGCCCTCGGGCTTTTTCTGCAGGAACCCTTCGAGATAGTCGCGCTTGCGCTCCATCGTGGCGCGCGCGCTTTCCTCGGTATCGACCGCATCCTCCACCCGGGCGCGCGGCGGCTTTGCCGTTGCCACGTCTGCGGGCGATGGTGCCGCGATCCAATCCTGGTCCTTGTTCGTTCCTTCGCTCATCCGAAGATCCTCTGGGTGCGTTCGATACCGCGCAGCAGCGCAGCGATGTCGTTTTCGTCGGAATACAGCCCGAAGCTTGCCCGGGCGGTGGCGGGAACCCCGAGATGATCCATCAGCGGCTGCGCGCAGTGATGGCCAGCCCGGATCGCCACATTCTCTTCATCCAATATGGTACCGAGATCGTGCGGATGAACCCCCTCGATCGCAAAGCTGACGATGCCGGCGCTTTCTTCCGGGCCGAACAGCGTGACCGAATTGAGCGCACGCAATTCGTCGCGCAGCCGCCTGGCAAGGCCCGCCTCATGCGCGAACAGCCGGTCGGGTCCCAGCGCGGCGACATAGTCGATCGCGGCATGCAGCGCGATCGCCTCGGTGATGATCGGGGTTCCGGCCTCGAACCGCTGCGGGGGCGGCGCATAAGTCGTCTCTTCGAAAGTGACCCGGTCGATCATCGCGCCGCCGCCCTGCCACGGGGGCATGGCACCGAGAATTTCCTCACGCGCCCACAGCACGCCGATCCCGGTGGGGCCATAAAGCTTGTGACCTGACAGCGCGTAGAAATCGCAGCCGAGCGCCGCCATGTCGAGCGCCATGCGCGGCGCGGCCTGACAGCCGTCCAGCAGCAGCTTCGCACCGACCGAATGCGCGATATCCGCCGCGGCGCGTGCATCGAGCACGCTCCCGAGAACGTTCGAGACATGCGCCAGCGCGACCAGCTTGGTCCGCGGAGTCATCATGGCTTCGAGCGCACCCAGATCGATCCGGCCGTCTTCGGTCAGCGGGCAGACATCGATCTGCGCGCCGGTCTGTTCGGCGACCATCTGCCACGGGACGATGTTCGAGTGATGCTCCAGCATCGACAGGACGATGCGATCGCCCTCGCCGATCTGCGCCATGCCCCAGCTCGCCGCGACCAGATTGATCGCTTCGGTCGCACCGCGGACGAAGATCACCTCGTCCTCGCCCTTCGCGCCAATGAATTCGGCAACGCGGCGGCGCGCGGCTTCGTAGCCAAGCGTCATTTGCGCGCTACGTCCGTACACGCCGCGATGGACGGTGGCGTAATCCACGCCGAGCGCGCGGGTCATCGCATCGATGACCGCCTGCGGTTTCTGCGCGGTGGCGGCTGTGTCCAGGTAATGCCACGGTGCGCCATCGCCGGTTACCATGCCGGGGAAATCGGCACGGACATCGGCAGCAGGCGAAAGGGTGGCAGCGACGCTCACAGCGCTTTGTCCACCTTGTCGAGCGCGATCTGCATCAGGGTTTCGCGCGTTTCGTCATCGTCGAGAGCAACCAGAGCATCGCCGAGAAACGCCTGCACCATCAAGCGGCGGGCGAGTTCGGGCGAGACGCCGCGCGCGGCCATGTAGAACCGTGCGGTCTCGTCGAGTTGGCCAACACTGGCGCCATGCGCGCATTTGACGTCGTCGGCGAAAATCTCGAGCTGCGGGACGGCGTTTACGCTCGCGCCTTTTTCTAGCAGCAAACCCTTGAAATCCTGCGCCGCGTCGGTCTTCTGCGCATGGCGCACGACATCGATATTGCCGAGGAAATTGCCCGTCCCGTGGCCCCAATGGACCGCGCGAACGGTCTGGTTGCTGGTGGCTTCGGGTTCGGCGTGGATCGTCCGCGTGACGAATTCGCGCACCGTATCGCGGCCGCCGACGGTGATTCCGCCGAATTCGAAATGCGCGCCCTTGTGCAGCGTAACTTCGACTTCCAGCCGCGCATATTCGGCGGCGGCAAGGACGGCGAAGAGTTCGCATGTCGCGCCTTCGCCGATGGTCACGCGCCAGCGGTGCAGCCGGGTGGGCTGCGGATCGTCGGCATCGCGGATCACCAGAGTATCGCGGAAGGTTTCGCCCGCCGAGATATCGATCGTACGCCAGTCGTCGAGCGCTTCGCCCTGCAGCCGTTCGACTGCAGAATAGCGCCAGCCCTCGTCGCGCCGGGTGGGAAGTTCAGCGGCTTCAGGCATCGGCCATCACCGCGTCATAGCCTTCGTTCTCGAGTTCGATCGCCAGTTCGGGACCGCCGGTGCGCACGATGCGGCCCTGCGACAGGATCGACACCTTGTCGGGCTTCACCACTTCGAGCAGGCGCTGGTAGTGGGTGATCAACAAGACGCCCTTCGCCGGGTCGCGCATGATCGCATTGATACCATCGCCCACGACGCGCAGCGCATCGATGTCGAGACCGCTGTCGGTTTCGTCGAGCACGGCGAACTTGGGATCGAGAATGCCCATCTGCACCATTTCGGCTCGCTTCTTCTCGCCGCCCGAGAAGCCGACATTCACATGCCGCTTGAGCATGTCGGGATCGAGCTTGAGCAGGGCCGCCTTGTCCTTCGCCAGCTTGAGGAACTCGCCGCCGTTCAGCGCTTCCTCGCCCCGCGCCTTGCGTTGGGAATTCAGCGCTTCACGGAGGAATTGCAGATTCGAGACCCCCGGGATTTCGACCGGGTACTGGAACCCGAGGAACAGGCCCGCAGCCGCGCGTTCATGCGGTTCGAGGTCGAGCAAATCGACCCCGTTGAAGCTGACCGAACCCTGCGTCACCTCGTAACCGGGACGTCCGCCCAGCACATAGGCCAGCGTCGACTTGCCGGCACCATTGGGGCCCATGATGGCATGGACCTCGCCCGCGGGAATTTCGAGCGTCAGCCCGTTGAGGATCGTCTTGCCGTCGATTTCGGCGTGGAGATTGTCGATTTTCAGCATGTCAGTTCCTGTCGTCGCGACGCGGTCCGCGGCTGGGGCGCCGGGGCGTCGATCCGTATTTCGATTGGTGTTCGCGGCGCGCGGTCTGCTTGTCGCGGTAGCGCGCGTTCATGGCGGCGAAGATCGGCTGCATTGCTGCTTCCACGTCTTCGAGAATGGTTTCGGCGGGGATCCGCAGCACTTCGATGCCCACTGCGCCGAGGCTCTTGTCGCGCCGCCGCGCAAGCGCGTCGTTCTGCTCCGCCTCGTCGATCGCGACCGCCAGGCCGAGCGGGTGCGAGACGAAATCGAGAATCGCCGAGCCCACCACCGTGTGGCGCGTGAACTTGAACTTGCCGAAATCCTCTTTCGCAAAGCGCGCGGCGAGTGCCTTGTGTGCTTCGGTCGAATGCCGCCGCAGGTCGCGCGCACGGTCGTGTAGCGCGTCGAGCCGCTTCTCCGAGATCTCCCAGCCGCGACCCTTCTTCTTGATCGTGGGCGCGGCATCGGCGGTCTCGGAGGGATCGCGAAGCTGAAGGGTTTTGCGTTCGGTCATCCCACGCTCCCCTCGAGCGAGATCGCAAGCAGCTTCTGCGCTTCGACGGCGAATTCCATTGGCAGCTCCTTGAGCACGTCCTTGGCGAAGCCGTTGACGATCAGCGCCATGGCCTCCTCGTCGTCGAGACCGCGCTGCTGCGCGTAGAACATCTGGTCGTCGCTGATCTTGCTGGTGGTCGCCTCGTGCTCGATCTGCGCGCTGGGGTTCTTCACCTCGATATAGGGCACGGTGTGCGCACCCGACTGGTCGCCGATCAGCAGCGAATCGCATTCGGTGCGATTGCGCACCCCATCAGCGTTGGCGGCCACGCGGACCATGCCGCGATAGGTGTTGTTCGACTTGCCGGCCGAGATCCCCTTCGAGATGATTGTCGAACGGCTCCCCTTGCCATTGTGGATCATCTTGGTGCCGGTATCGGCCTGCTGGTAATTGTTGGTAACCGCGACCGAGTAGAATTCGCCCACGCTGTCTTCGCCGTTGAGCACGCAGCTGGGATATTTCCACGTCACGGCGCTGCCGGTTTCGACCTGCGTCCAGCTGATCTTGCTGCGCGCGCCCTGGCACAGGCCGCGCTTGGTGACGAAATTGTAGATCCCGCCCACGCCTTCGGCATTGCCGGGATACCAGTTCTGGACGGTGGAGTACTTGATTTCGGCGTCTTCCATCGCAACCAGCTCGACCACCGCGGCATGGAGCTGGTTCTCGTCACGCATCGGCGCGGTGCAGCCTTCGAGATAGCTGACATAGCTGCCCTTTTCGGCGATGATCAGCGTGCGTTCGAACTGGCCGGTGTTCTCCGCATTGATGCGGAAATAGGTGCTCAGCTCCATCGGGCAGCGCACGCCTTCGGGCACGTAGACGAAGGTCCCGTCGGAGAAGACCGCGCTGTTCAGGGTGGCGAAGTAGTTGTCGTGCTGCGGGACGACCTTGCCGAGCCATTTCTTGACCAGCTCGGGATATTCGCGAATCGCCTCGCTGATCGACAGGAAAATGACGCCCGCCCGCTTCAGCTCCTCGCGGAAGCTGGTGGCAACGCTGACGCTGTCGAACACGGCATCGACGGCCACCTTCTTTGCGCCCTTTACGCCCGCCAGCACTTCCTGCTCGCCCAGCGGAATGCCGAGCTTGTCGTAGACGCGCTTGATCTCCGGATCGAGTTCGTCGAGCGATTCGAGCTCAACCTTCTTCTTCGGGGCCGCGTAATAATAGGCGTCCTGATAGTCGATCGCCGGATAGCCGAGCTTGGCCCAGTCGGGCTCCACCATTTCCTGCCACAGGCGGAAGGCCTTGAGGCGCCAGTCGAGCATCCACTCGGGCTCGCCCTTCTTGGCGCTGATGAACCGGACCGTGTCTTCGGTCAGGCCCTTTTCGGCGAATTCGGTCTCGATGTCCGAAGACCAGCCGTGTTCGTACTCGGCGGCCTTTTCGGCAGCTTCACGCGCTTCGCGGTCCTGGATGTCGATTTCTTCGCTCATGCAATCTCTCTTTCGCGCGCCAGCTGGGTCAGCGGTATCGCTGCCAGCGCACCACGCAGTGCTTCATTGACGACCGGCCAGTGCGGCTTGACCAGGCATTCGTGTTCGACTGAACAGTCCGCGCCTTCGATGCAGGCGGTCAGTGCGATCGGCCCTTCGACCGCTTCGACGATATCGGCCACGGTAATCGCCGCGGCCGGCCGGGCGAGCTGCAAGCCGCCGCCTGCGCCCCGGCTCGACCGGAGCAACCCTGCCGCCGACAGCTTGCTGACCAGCTTCTGTACTGTCGGGACCGGCAATCCGGTCTCCGCGGCGAGTTCGCCCGCACTGGTCTTCGCGCCGCCGCAGTGACGCGAAGCGGCGCACATGGCGACCACGGCATAATCGGCTAGGTTGGAAAGGCGCATATCAAATCGGACCAAATCGTTCCGATTGGCCAATTAGGGGCGCATCCCCTGCTTTTCAACGGGAAACAGCGTGTTGCGAGTCGTTAGCAATCAGAGCTCGTCGAGCGGCTCCCGGCCCAGCTGCTCGGCTTCCCCGGCGCCGAACAGGCTCACCGAACTGTAGCCGTCGGGGCCCAGCATGTCGTTGATCGTGGAGCCCGAATTGGGCTGCAACCGCTTGGGTGTGCGCCCGGTGAAGAAGCGGATTTCCTTGATCAGATGTGCCTGGTCGTAAAACGCTTCGCGGATTTCCGCTTCGATCTCGTCGGGCAATTGCGGCATCGACAGCAGGGTCGCCGCACGCACCGCGCGGTAGCGGCGCACCAGCCGGACCGGCGATTGCCCGAAGAATTGCGCGACGAGACGCTGCGCCTGTCGCTTTGAGTAGGGCAGCTGGTCGTACAATACGTCGAGCTCGGGCTTGAACGAACTCGACAGCCATTCGAGCGTGCGATCGATCACGGTCAGATGCTGGTCGGGCAGGCTCGACAGCCCTTGGCGGACGATGTCGCACATCGCGTCGAGCAATTCGCCATCATCGATCTCACCCGCTCGCCAGCGCGGCGCCAGTGTCGTATGGCGTTCTGCCAGCGGGTCCTTCAGTACCGTTTCCGGCTGCAGGAAGGCGTCGTGGTAGTCATGAACCGAAAGCCCGGACAGCGCGGCCCAGCCCCGGAAGTTGAGCGATACGCCGAATACAACCCCGGGCCCGCTGACGCTGAAGTTGCGCGCCTGGCACAGCGGCGCGACAAAGAACGCGTCGCTGGTATCGGACACCATATCGTCGAACTGCATTCGCCCGACACCGCGCCCGAACACCACCATCTGGCCCGAATAGGCCGGCAACACGTCGTCGAGCTGCCCATCGCTGGTGCGCCAGATATAGAGCGAGTTGAGATAGGGCGCGAGATCGGGTGGCGCCGCTACGAACTCGAACGAATGTGACGCCTCGCCGCTTGGTACAACCGCCAAACCCCTGCCCCCAAATCTCTTCCTCAACCAATTGTATAAATACGCCAATCCCGTTTGCTCCGCAATCGCTTAGTAAACGGTCTGTTTGGGATGGGCGAAAAAAAGGGGGCATCCTCGCAAGGTGCCCCCCTTTGAAGTCGAGAACTCGTTGCAGGAATGCTCCGAGCCCTTCGGGTCGCAAAACCCTCTTACGCCGGTCTTGCGGTAATTCATTGTATGCAAGCGACAACGCGGGCCCTGACGGGTTATTCGGCGGCGTTTTTTGAGGCTGCATGGCGTGCCCCAGCCGCGCGGGCGCTCGACAGCCTTCGCGGAACGCGGCAATGCGCGGTGCATGCTGTTCGACCTTGCCCGCCCTGTCCTGTTCGCGCTCGATCCCGAGCGCGCGCATCGCCTGACTGTGAAAGCGCTCGCCGTTTCGCCCCGCACCGCGCCGCCCCAGGCCGGCCCGCTGGCGATCGATGTCGCGGGGCTCGCCTTCCCCAACCCGGTCGGCATGGCGGCGGGATTCGACAAGGACGCCGAAGTCCCCGACCAGTTGCTCGGCCTGGGCTTCGGTTTCACCGAAGTCGGTTCGATCACCCCGCTGCCGCAGGCGGGCAATCCCAAGCCGCGGCTGTTCCGGCTGGTCGAGGACCGTGCGGTGATCAATCGGATGGGGTTCAACAACGGCGGGGCCGAGGCCGCGCTCGCCCGGCTCGAACGCCGCGCCGGTCGGCCAGGCATTGTCGGAATCAATGTCGGGGCCAACAAGGACAGCGCGGACCGCGCGGCCGACTACGCGACGATGACCCGCATCATGGCGCCGCTGGCCTCGTATCTCGCGGTCAATATTTCCAGCCCCAACACTCCGGGCTTGCGCGCTTTGCAGGACGAGGGGGCGCTGATCGGGTTGCTCGATGCAGTGTTCGAGGCCCGCGGAGACCGGGGCCCGCCCGTATTCCTCAAGGTCGCGCCCGATCTCGAACCTGCGGATGTCGACGCGATTGCACGTATTGCGATCGACCGGGGGCTTGGCGCCCTCATCGTGTCCAATACCACCATCTCGCGTCCGGCGCTGGCCTCGGCGCATGCGGGAGAAACCGGCGGGCTGTCGGGTGCTCCGCTCCGCGATCTCGCACAGCAGCGCCTGCGCGACTTCCGCAAGGCAACCGGCGGCGAGCTTCCGCTGGTGGGCGTGGGCGGCATCGCCACCGCAGCGGACGCCTGGGCCCGCATCCGCGCGGGCGCCAGCCTGGTGCAGCTCTACAGCGCGATGGTTTATGGGGGCCCCGGCGTGCCCCGGCAAATCGTCCGGGGCCTCGAGCGGTTGATGCGCCGCGACGGTTTCGCTTCGATTGCCGAAGCGGTCGGAAGCGAATAGCGTCGCATCCATGAAGAGACTGATTTCCATTCCGCTTCTGGCCGCTGCCCTGGCTGGCTGCTCGATCAATCCATCGCCGGAATCCGCACCTCCTTTATCGCCGACCGCTTTTGCAGGTGCAGTCAGCGCGGCCGACCCACGAGCGCAGGCCGCGGGCGAAGCGATGCTGGCACGGGGAGGCAGCGCCACCGACGCCGCCATCGCCGTCATGCTGGCGCTGACGGTGGTCGAACCGCAGAGCTCGGGCATCGGCGGCGGCGGATTCATGGTCCGCGGCATGCCGGACGGCACAGTCGCAACCTTCGATGGCCGCGAAACCGCTCCTGCCGGCGCCACGCCGGAATGGTTTCTCGACGAAAACGGCGAAGTCCCGCCGCGCAGCAAATCGGTCCGCAGCGGGCTGTCGGTCGGGGTGCCGGGGAACATCGCGCTCGCCGCCAAGGCGCACGCCGCGCATGGCAAGCTCGCCTGGGCTGACCTTTTCGAGCCGGCCATCCGCCTTGCGCGCAGCGGGTTCGAGATCAATCCGCGGCTCAATGGCATGCTCGAGAGTGCCCGGGACCGATCGGCACATTCCGCGGCCGCGCGATCGCTGTACTTCGACGATCAGGGCGATCCCCGGCCAGTCGGCACGCTGGTCGTGAACGAGCCGCTCGCGCAGACGCTCGAGATGATAGCGGGCGATGGGCGGGAAGCCTTCTATGCGGGCGAACTGGCGGAACGGATCGCCGAGACGGTCAGCGCGGATACGCCGCGCACGGGCGCGATGGCCTATGCCGACATTACGGGTTACGAAGCCAAGACCCGCGATGCTGTCTGCGCACCCTATCGGGCCTATCGCGTCTGCACCATGGGCCCGCCCACGTCGGGCGGTGTCGCGGTTTTGCAGATGCTTGGCCAGCTCGAGCGGTTTCCAATCGCCGAGATGGGAGTGCGCAATCCGCTGACCTGGCATCTGTTCGTCGAATCGCAGCGGCTGGCCTACGCCGACCGCGAGTTGTACCTGGCCGATAGCGATTACGTGCCTGTCCCCGTCGCCGGACTTGTCGATCGGGATTATCTCGCATCGCGCAGCGGATTGATCGCCCCCGACCGCAGACTGCCCGAAGTCACTGCCGGAACCCCTCCCGGCGCGGACACTGCGCTGGCCGATGGCGACGAACCCGAAGAACACGGCACCTCGCATTTCGCCGTCGTCGACGCGGACCAGATCATGATCAGCTACACCTCGACGATCGAGGGGGCGTTCGGTTCGGGCCTGGTGACGGGCGGGTTTTTCCTCAATAACGAGCTGACCGATTTCAGCCGGTCGCCCACAGTCGACGGGCAACCCGTCGCGAACCGGGTTGAAGCGGGTAAGCGTCCGCGCAGTTCGATGGCCCCTACGGTCGTCTACGATCCTGAAGGCAAGCCCTTCCTCGCGGTCGGTGCTGCAGGGGGAAGCACCATCCCGGTGCAGACCGCGCGCAGCATCATCGGGGCAATCGATTTCGGCCTTTCGGC
>Ga0114911_1001350_pt1 | contig 13062 bp, 13 predicted proteins | sample MalvireepMed_904_FD_89688 | JGI IMG/M metagenome (GOLD analysis project Ga0114911, IMG submission 89688) | Marine viral communities from the Global Malaspina Expedition - Malaspina viral metaG DeepMed_904 | ecosystem: Environmental > Aquatic > Marine > Oceanic | place: Mediterranean Sea...
GGTGGTCCGAGTGGAGTGGCCGCTGCGAAGTCGACGAGGCCTTCCGCGAACCGGTGGTGCGCTCGCTGATCACCCTCAAGGCGCTCACCGACGACCAGACCGGCGGAATGGTCGCTGCGGCGAGCTGTTCGCTGCCGGAAAGCATCGACGGGGAACTCAACTGGGATTATCGCTATGCATGGCTGCGCGATTCCACCTTCACGCTCTATGCGTTGCTGACCTGCGGCTATCGGGACGAGGCCTGCGCTTGGCGGCAATGGCTGCTGCGGGCGGCGGCCGGCGAGCCCGGCAAGCTGCAGCCGATCTACGGTATCGCCGGTGAGCGACGCGTCGACGAGCGCACGCTCGATTGGCTCTCCGGCTTCAATGGCTGCCGTCCGGTCAGGATCGGCAATGGCGCCTATCGTCAGCTCCAGCTCGACATGCATGGCGAAGTCATGGACGGCCTGCACGTCAGCCGCATGGAGGATATCGAGCCCGACGCGGATCTCTGGCGCGTCCAGTACCGGTTGGCCAAGTACGTCGAAGCGCACTGGCAGCAACCCGGGGCGGGACTGTGGGAGTTGCGCGGCCCCCAGCGACACTATACCCACTCCAAGGTCATGTCCTGGGTGGCCATCGATCGGGCCATCAAGGGGGTCGAGAACTTCGGTCTCGAGGGCGAGCTCGAGCAATGGAAGCGCTTGCGCCAGCGGATCCACGACGACGTGTGCACGCATGGCTTCAACCGCGACCGCAACAGCTTCGTCCAGCATTACGGCAGCGATGAGCTCGATGCCTCGCTGCTGTTGATGCCGCTGGTGGGCTTCCTGCCGGCCAGCGATCCGCGCATCGAGGCCACGGTCGAAGCGATTCAGCGCGAGTTGACGCATGACGGTTTCATCTACCGCTTCGTCAGCGACGCCAAGCGTCACGACCTGACGGAGGGCGAAGGCGCCTTTCTGGTCTGCTGTTTCTGGCTGGTCGACGTGTTGCTGCTGCAACAGCGGCGCGACGAGGCGCGCGCGCTGTTCGACAAGCTGCTGAGCGTACGCAACGACCTGGGGCTGCTAGCCGAGGAGTACCACCCCGTGCGGCGCTGCCTGCTGGGTAACTTCCCCCAGGCGTTCTCGCACGTGGGGTTGGTCAATAGCGCGCACAATTTCAGTGATGCGTCCCGCGGGCACAAGCCGCAGCCGGCCCGTGCGCGTCAGTCGAACTGACGATGCCGGCCCGGCCGGCCGTTGCCAGCCGTTCAGGCCTCGACGATCTCATAGGAGTGGGTCATTGCGACGCCGCCCTGGGCGAGCATGATCGAGGCGCTGCAGTACTTTTCCGCCGATAGCTCGATGGCGCGCTGGACCTGCTTTTCCTTGAGTCCGCTGCCGCTTACCGTGAAATGCACGTGGATCCTGGTGAACACGCTGGGCACGCCATCGGCGCGCTCGGCCTCGACGGCCGCGATACAGTCGCTGACCGGGGCGCGGGATTTCTCGAGAATTTCCAGCACGTCGAACGAGGTGCAGGCGCCGAGCCCCATCAGCAGCATCTCCATGGGGCGCGGGCCGGTGTTGCGGCCGCCGTGATCCGGCGGGCCATCGATGACCACGCTGTGCCCGCTGCCGGCTTCGGCGACGAACTGGCGACCGTCGGTCCACTTGACGCTGGCTTTCATGATGGGCAAATCCTTGCTGACGGATGGTTGTGAATAGGTGTGAATCGGCGTGGCAATAATAAAGTGCAACGCACAGCATAGCAGCTTGCCGGCGCGGGCTCAGCGCATTGCGTCGGGCTGGCGCAGCCAGGCATCCAGCCCGGCCAGGCGCGCCGGGGTGCCGACATCGACCCAGTGACCATGATGATGGCAGCCCGCGACACGCCCGGCATCCATGGCCTCGCGCAGCAGCGGGGCGAGCTTGAAGGCGCCGGGAGGCCGGCCGGCGACCAGCGCCGGGTCGATCAAGGCGATGCCGGCATAGGTCAGGCGCGGCTCGCCGGTTGCGTGCACGCGGCCGGCGGCGTCGAGGTGGAAGTCGCCGGCGGCGCGATGCGCGGGGTTGTCGATGAGGACCAGGCGCGCCAGGTCGTCGCCCAGCGGCGCCAGCCAGGCGCTTGCCAGCGCGCACCAGACGTCGCCGTTGACCAGCAGGAAGGGCGCTTCGCCGAGCAGCGCCAGCGCCTGGCGGATGCCGCCGCCGGTTTCCAGCGGCTCGGCCTCGTGGCTGAAGCGGATCGTCAGGCCGTAATCGCGACCGTCGCCCAACGCCTCGACGAGCTGCGTGGCGCGGTAGCTGACGTTGATCACCGCCTCGTCGATGCCCAGCGCCGCAAGGCGCTCGAGATGATGGCCGATCAGCGGCTTGCCGGCGACCTCGAGCAGCGGCTTGGGGCAGTGATCGGTGAGCGGGCGCATGCGCGTGCCGAGCCCGGCGGCGAGGATCATCGCCTTCATGGCGCAAGCCCTTTTTCCTGTAAACCCCGGCGCGCCAGCGCCAGTTCGCGCTCCAGCGCCGGGGCGAAATCGCTGTCCAGCCAGGCGCTCAATTCGCCGAAGGCCGGCCAGGGGGCCAGGCTGTCGCGCAGGTGGGCGAGAAACAGCGGCAGGCGTTGGAGATAGCCCGGCTTGGCGTCGCGCAGGGTCAACCGGCAGAAGATCCCCAGCACCTTGAGCGAGCGTTGCGCCGCCATCAGATCGGCGTGATAGCGGAACGTCGTGATACCGATGGTATCCGCTAGACGCCCGTCTTTGATCGCCTCGCGGCGGAATGCCTCGATGAACGCGGCATAGTCGACCTCGGCGAAGCGCCGGTAGCGTCCGCGCAGCAGCGAAACCAGGTCGTAGCTGAGCGGCCCGTCGACGGCATCCTGGAAATCGATCAGCCACAATTGGCCGGCGTGGCGCATCAGGTTCATGGCGTCGAAGTCGCGATGCACGGCGACCCGTGGCTGGCTCAGTGCGCTCTCGATCAGCCGGGCGCGGGCGCTCGGCCAGCAGGGCGGCGGGGCGATGCCCAGCAGCCGCGCGAGGCACCAGTCGGGGTAAAGGTCGAGCTCGCGGCCAAGCAGCGCGGCGGCGTAGGTCGGCAGCCCCGTGCGCGGCGCGCGGCGTTGCAGCGTGGCCAGCAGTGCCAGCGCTTCGCGATAGGCGTCGTCGTCGCCCGCATCGTTGGCCAGGCCATCGTCGGTCAGGCATAAATGCAGCGGGGTATCGCCGAGATCCTCGAGCTCGAGAAAGCCGCTGTCGAAATCGGCGTGATGCAGTGCGGGCACCGGCAGGCCGGCCTCGCGCCAGGCCTTGGCGACGGCCACGAACGGCCGGCTGTCCTCCTTGTCGGGTGGCGCGTCCATGACGATCCGCGTGGGCGCGTCTCCCAGCCACAGCCGGTAATAGCGCCGGAAGCTGGCATCGCCGGCGGCCAGTTCGATTCGCAGCCGTTCGCCATCCGCGGCATGGCGTGCGCCGGCCCAGCGGCGCAGGGCGGCGAGGCGGTCGGTTTGTCGCGCGTCGGCCATGCGGCCTCCTTGGTTGACGGGGTCGGTTCGCCGCCGCATGCTGATCTCCTTCCAGCCTCTCGTCATCGAACCGGGCTTGCCGATCTGGCGCCCTGGTGTCGAAGGAGGACGTGCGGCACCGGGGCTGTATAATACCGATTCCAACCGCCAAGGACAGAGGACCCATGGGCAAGCGATTGTTGTGGACTGCCCTCGCCGGACTGGCCGCCAGCGGCGCTCACGCGGCCCCGCCGCAGACGCTGCCGGCCTCGCAGCTCGACTGGCAGCCGTGGGGCGATGATGCTCCGTCCGGTGCCGTGTGCCGGGGGCGCTATGTGATGCCCGAGTATCGCCTGGCGCCCGGCGACACGCCGCGCGAGGTGCGTTCGGCGTCCGACCAGGCCGAGTACGGCGCTCAGGGCGCCACCATCCTGCGCGGGGAGGTGCTGCTGCGCCGCGGCAGCAGTCAGCTCGAGGCGTCCCGGGTGCGCGTCAACGCGGCCCGCGACACGGCTTTCGCCGATGGCCCGCTGACCTTGCGCGACCAGGGCCTGCTGGTGCGCGGCGGCGGCGGCCAGCTGTCGCTCGACAGTGACGCCGCCCAGATCGACGATGCGCATTACGTCCTTCACGATCAGCGCCTGCGTGGCGACGCCATCCAGCTGGCGCGCCTCGAGGATGGCCGCTATCGGCTGCGCGAAGCCAGCTTCACCACCTGCGCCCCCGACAGCCAGCTGTGGCGGGTGGTCGGCAACGATGTGGTCATCGACCGCGAGGCCGGCTATGGCACCGCCAAGAATGCCCGGCTCGAGGTCGGTCGGGTGCCGGTATTCTACTGGCCGTGGCTACGCTTTCCCATCGACGACCGTCGTCAGTCGGGCTTTCTGTGGCCGATCCTCGGCGTGTCCGGCGACGGGCTCGACTACGCCCAGCCGTATTACTTCAACCTGGCGCCGAACTACGATGCCACGCTGACGCCGCGCTGGCTGAGCAACCACGGCCTGCTGCTGGGCGGCGAGTTTCGCTACCTGTTCGGCGAGGATCAGGGCCAGATCGAGGGCGCCTACCTGAGCAGCGATCGCGGCGGCGAGAGCGCCAACCCCAACGACGACGACGATGCCTTCGAGGGCGAAGATCGCTGGTACCTCGATTTTCGTCAGCAGGGACGTTTCGACCCCCGGCTGCGCTACAACCTGCGCTATGGCGCTGCCAGCGATGGCCGCTACTTCGATGACTTCGGCCGCACCTTCGCCGAGAGCGAGACCGATTACCTGGCGCGTTTCGCCGAGCTCGACTACAGCGGCCAGACCTGGCAGCTCGAAGCCAAGGCCCAGGGCTATCAGAAGCTCGATTACCCGCTCGCCGACCGCGACAAGCCGTTCTATCGGTTGCCCAGCCTGACCGCCAACGCCCGCTGGTCGCAGGACAGCGGCTTCTATCAACAGTGGCGCTCCAACGCCACCTACTTCTGGCGCGACATAGACGAAGCCAGCCTGCCCGATACCGAGCGTTATGACCGTGAGTCCGCCACAGGTGCGCGCGTGAATCTGGCGCCGGCTCTCGGCTGGCGTTACGACCCGAGCTGGGGCTATCTCGAGCCGCGCTTCGAACTGCTGTATACCCAGTACCAGCTCGACTACGGCAATCGCGACACCGACCGCGACGAGAGCCTGTCGCGCACCGTGCCGGTCAGCTCGGTGGACAGCGGGCTGGTCTTCGAGCGCGATCTCGCGCTGTTCGACGAGACCTGGCGTCAGACGCTGGAGCCGCGGCTGTATTACGCCTACGCCCCGGCGCGCGACCAGAGCGAGTTCCCCGACTTCGACACCAGCGAGCGGGCGTTTTCCTACGCCCAGCTGTGGACGCCGTATCGCTTTTCCGGCAGCGACCGGGTGGGTGACGTCAACAAGCTCTCCTATGGGCTGAGCACGCGCTTTTTCGAGGACGACAGCGGCCGCCAGCGGCTGTCGCTGGCGGTGGGGCAGAGCGCCTACCTCGACGACCGGGTAATCGGCATGGAGGGCGACCTGGCGCTGCCCGATCGCCAAGACAACTATCAGGCCTGGTACGACGCCACCCGCGACCGCTCGCCGATCGCCACCCAGCTCGACTGGCAGATCACCGATCGCTGGAGCACGCGCTACGAATGGCTCTACGACGAGCAACGCGAAGTCACCGAGCGTAGCGCGGCCTACCTGCGCTATCGGCATCCCGAGGGCTACGCGCTCAATCTCGGCTACCGCTGGGAACTCGAAGGCTTCGATCCCTCCGGCGACGCCGAGGATCGGCTGGGCTACGACCGCGAGGAGTTCGATGCCTCGTTCGCTTACCGGGTCGGCGCCAAGTTCGATCTGATCGGTCGCTACACCTACGACAACACCAACTCGCGCACGCTGGACACCCTGGCGGGCGTGCAATGGAACGATTGCTGCTTCGGCGTTCAAGTTGCCTGGCGCGAGTGGATCGAGGACAACGACACCGCCAACACCGTCGAGGACGATTACACCGATCGCGGGCTGTTTCTGCGCTTCGTTCTCAAGGGCCTGGGCGGCGTCGGTCAGGGAACCGACGAAATCTTCGCCGAGTCTATTCCCGGCTATCAACCGACCCCGTTCTGAAAGAAGAGGTTTTCATGCGCAGACGTCTGTTTGCATCGCTGAGCCTGGCGCTGATGCTGGCTTTCCCCGCCCTGGCACCGGCCGCCGAGCAACCGCTCGACCGTATCGTCGCCGTGGTCAACGACGACGCCATCATGGCCAGCGAATTGCGTGATCGGGTCGCTCAGGCCCGCAGCCAGTTGGCCAACCGCAACATCACCATGCCTTCCGATCAGACGCTTCGCCGGCAGGTGCTCGATCGCATGATCGTCGAGCAGATCCAGCTGCAGATGGCTGAGGAGGCCAACCTGACGGTCGACGACACCGAGCTCAACCGGGCGGTGCGTTCGGTGGCCGAGAACAACGGCATGAGCCTCGATCAATTCGCCAACACCCTTGAAAGCCAGGGGCTGTCGCTGGCCGCGGTGCGCGAGCAGATTCGCCGCGAGATGCTGATCCGCCAGCTCCAGCAGCGCCGCGTCGCCAGCCGGGTCAACGTCACCGACCAGGAGGTCGAGCGCTACCTGGCGCAGCAAAGCGGCGCCCGCAACGCGCGTTATCAACTCGGCCAGATCCTGGTCGCGTTGCCGCAGTCGCCCTCGCCGGACCAGGTGCGCAGCGCCCAGCAGCGCATCCAGGCCATCCAGCGCCAGCTCCAGAACGGTGCCGACTTCGCCAGCGTGGCGGCGGCCGAATCCGATGGGGCCAACGCCCTCGAGGGCGGCAACCTGGGCTGGCGCAGTGCTGCCGAGCTGCCCCCGACCTTCGTCGATGCGGTGAGCCAGCTCAGCGTCGGCGATGTCAGCGAGCCGTTGCGCAGCCCCAGAGGCATCCATCTGATCAAGCTGCTCGATCGTCAGGGCGGCGACCAGTCGCAGCAGGCGGTGGTCGAGGAGCAGAAGATCCGCCACATCCTGATCGAGACCAACCCCAACCGTGATGCCGAGCAGGCTCGCGCGCTGGCCGAGCGCACCCGTCAGCGTATCGTCGCCGGCGAGGACTTCGCCAGCGTCGCCCAGCAGGTCAGCGACGACCGCGGCAGCGCGCTCAACGGCGGCGACCTGGGCTGGGTGCGCCCCGGTCAGATGGTGCCAGCCTTCGAGGACGCCGCCGATCAGCTGGCGGAGGGCGAGATCAGCCAGCCGGTGCAGACCCGTTACGGTTATCATCTGATCCAGGTCGAGGATCGCCGCCAGCGCGATGTGAGCGGCGAGGCGCAGCGCAGCCGGATTCGCGACACGCTGTTCCAGCGCAAGGTCAACGAGGAACTGGAAGCCTGGACGCAGCAACTTCGCGCCGAAGCCTACGTCGACGAGCGGTTGAGCCCCTCCGGCGATGAATGAGCCGCTGCTCGCGCTGACCACCGGCGAGCCGGCCGGCATCGGCCCCGATCTGGCGCTGATGCGGGCGGTCGAAGACCCGTTCCCCGCCGGCCGGGCGCCGGTCAGGGTCGTCGCGATCGGCGATCCCGAGCTGCTTGCCGCGCGGGCGCGTCAGCTCGGCCTGGCGGTGGCGATCGAACCGCTCGAGGCGCAGGCCAGCGTCCCGGCGCCGCGCCGCGGCGTATTGCCGGTATGGCCGGTCGCGTTGCGCGCGCCGGTCACGCCCGGGGTGCTGGATCCCGCCAATGGCGACTACGTGCTTGAACTGCTCGACCGGGCGCTTGCCGCCTGTCGCAGCGGGCGGGCCCAGGCGATGGTCACCGCGCCGCTGCACAAGGGGGTGATCATCGAGGCCGGCCACGGCGGTTTCACCGGCCATACCGAATACCTGCGCGATGCCTGCGGCGTCGACGCGGTGGTGATGATGCTGGCCACGCAACTGCCCGCGGCGATGGGGGGCCGGGCGTTGCGGATCGCGCTGGCGACGACCCACCTGCCGCTGCGCGCGGTGGCTGACGCCATTAGCGAATCTGGCCTGCGCCGGGTGCTGGTCATCCTCGATACCGACCTGCGCCGCCGCTTTGGCATCGCCAGGCCGCGTATCGCGGTGTGCGGCCTCAATCCGCACGCCGGCGAGGGCGGGCACCTGGGCCGCGAGGAGCTCGACATCATCATTCCCACCCTCGAACGGCTGCGTGGCGAGGGGCTCGACGTCGCGGGGCCGTGGCCCGCCGACACGCTGTTCACCCCGCATCGGCTTGCCGGCCTCGACGCGGTGCTGGCGATGTATCATGACCAGGGTTTGCCGGTGCTCAAGTTCGCCGGCTTCGGTCAGGCCGCCAACATCACCCTGGGGCTGCCGATCGTGCGCACCTCGGTGGATCACGGCACGGCGCTGGACCTGGCCGGTAGCGGGCGCATCGATACCGGCAGCCTGCGCGTGGCGCTGACGGTCGCCGCCGAGATGGCGCTGGCCGCGCCGGGCACCCGATAAGCACTGCAACCCAAGGAAATTCCTGTCGCATGTCTTCAGCTACCCGCGATCAGCGTCCCGAGCCGCCGCAACACCGGGCACGCAAGCGCTTCGGCCAGAACTTCCTGCGCGACCCGGGGGTGATCATGCGCATCGTGCGCAGCATCGCGCCGCGCCCCGGCGAGCGGCTGGTCGAGATCGGCCCGGGCCAGGGCGCGCTGACCGAACCGTTGATCGAGGCCGCCGACGGCGTGCTGGAGGTGGTCGAGCTCGATCGCGACTTGATTCCCGGGCTGCGTGTGCAATTTTTCAATTATCCGGACTTGGTGATTCACGAAGGCGATGCACTGGCTCTCGATTTCGCCGCGCTGAAGGGCGACGGCGCGGCGCTGCGGGTGGTCGGCAACCTGCCGTACAATATCTCCACGCCGCTGATCTTCCATCTGCTCGGTGCCCGCGAAGCGATCGCCGACATGCATTTCATGCTGCAGAAGGAGGTCGTCGAGCGCCTCGCCGCCGAGCCGGGCGGCGCCGACTGGGGGCGGCTGTCGGTGATGGCCCAGTATTACTGCCGTATCGATGCGCTGTTCACGGTGCCGCCCGAGGCGTTCGTGCCGCGGCCCAAGGTCGACTCGGCGATCGTCCGGCTGGTGCCGCATGCCGAACTGCCGTCGCCGGCCATCGACGAGGCGCTGTTCGCCGATGTCGTGCGCCAGGCTTTCGCCCAGCGCCGCAAGACGCTGCGCAACAATCTCAAGACGCGGCTGTCCGGCGAGGCGCTCGCGGCGCTGGGCATCGATCCGGTGCGGCGTCCGCAGACCCTGAGCGTGGCCGAACTGGTTGCCATCGCCAATCACCTGGCCGGAGAATCGCCTTGATCGACGAACTGAGCGAGGCCATCCGCGTCGATGTCGAACCCAACTATCGGGTCGAGGAATCGTCGCCGGCCGAACAGCGTTACGTATTCAGCTATACCATCACCGTGCACAACCACTCGCCGCAGGCGGTACAGCTGCTGGCTCGCTACTGGAAGATCACCCAGGGCAGCGGCAAGGTCCAGGAGGTGCGCGGCAAGGGCGTGGTCGGCAAGCAGCCGCTGATCGGCCCCGGCCAGACCTTCCGCTATACCAGCCGTGCGGTGCTGGATGGCCCGGTCGGCGTGATGGAGGGCACCTATACCTGCGTCGAGAGCGCGGCGCAGCGTCCGTTCGAGGTCGCTATCGCGCCGTTCCGCCTGGCCGGGCCCAACCAGGTGCACTGACGCCGCCGCATCGAGTCATTCATTGTTACCCGCGCCAAGCAGGAGGCCCATGACTACCTACGCCCTCGGAGATCTGCAGGGTTGCCACGCCGAATTCGTGGCGCTGTTAGAGCGTCTGGCGTTCGATCCGCGCCGCGACCGGCTGTGGCTCGCCGGCGACCTGGTCAATCGCGGCCCGGGCTCGCTGGCCTGCCTGCGCGAGGTCAAGGCGCTGGGCGATGCCGCGCGTGTGGTGCTGGGCAATCACGACCTGCACTTGCTCGGCGTGGCGCGCGGCGGCGGCTCCCTGAAGCGCTCCGATACGCTCGCGGCGATCCTCGACGCCCCCGACCGCGAGGCGCTGCTCGACTGGCTGCAGCATCAGCCGCTGCTGGTCGACGACGGCAGCGCCAGTCCGGCGCGAACGCTGATGGTGCACGCCGGGCTGTTGCCGCAGTGGTCGCTGGATGGGGCCCGGGCGTTGGCCGGCGAGGTCGAGAGCTGCCTGGTCGGCGAGCAGGCCGGGGCGTTTTTCGAGCGGATGTACGGCAATTCGCCGGCGCGCTGGGACGATACGCTCGAGGGCATCGAGCGGCTGCGAGCGATCGTCAACGTGTTCACCCGGATGCGTTTCATCGCCGCCGACGGCACCCTCGACTTCGCCGCCAAGGAGGGCCTTGATAGCGCCCCCCAAGGCTTCGAGCCGTGGTTTCGTTACCCGCGCGAGGACGATCCGCGAGTGCTGTTCGGCCACTGGGCGGCGCTCGAAGGCCACACCCCCGGCGCGGCGTTGCGTGCCGAAGCGCTGGACACCGGCTGCGTATGGGGCAATAGCCTGACCGCGCTGGATCTCGACAGCGGCCGGCGGATCAGCGAGCCCTGCCGTCCGCGCGAATGAATTGAATTGACAATAACGCCATCGCCGGCGCGCCATTCATTACCCGCTGCCCAGGGAGGGCGCATGAGCCAGAGCACTTTCGAACATCTCGATCACGTCACCCTCGAAGGATGGCTGGATAACGGTCAACCGCTGACGCTGGTGGATATCCGCGACCCGCTGAGCTTCTCCCGCGGGCACATTCCCGGTAGTTGCCATGTCGACAACGCCACGGTCGGCGATCTGGTCGATCAGGCCCCCGGCGATCAGCCCATGGTGGTGGTCTGTTATCACGGTCATTCCAGCCAGCAGGCTGCCGAGTGGCTCATCGGCCAGGGGTTCACGCGAGTCTACAGCCTGGACGGCGGCTTCGTCGGCTGGGAAGCCAACCACCCGCACCGCGTCGAGCGATGAACGCCGATCGTCATACCGCCGGGTTGAACGTGTATCGGGTGGGCGGCGCGGTGCGCGATGCGCGGCTGGGCTGGCCGGTGGTCGATCAGGACTGGGTGGTGGTCGGGACCACCCCCGAGGCCATGCTCGAGCGCGGCTTCAAGCCGGTGGGGCGCGATTTCCCGGTGTTCCTGCATCCCGAGAGCCATGAGGAGTACGCCCTGGCGCGCACCGAGCGCAAGGCCGGGCATGGTTATACCGGGTTCGTCGTCCATGCCAGCCCCGCGGTGACCCTCGAGGAGGATCTCGAGCGGCGCGATCTGACCATCAACGCCATGGCCGAGGCCCCCGATGGCACGCTGGTCGACCCCTTCCACGGCCAGCGCGACCTCGAGGCGCGGCGGCTGCGCCACGTCTCGCCGGCCTTCGTCGAGGACCCCCTGCGGGTACTGCGCACCGCGCGGTTCCTGGCACGCTACCGCGGCCTGGGCTTCGCCGTCGCCGACGAGACGCAGGCGCTCATGCGCCGGCTGGCCGAGAGCGGCGAACTCGACCACCTGATCGCCGAGCGCATCTGGGTCGAAACCGAGAAAGCGCTCGGCGAACCGCAGCCGCAGGCCTATTTCGGCTGTCTCGACGACTGCGCGGCGCTGCCGGTGCTGATGCCCGAACTGACCGCCGATGAAGCGGCCCTCAACGACGCCCTGGCACGCCTGAGCGCGGTGCCCGATGCGGCGTGCTGGACAGCGGCGCCGTGGACATTGACCCAGTGGCGCTGGGCGCGGCTGATCGAACACCTCGGCGAGACCGCCCGCGAGGCGCTTAACGAGCGCCTCAAGGTGCCCAACGCCTACCGCGAGCTGGCCCGCCAGGTGGCGCTGAGCCGCGCGCTCTGGCTTGACGAGGCATGGCTGGCCGACGCGCCGCTCGCCGCGGCACGCACGCTTGCCTGGCTCAACGCCATCGACGGCTGGCGGCGCAGCGAGCGGGTGCCGGCTTTGCTGGCGCTGATCGAGTATGAATGCCCGGCATTGGCCGCACGCCTGGCGCGCGGCTGGCGCGCGGCGGCGCGGATCGAACCGCGAGGCTTGCTCGACGAGGGCTTGCGCGGTGGCGAGCTGGGCGCCGAGCTGGCCCGGCGCCGCCAGGCGGCGATCGCCGAGGCGCTGGGCTGAGCGCGGTTGCTGCCCTCAATCGGCCTGCGAGATCACCGTTCCCCGCCAGACGAAGTCCACCGGCCACAGGCGTTGCGTACCCAGTACGAAGGCTGCCCACAGATCGGCATAGCGTTTCTTGTCGCGCGGATGGCGGTCGTCGGGCAAGAGCTCGGCGAGCGGCTGAAGAACGAAGGCACTGGTGGTGATCTCGTCGCGTGGCAGGTCGACGCCGTCGATGCAGCCGGTCAGCTCGCCGACCGTGAGCAGGTCGATGTCGAGCCGCCGCGGGCTGAACTTGGGGCTGTCGGCGCGACGCCCGTGGGCGTACTCGAGACGCTTGCACCAGGCCTGCAGCTCGCCTACCGAGGCGTGGCTGTCGAAGGCGGCGACCAGGTTGTAGAAGTTGCGACCGTCCTCGAAGCCCACCGGCTCGCTTTCGAAGACCCGCGAAATGCGCAATGCCGCGAAGTCGGCAGCGAGCGCGTCGAGACAACGCCGCAGGTGATGCTCGCGCTCGATGTTGCTGCCGATGCTGACCACCACCTGGGTCATGTGATCTGCCCGCGTTCGATGCGCACGCCGACCGTGCTGGCCTCGGCGACCGCGCCCGGCTTGCGCACGCTCAAGCGCAGCCAGGCGATGGCGAACTCCTCGCGCAGCAACGCGGCGAGACGCTCGGCGAAGGTCTCCACCAGCTGGAAAGCGCTGTGGGCGGCGAAGTCGCCGATGCACGCGCTGATCGCGGCGTAATCCAGCGTATGTGCCAGGTCATCGTCGGCCGCGGCGGGGCGGATGTCGGTGGCCAGCTCCAAATCGAGCACCAGCCGCTGGCGAATGCTGCGCTCCCAGGCGTAGACGCCGATCACCGTCTCCACGGCCAGGCCTTCGATCAACACGCGATCCACGGTCAAAAAGTCCTTCGCTGGTAGTCGGGCTTCGATTGTACGCCAGCAAAGTGGCAGAATCCCGGGA
>Ga0114911_1001367_pt1 | contig 12957 bp, 7 predicted proteins | sample MalvireepMed_904_FD_89688 | JGI IMG/M metagenome (GOLD analysis project Ga0114911, IMG submission 89688) | Marine viral communities from the Global Malaspina Expedition - Malaspina viral metaG DeepMed_904 | ecosystem: Environmental > Aquatic > Marine > Oceanic | place: Mediterranean Sea...
AGACACCGCGTTCAAACTGCATTCCGACTACCAGCCGGCCGGCGACCAGCCGACCGCCATCGCCGGCCTGATCGAGGGTATCGGCGACGGTCTGGGCCACCAGACCCTGCTCGGGGTGACCGGTTCCGGCAAGACCTTCACCATGGCCAACGTGATCCAGGCGATTCAGCGGCCCACCATTATCCTGGCGCCCAACAAGACCCTGGCCGCCCAGCTCTACGGCGAGTTCAAGGAGTTCTTCCCGGAGAACGCGGTGGAGTACTTCGTCTCCTACTACGATTACTACCAGCCGGAAGCCTACGTACCCAGTTCGGACACCTTCATCGAGAAGGACGCTTCGGTGAACGAGCACATCGAGCAGATGCGCCTGTCCGCCACCAAGGCGATTCTGGAGCGCCGCGACACCATTATCGTGGCCACGGTGTCGGCGATTTACGGCCTCGGTGACCCGGCCAGCTACCACGCCATGGTGCTGCACCTGGTGCGCGGCGACCACATCGACCAGCGCGACCTGCTGCGCCGGCTGGCGGAGCTGCAGTACACCCGCAACGAGATGGATTTCCGCCGCGCCACCTACCGGGTGCGCGGCGACGTGATCGACATCTTTCCCGCCGAGGAAGAGAAAGAGGCGGTGCGCATCGAGCTGTTCGACGACGAAATCGAGGACATCAGCATCTTCGACCCGCTCACCGGCGAGGTGATCAAGCGGGTGGGGCGCATCACCATCTACCCGAAGAGCCATTACGTGACGCCCCGGGACACGGTGCTGGCGGCCATCGAGATGATCAAGGTGGAGCTGGAGGAGCGCCTCAAGCAGCTCAAGGACAACAACAAGCTGGTGGAGGCGCAGCGGCTGGAGCAGCGCACCCGCTTCGACATCGAAATGCTGCAGGAGCTGGGCTACTGCAACGGCGTGGAGAACTATTCCCGGCTGTTTTCCGGGCGCCGGCCCGGCGAGGCGCCGCCCACCCTGTTCGATTACCTGCCCGACGACGCCCTGCTGATCGTGGACGAGTCCCACGTGACCATTCCGCAGCTGGGCGGCATGTACAAGGGCGACCGCTCGCGCAAGGAAACCCTGGTGGAGTTCGGCTTCCGGCTGCCGTCAGCGATGGACAACCGGCCGCTGAAGTTCGATGAATGGGAGCGGCTGGCCCCGCAGATGGTGTTCGTGTCCGCCACGCCGGGCCCCTATGAGGAGGCGCACGCCGGCCAGGTGGTGGAGCAGGTGGTGCGGCCCACCGGCCTGATCGACCCGGCGCTGGAAGTGCGCCCCGCCGGCAGCCAGGTGGACGACCTGCTCGGCGAAGTGCGCGAATGCGTGGAAAAAGGCGAGCGGGTGCTGGTCACCACCCTGACCAAGCGGATGGCCGAGGACCTTACCGAGTACCTCAACGAGAACGGCGTCAAGGTGCGTTACCTGCACTCGGACATCGACACCGTGGAGCGGGTGGAGATCATCCGCGACCTGCGGCTGGGCAAGTTCGACGTGCTGGTGGGCATCAACCTGCTGCGCGAGGGCCTGGATATGCCCGAGGTGGCGCTGGTGGCGATCCTGGACGCCGACAAGGAAGGCTTCCTGCGCTCCGACCGCGCCCTGATTCAGACCATCGGCCGCGCCGCTCGGAACCTCAACGGCCGGGCGATTCTCTACGGCGACAAGATCACCGGCTCCATGCGCCGCGCCATCGACGAGACCGAGCGCCGCCGCGAGAAGCAGGTGCAGCACAACAAGGAGCAGGGCATCACGCCCCAGGGCCTGAAGAAGATGGTCCGCGACATCATGGACGACGCCTACACCACCGGCGCCGGCCAGCCCGAGCGCAAGCGCACCCGCAAGGTGGCCGAGGACAAGGCCCCCTATGTGGCCCGCTCACCGGCGCAGGTGGCCAAGGACATCGAGAAGCTGGAAGCGGAAATGATGAAGCACGCCAAGAACCTGGAGTTCGAGCAGGCCGCGGCGGTCCGCGACCAGATTCACAAGCTCCGCGAAGAAGGCTTCATGCGCTAAAGCGGCTGCAAGCCGCAAGCCGCAAGCTACAAGCTAAATGCCTGCTGCCGGCGCGGCCTGCTTGCAGCTTGAAGCTTGAAGCTTGTAGCTGCCTTCAGGCCGCCATCTTGCGGCACTCGCGCACACAGTCCATGCAGGCGTCCGCGCAGTCGCGGCAATGGTCGTGGTCATGCTTGCCACACTCCTCGCCGCAGGCCTGGCAAACCTCCGCGCACAGGGAACAGAGCTGGGCGGCGAATTCGCTGCCCTGGGCCATGTACTGGCCGGCCAGCCGGCAGATGGCCGCGCATTGCATGTCCAGGCGGATGCATTCCGCCATCATCTTGGTGTTCTCTTCCTGCAGGCAGGACGCGGCGCAGAAATCGCAGTAGGCGGCGCAGCGGTTGCAGGCTTCGATGCACTCAGCGTGGTTGATCGCCATGATTCTCTCCTTGAATGACGTACGGGGATGAGCTGAAACGCCCCTTCGACGCTAGTCCTGTGCGTCGGCGTCAACAAGCCGTGAAGTGCCAGGATCGGCCACCGCCGGGTAAAAGATTGTGGAATTGAGCGGCGCGGTGGCGATGCTACACTCCCTGCTTTACCCGACAGCCGACTCAAGAGGTCTCCGTGTCCCAAGTCACCGCCGCCCTCGATTACCTGAAACAGGGCCTGTCCCTGGCGAAAAGCCCGGGCCTGCGCCCCTACGTGATCATCCCGATGGTCTTCAATGTGCTGGTGTTCGGCGGGCTCTACTATTTCTTCGGCCAGTGGATCGGCGGCTGGGTGGCCGGCCTGGCCGCCGGCTGGGAATTCGGCGGCGCCTGGAGTTTCCTGAACCCGGCGGTGGACTTCCTGGTGGGCGCCGCCGTGGTGTTGGTGTGGATCGTGCTGCTGGGGCTGTTCGCCAGTGTGTTCACCCTGGGCGTGCAGCTGATCGCCGCGCCGTTCATGGGCTTCCTGGCGGAGAAGGTGGATATCCGCGCCACCGGCCGGCCGATGCCGGAGGAATCCATCCCGGCGATGACCGTGCGGGTGTTCAAGCGGGAGCTGCGCAAAACCTGGTACTGGCTGTGGCGGGCGGTGCTGATCCTGTTCGTGGTGCTGGTGATCTACTTCATCCCGGTGGTGAACGTGCTGGCGTCCACGGTGTGGTTCCTGTGGTCCGGCTGGTTGCTGGGGATGCAGTACATCGACTTCGCCGCCGACAACCGCCAGGTGCCGTTCACGGTGATGCTGGAGCGGCTCAAGAGCAAACGCTGGATGGTGCTCACCTTCGGCTCGGTGGTGCTGGGTCTGACCATGTTGCCGCTGGTGAATCTGGTGATCATGCCGGTGGCGGTGATCGCCGGCACCCTGATCTGGGTGCACGAGCTGGCCGAACCCGGTGGGAGCGGGCCCAGCCCGCGAAAGGGTGGCTTCTAGCCACCCGGCGGGATACCAGCGGCCTTATTCTATTCTTGTTGCTCTCTGGGATCCTGCCGGCCGGCATTGCCGGCCTTTCGCGGGCAAGGCCCGCTCCTACAAGGCGCGCACCCTTAGCGAGCGGCCCTTGATCTTGCCCTGGCTGAGGCGATGCAGGGCTTTATCGGCAATCGCTCGCTCCACCGCCACATACGCCTGATTATCGAATAGCGTGATCTTGCCGACCTGCGCGCCGGGAATACCGGCGTCGCCGGTGAGGGCGCCGAGAATGTCCCCCGGACGCAGCTTCTGCTTGCGGCCGGCGCCGATGCACAGGGTCGCCATGGGCGCCAGCAACGGGCCGCGGTCCACATGGGGCCGCACCTCGTCCAGCGGCCGCCACTGAATCGCGCCTTTCTGTTGATCCTCGATGGCCAGGGCGCGGCGCATTTCCTTGGGCGCCACCAGGCTCACCGCCAGGCCCTTCTCACCGGCCCGCCCGGTACGGCCGATGCGGTGGATGTGGGTTTCCGGGTCACGGCCCAATTCCACATTGATCACCAGATCCAGCGAGGCGATGTCCAGCCCGCGGGCGGCCACGTCCGTGGCCACCAGCACCGACAGGCTGCGGTTGGCGAACATCCCCAGCACCTGATCCCGGTCGCGCTGGTCCAGGTCGCCGTTCAGCGCCTTCGCCGAGACACCCTTGGCGGCAAGATGGTCCGCCACCTCCTGGCACTGCTGCTTGGTAAAGCAGAACGCCACGCAGGACGTGGGCCGCAGGCTGTAGAGCAGCCGCGTCACCGCCTCCAGCCGGGTCTCCGGCGTCACCTCGTAGAAGCGTTGCTCGATCTGCCGGTCGTCGTGCTGGGTGGCCACCTCGATCCGCGCCGGGTCGCGCAAGAAACGCCCCGCCAACGCCTCGATGCCGGCCGGGTAGGTGGCCGAGAACAGCAGCGTCTGCCGACGCGCCGGCGTTTGCCCGATGATCTCCGCGATGCTGTCCAAGAAGCCCATGTCCAGCATCCGGTCCGCCTCGTCCAGCACCAGCGTGTTCAGCCCGTCCAGCGACAGCGTGCCCTTGCTCAAATGCTTCTGCACCCGCCCCGGCGTGCCCACGATCACCTGGGCGCCGTGCTCCAGCGACCCGATCTGCGGCCCCATCGGCACCCCGCCGCACAGTGTCAGCACCTTGATATTGTCCGACCCCCGCGCCAGCCGGCGCAGGTCCTTGGCCACCTGATCCGCCAGCTCGCGGGTAGGGCACAGCACCAGGGCCTGGCAGCCGAAAAAGCGCGGGTTCAGCGGGTGCAGCAAGCCCAGCCCGAACGCCGCCGTCTTGCCGGAGCCGGTCTTGGCCTGGGCGATCACATCCCGCCCCTGCAGGATCAACGGCAGGCTTTGCGCCTGGATCGGCGTCATCTCGGCAAAGCCCAGCGACGCCAGCGTCGCCAGAGTCGGCGCGGAAAGGGGGAGGGAAGCGAAGTCGGTATCGGTCACGGGCGGGCCTGCTGTATGAAGGGGGCGGCAGTGTAGCATTGGCCGCGCGGGTCTGGGATGCGCTAACGCCCTTTAAACATCCTCAGGTACTGCGTTAATTCTCTTCGATACAGCGCCCGGATCCATTCTGGAACGGGAGCGGTCAGGTCGACGATAAACCCGCGCCGAAATTCCAATACCCGCCGTGGCCCGGCGAACCGCTCACTGTTATCGAATACCAGTCCGGCATCGGCGGCTAATGCGGCTTCCCTGATCAACATCTGGTTACGTTGATAGCGTTCGCGGATCTTCTGTTCCGGTACCGGATGGCCACCCCGTTTCACCCGTTGCGCCACGCGGCTGACGGAGATGTCGGCGTTGTTTACATTGATATGGAACACCGCCACCCGGTAGCCGGCGTTTGCGGCATCGTGAATAAGGTCCAGCTTGGAGGGATGGCTGAACGTGCTTTCCGTTATAAAGCTTTCGCGCCGTGCTATGCATTCGCGGCGCCGGGTCTCTGCAAGCCGGGCCGCTTCGTACGCGGCTTCCATGTCCGTGGTACGAAGGGTTTCCCGCTGAATCAGATCGGCATTGATGAACGTTGCTGAGCGGCTGACCGGGTCGTGCTGCAGGACATATTCGAAAAGCGTGGATTTGCCGGCGCCGTTGGGGCCGGCAAGCACATAAAGGGTAGGGCGTCCGGGCACCGGTCAGAGCCCGCTGTCGCCGTCGGTTTCGGCGTGGCGGCGAAGGTCCCGCATGGCTTCGTCCATGCGGTCATGGGATTGGGCCATGCGGTCCAGGAACTGATCGAAAGCGAATTCCTGTTCGCGGTCGTCAAGCGCCTCGAAGCGGAGGTCGCCGTCCAGCAGCGCGCGGACTTGCTGAAAGTCCACCAGCCGGGAGCGTTCCACAGCCCGGCCCAGCGCCATCCAATATTCCGCCTGGCCCGCCAGGGTGCGGTGCTGATCGCGGCTTTCCGCGCGGAGCAATTCCATATAGGGGTCGGAGATACGGAGTGTCTTCGCCATTGTCACACACCTCTCGGTCTTTTGTGACAATTTGACACAGGTTCGTGCCGCCGTCTACCCGGTTAGCGTAACGTGACGTAAAACGGCGTCACGCCGGATGAATTCACCCTCTCTTCCCGCTAGACTAGCGCGTTTGAACCGTCCGCCGGCGACCCGCCGGGTCGCGGGCGCTTTGGGTGTAGGAGCGGCCTCGACCGCCATGCGAGCACTATGAGACTGAAAACAATCAAGCTGGCCGGGTTCAAGTCCTTCGTGGACCCGACGCCGGCCTCGTTCCCGGAAAATCTGACCGCCGTGGTGGGCCCCAACGGGTGCGGCAAGTCGAACATCATCGACGCGGTGCGCTGGGTGATGGGCGAGTCCTCCGCCAAGCACCTGCGCGGCGAGTCCATGGCGGACGTGATTTTCAACGGCTCCAATGCGCGCAAGCCGGTGGCCCAGGCCTCCATTGAGCTGGTGTTCGATAACTCCGACGGCACCGTCACCGGTGAATACGGCAAGTTCAACGAGATTTCCGTGAAGCGACAGGTGACCCGGGACGGCCAGTCCAACTACTACCTGAACGGCACCAAGTGCCGCCGCAAGGACATCTCCGACATCTTCCTGGGTACCGGCCTGGGCCCGCGCAGCTACGCGATCATCGAGCAGGGCATGATTTCCCGGCTGATCGAGGCGAAGCCGGAGGAGCTGCGCGTCTATATCGAGGAAGCGGCGGGCATCTCCAAATACAAGGCGCGGCGCCGGGAGACCGAGAACCGCATGCGCCGCACCCGCGAGAACCTGGAGCGGCTCACCGACATCCGCGACGAGCTGGAGCGCCAGATCGAGCGCCTGAGCCGCCAGGCGTCCGCCGCCGAGAAGTACAAGCAGTATAAAGAGGAAGAGCGCCACAAGAGCGCCCAGCTCAAGGCGCTGCGCTGGCGCGGGCTGAACGGCCAGGTGAAGCAGCTGGACCAGATTATCTCTGAGCTGGAAGTGGCCATGGAGGCGCGCATCGCCGAGCAGCGCCACGTGGACGCGGAGATCGAGCGCCTGCGCGAGGGCCACAACGACGCCCAGGAAGGCTTCAACCAGGTGCAGCAGAAGTTCTACGCGCTGGGCGCCGAGGTGGCGCGCCTGGAGCAGAGCATTCAGCACCAGCGCGAGCGCCGGCAGCAGCTGTTCGAGGAGTTGGACCAGGTCACCGCCAGCTGGAAAGAGGCGGACGCCCACCAGAACACCGATGCGGAGAAGCTCGCCGAGCTGGAGGAGCGGCTGGCGGCCCTGGAGCCGGGCCTGGAAGAGGCCCATGAGCAGCAGGAGACCTCCGCGGAGGCGCTGGCCCGTGCCGAGGACGCCATGCAGGAGTGGCAGCAGGCCTGGGAAACCTTCAACGGCAAGGCCGGCGAGTCCCGCCGCCAGGCGGAAGTGGAGCAGTCCCGCATTCAGCACCTGGAAAAGTCCATCGAGCGCCTGGGCGAGCGCATGGAGCGCCTGCGCAAGGAGCAGGCGTCTCTGGATTCCGGGCCGCTGGCCCGGGAAATGCGCGAGTTCGAAGAGCAGGTGGCGGAGTACCAGGAGCAGCGCGAAGAAAGCGAAATGCGCGCCGAAAGCCTGCAGGAACAGATTAACCAGCTGCGCCGGGACAACGGCGAGCGCGGCCGCGAGCTGGACGAGGCCCGCGACCAGCTGCAGAACCACAAGAACCGCCACACCTCCCTGGAAGCCCTGCAAAAAGCCGCCATGGGCGACGACGGCGCGGTCAGCGACTGGCTGGAACGCCACGACCTGGACCAGCGGCCGCGCCTGGCGGACCGCATCGAAGTGGCCGAGGGCTGGGAAAACGCCGTGGAAGCGGTGCTCGGCGACGCCCTGCAGGCGGTGTCCGTGGACGGCCTGGAGGAAGTCAGCAGCTGGCTCGGCGACCTGACCCATGGCCGCGTGGCGCTGGTTCACGAGAGCCCGGTGCAGGCCTCCGGCGACGCCGGCGATCTGCTGCGCTCCCACGTCACCGGCCAGGTACCGGAAGGGCTGCTGGCCGGGGTCTACGCCGCCGACGACCTGGGCGCCGCCCTGGCGCTGCGCGGCCGGCTGAAGGCCGGCGAATCCGTGGTCACCCGCGACGGCATCTGGCTGGGGCCGGACTGGCTCACCGTGGCCCGCGAGCAGGACCAGGAAGCCGGCGTGCTGGAGCGCCGCCGTGAGCTGGAAAGCCTGGCCGGGCTGATCGACAGCGGCCAGCAGCGCGTCGACGAACTCAAGGCCAAGCTGGAAGAGACCCGCGAGCAGGTCGCCGAGCTGGAAGAAGAGCGCGAGGACGTGCAGCGCCAGGCGTCGCGCATCAGCCGCGAGCTGGGCGAGGTGAACGCCCAGGTGAGCGCCCGCCAGGTGCGCCTGGAGCAGATCACCATGCGCCGCGAGCGCCTCGGCAAGGAGCTGGACGAAGCCGGCGGCCAGCTGCAGCAGGAACAGGAACAGATCAAGGAGTCCCGCGCCGTCCTGCAGGAGGCCCTGGACGCCATGGAGCAGGACTCCGGCGAGCGCGAAGCGCTACTGTCGCGCCGCGACGAGACCCGCATGGCCCTGGACGAGGCCCGCCAGCAGGCGCGCCAGCACCGCGACCACGCCCACCAGCTGGCGATGGACGCCCAGGGTGCGCGCACCCAGGCGGACGCTCTGCGCCAGAACCTGGCGCGGCTGGAATCCCAGGTGGCCAGCCTGCGCGAACGCAAGGCGCAGCTGGAAGAGCAGGCCGGCGAAGACGGCGATCCGGGCATCGAGCTGCAGGAGCAGCTGGAAGAGAAGCTGGAGCAGCGTCTGGAAGCGGAGCAGCAGCTGATCGAAGCGCGCCGCCAGCTGGAAGACGTGGAACACCAGATGCGAGACCTCGAGGGCCGGCGCGGCCAGCACGAGCGGCAGGCCCAGGAAGTGCGCGACGCGATCAACAACAAGCGCATGCAGTGGCAGGACCTGAGCACCCGCCGCCAGACCGTGGCCGAGCAGCTCAGCGAGCAGCACTTCGATCTCGACACGGTGCTCAACAACCTGCCCGAGGACGCCGACGAGAAGCAGTGGTCCGACGACCTGGAGCAGATCGCCCAGCGCATCGGCCGGCTCGGCCAGATCAACCTGGCGGCCATCGACGAATACCAGCAGCAGTCCGAGCGTAAACAGTATCTGGATCAGCAGAACGAGGATCTGGAAGACGCGCTCAAGACGCTGGAAAACGCGATCCGCAAGATCGACCGGGAAACCCGCACCCGCTTCAAGGAATACTTCGACCGCATCAACAAGGGTCTCCAGGAGCTGTTCCCGAAAGTGTTCGGTGGCGGCCACGCCTACCTGGAGCTGACCGGCGACGACCTGCTCGACACCGGCGTGGCGATCATGGCGAGGCCCCCGGGCAAGCGCAACAGCACCATCCACTTGCTGTCCGGTGGTGAGAAGGCGCTCACGGCCCTGTCCCTGGTATTCAGTATTTTTGAACTGAATCCGGCGCCGTTCTGTCTGCTCGATGAGGTGGACGCGCCGCTGGACGACGCCAATGTGGGCCGGTTCTGTAATCTGGTCTCGGAAATGGCCGAGCGGGTGCAATTTATTTACATCACCCACAACAAGATCGCCATGGAAATGGCGCGTACCCTGATGGGGGTTACCATGCACGAAGCCGGTGTCTCGCGGCTGGTGTCCGTGGATGTGGAAGAGGCCGCCGAACTGGCGGCCATGTAAACCGCCGCCGGCGTTTTGACAGTGGCCGGCGGCTGACCAATTATTACCTGAAACTGGCGCGAGCTAAGGAAGAGGCAACATGGGCCTGAATCTGGAAACTTTGATCGGCATTCTGGTTATTCTGATCCTCCTGATTCTTGCCGATGGCGTGCGGCGCATGATCCGCGAACGCCACGGCCGGTTGCGCATGCGCATTGACCGCCGGTTCGGCAAAGGCCCGGCGGCGGACGACGACAGCGACGACGATTACCCCAACGAACTGATCGGCCGCCCGCGCGTGCGCAGCCGCGAAGAGCAGGCCCGCATCGATATGGACGGCGTCGACGAGGACGGCGACCGCGCCGATCCGCCGATGATGATGGACACCGCCGAAGCGCCGCCGGAAGCGCCCACGCGCCGCGCCGAGCAGCAAACCCTGTTCGATGCCGACAACAGCGACGACGACGCCGGCGCGCCGGAAAGTCCGGTGGCCGGCTCCGCGAAAGCCGGTGCCGCCACCTCCGGGTCCGCCGCCTCCGGCGTCACCGACACGGACGACGTGGACGAGCCGCCGGCCCGCCCGGTGACGCGCCGGCCCGAAGCCACCCGCGAGCCTTCCTCCGGCTCCCAGCGTGAAGAGCTGCGCCGCGAGGAGAGCCGGAAGCAGTCGGCGCCGCGTCCGTCCGCCGCCCGTCAGGAGCCGAAACCCAAGGACCCGGGCCCGGTACTGGAAGTGATCGTCTTCCACCTGATCGCCCGCCGCCCGGAACGCTTCGACGGCCAGGACATGCTGCGCCTGCTGCTGGAAAACGGCCTGCGCTACGGCGACATGCACATCTTCCACCGCCACCGCGACGTGGACGGCCGCGAGCAGCTGGAATTCTCCGTGGCCAACGCCGTGGAGCCGGGCACCTTCGACATCGATACCATGGAAGACGAGCAGTTCGCCGGCATCACCTTCTTTATGAAGCTGCCCGGGCCCCGTGACCCGCTCGCCTCCCTGGAGCACATGCTCACCGCCGGCCGCCGCCTCGCCGAAGGCATGAACGGCGACCTCAAGGACGAGCAGCACAGCGTGCTCACCCCGCAGACCATGGAGCACCTGCGCCAGCGCGTGCAGGAATTTGAACGCCGCCAGCGCGTCTCCCACGGGGCCTGAATACCCCCGGTGACAGGCGGACCGTTGCGGGACGGCCTTTTGTGGGAGCAGGCCTTGTGGGAGCTTGCTTGCAAGCGAAAGGCCGGCAAAGCCGGCCGGCAGGATTCCAGAGACGGTGTTGCTGCCGCCGTTAAAAAGGCCTCTGGGATCCTGCCGGGCGCTTCGCGCCCTTTCGCGGGCCGGGCCCGCTCCCACAAGGCCCGCCCCCACCCCCGCATTAACCAACGGACCAGGCAACAGTGACCGCAAAGAAAGACACTTCCCCAGCCGAAGAGATCAAAACGCTTCGCGATCAGCTCAATCAGTGGGCGCATGAGTATTACGTCCTTGATGATCCGTCCGTGCCTGATTCGGAATACGACCGTGCTTTTCAACAATTGCAGGCTTTGGAAGAAGCGCACCCCGATCTTGTTACCGCCAATTCGCCCACGAAAAGGGTTGGCGGTAAGCCCCTGGAAAAATTTGATGAAGTAAAGCACCAGGTCCCCATGCTGAGTCTTCAGACGCTGACCGATGAAGATCAGTTTTCCGCGTTTGATTCCAGGATAGCCAAACAGTTAAATCGGAAATCGAATAACCTCAGCCTTTTCGACAGCGAGAACGTCGAGATTGAATACTGCTGTGAACTCAAATTCGACGGTCTTGCGATCAGCCTTTTGTACGAAAATGGCCAGCTGGTGCGGGCAGCGACCCGTGGAGACGGCGAAGTCGGTGAGGATGTCACCGCTAACGCCATGACGATCCGCTCGATACCCCTGGAGCTTTTGGGAAAGGGCTGGCCGCGCACCTTGGAAGTCCGGGGTGAGGTCTGTGTTACTAAGCATGAATTCGAGAAGCTGAATAAAAAGCGCGCTGATGCCGATGAAAGGCCTTTTGCCAACCCCCGCAACCTCGCCGCGGGCAGCATGCGTCAACTTGACTCAAAGCTGGCTGCCCAGCGTCCGCTGGTCTTCTTTTGTTACGGCATAGGGCATATCGAGGGCGGCCGTGTCAGCGACCGGCAGAGAACCAGACTGAGCCACTTGCAGGACTGGGGATTCCGCGTAGCCAAGGAAGTGAAAACGGCAAAAGGCACCGCCGGATGTCTGGCGTATTTTCATGATATCGGTGAGAAGCGGGACCGCCTGCCCTACGAGATCGATGGCGTGGTCTTTAAAGTGAACTCTATCGAGTTCCAGGACATGCTGGGCTTTCGGGCCAGGGAACCGGCTTGGGCGGTGGCACTGAAATACCCGCCATCGGAAGAAATCACCGTGCTCAACGAGGTGGACTGGCAGGTGGGCCGCACCGGCGCGCTGACCCCGGTGGCCAAGCTGGAGCCGGTGCAGGTGGGCGGCGTCACGGTCAGCAACGCCACCCTGCATAACATCGACGAGATCCGCCGGCTGGATATCCGCGTCGGCGACAGCGTGGTGATCTATCGCGCCGGCGACGTGATTCCCAAGGTGGTGCGCACGGTCCCCGAGCGACGCCCCAAGGACGCCGGGGAAATCAACCTGCCCACCGAGTGCCCGGTGTGCGGCAGCGAGATTCTGCGCGCCGACGACGGCGTGGTGGCGCGCTGCACCGGCGGCCTGATCTGCGGCGCCCAGCAGCGCGAGGCGATCAAGCACTTCGCCTCGCGGCGCGCCATGGACATCGACGGCCTGGGCGACAAGCTGGTGGACGCTCTGGTGGACCAGGGCCTGATCAAAACGGTGGCCGATCTCTATGATCTCAAGGCCGAGGACGTGGCCGGCCTGGAGCGCATGGGCGAGAAATCCGCCGCCAATCTGATCGAGGCCCTGGAAGCGTCAAAAAAAATGCCGCTGAACCGCTTCCTGTTCGCGCTCGGCATCCTGCAGATCGGCGAGGAAACCGCCAAGGCCCTGGCGGATGCCTTCGGCGATCTGGAAAGCATCCGCCGGGCGCCGCTGCTGCTGTTCCCGCAGGTGCCGGACGTGGGCGGCGAAGTGGCCAAGGCGATCGCCGCCTTCTTCGCCGAAGAACACAACGAGAAGGTGATCGACGGCCTGCTCGACGCCGGCGTCGAGCCGCGGTCCAACGGGACGCCGTCACGCCGCTTCGTGGGCAGCGTGACGCTGGCCAACTTCCGGAGCGGCGCCAAGACGCTGGGCATTCCGCTCAGCGGCGTGTGCACCAAGAACCTGGAACCCCTGGTCCGCCACTACCGGCACCTGGACGCGCTGCTCAAGGCGGTGGAC
>Ga0114911_1001368_pt1 | contig 12953 bp, 14 predicted proteins | sample MalvireepMed_904_FD_89688 | JGI IMG/M metagenome (GOLD analysis project Ga0114911, IMG submission 89688) | Marine viral communities from the Global Malaspina Expedition - Malaspina viral metaG DeepMed_904 | ecosystem: Environmental > Aquatic > Marine > Oceanic | place: Mediterranean Sea...
GGCGCTGCTCGCCTTCCCCGGCTGCGCCATGGTGATCTCCCACGATCGCTGGTTCCTCGACCGCATCGCCACGCACATCCTGGCCTACGAGGGTGAATCGCAGGTGGTGTTCTTCGAGGGCAACTATACCGATTACGAAGCGGATCACAGGAAGCGCGTCGGCAGCGACACGCCCAAGCGCATGAAGTACAAGCGCATCGACGCCTGACCGGCTTCGCCGGAGCTATAAGCTGTAAGCTTATAGCGGTAAGTAAAACCCCACGGACCTCAGGGTCGTGGGGGTTTCTTATAGCTTACAGCGCCCGGCCTGTATTGACGCTGCGCGTCAATACAGGCCGGGCTCGCCACGCGGACGCGTCTTGAAGCGCCGGTGCAACCACAGGTATTGCTCGGGTTGGCGGCGGATCGCCGCCTCGATCACCGCATTGATGCGTGTCGCGTCGGCCACTTCATCGCCGCTGGGGAAGTCTTCCAACGCCGGCAGGTATTCCAGAGTGTAGCTGCGATCGTCGGGGTTGCGATGGAAGATCAGCGGCATCACCGGCGCTCCGGTCATGCGGGCGATCTTGCCCGTGAGCTTGACGGTCGCCGCCTCGACGCCGAAGAACGGCGCGAACACGCTGGCATCGCGCCCGAAGTCCTGGTCCGGCGAATACCACACCGCATGGCCGGCCTTGATGCGCCGTACCACGCCGCGCAGGTCGCGACGGTCGATCGCCTGGCCGAAGATCCGCGAGCGCGCGCGGGTCATGAAGCGCTCGAACAGTGCATTGTCGTGCGGGCGATAGACCACGTCGGCGGGGAAATACAGCGAATGCAGCGCGCCGCCCAGGTCGAGCGTCGAGAAGTGAATGCCGATGATCAGCGCGCCCTTGCCCTGGGCGAGCGCCCGGTGCATGTGCTCTTCACCACGGAAGGTGACGCGGTGACGCAGGTGCTCGGGGTCACGACACCAGCCGGTCGCCGTCTCGAGAATGCCGATGCCGTTGGCCAGAAAGGTCGACTTGACCAGCCCGGCGCGCTGGTGCTCGTCGAGCTCGGGAAAACACAGCCGCAGGTTGGTTTCGGTGATGTGCCGGCGGCGCTTGCCGAAGCGCCAGGCCAACCAGCCAATGGCCCGGCCGACGGCCAGCTTGAGCGACCAGGGCAGCCAGGCGCCCAGGCGCATCAGGCCGATCGATAGCCAGGTCGGCCAGTAGCGCGGATGGGCCAAGGAGCGTGGCGAAGTCGTATCGGTCATGGAAAGCGCTTCCGTCATGCTGCGAAAAGTGGCTAGTTTACCCATCGGCGTGGGGAGCGTCAGTGCAGCCTGTTGATGGGGGCGAATGTATTCGCGATAGCGGTGGCCACTGTGCCTGCCGGGCCATGCCGGGCGCCTGGCGGCGCCAATCGGGAACGAGTTCCCTCCCACAAGGGCCCCCGACCCATGCTCCTGTGCCACCTTCATCGGGAACGAGCCCCTCCCACCAGACCGCCAGGTTTCCTCTTCAGAGCTGGCGGTAGCGCCGCGACACCCGTGGCAAGATCCCGGTCAGCAGCGTGTAGCTGACGGTGTCGCAGTGCCGGGCGACCTCGTCGATCGACAGCCGCGTGCCGTTGGCCGCATCCTCGCCCCAGAGCACCACGCGACTGCCGATGTCGGCCCCGGGCAAATCGGTGATATCCACCGTCAACATATCCATGGAGACCTTGCCGGCCAGCGAACAGCGCTGGCCGTCGACCAGCACCGGGGTGCCGTCGGCGGCGTGGCGATCGTAACCGTCGCCATAGCCGGCGGCGACCACGCCGATCCGCGACGGCCGCGGCGCCCGCCAGCGCCCGCCGTAGCCCACCGGCTCGCCGGTGGCGATCTCGCGCACCGCGATCAACTCGGAGCGCAGCGTCATCACCGGCCTGAGGTCCCGCGTGGCATCGTTCTCGCCCACGAGCGGGTTGCTGCCGTAGAGCATCACCCCGGGGCGATTCCAGGCGCCATGCGCTTGTGGCCAGGCCAGCGTCGCCGGCGAGTTGGCCAGACAGGTCGGCGCGCCGAGTCGCTGCGCCAGCGCCTCGATCATCCCTAGCTGGTATTGGAAATAGCCCGGCTCCAGCGCATCGGCGGTGGCGAAATGGGTCATCAGGTGCAGCGCCGTGACCCGCTCGGGCACGGCGCGAAGGCGTTGCCATAGCGCCTTAGCCCGCGCCGGATCGAAGCCCAGCCGGTGCATGCCGGAGTCGACCTTGAGCCAGGTCGGAATCGGCCGGCGCGGCCGGTAATCGAGCAGCGCCGCGACCTGCCACTCGCTGTGCACGACGAGCCACAATCCCCATGCATCGACCCGTTCGAGCTCGTCATGGGCAAAGATTCCCTCGAGCAGCACGATGGGCTTGGCGATTCCCGCCTCGCGCAACACGGCGGCCTCTTCGAGACTGGCAACGGCGAAGGCCGGCGCCAGATCCTCGAGCGCCCGGGCACAGGCCACGGCGCCATGCCCATAGGCATCGGCCTTGATCACCGCCAGCGCCTGGCTGGAAGGCGCCAGATCGCGTGCCAGGCGATAATTGTGGCGAAGCGCGTCGAGATCGATATCGGCATGGAGCGGCCGGGCCATGCGAGCCTCCTGAGACGGCGTGTTCGGGATTCAAAGGACCCATTATTTGCTAACGGAATCATGATTTCACGCAGCTGAACTCAACAGCGCGACAATCCAGCGATGGTCGCTGAATTGTCGCGCTTCTGGCGGCCTTTGGGGCTACGGCAAATCGGCCGTTATTCGCTGGGTGGCGTCGGCGGCTCGCCGATGTCCATCATCGCCTTGTAGCGACCGCCCTCTTCGTTGGGCAGAGCGAGGCGAACTTCCTCGCCGGTCTGCAGCCACTCGCTGAGGGCCTGCAAGGTCGCGGTCTCGAGAATGCCCGACTCACGGCGCAAGGCCAACAGGTCGATGACGTAGCTGTAGCGCGCCTCGGCATAGTTGGCCAGGGCGGTATACAGGCGCTGCTCGGCGTCGAGCACGTCGACGATGTTGCGCGTGCCTACCTCGTAACCGGAGCGTGTGGCCTCCAGGGCGCTGCGATTGGAGACGATCGCCTGCTGCTGGGCCTCGACGGTCTCGACGTCGTTGACCACTTGAGTGTACAGCGAGCGAACCTGCTGAATGGTCAAGCGACGCTGCGATTCGAAGTCGTATTGTGTGGCCTCGAGTTGATAGGTATTGCTATTTATCTGGGCACTGGTGCTCCCGCCGTTGAAGATCGCCCATGAACCGCGCAGGCCGATCTCGGCACCCGAGCTCTCGCCCACGAGGTATTCGTTGTCGCTGTCCGCGTAGTCGTAGCTGGCGTAGGCGTCGAGACTCGGCAGGTAGCCCGCCCGCGCGACATCGACGTCGCGATTGGCGACTTCGATGGCCTGGTTGGCGGCCAGCAGGATCGGGCTGTTGTCCATTGCCAGGGTCACCCAGGCATCCCGGGAGCTGGGCTGGGGAACTTCGATGGGCAATGTCTCGGACAGCGTACTGATGGCGTCGTAACGCTTGCCGGTAAGCCGCTCGAGCGACTCGAAGCTGACCTGCAGATCGCTCTCGGCGGCGATGCGCTGGGCACGCGCCAGGTCATAGCTGGCCTGCGCCTCGTTAACGTCGGTGATCGCGATCAAGCCGACCTCGAACTGCTCGCGGGCCTGCTCGAGCTGACGACTGATCGCCTTCTCCTGGGCGACTTGCGCAGCGAGGATATCGCGCGCCTGAAGGATATTGAAGTACGCCTCGGCAACGTCGTAGAGCGTCTGCTGGCGCTCGCCCTCCAGCACCAGCGCCTGCTGGCCGATCTGCTCCTCGGCGCGTTGCAATTCGTACCAGTTGGTCGCATCGAACAACGCCTGGGTGGCCTCGATACCGACACTTGCCGAATTGTAGTTATCGTCGTTGGGCGACGCCCCGGCGCGCGCAGTGCTTGTCTGGCTCTCGAACGTGCGGTTGTTGGCGGCATTGGCGGTAGCGTTGACCTGCGGCAACAGATCGCCACGCTGGACATCACGCGCTTCCTCGACGCTCTTGAACGTGGCGCGCGAAGAGGCCAGATCGGCATTGTTTTTCATGGCATCGCGGGCAATCGTGGCGAGATCGGCAGCCTGGGCCTGGGCACCCAATGCGGAAGCGACCAGCACGAACAATAGCCGCCGGGCAAAGCCCGACCGCGGCGACGGGTGCGGAAGTGAGACGGAACGTGACGGCATCGATGTTTCCTTTCGATAGCAAGCGATAACGGCAGACATTATACATACAATGCCGCATGTTAGCTTGCTTAGCAAATGACAGTACCTTGCTTGGCCAAGGACAATAAAGAGTCACATCGAATGCATGGCCGGCCTAACGGCAAGCGCGGGCCAGGGCCCGCGCTTGCCGATGCCTCGATTCTTGTGGGCAACTCCGCCTCACTCGAAGATTGCGTCCAGCGAGAGGCCCTGCTTATCCAGCACGCGGCGCAGCTTCTTCAACGCCTCGACCTGGATCTGACGCACCCGCTCACGGGTCAGGCCGATCTCCTCGCCGACCTCCTCGAGCGTCGCCGCCTCGTGACCACGCAGACCAAAGCGGCGGACGACCACCTCCATCTGCTTGTCGGTCAGCTCGGCCAGCCAGTCGTCGACATGCTGCTTGACGTCTCCATCGACGAGCGAGGATTCCGGACCACTGTCGTTCTCGTCGGCCAGGGTCTCGATCAGCGGCTTGTCGCTCTCGCCGCCGAGCGGATAATCCACCGACGAGACACGCTCGTTGAGTCCCATCATCCGCTTGACCGCGCCCACCGGCTTGTCGAGGAATTCGGCGATCTCCTCGGCGGTCGCCTCGTGGTCGAGCTTCTGGGTCAGCTCGCGGGCGGCGCGCAGGTAGATGTTGAGTTCCTTGACGACGTGAATCGGCAGGCGGATGGTGCGGGTCTGGTTCATCAGCGCCCGTTCGATGGTCTGGCGAATCCACCAGGTCGCGTAGGTCGAAAAACGAAAACCGCGCTCGGGGTCGAACTTCTCGACCGCGCGAATCAGGCCCAGATTGCCCTCCTCGATCAGATCCAGTAGCGACAGGCCGCGATTGAGATAACGTCGGGCGATCTTGACCACCAGTCGCAGGTTGGACTCGATCATGCGTTGCCGCCCGGCGGGATCGCCCTTCTGGGCGAGGCGCCCGAAATGCACTTCCTGCTCGGGCGTCAGCAACGGGGAAAACCCGATTTCATTGAGGTAGATCTGGGTGGCGTCGAGGCTCTGGTGGTAGCTGCTCTCTTCGCGGCTAAGCGCCTTCTCGAAGGCTTCCTCCTGCTTGGCATCGCCGTCGTCGATGACCTCGACGCCGGCATTCACTTCGTTGAGATCGACTTCTTGAAGGTCCCGTTCAAGCATGCTCATGTCGCTACCCCGTTTGTCTGCTGCGTTCAATGCAGCCATCGGCCGGCTCGAATTATTGTTCTGGCCTGGCTGGGGCGACCGGCATAACCGGTCGTCCGTCCCTGTTGGCGATCACGATCCCCTCAACGCGATGGCAGGTACTCGAGGGGATCTTGAGGCTGGCCTTCCTTGCGTACCTCAAAGTGCAACTTGACGCCATCGGCATCGGTATTACCCATGGTGGCGATCACTTCTCCCGCCTTGACCACGTCGTTTTCCTTGACCTTAAGGCTGTCGTTGTGCGCATAGGCACTCAGAAAACGATCGTTGTGCTTGATAAGAATGAGATTGCCATAGCCACGTACGCCGTCTCCTGCGTAGACCACGATACCCGGCCCTGCCGCTTTGACAGGTTGCCCCTTTTGCCCGGCTATATCAATGCCGGCGGTGATGTTAGATCCATCACCAAAACGTCCAACAACCTCGCCCTCGGCGGGCCATTGCCAGGGGATATTCTCGACCGGCGAGTAGCTGCGCTGCTGCGCGTTCGGCTCGTTCGCCTCACCGGCGACCGCCGTGCCGGCGTCGGTCGCGCCCGAGGTCGATGAACCGGACTGCGACGCACCCGGTGCGCTCTGGCCAGCGGGCGTCGAACGCTGCTGGCTGTCCGTTATAGCCGAGGAAGATGACGCCTGTGTGTCGCTCGTTGCCACCGAGTTTTCGCTCGCGGCACGGTCAGCCGTATTCGCGGTTTCGGTTGCGGCACGCTGCGCCCGCTCACGGGCGATAGCGGCCTGCTCCTGACGTTCGCGCTCGCTGAGCTGGCCATCGGCGCCCGGGCTCTCGAAGTTGTAGATGGGGCCGGGGCCGGCAGCGCCACCGACGCCCGCCAGCACCTGGCTGCTGGGCGCCTGCGATGCCGTTCCCCCGTCCAGCGGTTCGCCGGACAGTCGCCGGTTACGCTCGATCGTCTGGGTGTCCGGGGCCAGCCAGTCGGGGTTCTGTTCAGCCGCCTGGGCAGAGGACGCGTTGCCCATCGCGCTCGCTTGCGTACCCGACGCCCCCGCGGACGCCAGCGCCTGACCCCGGGAGCCGGCCCCGGCGTCTAGACGCAGGGTCTGGCCGGGCTCGATACGATAGGGTGGCGAGATGCCGTTGATCCGCGCCAGCTCACGAAAGTCCATGTTGTTGCGCCAGGCGATGCCGTAGAGGGTATCGCCGGACTGCACGGTGACCGCTTGCTTGGGTTGCTGATTGCGGCTGACGGACAGGTCGCTGACCTGAGGGGCACTGCCGGACGAGGCGCAGCCCGCCACAGTCAGGGTCAGCAGCGAAACCAGAAAGGCCTTGCGCATGAATTCAATGCTCCTTGAAGGATGACGTGGAACGTTCGCCCACCGCCAGTACCAGCACCAGGCCAACGGCCATGAGCGCCAGCGCCGACCACAACTGGGCCGGGTCACCGGTCAGCGAGGCATACTCCTGGGGCCACAGAAAGCGATAGTCGAGCGGTATGAGCTGTTGCTCGGGGCCCAGTTGGTAACGCGTCATTTCTCGCCATGGCCAGAGCAACGGCAGCGAGCCGACAATGAACCCGGCCAGCAGCTGCAACGTGGCGGCATGGTAATGGCGAAACAGCCACGCCAGCAGCCGCGAGAACGTCGCCAGCCCGATCAAACAGCCGAGTCCGAACTGCAGGATCAGGCTTATATCAAGACTCTTAATGCCCGTCATTACCGTGCCGTAAAGGCCCATGCTCAGCAACAGGAAACTGCCCGATATGCCGGGCAGCAGCATGGCGCTGATGGCAATCGCCCCGGCAACCACCAGCTTGAGAGCGCCGAGCCCACCCAGCGCCGGCATCAGACCCGGCAACAGCTGCGCCAGCAGCACGCCCAGCCCCAGTAGCAGCACATGCCACAGCCGCCAACCGTCGATATGGCGGGTGACCACCACCGCCGACGCGAGCACCAGGCCGAAGAAGAAGGCGTTGAGCAACAGTGGCTGATTGTCCATCAGGTAGGTGACCAGGTGGGCGACGCTGACCAGGCTCATGGCGATGCCCAGCATCAGCGGGATCAAGAACGCCAGATTGAGATGGCGCGTCAGACCGCGCGCGCCATCGCGACGCCAGGCGCCCAAGGCGTCCGGGCCGAAGCGCCGGATGGTGTCGATGAGTTCTTCGTAGATGCCGGTGACAAAGGCGATGGTTCCTCCCGAAACGCCCGGTACCGCATCGGCGGCGCCCATCCCGGCGCCCTTGAAGAACAGCGAGACTGTTCGTTTCAATGATGAACTCCTTGCATGCTTTACCCGACCAGCCGATGGCTGGCTCCTTGAGTCACGTCTTGTCAACGAATCACGCCTTCCAGCAACGGCACGAAACGGACCCGCTCGAGCCGCTGATATTCGTAGCGCTCGCCGTGCCGCTCGACGCGGGTCAGCCACTGTTCGCCGTCGTCGTCCTCGATCGGCGCGATCAACGTCCCGCCATCGCCAAGTTGCGCCAGCAGCGCATCGGGCAGCTCGCTGGCGCAGGCGGTGAGCAGAATGGTGTCGAACGGCGCCGCTTGGGGCCAGCCATGACCGCCGTCGGTCAAGCGTAGCCGCACATTGTGGACCCTCAGCCGCGCCAGTCGCATGCGCGCGCGTTCCTGCAGCACCCGGATGCGCTCAAGCGACCAGACCGCCGGCACCAGCCGCGACAGAATCAGCGTCTGATAGCCCGAGCCGGTGCCGATCTCGAGCACCCGCTCGGGTTCGGTGGCCAGCACCAGTTCGCTCATTCGCGCCACCATCCACGGCTGGGACAGGGTCTGGCCATGACCGATGGGCAGCGATGAGTCCTCATAGGCGCGGTGCGCCAGGGCCTCGTCAAGAAACAGATGGCGCGGCTCGCGGGCCATCGCCTCGAGCACCCGCGGCTCGTCGATGCCGGTCTCGGCGAGCCGCGCGACCATGCGATCGCGGGTGCGCTGCGAGGTCATGCCGATCCCGCTGAGCTCACCCCTGTCCAGACAGCGCATCCAGCCAGCCCCGTACATCGCTGATCGCCGCATGCCGGGTCAGATCGGTGTGCAGCGGAGTGATCGACACGTAACCGGCCTCGACCGCGGCGAAATCGGTGTCCGGGCCGTCGTCGGCGTTCTCGCCGACCGGGGCGATCCAGTAGCGGGTACGTCCGCGCGGGTCCTCGACCTCGAGCGGCCGCTGCGCCGGACCGCGATAACCCATGCGAGTGACGCGAAAGCCGCGGATCTCTTCCCACGGCAGGTCGGGCACGTTGACGTTGAGCAGGCTGCGCGGCGGCAGCGACAACGTATCCGCCGCGCCCACCAGGCTTGCCGCGACCCGCCCGGCGGTCTCGAAATGCTGGGCGCCGACCAGCGACACGGCGATCGCCGCCATGCCCAGGTTGCGGCCTTCCATCGCCGCCGCCACGGTGCCCGAATAGAGCACGTCGTCGCCCAGGTTGCCGCCGTGGTTGATGCCCGAGATCACCAGGTCGGGCTTCTCGTCCCATATCCCGTTGACCCCCAGGTAGACGCAGTCGGCTGGCGTACCGTCGACGCTGTAGAAGCCGTTGTCGAGGGCCGAAAGCGCCAGCGGCCTCGACAGGGTCAGCGAGTTGCTCGCCCCGCTCTTGTCGCGATCCGGCGCCACCACGCGCAGCCGCGCATGCACGCTGAGCGCCTCGTAGAGCGCCTTGAGTCCCGGCGCATGAACGCCATCGTCATTGGAAAGCAGCAATTTACGCATCGTGTCTCCTTTATATCCCGACGCTACAGCGTGGGATGCACGATCAGTTCGCGCAGCACCGCCGTGGCGAAGGCGCCGCGCGGCAATTCGAAATCGATCTCGAGCGTCGCGCCACGGCGTTCGAGACGCGGCTCGATCAGCCGGATGCGCAGCGCGCGCCGGGCCAGGCGCACGCCGCTGCGCTCAAGAGCGCTGCACAGCGCGGCATTGTCGCTTGCCAGGCGGCGCTCGTGGTTCGCCGGCTCGGCCCTCGCCTCGCTCACCCCCGCGCCCCACAGCGGCCCGGCGGGATGCAGATCGAGCCGCGCGGCGCGCGCGGCCAGCGGCGCGCCGCCCGGCAACCCGGCGTCCGCATCGGCGACGAACTGGCTCTGCGTGCCGTCGAGCATCACCACGTCGCCGGCCAGCGGCATCGCCCAGTCGCCGGCGCGGATGCGCGCCGCCAACAGCTCGTTGAACAGATAGCTGCGCGCGGTCGATAGCATCATTCCCTGACGGTCGTCGCGCTTGCGCCAGCCCCTGGCGAGTATGCCACAGGCGCGGGTCAGGTTACGGCCCTCGACACCGAAGCGCTGGGGACCGAAATAGTTGGGCACGCCGGCCGCGACGAGGCGCTGCCAGCGCGTCTCGAGCTCGGGATGGGCGACGATCGGGCCGCTCAGCCGCAACAAAAAGCGGTTGCGACGATGCACGCCGCGCTTGAGCTTGCGCGGGTGGCGCGCATGGGCCAGCACGCAGACCGGCATGTCGCCCAGGCGCACGTCGAGATCGTCCGGCGCTTCACGTCCCGGCAGATGCACCGACAGCCATTGACGGGTCACCGCGAAACGGTCCTTGATCCCCGAAAAGCCGATGTCGCGGGGCGTGACCGCGCAGGCCCGGGCCAGGCGCCGGGCCAGCTCGGCGGTGCTCAGGTCGCGTTTCTCGAGCCACAGCCAGAGATGCTCGCCGTGGCCCTCGGGGGCGAAATCCAGGCACTCCTCGACCACGAAGTCCTCGGGGCTGGCGCGGTAGTCGCCCGCCGCCAGCGGGCCGCCGTGGGCGCAAGGCCAGTGTGGCGGCCAGCCCGGCCGCGGGGTCTCGGCGGCTTCAGCCATGCGCTGGCTCGCCGTTGTTGCGTTCATCCTGGCGGCCTTCGAGCAGCGCCACCGCCTCGGCGGCGATGCCCTCGCCGCGCCCGGTGAAGCCCAGCCGCTCGGTGGTGGTGGCCTTGACGTTGACCGCGCCGAGCGCCACGCCCAGGTCCTCGGCGATGACTGCGCGCATGGCGGCGATATGCGGGGCCAGCCTGGGCGCCTGGGCGATCAGCGTGGCATCGACGTTGGCGATCCGCCAGCCGGCCGCGGCGAGGCGCGCGACGACGTCGCGCAGCAGGCCGCGGCTGTCGGCGCCGGCCCAGCGCTCGTCGTCGTCGGGAAACAGGTGGCCGATATCGCCCAGCGCACAGGCGCCGAGCAGCGCATCGCAGAGCGCGTGGAGCAGCACGTCGCCGTCGGAGTGGGCGATGAAGCCGTGATCGTGGGCGATGCGCACGCCGCCGATCATCAGATGATCGCCATCGCCGAAGCGATGGACGTCGAAGCCGTGGCCGATTCGCATCATGCGCGGGTCTCTCCAGGGTTGCGGTGGTCGGCGTCCGGCACGCGGCCGGCGGACGCCGGGTGCTGGGCCGCGAGAATCTGCGCGGCGTGGATCTGCTCAGCCAGGCCCAGGTCTTCGGGATGGGTGATCTTGAGATTGTCACGACGCCCGGCCACCAGCCGCGGCGACAGGCCCAGCGCCTCGACGGCCGAGGCTTCGTCGGTGATCGCCACGCTGCTGCGCCCGGCCTCGTCGAGTGCCCGACGCAGCAGCGCATAGCGAAAACCCTGCGGCGTCAGCGCGTGCCACAGCCCGTCACGCGGCTCGGTGGTCGCGACCCGGCCGGCGGCATCGGCGCGCTTCATGGTGTCGGCCACCGGCACGGCCAGCAGCGCCCCCATCGGCTCGTCGACCAGCGCGGCATGCAGCCGGGTCAGGTCGTCGCCATGCACGCAGGGCCGGACAACGTCGTGGACCAGCACCAGATCCTCGTCAGCGGCCTCCTCGGCGATCGCCGTCAGCGCCAGCGCCACGCTCGCGGCGCGCTCGACGCCCCCGTCGACGCGCCGCCAGTCGGCGAACGGCACCCAGGCCGGATCGAACCAGGCGTCCCTGGGGTCAAGGCAGAGCAACAAGCGCGCCGTGGGGAAGGTCGCATGAAGCCGCGCCAGGGTCTGCGCGAGCACCGGCCGGCCGGCCAGTTGCAGATACTGCTTGGGGCGATCCGCGGCCATCCGCCGCCCCTGGCCGGCGGCCGGCACGATCAGCCACAACGGCGTCCCGTTCATGAGCCGCTCCCGGTGCTCGGGGCCCGGCCCGACTCACCAGCGCTGCCCTCGACGCCAGGCACCCAGAAGAACTGCTCGTCCTGGCGCACCATGCCGATGTCGCTGCGCGCGCGCTCCTCGATGGCATCGAGGCCATTCTTGAGATCGACGACCTCGGCGGCCAGACGCTCGTTGCGCGCCCGCTGGGTGTCGTTCTCCGCCGCCAGCGAATCGGCGCGGGCGCGAATAAGTGTCAGCTCGCGCAGCCCGCCCTCGCCGAACCACAGGCTGTACTGCAGCAGGCCGAGCAGCGCGATCAACAATACGCCAAGCCACTTGAGCATGCGGGGCATCCCGTTTCGGTTTAGGCAACGCCGGGCATTATGCCATCATGAAGCGGCAATTGCCGACGCCCGGCCCCATCGCTGATCGGCTTTGCTGTGCGTTCGTCATTACCCGTAAGCCCACTGGAGACGTTTATGTACAAGCTCGCGTTCTTCATCCCCGTCGACGCCGCCGAGGCCGTCAAGGAGGCCGTGTTCGAGAGCGGCGCCGGACGCATCGGCGATTATGAAGCGTGCTGCTTCCAGACTCGGGGCACCGGCCAGTTTCGTCCCATGGGCGGCGCCGACCCGCATATCGGCCGGGTCGGCCAGCTCGAACGGGTCGACGAGCTCAAGGTCGAGCTGGTCTGCCGCGACGAGCGCATCCACGCCGCGGTCGCCGCGCTCAAGCTGGCCCACCCCTACGAGGAACCGGCCTATGAAGTGTGGCGGCTGGAGGACATATGACATATAGATATGGAAGCATTCAGGCAAATGCAAGACGCTTACATCGGCGTCATCAGACCCTCGGTCTCGCCGGCTGGCTGGCGGTCAGTTTCATGACCGCCGGGATCGGCGCCATTGCCTCGGTGAATGCCACGCAGTTCTACGCCGCTCTCGCGCAACCCAGCTGGGCGCCGCCCGCCGGTGCCTTCGGGCCGGTATGGACGACGCTCTTCGCGCTGATGGGCATCGCTGCGTGGCTGGTCTGGCGTGAAGGCGGCTGGCGCCGGCAGCGGGGTGCGCTGGCGCTGTTTCTCGTCCAGCTCGCCGTCAATGCGTTATGGAGCTGGCTGTTCTTCGTCTGGCACCTGGGGGCGCTGGCCCTTGTCGAGGTCATCCTGCTGTGGAGCATGATCCTCGTCATGTTCATCGCCTTCTGGCGCGTACGCCCGCTGGCTGGACTTCTGTTGTTGCCCTATCTCGTCTGGGTGTCGCTGGCCATGGCGCTGACCTACAGCGTATGGCAACTCAACCCGCAACTGCTGGGGTGAATCGCACGGCGCCAATCGGGAACGAGTTCCCTCCCACAAAAATCCCCGGCCCCATGCTCCAAATGGCCATCCAGGCCGGGTCGCGTGGGAGGCAATTTATTCCCAATAGCGAGGCCTTGACGTTTCACGCTGATCTGCGAAGAACCCATTTATTCCCGATGAC
>Ga0114911_1001372_pt1 | contig 12931 bp, 8 predicted proteins | sample MalvireepMed_904_FD_89688 | JGI IMG/M metagenome (GOLD analysis project Ga0114911, IMG submission 89688) | Marine viral communities from the Global Malaspina Expedition - Malaspina viral metaG DeepMed_904 | ecosystem: Environmental > Aquatic > Marine > Oceanic | place: Mediterranean Sea...
ACGATCATGGCCGCGGAAGAAATCGCCCCACCCGAGCCGGGCTGGGCGGCGATGGTCTGGCGAGTGATCGAGTCGACCGCCGGAAACAGAGCCTCGATGCTGCAGGACGTGCTCGCCGGACGGCCACCCGAGCGCGAAGCGATTCTCGAGCCGTTGCTGGATGCCGCGACACGCCACGGCCTCGCCGTGCCGGTGCTCACGGAACTCTATCGCCATACGCCGGGCTGATCGGCTCGTAGCTCGTAGCTCGTAGCTCGTAGCTCGTAGCTCGTAGCCATCTTAACCGGTATTGCGCAGGCCGGCGGCGATCCCCGCCATGGTCACCATCAACGCCCGCGACAGCGCCGGACTGATCGCCCCGTCGGCGTCGCGATTACGCTGCAGCAGCTCGGCCTGCAAGCCGTGCAGCGGGTCGATGTAGGGGTTGCGCACTTCGATCGCCTGGCGGATCAACGGGGTGCCCTCGAGCAATTCGTCCTGGTCGAGCACCGACAGCAGCACGCCATGCAGACGCCTCAGCCGGTCGCGCAGCGAGGAGCCCAGCGCCTGCAGGGCCGGCTCGTCGACCAGCCGATGCTCGTAGTATTCGGCGATGTTCAGGTCGGCCTTGGCGAGCAGCATCTCGAGCATGTCCAGATAGGTACCGAAGAACGGCCAGTTGTCGCGCATTTCACGCAGCCGCGCCAGGCCGTCGGGCTCCTCGAGCCGGGTCGCGAAGGCCTCGCCGCTGCCCAGCCAGGCCGGCAGCATCAGCCGGGTCTGGGTCCAGGCGAAGATCCACGGGATCGCCCGCAGCGATTCGACGCCCCCTTCCTGACGGCGCTTGGCCGGCCGTGAGCCCAGCGGCAGACGGCCCAGCGCACCTTCGGGGGTGACCGCGCGGAAATACGGCACGAAGTCGGGGTCCTCGCGCACCACACCGACGTAGGCGCCGTAGGCGATGCCCGCCAGCCGGTCCATCTCCTCGCGCCATTCCGGTTGCGGGGCGGGCGGCGGCAACAGCGTCGCCTCGAGCACCGCGCAGGCGTAGATCTCCATCGAACGCAACGCGATGTCAGGCTGGCCGAACTTGAAGCGGATCATCTCGCCCTGTTCGGTGACGCGCAGGCTGCCGTTCACCGAGCCGGGCGGCTGCGACAGGATCGCCGCGTGGGCCGGACCGCCGCCACGCCCCACGGTGCCGCCACGGCCGTGGAACAGCGTCAGGTCGACGCCGTGACGCTGACAGACCGTGACTAGCGTTTCCTGGGCGCGGTACTGGGCCCAGGCGGCGGCCAGCTGACCGGCGTCCTTGGCCGAATCCGAATAGCCGATCATGACTTCCTGGCTGTCGCCGGCAAGCGTGCGGTAATCACGCAGCGACAGCAGCTGGTCGATCACCTCGCCGGCGCGATTCAAGTCGTCGAGGGTCTCGAACAACGGCGCGATCGGCAGACGCACGTCGCCGCCGACCTCTTTCATCAGCAGCGCCACGCTCAGCACGTCGGAGGGGTGACCGGCCATCGAGATGATATAGGTGCCCAGCGCTTCACGGTGTTCGTTGGCGATCACCCGGAAGGTGTCGATCACCTCGCGGGCCTCGCTGGAGCAGTCCCAGCGGCGCGGAATCAGCGGGCGCGGCGACATCAGCTCCTCGAGCAGGAACGTCTGGCGGCGGGCCTCGTCCCACTCCTGATAACGCCCCAGGCCAAGGTAATCGCTCAGCTCGTCGAAGACCTGGGAGTGGCGCGTCGATTCCTGGCGAATATCGAGCTTGGTCAACGACACGCCGAACACCGCCACGCGGCGCAGGGTGTCCAGCAGCACGCCGTTGGCGATGGTGTCGAGACCGACGTCGCACAGCGAGCGGTAGCAGGTCAACAGCGGCGCATAGAGCTGGTCGCGGGTCTCGATGATCGGCCCGCTGTCGTAGGGCGCGCCGTCGAGGCACGCCTGAGCCCAGTCGCGGGTCGCCTCGACTCGGGCGGTGAGCCGCTTGAGCAGTGCCCGGTAGGGTTCGGCCTCGTTGCCGACTTCGGCCTTGAGTGCGCTGTTGGCCTTCCACATCGACAGCTCGGCCCGCAACTGTTCGAGATCGCGCAGGTACAGGTCGGCGGCCATCCAGCGTCCCAGCAGCAGTACCTCGCGGGTGACCTTGGCGGTGACGTTGGGGTTGCCGTCGCGATCGCCGCCCATCCAGGAAGCGAAGCGCAGCGGCGCGGCGTCCAGCGGCAGGCGCTCGCCGGCGGACTCGAGCAGCAGGTTGTCGAGATCACGATGGAAATCGGGCACCGCCTGCCACAGCGAGTTCTCGATCACCGCGAAGCCCCACTTGGCCTCGTCCACCGGCGTGGGCCGTTCGTGACGGATCTCATCGGTGTGCCAGGCCTGGCTGATCAACTCCTGCAGGCGGCTTTGTATCCGCGAGGCCTTCTCGGGGTAATCGATGGCGCCTTCCATCGCGGTCAGGCAGTCGTCGATGGCGTCGTATTTCTGGATCAGCGTGCGCCGGATGACCTCGGTGGGGTGCGCGGTCAGCACCAGTTCGACCCGCATGCCGGCGAGCGTCTCGACCAGCTGGCGTGGGCCGTAGCCGGCGCGGTTGGCGCGGCCGAACAGCTCGTCGAGTACCGGCTGGAAGCCCGGCTTGTAATCCTCGACGCGACGAAACCGCGCGCGATAGTGCTGCTCGGCGATGTTGGCCAGGTTGAGAAACTGGTTGAAGGCGCGGGTCACCGGCAGCAGGTCGTGCTCGGGCAACGCCCGCAGGTACTCGATCAGCTCGCGCTGCGAGCCGCCTTCGCCCTGGCGGCCGGCCTTGGCCAGGCCGCGGATGGCCTCGATCTTGTCGACGAAGCCGGGTCCCAGGTCGTCGGCAATGGTATGCCCCAGGCAGTCGCCCAGCACGCGAACGTTGTCGCGCAGCGATTCGTGCAGATCGTCACTCATTGAGGCTCTCCTCGGTCGGGTTCTTTTCGCGGCGTTTGGCGTCTTCCCAGTGCCGGTCCATCTCCTCCAGCGAGGCACTGCCCGGGGCGTGGCCGTCTTCGGCCAGCCGCCATTCGACATGCCGGAAACGCCGCTCGAACTTGTCGTTGGTGGCGCGCAAGGCCTGCTCGGGGTCGGCCTTGAGTCGGCGGGCCAGGTTGGCCGCGGCGAACAGCAGGTCGCCGACCTCCTCGCGGGCCTGATCGGCGTCGTTCGCGGCCAGCGCCGCCTCGACCTCGGCGAGCTCCTCGCGGACCTTGGCGATCGCCCCCCGGGTATCCGGCCAGTCGAAGCCGACCCGTGCCGCCAGCTCGAGCAGGTCGTCGAGCGAATGGCGCGGCCGGGCATGGGTCGAACTCATCGCTGGGCTCCTTGAACGCCGCTGCGCAGGCGCTTGACGTCGATGACGTTGGGCAGTTGCTGAATGCGCGCGAAGATCCGCCCCAGCGACTCGAGGCCGTCGACCTCCAGGTTGATGGTCATGCGCGCGATGTTGTCGTCCCTGTCGGTGGCGGTGTTGACGCCCATCACGTTGACCTTGTCGTTGCTCAGCACGTGGGTCACGTCGCGCAGCAGGCCGGAACGATCCCAGGCCTCGATCTGCATCACCACCGGATACTGGGTACGCGCCTGGTCACCCCACTCGACATCGACGATGCGCCCCGGCTCCTCGCTGCGCAACTGCAGGATGTTGGGGCAATCCTGGCGGTGGATGGTCACCCCGCGCCCCTGGGTGATGTAACCGATGATCTGCTCGCCGGGCACCGGACGGCAGCAGTTGGCCATGCTGGTCTTGAGGTTGCCGACGCCGAGCACGGTGATACCCTCGCCCGGCGCCTTGGCCGAGCGCCTGGGCTTGGCCAGCAGCCGGTCGAGCTGTTCCTCGTCGTCGGTATCGCCGAACAGTTGCTGGGCCTGGTGTAGCACCTGACCGATGCGCAGGTCGCCGGCGCCGATCGCCGCGTACATGTCCTCAGGGCTCTGATAGTTGACCGCGCTGGCCAGCGTCGCCAGGTCGAAGCCCTCGAGATCGAGCCGCCGAAACTCCTTCTCGAACAGGGCGCGGCCCTCGTCGAGATTCTGATCGCGCGCCTGGTGCTTGAACCATGACTGGATCTTGGCGCGCGCCCGCGAGGTCTTGACGAAGCCCAGATTGGGATTGAGCCAGTCGCGGCTCGGGCCGCCCTTGGTGGCGTTGAGGATCTCGACCTGTTGGCCGGTCTTGAGCCGGTAGGTCAGCGGCACGATCCGCCCGTTGACCTTGGCGCCGCGACAGCGATGGCCGATCTCGGTGTGCACGCGGTAGGCGAAGTCGATCGGCGTGGCCACCCGCGGCAGGTCGATGACATGCCCGTCAGGAGTGAACACGTAGATGCGATCCGGCGCCACGTCGCTCGACAGCCCCTCGCGCAGGTCGCCGATATCGCCGACCTCGTCCTGCCATTCGAGTACCTGACGCAGCCAGGCGATCTTCTCTTCGTAGCTGCGGCTCTTGCCGGCGACGTCGTGGCCCTTGTAGCGCCAGTGCGCGCAGACGCCGAGCTCGGCCTCCTCGTGCATGGCGAAGGTGCGAATCTGGATCTCCAGCACCTTGTTCTGCGGGCCGATCAGTGCAGTATGCAGCGATTGGTAGCCGTTCTTCTTGGGATTGGCGATGTAGTCGTCGAACTCGTTGGGCACGTGATGCCAGCGTGAATGGACGATGCCCAGCGCGGTGTAGCAATCGGCGACCTCGGGCACCAGGATGCGTACCGCGCGCACGTCGTAGACTTCCGAGAAGTCGATGTGCTTGCGCTGCATCTTGCGCCAGATCGAATAGATGTGCTTGGCCCGGCCGGTGACGTCGTAGCGGGCGATGCCATGCTGGTCGAGCAGCGACTTGAGCGTGCCGACCACGTCCTGGATGTAATGGTCGCGATCGACGCGCTTCTCGGCGAGCAGCTTGGCGATCGCCTTGTAGTCCACTTCGTGCAGGTAGCGGAACGACAGGTCCTCGAGTTCCCACTTGAGATGGCCGACGCCCAGCCGGTGTGCCAGCGGCGCGTAGATGTCGAACACCTCACGGGCCACGCGCAGCTGCTTGTCGCGCGGTGCATCCTTGACCTGGCGCAGCGCGCAGGTACGTTCGGCGATCTTGATCAGCGCGACGCGCACGTCGTCGATCATGGTCACCAGCATCTTGCGCAGGTTTTCCTGCTGATTGTGCTGCGAGAGCCCCTGGCTGGGCGTCTGCTGCTGGCTGATCGCGGCCATGTTGAGCACGCCGTCGATCAGCCTGGCGACGTCCGCGCCGAAGCGTTTCTCGACCGCCTCGAGGGCGATCAGTCCCTCGCGCACCGCGCGATACAGCACGGCCGCCTCGAGCACTTCCTGCTCGAGGCGCAGCTCGCCGAGGATATCGGCCATCTCCAGCCCGGTGCGGAAGCTCGAACCATCCTCGAGCCAGGCCTTGTGCGGCTTCTCGGCCTCGCCGGCGAGCCGGTCGGCCAGCTCGCAGGCCGCCCTCATGCCAGCGACGTCGCGCAGCGTCACGTCATCCTGCAGTCGCTCCAGCCAACGCGCGATGTCCACGCGCCCCTGGCCTGTCAGCGGCTGGTCTTCACGAACCTTGACCATCGCCTCGGGTTCCTCCCGTCGTTGTTCTGTTGCGTCTCAGCGTCGCCGAACCGGAATCGTCGGCTAGCGATGCATGGCGCGCCGCGCGTCACGCTCGACGAATACCAGCAACTCGCGATGCGTCGTCTGCACGGACGCGGCAGTGTTTTCCCGACAGACTCCTAGACGTCAGGCGCGAACAGGCCCGTCGACAGGTAGCGATCGCCTCGGTCGCAGACGATGAACGCGATCACCGCATTCTCGACCCGCTCGGCGATACGCAGCGCTCCGGCCAGCGCGCCGCCCGACGAGACGCCGGCGAAGATGCCTTCCTCGCGGGCCAGGCGGCGCATGTGCTGCTCGGCTTCGTGCTGGCCGATATCGAGTACAGTATCGACCCGCGAGGCGTCGAAAATGCTCGGCAGGTAGGCCTCGGGCCAGCGTCGAATACCGGCAATGCTCGCGCCGTCGGACGGCTGCAGACCGACGATCTGGACCTGCGGGGCGACCTCCTTGAAGTAACGCGACACGCCCATGATGGTGCCGGTGGTGCCCATCGCGCTGACGAAGTGGGTCAGCGTACCCTCGGTCTGGCGCCACAGCTCGGGGCCGGTGCCGCGATAGTGCGCCAGCGGATTGTCGGGATTGGCGAACTGGTTGAGCGGCTTGCCCTTGCCCTCGGCGACCATCCGCTCGGCCAGATCGCGGGCGCCTTCCATGCCCTGCCGCCTGGTCACCGTGATCAGCTCGGCGCCGTAGGCGGCCATCGCCTGCTTGCGCTCGCTGGAGGCGCTGTCGGGCATGATCAGCACCATCCGGTAGCCCTTGATCGCCGCAGCCATGGCCAGAGCGATGCCGGTATTGCCCGAAGTCGCCTCGATCAGCGTATCGCCGGGCTCGATCTCGCCGCGGGCCTCGGCCTCGCGAATCATCGACAAGGCGGGACGATCCTTGACCGAGCCCGCCGGGTTGTCGCCTTCCAGCTTGGCCAGCAGGGTGTTGTTGCGACCGGCGGTGATGCGCTGCAGGCGCACCAGCGGCGTATTGCCGACCGTGTCTTCGAGGGTGGGAAATTCCATCAACGCTTCCTTTGAGCCGTCGCCAGCGGCCGCGTCGCCTCCGACCCGGACCGCGGCGATAAAATTACTCGTATTATATCCTTGCGATACGGCACTGGACAGGCAGACTGATCGGCTATGGCATATTCTGCATCATGCCGTCAGCGAGAAGCCTCATGTCCTTGCGTCTTCGTCTGTGTCTCACCCTGCTGGTTGCGCCGCTACTGCTGTTGCTGCTGTTCGGCACCTGGCAACTACACCAGGACGCCGAGCAACGCCGCGCCGCGTTGACTGCGCGGCTGAGCGACAACCTCGCCCTGCTGCGCGACCCAGCGGCAGAGAAGGCGCCGGCCGAAGCCGACAGGCTGGCATTGCGCCTGCTGAGCCTCGATGAAGTGCGCGGGGTAACCGTGAGGGCTAACGACGGCCGGCCGGTCAATCAGGTCGGCGCGGTAGCGCCCGTGCCGGCAGGCTCGCCACGGGCGGGCCTGATCCGACATGCCGAGCGCTGGCATCTTCAGTTGCCGCTGACGTCGCCCGACAATACCCGCGCGCCGTTGTGGCTCGACTTGACGCTCCGCGACAGCGTGGTCGATCTACCCTACTATCGGCAACTGACCCAGTTCATGCTCGCCTGGCTGGCAACGGCATTGTTGCTTGGCGGGCTCTGCTTCCTGCTTTACCGGCGGTTGTTCGCCACTCTGGACGATCAACGTAACGCCCTGCAACGGCTTTATGCCGGCGACTATGCGTTCCGCCTGCGGCCCGGCGGCCCGCCCGAGCTGGCGACGACCAGCACCGCGATCAACGCATTCGGCGAATATCTCCAGGCCGCCCAGGAAGACATGCGACAACAAGTCGAACAGGCCACCGCCGATCTGCGCGAATCGATGGACACCATCGAGATCCAGAACATCGAGCTTGATGGCGCACGCCGCCGCGCGCTGGAAGCCAACCGCGTCAAGTCGCAGTTCCTCGCCAACATGAGCCACGAGATCCGCACGCCGCTCAACGGCATCATCGGCTTTTGCCGGCTGCTGGGGCGCAGCCAACTCGACGACCATCAGCGCGAATGGCTCAAGCACATCGAAATGGCCTCGACCAACTTGTTGTCGCTGATCAACGATATCCTCGATTTCTCGAAGATCGAAGCCGGCAAGCTTCGGCTCGCCTCGGTCGAACTGGACATGGCCGAACTGGTCGACGAGGTGCTCGTCCTGCAAGCCCCCGATGCCCAGCAGAAAGACCTTCAGCTGCTGAGCCTGGTCTACGACGATGTGCCCCGCGCCCTGCTCGGCGATCCGCTGCGCATCAAGCAGGTGCTCACCAATCTGGTGCACAATGCCGTGAAATTCACCGAGCGCGGCGAAGTGATCGTGCGCGTTCAGCTCGAGGAGTCGCTGGGCAACAAGGCCACGCTCAGCGTGAAGATCAGCGACACGGGACCGGGGCTGGCCGATGACGTGCGCCAGCAACTATTCCAGCCGTTCACCCAGAGCGCAACGGTCAGCACCAGCCGCGTCGGCGGTACCGGCCTGGGGCTGATGATCTGCAAGCAACTGGTCGAACAGATGGGGGGCACCATCGAGGCTGACACGCAGCCGGCAAAGGGTACGACCTTCAGCGTCTCGCTGCCCTTGCGGATCGCCCCGCGCGCCGTGCAACGGCCACCGGCCATTAATCTCGACGCCATGCACATCGCGATCCAAGAGCCGCATACGCTGACACGTCAGGCCCTCGCCCACCTGCTGCGCGGCTGGGGCGCCGAGGTCCAGGTGCTCAGCGCGCCAGTGACTGGCGAGGGGCTCGCCACGGGCACCCAGTTGCTCATCGCGGCCCTCGCCCAGGGCGGCCTGAGCGCTCAAGTGGCGCAGCTGCGCCATCAGCTCGGCGAGCGGCCCTGCCGCTTGCTGCTGCTGGTCAATGGCGAGCCGCAGAGCACGGATGAAGCGCTCACCCTGCCCCAAGGCGCCCGGTTGTTCTACAAACCCCTGACCCGGGCCCGCCTGGTCCAGGCGCTCAAGCCGCTGCTCGGCGATGCGCCTGCCGCCCTCTTGACCCATGCGTTCCCCGGCCAGGGGCACGACGTCCAGGGGCAGGGCATCGCCGAACAACACCACCACCAGCCCCGGGTATTGGCGGTGGACGACATCGAAACCAACCGTCTGCTGGTCGGCGAGCTGCTGGCCCAGCTCGGTGTTGACGGCGTGCTGGCTGAAAGCGGTGAAGAAGCGCTGGCGCTGGCCAGCGGCCAACGCTTCGACCTGGTACTGATGGATATCCGCATGCCGGGCATGAGCGGACTGGAGACGATGGCGGCGCTACGTCGCCTGGGCGGCGCCTGGAATCATTGTCCATTCGTCGCGCTGACCGCCCATGCGATGCCCGACGATTCGCAGGCGTTGATCGATGCCGGCATGCAGGCGGTGCTCACCAAGCCACTGGATACCGATGCGCTCGAGGACTTGCTCGCCAACTACATGGGCCTGGTGCTGTCGACACCGACGCGGCATGCCGCGCCCATGCCCCGCGCCGACGACGAATTGCCGGTGGTCGATGAAGAACTGGGCGTGACCCTCGCCGGCGGGCGTCAGGAACTGGCCGAACGCATGCTGGAAGGACTGCTCGAGAGTCTCGACGCCAGCGAGGCCGAGCTGAGGGATAGCTACTCGGCCAACGACACGACGGCGTTTCTCGATGCCGTGCATCATCTCAACGGCGCCTGCCGCTACTGCGGCGTGCCACAACTGGCGTTGGTCGCCGAAGCCCTGGAATCGCGCCTGCGCGCCCAGGGCATCGAGGCGGTCGACGATGTCTTCACCACCCTGCTGCAGGCGATGCAGCGTCTGCGCGACTGGCGCGCCAGTCGTCGGCCCACGCCGGTCTAGCTCCAGCGTCCGTGCTCATGCGCATGGTCATCGTCCAGCGCCGCCACGAAACCGGCCTCGTAGCCGGCGATGGCCAGGCGTTTCATCTCGGCGACGGCCTCCTTGAGCCCCACGAACAGCGCACGAGCGATGATCGCATGGCCGATATTGAGCTCGGTGAGGCCGGGTATCGCGGCAATCGCCTCGACGTTGTGATAATTGAGACCGTGCCCGGCGTTGACCGTCAGGCCCAGTTCGAGGGCCAGCTCGGTGGCGGCCGCGACGCGCGTATGCTCGATGCGCGCGGTTTCGCCATGCGCTTCGGCATAGGCGCCGGTATGCAACTCGACGACCGGCGCGCCAGCCTCGAAAGCGGCGCGTATCTGGTCCGGCTCGGGGGCGATGAACAGCGATACCTCGCAACCGGCGGCGGCCAGCCGTTCGCAGGCCGCGGCGATCGGGGCACGTGAACCGACGACATCCAGCCCGCCCTCGGTGGTCAACTCTTCACGCTTTTCGGGTACCAGGCAAACATGCGCCGGGCGCACGCGTTCGGCAAGCGCAAGCATCTCCTCGGTGACCGCCATTTCCAGATTCATGCGCGTGTTGAGCATTTCGGCCAGGCGCAGCACATCAGCGTCCTGGATATGCCGCCGGTCCTCGCGCAGATGCAGGGTAATCCCGTCGGCGCCGGCCTGTTCGGCGAGCAGCGCAGCCTGGACCGGATCGGGATAGCGCGTGCCGCGCGCCTGGCGCAGGGTGGCGATATGGTCGATATTGACGCCGAGCAGGATCCGCGGGGGCTGCATGCTTGTCTCCTTGGTTGGGCTGAATCGGGGAAAAGTGCGCTCGATCAGTGTCGCCGACGCGCCGTCAGCTGTCGCATCAATTCGCGCGAACGCAACGGCGTCGACCCCAGCAGAGGCGCCAGAGCGGCCCGCGTCAACGACTTGGCGACCCCCGCCAGGCCCGGGCTCGCCCAGTCGCCCTGGGCGAGCAGACGCAAGGTGCGACCGTCGATACCCGATGGGTCATCGGCGAGCTGGAAGTGACGTTGCGCGACGCGATAGACATAGCGCGCCTGGGGATCCAGTTCGCGCTCGTCGAGATCGCGGAAGACCGGCTCGGCGTCGAGCGTCTCGAGCAGCGTGACTTCGAGCCGGCGCAGCGCCCCCGCGCGGCACGCAGGGGTCGGCAATTCGCCGAGTAGCGCCGAATAGAAGGCAAACACCTCGGCGGCGGGCAGCAGCGGCGGCAATAGCCGAGTCAACAGCTCGTTGGCGTACAGGCCGCACAACAGCCCCTCGCCCGCCAGCAGGCTTGCCGAACCGCCGGACTCCATCAATCGCAAACGCTTGAGGTCGTTATTGCCGCTCCAGGTGACATGCAGCGGCGCGAATGGCTGGAGTCGCGAACGACTCTTGCTGCCGGCGCGCTGCACGCCCTGGGCCACCGCGCGCACCCGGCCGTGTTCAAGGGTGAGCAGATCGACCAGCGCGCTGGTCTCGCGATAGGGGCGCTTGTGCAGCAGGTACGCCGGCTGAGGCTGCATCAAAAGCCGCCTTCAATACGTTCAAACCTCGTCGAGCGAAGGTCAGCGCCAGGCCCGCTCCCTGCGGGCCACTGCACTCCCCACATCCCTGTGGGTCGCAAAGCAAAAAATGTCGAGAGAGCGGAGTTTACTGAGGTGTAAATGAGCATATCGAGACACTTTTTTAACGCCGTATGGGCGAGCGCAGACAGGTTTGCGTTCAATCCAGGTTGTAGCCCAGGCTCTTGAGCGCCCGATCATCATCCGACCAGCCGCGCTTGACCTTGACCCACAGGTTGAGCATCACCTTGGCGCCGAAGGCGCGTTCCATGTCCAGGCGCGCCTCGCGGCCGATGCTCTTGATCCGCTCGCCGTTCTCGCCGATCAGAATCTTCTTCTGCCCCGGGCGCTCGACCAGCATCAGCGCGCTGATGTGGATGATCCGCTGCTCATCGCGAAACTCCTCGATCTCGACGGTCATCTGGTAGGGCAGCTCGTCGCCGAGCTGGCGCATGACTTTCTCGCGCACCAGTTCGGCGGCCAGAAAACGCTGGCTGCGGTCGGTGACCTGATCGTCGGGAAAATAGTGGATGCTTTCCGGCAGATGCTTGGCGACCTCGCCTTCCAGCTCGGCAACGTTGCTGCCGTGCTTGGCCGACAGCGGCAGGATCGCGGCGAACTCGCGCTTGGCCTGCAGCGTCTCGAGCCAGGGCAACAGATCGCGCTTGTCGCCCAGGCGATCGACCTTGTTGACCGCCAGGATCACCGGCGCCTTGACGTGGGTGAGCTTGTCCAGCACCACGTCGTCCTCGTCTGTCCAGCGGGTACGATCGATCAGCAAGACCACGCAGTCGACATCGCGCAACGCCTGAGTCGCCGCCTGGTTCATGAAGCGGTTGATCGCCTTGTTGCGATCCCTGGACTGGATATGCATGCCGGGCGTGTCGACATAGATGAACTGCGCGCCCTTGTCGGTCTTGATGCCCATTATCTGGTGGCGTGTGGTCTGCGGACGCCGCGAGGTGATCGAGATCTTCTGGCCGAGGATACGGTTCATCAAGGTCGACTTGCCGACGTTGGGACGGCCGACGATGGCGACGAATCCACAGGTCTGTTGGCTCATGGGCGGCCTCCTCGCGGGTCGAGCAGGGCCAGCGCTTTCTGTGCGGCTTCCTGCTCGGCATGACGGCGGCTCGATCCCACACCGCGTGTGAGATTGTCGAGCATGTCGATGTGACACTCCACGGTGAAGGTCTGGGCATGCGCCTCGCCCTCCACGCAGGTCACGTCATAGCGCGGCAGCGGCGCCTGACGCGCTTGCAGGAATTCCTGCAAGCGCGTCTTGGGGTCCTTCTGGGTGTCGAGCAGATCGAGCGACTCCAGGCGGGTGCCGTACCAGGCGAGGATTCGCGCCTTGACCGCATCCATGCCGGCATCCAGATAGATCGCGCCGATCACCGCCTCCATGGCGTCGGCGAGGATCGAGTCGCGCCGAAAGCCACCGCTTTTCATCTCGCCGGAGCCCAGACGAAGCTGTTCGCCGATTTCGAACTCACGGGCCAGCTCGGCCAACGTCTGGCCCTTGACCAGCCGCGCACGCAACCGTGAAAGCTGACCTTCGCGGGCCTGGGGGAAACGCTGGAACAGCGCCTCGCCGATGACGAAGTTGACGATCGAATCGCCCAGGAATTCCAGACGCTCGTTGTTGTCCCCACCATAGCTGCGGTGGGTCAAGGCTAGCTCCAGCAAGCTCGCATCGCGGAAACGATAGCCGATACGGCGGCTGAAGACATTGTGGGAATTGCTCACAAAACTGCTGCTCTCGATTGGGCTGGAAGACGTTGCGACACGAGCGCTCAAGGAATTAGTCGGACCGAGTCGAAACTCGGCAGGCCGCCGTCCCAATTCATCCA
>Ga0114911_1001376_pt1 | contig 12917 bp, 9 predicted proteins | sample MalvireepMed_904_FD_89688 | JGI IMG/M metagenome (GOLD analysis project Ga0114911, IMG submission 89688) | Marine viral communities from the Global Malaspina Expedition - Malaspina viral metaG DeepMed_904 | ecosystem: Environmental > Aquatic > Marine > Oceanic | place: Mediterranean Sea...
CGTGCGTCGAGAGGCGGGACTTTTATCTCTGCTTTTCCAGCGACGGCACGCTCCAGCTGTCGTCGATCACCGGCTCTGCGGGGCGATAGGTGCGGAAGATAGCTTCGAACGGTCCTTCGGGTGTCGGCACCCAGACCACGTCCTCTTCCTCCGGGCGCTCGCGCGAGAGGTGGAGGACGATCGATCCGTCCGGGCGCTTGACCAGATCGGACGAGCCCGAATTGATCGAGTGCCGGTCGATGGGCACCTCGAAGAAGAACAGCCGCCCGTCGGCATCGGGCTGGTACACGCTGAGCGACCAGAACGCCTTCACCGGCACGCCTGCGGGCGGGATCACCATCCGGTAGGAAGACGTGCCGCTCAGCGCATCGCCCGCGGCATCGGTCTCGGTGCGGAAATAGCGCGCGTCCTTCGTCTTGAGCGCGCCGAAGCCGATCAACGCGATGGCGGCGCGGACCAGGTCGTTATTCCCGTAATCGCCAAGGATCAGCGGCGGCGCATTCCAGCCCGGTCTATCCTGCGAGCGCGAGAGGCCCTTGCGCAGCATGTCGAGCGAGCGGGGCAGCCACGCATTCCAGGCCGCGCGCGATCGCAGGGAGAGGCCGTCCCATACGCTCGGGTCGCCCGGAACTATGCCCTTGTCCGCAAACGTCGCGGCGCGCGCGACCTGCGGGTGGCTCGGTGAACGGCCGAGCACTTCGTTGGTCAGCGCGAGGAAGCTGCGCGGCTCCATTTCGGGCGGGGCGACCGTGTTGAACAGGCGCGGCTTCGCCTCCGTGTCCACGGGTTCCACCACGATCCCGCTCTGCACCGCTCGCGCGGCATCGAGATCGTCGACCCCGGCCACGAAAGTGCGCGCGAGCAGCCAGACATCGTTCGACGGCATGCGGATCACATCGGGGCCGTCCTTCACAGGACTGTCGGGCCCGACGATAAGGTAGGTCCCCGCACTGCCACCATTCTCGGCGTGGCCGACCATCGTCTGGTCGGTGAACATGTCCATCAAGGCCACCGACAGATAGCGGTCGCCCGAATTGGGCAGCGTCAGGCGCACCGGAGTCTTGGAAAGCTCCAGCACCGCTGAGGTATAGAGCGTGTTGTTATTGGGTGCGGTAACCGAGCGGATGCGCTCGTCTGCCAGATCGCGCACGTGGATGTGGCGGTTGATGAGCACCTTGGTATCATCGCCCGCCCGCTTCGCAACATCGGCCAGCGCCTCTTCGGATACCAGCGTATCGCCGACGTCGATCTGGCCCGACAGCGCCTGCATCGAACGCGCAAACTCGTAAGGCCCGAAGGCGTAGAAGAACGCGTCGATCACCGTCCCGTCGAGCGCGCCGGTCAGCTGATCCTCGCGCGAATTCGGGTCCGGCTGGATCGGCGCACAGCCGGGCAATGCGATGAGCGATGCTGCCGGAAGATTGAAAAGCGCGGCGCGGCGGGTGATACCATGACGCATGAGAATGATCCTTTCGCCCGAAAAACCTGACCCGGCATTATATGTACGTCCGTACATATATGAAGCATGATGAGCGAAGGTCAAGACGGATCGGCCCCGCGCCGCGGACGGCGCACGGCGGATGCTCCCGCGGGGCGCGATGCGCTGTTGCGTGCGGCAACGCGGTGCTTCGCCGATTATGGATTTGAGGCGGCGAGCGTGCGAATGATCGCGAGCCGCGCGGGGGCGGCACCCAACCTCGTCGCGGTCCATTTCGGCAATAAGGAAGGGCTGTGGCTCGCCTGCGTCGATCTGCTTGCAGAGACCTTCGCGCCGAATATCGCCGCGCTGACCGCGATGGCCGAGGACGCGAAGACGCCATTGCGCGAAAGGCTGCGGCTCGCGATCGGGATGACTGCGGGCTATTACGAGCGCCATCCGGACCTGCGCGGCTTCGTCGCGCGTGCCAGCGTGGAGCCGCCGCCGCGCAGCGACATCGTCTCGGAACGACTGCTCAAGCCCCTGTACGAAGGGGCTCGCCCGCTGATCCAGCAGGGAATCGACGCAGGCATCGTTCCGATCAGAGATCCGACGATCGTCTTCGTGATCCTCAACCTGTCGCTCGGCCAGCCCGATCGCGTCGCCTCCGCGCTCGCGGCTCTGTCGACCTTTTATCCGACGGACGAGATCACCCGCCGAATGAGCGAGGCTCTGGCGCGGCTCTTGTTGAATGGGGGCGAAGGATAGGTCGCGTGAATACCATTTCACTGCGAATTGGCGCGGCTGCAGAAGGCTAGCATTCAAGAGCGGCGTTGGTCGAACGAATGGGCGATCGGCGAAGAATGCAATTCGGAGTTTGGGTGGGCGGCGCAAGGCTCGCGGTCACAGTCCCAGCCAATGTGTCCCAGACAGGACCCAAAATTGTGGTAAAATCTAAGGCAACTCCAGCGGATCTACCGAATTTTTCCTATTGGAAGTGGTGGTGCCCCATGGAAGACGAACATGGGAACTCGAAACTATGGGAAATTACTATTGATTTGCCTTGAGCCGAGGCTCGGAGGTTGCTTCAGGAGTTTGACGCAGGTGCCGCGTCAGTTCATTCAGCTGCGAGATAAGGATGAGCCGGCGAACTTGTCCGGCCCATGGTTTCCTACGCTTTCTCTCACGCGGCCGCCCGCCTGCTGACATCGCTCAACACTTGTACAATCCGCTGAACTTCAGCCTGCTGAAACACGCCACTAACACCCTGATCATCGAAATCGGTGAATGGGCTCTCGTATAGCCGGCGCGGATCCATCGCACCGCGTTCGGTGAGATGGTCAATGATCAAATTGATGAACTCGATCTGGTTCGCATTGAGGTTCTGACCGGCTAGTAGCTCGGCAAACGCCCCCTTCGCAGCCTCACGATCGAGGCCGATGAGCGAACGAATGAACAGGCCGAGGCCACCTTCACTTGTGATGACAGCGATGTCAGCGTCACTCGCTTCCGTTTCTTCGCGCAAGATGCGCTCCAGCTCTGCCAAATCTTGCGGGGTCAGCTGCTCGTTGCGGTGAAGCTTTTGGATCGTGATGTGATCGGCATGGGCTTTGAGGAAGTGGCGTACCTTAATTAAGAAGCGCGGCTTGTCAGTGCCGATACTCGCATGAGCCAAGTCGATGCGCGTTGCCTCACCCATCTCGTCTTCGAAGTCGGTATAAATGATTACCGCTTCATCTCCTTCGATGAGCTTCATGAGCGCACGCAGCTGGCGGCGCATCTGCTCCACCGCCCAGGCATCGATGTCGGCCCAATAATCCGGCGTCTGGACTTCAAGGATCAAGTCCATTTGCGCTGAAACCATCGGAACATTCCCGAGCTCTTCGAGCTTGGAGGCTAGCGCGATCACCTTCTCCTGGCACTGCGTGAACGACGCATCATTTTGAAGAAGAGCAAGCTGCCCCTTCAGGATGATATAGTCGAATTGCTTCGCGGCAATGTCAGTATCTTCACGGGCCGAAGGCAGCCCAGCGATCTCGCCGATTAGCACCTCGCGCTCATTCGAGCCGATGTCGTTCCATGCTTCGCGCTTCTGGAATTCCTCGACCTCCTTGCGCTTGGCGCGGACAAGGAAGTTGTCGAGGTTCATGGCAGCAACCTCGTCGAAAAGGTAGTCGCGCGTGTCCTTGTCTAGCTGCGCCAGACCGTGACCGCGTTCCTCATCGGACAAGCCTGCCAGTTGCATGGCGAGCTCTACGCGCGTGGTGAAAAGCTTCTCGTTAAGGGAGGTTGATTGCTTGGCCTCCTTCAGGTTTGGGTTCTCGTTGAAGAACTCGAAATTTTGGCAGTAGTCGAATATCAGGAATTCGGTCTTGTCCCGGCCAGGGCCGAACAGGTCTTTACGAAGGCGGGTACCGCGGCCGATCATCTGCCAGAATTTGGTTTTGGAGCGTACCACCTTGAAGAAGACGAGATTCAGCACCTCAGGCACGTCGATGCCGGTATCGAGCATATCGACCGAGATGGCGATGTGCGGCGGTTTGTCGGCAATTGAGAAATTGTCGATCAGCGATTGCGGGTATTCAACCGAGTAGTCGATCACGCGGGCAAACGAGCCCTTCAGATGCGGATAGTTGGCATCGAACCGTTCGGCGATGAACTGCGCGTGCTTGTGGTTCTTCGCGAAGATGATCGTCTTTCCAAGGCGATCTCCTTCGGCAACCTTAAGGCCGTTCACCATAAGGTGCTCAAGCACCTTGTCGACGGTGTCCTCGTTGAACAGCCATTTGTTGAGTGCAGCCGGATCGACATCGCCCTTGGGAAGCTGGCCCTCCCATTCGAGCAGATCCCACTTCTCCTTGTCCTCATCGGAGAGCTGATCGTATTTGATGCCCTCGCGCATGAAGCGGGTGGGCACCGAGATCGGCGTAGGCGGGACAAGGAAGCCGTCGGCCACCGCCTCATCGAGATCGTAGCTGTCGGTCGGCACGCCGCGCTCAAGCTCGAAGAGCGAATAGGTGTCGCGGTCAATCTCATCTCGGGGCGTCGCGGTCAGCCCGACGAGCAGGCTGTCGAAATAGTCGAAGATTGCGCGGTATTTGCGGTAAACCGATCGGTGCGCTTCATCGATCACGATGAGATCAAAATGCCCCGGGCCATAGCGCTTCTGCCCGTTCTGCATCTCATCGATCAGCCCCATCATCGTGGGGTAGGTCGCCACACATACGCGCGCGCCATTGTGGTCATTCTTCTTGGCGTCGTGCTTCTCGATCAGATTGGCGCTCGGCGTCGTCGGGATGTGCGCCTTGAAGGCGTTATGCGCCTGCTTCACCAGCGCCACGCGGTCGGCCAAAAACAGCACGCGCTTGCACCAATTGGCGCGCATCAGCTGATCGACCAGCGCGATTACGGTGCGGGTCTTGCCCGAGCCCGTCGCCATCACCAGCAGAGCCTTGCGCTGGCGGTCCTTCTCGAACGCCTCGCCTATCCGGCGGATGGCGCGGGTCTGATAATACCGCCCGGCAATATTCTCATCGATCTTGGTGGTCGCAATCGACCGGCGCGCGGCCTTGCGCTGGCGCCACAGCTCCAGCTCGTCCTTCTTGTAGAAGCCATGCACCTCGCGGGGCGGATAGGCTCCATCGTCCCACAGCCAATGCTTGTAGCCATTGGTGTAGTAGATCAGCGGTCGCACGCCGAACTGCTGCTCCAGGCAATCGGCATAGAGCTTGGCCTGCTGCTGGCCTTCACGCGGATCGCGCTTGGTGCGCTTGGCTTCGATCACCGCGAGCGGCTTGCCGTCATCGCCCCATAGGACATAGTCGACAAAGCCTTCGCCGGACGTGCTGGGCATGCCGGTGACGGGATATTCGCGGTCGCGCGGCTGGTCGAGCGGCCAGCCCGCCTCGGCCAGCAAGCGGTCGATCCAGATGTCGCGGGTTTCGGCTTCGTTGTAATCGTGGGTATCTTCGACCATGGCATTCTCGGCCTTGATCGCCTCGATCTGCGCCTGAAGCTCTTTGATCTGCGCATCGAGCGCGGCGCGGTCTTCCTCGCTCTTGATGCGGGAGGCCTGCTCTTCGGCTAGCGCTACTGCTGCTTCCTCGCGCTCCTTGGCGAGAGCCTGCAATTTCTTGAGGGTTGAAACCTCCACCTGCACCGCGCGGGGCAAGGCGGCCACTGAGAACTGCACGGCGGGATCGGGCTTGGCCCCGCGCGCATAGGTGCGCATCAGCCAGTAGCAGAAATCGAAGAGCTGCTTCAGGCAGTCGGTCGCGGACTTCTCGGGAACGGGCCGCGTTTCATGCACCGCGACGTTGCCCAGGTCCTTGATGATCCGCGCCTTGGTGACGAGCGCGTTGCCGACCAGAGAGCGGAACGTGCCCTCATGGATCAGCGCTGAAAGCGTCGGGTCATAGGGCGAATGCAGACTGCGGTCATGGTCATACATCCACTTGACCGCGCTTTCGAGCGCAAGTCGGGAATGAAAACAGCTCCCGCGCGGATCGGACAGGGCAAGCTTTTCCGCCTTCCTCGCGAGGCCATAAACCTCGGCAAATTCAGCTTGGAGGAAGGCGAACTGACTCATGCGGCTTCCCCGATTGAGTAGATATCGTCATAATTAAGTTGATCAGTCAGGTATGGCGCAAACCCAAACAGCACCACGCAGACGGAGACCAAATCACGCATTTCCATTTCGCGAATTTGATTGGCCGGCGTGCCACCATGCCTAATTCCGGGGTAGTTCGATGCGAAGCCGTACATATTTTTCATAGAGTCTTTGATTCGATCGTGCGGCCAAGTGCCGACTTGATCGCAAATCTGCCCAAGTGTGTTGCCCGTCACATTCGGAGCAATTTGACCAATCGCTTCTAAAAAATTTGTCTGCTTGGCGATGCAGGTCTTGATTCTGTTCGGCGTCCGTTCGGCTGTCAGGTCGCGTAGGGCGTCCTCAAATTCATGGAATGCCGTGGCCAGATGCGGATCAGTCTGAGCGGCGGCCTTGAGATTTCGCACTACTCGGGCAAAAATTCCCGGCAGTGTTGGATGCATCGAGAAGGGTCGGCGAAGATCATATCGCAGGCTGTACTTGTCGATGAAGGCTTCAACGAGATTGAAGTAGCGGTTGCTTAATGCATCGCCGCCAATATCGCGAACCCGGCCATGCACTGCGGCCAAGGCGGCCAATGCCTTGCTTTCACTAGTGATGTGCAGCGGCAACTCGGTACGCAACCACCGGCGTGCTTTCGAATTTCCTGAGACGGCTTGCTCATAGTGCGAACGAGCCGCCCCAAAGTCGTCAAGCGCCTTGTTATAAGCCTCCTCCGCCGCAATTTCATTGGGGTCCGTCAGCCTACCGTCCTCATCAAATTGTGTCGGCTCAGCAGGTTCAGCAGGAGGAATTGGCAAGGGGATGATCGCATCATAGAGCTCTGAGAAAAGCTCGGTTGGCGCGCCCTTGTGCTTCGAAAGCTTGACGAAAACCTCCGACCAGACCTTGTCCCATACATTGAGAAGCTCGCCGCGCATGATTACAGCTCCCCTTGGAAGGCGCGGTGTTGGAGGCTGGCGAAAAGTCCATCGAGCCGATTTGCGTGCGCGACGATTTCATTTTGGACCGACCGCGCGGAATCGATGGCGTCCACAAAACGCCGCTGATCATCCAATGCAGGAAGCAAAATCTGCATCTCTTTCATTTGAGTAGCAGTGAGCTGCGGGACCGCCGAGCCGCTGTTTGCCCCCTTCAATTTGGCCTGCACGGAAGGGAAGGAAATATATTCCCTAAGGAATCTGGGAAGAACAGTGGCTTTTGCCCTAATGATCATCATCTGGGCGTTGATGAAGCCAGTCTCATATTGGCAGTCGAAGAGTGCGCATTGCCCAAGGGTTCCGCGCAACGTGATTACCAGATCACCTCGCTGAAGCTTTCCTCGCGATAGCGAACGAAATTTCGCTTCGTTAATGAACTGAGCCTTCGTGAAATCTAGCTCGCCAGCCCTAATGTTCGTAGTGTTGAGAAATAGAATCCCTTCGTCTTTGATGTCATTTCCGCTGGGGTAATTTGAAGAGCGATCGCCATTGATGAGCTCAGCGATATCGATGAGTCTGCTTGCGAGCCTATTCGATGGAGCAACGGGATCGCCAAACATCTCGTGAAAGATGGCTTGCCCTAGTTGGTTGAGTCGGTCGATGGCGCGCTGGCGCTTGCAGCGCAGCTCGTCCGCCTGATCAAGGATCGCCGCAATCCGCTTTTGCTCGTCGAGCGAAGGTAGCGGGATTTCAATCTCGTTGATTTGCTTGGCCGACAGATGCTTGACCGTCACAAAATTGGATCGATCTTCGATATCCTTCAAGGCTTTGGGCAAAAACCAAAACAGATACTGCTCGTCCAGTTGCTGTGACGCTGCACGAACCCGGCAAACGCGCTGATTGAGAAGGGCTGGCCCACCTGCCCAGCGCGCGCAATTGAATTCACCGTCCATTCCAACGAGCAGGTCGCCGTCGGAAAGCACAAAGCGGGCATCGTAGTCGCCGTCGAAGTAGGTTTGTGATCTAGCGGGTTTCACGTCCCTTATGCGTACTAGGGGAAGCCCCTGGCCTTCATCATTGAAGCGGTCTGACTTAAAGGCGAAGCCTGATAGAATTTCGACGTGATCGCCCAGTTGTCCCGTTCTCATCCCAGCATCGCCTCCAGCTTAGCGAGGCCGTCGCTGATTTCCTGCTCCAGCGTCCGCAATTCCTTGATGATGTCGGCGGGCTTGTCGTGCGTGACTTCCATGTGCTCGACCTGCTTGTAGCGGTTGAGCGAGAGGTCATAGGTGCCGGTCGCGGCGATTTCGTCCTTGGGCACGGTGAAGCTCTGCGCAGTGCGCGGGTTCTCACGCTCGTCACCGTCGCGCTTGCCCCAGCGGATCAGCACATCGGGCAGGTTGTTCTTGGCATGCTCCTCTGCCGACAACGGCGAGGTGAATTGCAGACCTAGCTTCTCCTCCGGCAACAGCGCTGTGCGCTTGTCGTCCAGCGAGTAGCCATCGGCCTGCATGTCGTAGAACCAGACATGATCCGTCCCGCCTACGCCGGTCTTGGTGAAAAACAGAACGGCGGTCGACACGCCCGCATAGGGCCGGAACACGCCCGAGGGCAGTTTCAGCACGCCTTCGAGCTTGTGCTTCTCGACCAGCAGCTTGCGCAATTCCTGGTGCGCCTTGGATGATCCGAACAGCACGCCATCGGGCACTACCACCGCCGCGCGTCCGCCCGTTTTGAGCAAGCGCAGGAACAGGGCGAGGAACAGCAGCTCGGTCTTCTTCGTCTTGACGATCTGTTGGAGGTCCTTGGCGGTCGCATCGTAATCGAGCGATCCAGCAAAGGGCGGATTGGCGAGGATCAGGCTGTACCTGCCCGCATCCTTGCCATGCTCTTCGGCCAGGCTGTCGCGGTAGCTGACATCGGGATTGTCCACCCCGTGCAGAGTCATATTCATACTGCCGATGCGGAGCATGGTGGGGTCGAAATCGAACCCGTGGAACATGGCATTGTGAAAGTGGTGGCGCAGCTTTTCATCGCGAAACAGCTGCGGGTGATTGTCGCGCAGGTACTCGCCGGCCGCGACCAGAAAGCCCGCTGTGCCGAGCGCGGGATCGCAGATCACGTCCTCGGGCGTCGGCTGGGTCATCTCGACCATCAAGCGGATGATATGACGCGGCGTGCGGAACTGGCCATTGGTGCCGGCGCTCGCGATCTTGCCGAGCATGTATTCATAGAGATCGCCTTTGGTGTCGCGATCGTCCATCGGGATTTTGTCGAGCATGTCGACGGTCTTGGCGAGCAATGCGGCGTTGCTGAAACCAAGCCGCGCGTCCTTCATGTGCTCGCCATAACTGGAACCGTGCTCACCCAGCTGGCGAAGGAACGGGAAAACCCGCTCGGCCACGACATCCATCATCTCGCGCGCTTCGAAGTTCTTGAAGCGGGACCAGCGAAGATCGGAGTAAGGACGACCTTGATCGTCGTTGCCGTCCGGAAAAATTCGCCGCTCCATCGCAATGCCAAGGTTGGCGGCCTTGTTTTCCTCAAGAGTATGCAAGTCGTCGAGGCGCTTGATGAATAGCAGATAGGTAGTCTGCTCGATGACGGACAGCGGGTTAGACACACCCCCCGACCAGAAGGCATTCCAAATTTGATCGACTTGATTGCGGATTTCGCCCGTCAGCATTGCGGCTCCATGTTTAGCCGCCTCAGTAGACAGCCGGATAGAAAAGCAAAATTTTGCTTTCTCGGGAAGGGATTCTTGAAGCTAGACCACAAGAGGCTTTAGCAATCAATCGGACGTGCCGACTGAGCGGGAACCGGCGGATGCCCGCCGCCTTGAACCGCAAGGCGGCGAGCTGTCTGTCACTTATGCCGCCAATCGTTGCGGCTCGGCCATCTTAGCCAGCCAAGAATTGGTGGGAAACCGATCGGTTAGCGCCGCAAGGACTGCGTCGTCACCAGCATCAGGCGCACCAGAGGCCGCCCCGGTCGCAAGAAAATAGCGCCAGGCCACCTGTGTGATCGTGCAGACGTCAGCCACGACCTGTGTCTCCACATGGTCCCATGCGCCATACCTGACCGCGAGCGAGATATCCTTTGAGGGCATCGGCTTCGATGCCACGCCGATGGCCTCGCAAAACTCCGGAAGATGGACGTAATGGCCGAGCGATCGCACCGCGCTAGAGAGGTCAAGCCGGGTACGCGCGAACGGTGCCGGATCGCGCAGTTGCAGCGGCAGGACCATGCCGCGTTCCATCGCTGCGCGCTTCAGGCATAGAAAGTCCTTTGCTTCGCCTCCCCAGCTGATGATCCTGGCGTCCTGAAACGCCGAGCATAGGGTGAAGAACGCGCCGACAATGTCCTCCTCGGGCTGATCTGTAATCACCTCGACATTGGTGACCACAGGTCGATCCATGTCCGGCGATATGGTCAGAACACACCATGCGCCCGCGACGATCCGGTGGAACGGCCAGCGGACGAAGCCTTGCGTAGCGTCGTTCTCGGCCACCTGGTAACGCTTGAAGGCGTCCATATCGTAGAGAAACTCGAAGTCGCAGACGATCACCCGCTGCCACGGACTGGTTGCGGATCGATCGGCGAGGAATAGCGCAGCCTCTTCGCCAAGCGTATGGGTCTTCTGGCGCAGGGCGGCTGACTGCTCGACGGGCAGCAGTTCCGAAGTTTGGTTGGTCATGTAAATTTACTCCAGGCATAAAAAAGCCCGCATGCAGCGGGCGGAGGTTAGTCAGTGTTGGCGAACCCACCTGAGGGCGGGGCGCGTTGGCGACAGGCGCTCTTGGTCATCGTCAGTCGAGCTCAGCGTCGCGTCCGAGCGCCTTTATGGCCAAGCGTCCGATCAGCTCGGCCTCGGCAGTGACCGAGCGGTGCAGCGAGATGAGCGATGTGTCCCCCGAGCCCTGCATCTCGATCAGAAGCGTGCGGTTGCGCTCATCGTCTGGCGAAGAAGCCGTTGCGAGTTCTGTATTTGGATAGTGGGCCTGCACCGAAGGAACAGCGCTTCGGCCGACAGCCATGCGGATCGCTTTAAGGTCATCGGTGGGATCGCAATTGCCCGAGATGTCGACCTGATCGACCAGTGCAATCGCCTGTTGTACGAATACCGGCAGGGACCAGAACACGAGCGGCTGCATGACGGCTTGGTTCGCGATCCACTGCAGGAAAGTACCGTCCGGATCGGAGTGCCCGCCGCACACCCAGCTTGATGTATGGGCGGTCCAGTGCCCGTTTTCGAAAACGAACCGGGCTGCCCCGGCCCCGTGGATGTAGATCGTGTCGCCTCTGTCGTTTGCGTCAGCAGCACGCGTGCGCAAGCAGCACACGGTGAACGTGTCAGTCATTTCGTATTTTCCTTTAAATCACCATCCTTGCCTTCAGTCTCGGCAAGGAAGGTCAGGTCACATCGCGCTGGGGCGCATGCCGAACGCATAATCGTCGCCGATCTTCTTCTGGCTCAAGACGCTGCAGCAAACGGGCTCGTGCAGCGGCCAGGGCGGGAACGAGCCGTCCTCGTTTGCCGGTGAAAGCGTTTCGATATCGAGCACCTGGACGTGGTCGGTCTGGTAGCATTCGGGGTAGTCGAATCTCTGGTATTTCATGGGTTCGGCCTCCGGCCCAAACCCGGCGAAGCGCAAGCGAGCGTCTTGCTCCCTTTTCCACTCCTTCGACCGGGCTCAACCCGGTCACTTCACCATCCTGTTCTAATTGACCCCGCGGCCCTTACCGGGTTCGGGCCATCCTGCCGAGCCTGGCGATGTTTTGTAGGCAGAGGGCTCACGATCGTCATTCATCGCGACGTCGTTGTCGGAGTCGGCGAGAGAAATTGCCGCGTCTCGAGGCGCGGTTCGCATATCATCCAGCGATTGCACCCGAACCTTCGCGTGAGGATAGATCAGCTTATGGAGCAGGTCGATGCGGCGCTGATATTCAAGGCTTGCGGCATCGGCATCATCCAAACGGGACAGCTTGCGCAACGCCGATTGTATGGTGGGTTCCATCAGCCATCGGTCAACCTCCTCGCGAATATCGCGGGGTACGTCCTGGTGGGCGCGTATTCCGCCGGGGACAGCGTAAAGATCTCCGGGTTTTGCAGCGAAATGCTCGACGACGCGACCGATGTCATCAACCTGCCGGAAATGTTCTGCTCGCAGCGCATCCTGCGCAGCAGGTGCAGAAAGGAAACTTGGGTCTAGCCCCATATTCTCCAACATATCTGCTGGAAGCACAAAGCCATTTCCGGCCCAACGGATCAGGCGCTTCTTCTTCCGCAGGCGTGCCATGATCTCTTCGAGATCGAGGCGTGGACCGCTCTCGCTTGGCGAGGGGGCGGCTGGTGGCATGGCGTCAGACTGGTCAGCACCGACGCCGTCTTGCTCCGCGAGTTCGGATGCGCGCGATGGCCTTGGAAATTCGTCCATTGGTATGAGGGAGGGCATTGGCTCAGATAGTTTGTTCGGAACTGAGAACTCGAAGATCTGCGGGGTAAGCCCCGGGACGGCAAGCGTAGTTATCGGCTCGATTTTGCTGAAAGGCCGCGCAGGTTGGATGGGTAATTTAGGGACGGGCGGCACGTTCACCTGCGGCACAATCGGCGGAATTCGCAAATTTGCGAAATCGTTCGAGAACAGCGGTGGAATTTTCGTCGACCTTCGTTTGATCGGCATTCGAAATGGCGACGTGGTGACCGCAAGCTCGGGCAGGTCAACGGACGCGATCGGTTGCACCTGTCGGAAATCCGGTAAGGGCGGGATGGCTGACAAAGTGAAGTTGGAAGCCAAGCTCGGGCGCGAAGGCACACGCAGTGACTTGATCGGCTTCGCCAGCCTGTTTCTCGCCTCCTCGAATTGGCGCGCCTTGCGGTCGATATCCTTGCCGGACCTGGCCAGCTCGGCGGATGCCAGCGCCGACAGGGATCGCGCTACGCGGCTGTGGTTCTCCTCGTTTGCCGCAA
>Ga0114911_1001378_pt1 | contig 12907 bp, 8 predicted proteins | sample MalvireepMed_904_FD_89688 | JGI IMG/M metagenome (GOLD analysis project Ga0114911, IMG submission 89688) | Marine viral communities from the Global Malaspina Expedition - Malaspina viral metaG DeepMed_904 | ecosystem: Environmental > Aquatic > Marine > Oceanic | place: Mediterranean Sea...
ATCTATGGGTTTATTATGCTCATATAGATCATCCATATATTCAGACAGCCGTTTCTTAAAAACAATGCTATATTTTAGTTGCTTTACTTCAAGACCCCTAACGTCAGCACTAAGTTCTTTAAGAGACTTTAGTTCAGCTTTTGTTAAGTTATGAATCCTAGCGTCTAAATCTGATAGTAATTGAGAAATATTATCAAGTGCTTGTCGTAATGTCTTTAAGGTATTTTCAGACTTACCTAATGTTTCTTTTGCTTGGTCTTCTTTATTCTGTGCGTTTTCAAGTGCTTGTTTATTTTCTTCAGAGGGCTCAACTGCCTGCTGTGCTTCGGCTGCTTCTCGTTCTGTCGTGCTTTGCTCAGCGCTTTGTTGATTTTCTCCATGAGTTCTTTCATGTTCGTCTAAATAATTCCGACCTTGCTTATCCGCATTAACAAGAGCGGCTATAGTTTCCCCCGGTGGTTGGTTTTGAGGGGGTACATCAACAACAACAGTACCTCCTGTTGGATCTACAGCATTGTTTACATCTTCTACTGCTTGTCTTCCATTTTTAAGATCCTCTTGTATACTATCTTCGTTTTGTTTTTGTTCTTCGGCTTTTATTTCTTGAGCCTTCTTCCATTTTTGTTTATCACTAAGGTCTTCCCCCTTAATTGCTTCTTCTACTTTAGCTTTTGTTTCATTATCTACCAAGACCTCATAATAATTTTCATCTTTTAACAGACGTTCGTGAGCCTCAACCAAGGTTATTCCCTCTTCAGCAGCATAATTAGCTAATTGGGAAATTAAATAAACATGAGCTTTAACTCTTTGTATTGCTGACCTACCTTCAGGCGTGGTTGCGTATTTTGCAATACTGCGTTCATTACTTCCCAAATCATCTGCTACAGCTAGCATCAAATCTGTCGGGGTTCCGTATGTTTTTCCCTTCATAACTGCTTTAAGTCTTTGTAAAGATCTTTTTAGTATTTCCATTCTTCTTTGAGGAGGTACACCATATTCATCAAATAAGGTTTCAAGCATTAATACAGGATGTTCCAATAGTCCTGTTGCTGGATCAGGTTCTCCAAATATAGTAATTCCTTGCTCGTTTCCCAGCAGTGTATCTAAGTCTCCACCCAGTTCTTCTAATATTTCCATATGAGTTAACCATGCTTCGGCATAGTTTGGATCAGAAAACTTAGCGGATTTCTTTAAGGTTTTCTTAGCAAAAGTGACAAAGGCTCCATAATCTTCTCTGCCTCTTCCTCCTAACATACCTCCTTGTCCTCCTAACCAACGTGGAGATGCCCAGTTTACTCCAAAGCCTACCCCTTGCCCAGCTATACCAACTCCTCTATAAATACGCCCTATTCCAGGATTAATAAATGGTGAAAGAGCCCCTTCAAAAACTGTTTCCCAACCCACTCTTGTCCAATCAAATTCTTTTTGATATCTTAAGTGTACTCTTCTGTGTTGATTACTTACTTCTGCGGCAAACCCTGTTAGTAAACCTTCTCCAATATTACCCGGAATATTTCTCCACGTTCTTCCCCAAAAGCCTGCGTCCTTATAGGTATTCTTCCATAAAAATTTCCGAAGTAGATGTGGACCTATGGTTTCAGGTAAATAGTTTTGTGCAGATCTAGTCCATCGTGTCAATCTAAAAGCTCTTCTAGCAGTTTTAATACTTCTAACACCGTGCCATGCAGCAGAACCAATTAAACTAGTGCCTCCGGTAAGTACACCTAAAGCCAGAGATATTCCTGTAGAAGAAGCCAAATCCGGATCGTTTATAATCCCATTTACTATTAATGTCTTAGTCCAGTTAGCCGCCCAAGGAACAACAGAAGTATTTTCATTATAGTGTTGAATAGACTGAGATATTTGTATCTTATGTGCTGCGTTTGAAAGTCTATAAAAGAAATCTATGGGATTCTTAGCTTCTTCAATAATACTTAATAATTGTCTTTTGTCCCTAAATAATGTAATATAATTTCCATATCTCCTAGGGTCTCGTTCTTCAAATATATCCAAAGCTTCTTCTGGAGACCAGCCATCTGGAGGATCCATATTTAGTAAATCTGTAATATCGATCCCTATCATACTCCCAGTTAATTGATCCTTAACATTCCAACCAGATAAGGCAACACCTTCTTGGATAATGCCCTCTGTATCTGGGTCTATATCTAAAATACTTCCAGAGTAATCTGTACCAGCGTATAAGGATTGAATATTTCTAGCTACATATCGAACATGATTAGAGTTATCAGCCAAGTATCCTTGGGTATAGTCTTCTGCCATTGAATCATCAGTAGCAACTGAATGATCTAAAAGACCCCTATAGGCTTCTTGTTTATTATTAATATCAAACCACATAGCTCCCGAGGCAGCGATATCTCTATCCCACTCGCCTCTCATAGGTAAATCAAAGTAGTTCTGTCTTTGTTTTTGTCGTTCTTCATCCCAATATCTTTGGAGAGTAAGCTCTGTAGGTTGAAACTCTATTGGATTATCATACCACTGTTGCGTCATTTATTTCTCTCCCAAATAGTCTGAACCGATAAAATTATCTCTGTCCTTAAGAATAGCTTCTGGATCATTTTGATGTTTCTTGGATTTAATTCTAAACTGGAGCCAAGGTACATACCTTCCATTTAACTCTATTCTTATTGGCTGCCCATTAGTTGGTAACGGAGTTACGTCTAATCGTATGGGTTTATCCGCGCCCCCATAAATGTGTAGAGGTTGGCCGGGATCATGACCCCAACCACTATGGTATTTCTCCAAAATACGTTTTTCTAATCTCTTCTCAATTGCTGGCAGGACTGGCATTCCCATCTCTCCTCTAGTAAATCCCAATGGAAGCGGAACAGGTCTTCCATCTATCAGTTCACCAGCATTTTCTGGAGTCAAACGGTAAATTGTTTCTAATACTAAGTCTCTTATTTTTAGGTCCATCTTTGGATCAAGGCTCCCGCGGAGGGGTGGTAACGCACCTGTCATAGCATAATGCATAGTTTTATGTGCTATGTCGAAGTCTAGTGGGATATCATCACGTTCTTCAACAATCCTTTCTCTTATAAATGCATGCTTTCTTGCACTCATTATAACTGTCTTTACTACAGCCTCTACGTCAAGATCCTTAAGAGCTTCGTGAGTTAAATCAAAATGACCAAGAACTATCTCCCCTACTTGCTTATAAGTAAGTTCTGGAAGTTTCCCTTGCCATTGACGGGGTGTTGTAAAACCAACTCCTGTAGCGAATTCACCTCTGGGCGGAGGGGTCGGAATAGTTAAAGAACGAACCGACGCATTCCAATAATTTTCTTCGTTTAAGATATAAGGTAAAAGTCCTCCTGCCTCATCAACTGATTCCTGTTCGAGCTGAGGCAGTTTGTCTATTACATCGTGTATACCAGCCGGAGCTGTTATGCGAGTACCATAATATACTCCTTCATGCATTGGTTTCCTACCTGTACTTGTATTATGAATATCATAAATGAGATCTCGAAATTCGTTTATATTCCACGGATTCTCACTTTTTGTTGTAATAGGTCCTGCTAGGACTGTCTTAGCTATAAGTCCTAAAGGTAGTTCATCACTGGAACCTCTTTCAAATAATAATTTCGCCGCTAGGTTTTGGTATACTCCAGCTTCTAGTATAAATGTATCATTTGAGTCGTAAATCTCCTTATATAGTCCTCCATCTATAATAGCACCTCTAGATAAAGTTCTTTCATATGCATCCCGCCAACCTTCCACATCTCCACTATTAGGAAAAGACCACCTAAGGACCTTCCCAAAGTGCGATCTTAATACATCTGCTTGTGTTATGTTACCCGTACCTGTTATAGTAGTATTCATCACACGTAGCAAACTTCCAGTATCTTTAGCACTATATAATTCTCTTAGATATATAGCTGGTTTGCTCTTGGCTGGTAGAACCGAAGTTTCTGGTTGGCCTCTACTTGCAACAAGAATACTAATAGCTCGCTGTCCCGTTACCTTCAGACTTGCGAAAGCTGCCTGAATTTCTTCTGGAGTTGTTACACTAACAAAGTTTGTAATACCAATTGCATTGTTTAGATTTATTAATAAACGAGTGGATGTAAAGTAATCACCTTGAATATCCAATACCCCCTTAAGATTATTCATACTTGTTCTTCCTCTCGCGTCTTTTATTAAGTGTTCAAGTAGTGCTAATGTATTGATTATCTCTTCACCCGTCTGCATATCTGTCTCAGTAGGATTCTGTGCTGTTATCCTATCTACAAAATCTACATTTAGTGCATCTATATTTTCTCTTACATATTCTTGAATCTGTGCTACTATTGGGTGATTAATTAGTCCGCTGTCGCTTTTATGATTTTGTTGAATATCTACAACTGTCTTAATAACCGCTATTTTTTGGACATGGCTCAAACTTGTCATGTCTATTTGCATCGTTTCTCCGGGCTGACGAGATTCGATAGGAAAGTCCAGTAATCCCGGTATATCTCTTGGTTGGCCTTCTTCACCCAGTAATACTTCCATGTGTTTTGTATAAATACCAGATCGGCGTGCTGCTGCTATGTTTTCAGCTTGTATGGCCTTTGGATTTCCATTTGCAAGGTGTCGCTGATGAACATCCGAACCGAACATAATATGTATTAGACTCTGGTTTGGGTCTGAAACAGTAGTTGTTTCTTCTTTCAAAGCGTCTAATTGATTTATTAGTGTTATTTCTTCGTCGAGCATCTTTGCTGGTTCTGTTTCTGGAATAAGGTGTTTGTTCTCTTTATATACTTGTGCTCTAATATCTTGCAATTGTTTGACTCGCCTTTTGTGCAGGTACGGATCATATGAAACATTGCCTTCCTCATCAACTACTTTACCTATATTGAAAGGTCGAGTTCTTCTTGATATTCCGGCCATGAAGACACCTATACCCTCTCTACTACTTAAGTATGTGTCTTCTAATTTTGGATATGCTAGTAACAACTCAGGCATCTGGTCTTTTATGTTTGCTAGGATACCTGCTTGAGTTGCTTGATCATATGTTCTTTGTCCCCATTCATCTCTATCGGCAGACTTTAGGTAATACATAGCTTCCTTGGTAGTTAATTCTTCCCTTCTTTTTAAGAATGAGATCAGTTCCGGAGCAAGGTTACCTAGAACATTATGATTAACTTCACTACTTAAGTCCTCCCAAGGCCATCTAATATTGTCTACTATCGTCAGATCTTTTCTAGATGATATTTGTGTTAGAGCACTCTCTATTTCACCAGCCAATTCATGAGGTTGAATATCTTCTCTCAACATTTCTGAAAGATGTTTTGATAAAAGATATTCGATAACATATTGTTTTATACTAAGATCGTCCATAGATTTCCATTTACCAAACGTATCATTCCAAGCATCCCTTCCCTGCATATGTACTTTTTGTAACTCTTCGGGAGTCCAATCCTTATCGCTAGCAAGTATGGCCGGAGAAGCAAGAAGAGTACTCCATCTTTCCTCTGAGGATATATCATCACTTAAAACATTAATCCCTGTGCGTTCTTCTAATGTTTTCGCAAAAGTTTCCATATTAATGCCTAGTTGAGGATTGGCTGGATTTAATTGCTTCCAAATTTCAGTAAGCCCTATTGCGGTTTTAGGAGTCATGTTCTCTGAATGTTGAGCAGCAAAGGTTAAAAACTTCACTACATCTAACACACCTCCTTCTTGAGTTGAGGTATGGTGAAGAAGAGACCAAAGTACTTCTCTTGTAGCTACATCTAATTCGTTTTCATCTTGCCAACCTTGTTTTAAAGCTAAAACACTCTTTACTACTTGCCATTGTGCCTGAGCAGCAAAGTGTCCCGGTATAGTTTTTTCAAAATATTGAAGTGTTTGTTCTCCATAACCTACTTCTTTAAAACCAGCTTCCATTGTAGGCCAGTCCATATCACTGAGCGATGCCTGCATTAGTCTAGCTCTTTGTTCTTCTGTTAAAGATGCCTCACTCCCTAACTCTGCGGCAGTTTGGTCTATTTCTTTTATAACTGCAAGACCCGGATTTAAAGCCTCAGCATCATTTGGATGATAAGAAATTTTTGTTAGTCCAGTTAATGGATCAATTAGATCCGGATTTACCTCACCGGAACTTATTGATCTGTTACTTACTTCTGCGGCAAACCCTGTTAGTAAACCTTTATTTGCTTCATCATCTCTTGTTGCTTCAGCTAAACCAGCATTATTTTGTAATAAATGCGGATGTAGGCCTCGATAGTTTGGTATAGCTTTTTTAATAGCCTGAAAATATTGTACCTTTTCATCAGGTGAATAGATATTCAATAACTGCTCTACCATTTCACCGACCTGTTGGCGAGACTGGCTAGGAAGATTTCGGGATATACCATATTGTTCTTCCTGTTGTTTATCATCCCATCTTTGATAAGCCCTGAAATCCTTAAGCAGTGGTCCATCTTCGGGATAGTCGAAGAAGTATTGAGCTTGCTGGTGACTAATTGGTATTGATGTACTCATCAGAAGGGGCTCCTTAATTCAGTATCTGGCATCGTATTCCGATTCATCTTCCCGTCGCTTTTCTTCTTCGGCTTCTCTCCTCATTCTTTCTATCTCGTCCGCAGCCTCCCTGTCGCGAAGGGTATTTTCTGCTATGAGCGCAGCTGCTGCCTCTCTTTCCTTATCTTCTCTCGCTTTTATCCAAGCATCCCTCATACTCACCCAGGCTTTTTGCCACCAACTTTCTTCCCTGCGCCCAGCAGATTGGGTCAATAGTTTCATCTCCATATTTATTTTCTTCCTCCGCATTTCCTCTGTATACTGTCTTTCTTTATATGCAATTTCTCTCATTCTTAAATTAGCCTTATCTTTTTTTATATAAGCTTCTAATCTAAGTTTTTTCTGAGAAACCTCAAATAAAGTTTCGATCATTTTTGTTCCTACCCTAAGTGTATTCTGTAGTGTTCTATAATAGTAATCTATATTTGCAGTATTAATTTTATATACCCCAAAATCTATTGGCTGTTCTTTAAGCCCTGCAAAAACAGGTTCGGGGACTAGAGGTTGTGGAGGAGTTATCTCTGATTCTGGGAAAGTTATATCTGATTCAGCCATTGTTCATTAACCTTTCTGTTCGAGATAAAATATCTAGGAAATAGGATTTAAAGTCTCGGATACTATCTAAGGCAGAAGTACTTTTCTTCTCTGTTACTAATTGTGTAATAGCTTTATAAGTCAGTTCACCACTATTCCGTTGAGTCATAGTGTAGTCTCTGATAGCATTCATTTGAAACTCCCTAGGTAGTTGTCCAACATTTTCAAATATATATTTTTGTGTTTCTTTCTTTTCTTTTAAAGCAATCTGTTGAGATCGTTCGTGTTCTTTTGTAACCTTCTCTTTTACTAGAGGCTTAATATCTCTATTCTCAATAAGTAGTTGTCGGATATCATCGGTAGTATTATTAGGTAAATTACCTAAGGGGACAACAGCACCGTTTAAAGAAATGGAGAAGTTACCATTATGTACTTTAATATCATCCCCATGACCACCCCTTATTCCTTTAAGATAGTCTTCAGTATGAGCAGAACTAGTTTTATCTGGGTCTAAACCAACAAAATCCTTCTCTATTAAACCATGTAGATAAGTAAGAAATTGTACAATTCTAGATGTTTCCTCATACTGTCCGTCTAATCTACTCTTTTCTAAGTTTAGGTTTTCAAAGAAATCTAATTCTGTCCACGCATAGTTTGGTAGAGTGCTAGCAAGATCTTTCATCTTCCACTCTCGTTCTTGAGCGGTATCTAAACTAGCAATTTCTGCGGTTATTTTGGTTAGTATTTTATTTCTGGCAGCTTGTGGTCCTTGAGGATCTATCTTCTCCAGCGTTTCATAATAGTAATCTTTATTATCTGGTTGTATATCCCAAGAATCTCCTATTTTCTTATCCCAAAGATCTTTAAAAGTTTTTGGATCTAGGTCTTTATTGGTTTCAAAGAAGTCTTCTGAGGCAGTAATAAAAGATTTAGCATGTTCTGTATTAGCAATCTCAAGATTATCTTGTTTCGGAGATACTCCTGCTATACTACCTAAGATATCCATTTGATGCTTTGCCATTTATAACTCCTTATCCGGGTTGGTATGGCATGGGTCCCACGCGTCCACCCATTTGCCATGCAAGATTTTGGGTTGCACCAGCACTTGCTTGTGTTGCGGCTGTTTGTGCTTGTGATTGGGCCGCTCCCATATAAGCTGAAGCTCCAGCCATTGCTCCAGAAACCAATCCAGTAGTCAGAGCAGTTGACATTATACTCGAATCCGATTGCTGAATCAGCTGGCCCGGCATAAATTTAATTTGATCATTATAACCGAAATCTCTTTTTGCTAAAAGAGCTTGTTGCTTTCTCTCTGCCGTAAGAAGTGCATTACCTCTGGCTACTCTTTGAGAAATCATACCTTTTTGACCCGATTCTATAGAACTTCTCATTAAAGCTCTTGTAGTTCCACTATTTAGTTTTATATTCCGGCTTGTAAAAACAGATCGAATTTGAGAGTGGGCTTTAGAGAAATCTCTTGAGAATTGTCCACTAGAATTCTTAAAATTATAATCGATCCAAAACTCTTCCTCAGCCCTAGCCTTATTGGCTGCCTTAGCTAGGTTTCTATTAGCCATCCATTTAGCAGCATTTGTTTTAGCAATTTGACGATTCTTAATCTGATTCTGCATCTTTCGATTGAACTCTTGTTCCTCGAATTGGAGTCGCTGTATAGCATTTTGTGCTACTTGTTGCTGTCCTTGCTGCATCGAACCGAATAAGGCAGAACCAGCTGCCATAGCTCCCATTGCAATTGCTACACCCATTCTAAGCTCCTTATACAGCTCCTGAGAGCTTCTCTATGTTTCCGAGTACTGGAGTACCCTGATAATTCAAAGCTCTCTCAGAGGATCCTACGGCCTCTGGTAGTCCACTTGTTATTCTTCTGTCTTTGGGGTTCCCCTAAGATAGCTCCTGAGACTTGGTTACTAAACAGTCTCATACGACGATCATCGTTTAACCACGTTTTAACTATAGCTTGCCTCTCTGACTCCTTATTACGTCGAATAAGAACATCAACGTCTGTTGACAGCATATCCTCCCAATGGGAAACGGTAGCAGCCAAGACATCCACACGGTCATCCTTCGGCAGGGCTCCTCGTTTATCGAAGATCCTAGTAATCTGCTTCTGATTCTCCTCTTGACACACAGCCCTACGATCCATCACAAGGCGATGAGAAGCCATGACAGGTTCTAGGGCATCGATGCATCTCCTCTCCTTCATGGCCTTGACTCGGTATTCCTCAACAGCCACATGGCCACAGATCTCCATAACCACAGGTAACAGGAGTTGGCAATACATAGCATCACCAAAGTTAGACTCAACCCGGATCTGCTTGACATTGTAATCGTGAGCAAGTCTTCCGATCTTCTTTAGGACACCCTTCTCATAACCACCGGGATATCCTAGAAGTTCATGAATGAAGATATACCCATTAGCGAAGGATGCCACACAGACAGCAGTTTCATCCTCCCCTCTGCCACTGGGATCTACATACATCACCCTCTGGGCATAGTCAGTATAATTATCTGATATCCACATTGGTTCATATACTAAGTCACCCGACAAACCAAATGCAGGAATACCCTTCATTGGCTTTGAGTTAGCCCAGACAATCTTCTCCGGACATGTGTCTGGATGGACATCAATAACAATCAGATCAGATAACCTAAGAGGATACTTCTCGAAGTCAGCCAAACTGGTATCGAGTTTATAATGCAGAGCAAATAACTTGGGTCCGATCTTAGCCATTCGTTCTAAAAGAATTTCATCTGGAAATCTTTCCGGTTGAGTAGCCTCTCCGGGTTCAAGGTGTAGACCTAAGATCCACTCATCAACGTCTTCTATTTCTGCAAAGGTATTCTTGTCCGGCATAACAGCCGGGAACTTAGTGACTTTATACCCCGACTTTAGGTGATTATATATAGAATCTTTAATCTGTGGTGTACCTAAAAAGATAACCCTGCCACCTACGTTACGAATTTGTTCAAACTCTGCTACCTTGTTAAGAAGTTTCTCTCGTGCATTAGCAGTCTCACAGTTACCCTCGATCTCTACATCATCTGCTATAACATAATCAGCATGAGAACCAGTTATCTGAGAACTGATACCTCGTGCAAAGCATGACTTGTCCTGTCCTATCTTAGTTCTTGCTTCGACATTAAATGCAAAGGCATTATCTGTAGTATGATCTCCCGGTTTCAGGTGTTCACAATAAGGGACTAGATCTAAGATCTTACGAGTCATGGAAATGAACTCGGTAGCCTTGTTACCCGTAGCTGATACAACCATGATGGTAGAATTAGAATCTAATAGAAGAAACCAAGAAGCTAGGCAAGCTGTGATTACACTTTTACCAAAACCTCTACCTGCTTGTAATTGCATATCATCTGCATAATTCTGTAACCGTTCTGCCATAGCATACTGTGTAGGAGTTGGCTCACCAAGTCCTAAGTACTTAAAACATGCCCAAAGATGGTTCCGGAAATCTTCGAGCATCTCTTTTGGAATTTTAGTCATTTCTTACCCCTGTTACGGCCTCGGTTCTTACTAGGAGATTCCATGGTAGTACCACCACTCTTTCTATGGGAGACATCCTTGCCACCCTTGCCTACTATATCTTTGTCCCTACGCTTCTGTTGTAGCTTAGCTCGGTACTTCTTACGAGTAGGAGTAGAATGATAAGCAGTATCATACGTAGCTTTCTTAGCCTTAGACTTGGGATTCTTTCGGTAATTCTGAGCTGACTTCTTTACCTTCTTCATAGGCTTACGAGCCATCAGTACTTCTTCTTCTTTTTTCCAGTCTTCTTAGCATACTTTTTGGCTGCCGCCTTCCCCTTTTTAGTATAAGGGAACTTCTTCTTTCCTACTTTAGGCATTTTATTTCTCCTATGTTACAACTAGACTGGTAATTCTACCACCAAAGGCGGCAATACTTAAGGTCCCCGCGGCACTTGTTCTATTGGTAAAGACAATAGCTCCACTCGTTGCAGCCTTTGTACATTGCCAGCCTGCATCGTCATCTGTAATGGATATAGTTAAGCCATTATTGTGAACTACCCCATCACCTATGGAAGCAAGTGCTTGTTTATATGAGAACGCCATTAAGGCACTACTTCCGTCAACAGCATCTGATACTAATAACATTATTGATTTGGGTGATCCAACTAATCCATCGGAGAATGTCACTGTAGCTGTAGCATTATCCAACAAAACAATACTACCGGGATCTCCCGTGTACCCTACATTACTTTTATTATCCGTAGCAAATGTCTTAGGAGTTTCTCGTAATCCAAGAGGAGTCAGGACAGAAATATCTCCCCCAATGTCAGTGCTGTAAGTGTCTGTTCCATAGTCATATAAAGCCGAGCCTGTCTTCTCAGTAATCAAAGGAGTTTCATACTCAGCATTCATCACCGTCCGTACACCACCTACATCCTTAATCCAATCAACATCTCCGCTTGAGATAATAGTTAAATCCTTAACACGCGGTCCTATCAAAATCTTATTGTGCTTGTCCTGTGACCCAACTCCATGAATTCTTATAGTCCCATTTGATACAACTGGATCTGTATCTGCTGTACCGCCGAAATCACTAAGAGCTGTGGTGGGGTCTGCTATAACTACTCGACCGTTAGCACTAGTTAAATCTACAGACATACCAGAGCTTACAAATCCGTTGTAAGCATTAGGATTATTCGCGTTGTAGCTGGATGTTATAACTACAGAATCCATTCCTCCAGTACCATTCCATCTGGGATGTACTTGTACACTGACACCTCTTACATTGAGGTGGCAGCAGCTATCAAGAAATAAACCCGTCTTACCTGTAAAAAAAGCATTGCAATTTTCAATCCATAGGCCTCTTAGTCCACTAGACTGTTCGCTTCCGTCTGCGTGCATGCAATAATCCCAATAACCATACCACCATGTACTAGGGTCCGTACTGCTTTCGTCGCCAGTTATGGGAGTCACACCATCCGCCTCATACCTCCGTCCGGATGTTACCACAACTCCGCTGAATCTATGGTCTGCAACTTGACCCCCAGTAGCACCATCGCCGTATAAAGCAATAGCAGCTCCAGCATTTTGTTCTAGTGTATGATGTTGTATACTGATATCAAACATATCACTGCCACCACTTCCGGGGGCAAACCTAATGAAACCCTCAGTAGCTCCGCCCGTATTACTGAAAGCCTTAGTAAAAGTTGTACCAGTAGGAGATCCTTGTAGGGCTAATCTTGTAGTAATAGCGTTTGGCTTGCTTTTGAATTTATAATGACCCGCAGGGAAGTAAACTGTAGGGCGAGTTCCTACTCCATCTTTATCGGGTACTTGGTAATCAGCTACCGCCGCCAACATAGCATTCCACGAAGGAGTAAAATCCACATCTTCGTCAACATCGGTGAAACCAAAGTCTCTGATATCTACCCATCCAGAACCCAAACCAAATCTGTCTTCTAGAGTTCTCTCGGTTGTACTTCCAGTAGATATTATCCCTGCCTTATCTAGTCTTGTTACCATTATACTTGTCTCCTAAAAGGTATAGAATCAGTCATCTTCTCAAGGTGATCTAAAGCTTCGCTTGGTAATCCATCTAGAGCTTCTCTATTATCATTAACATATCCTCTAATAATCTGATAGAGACCCGGAGTACACTTGCTCTCATCATCAAGATCAGCTAAGAGACTATCGGCTAATCGCTCGTTTAATAGGGTAATTTTATCAGTCATACCTTTAGTTTCTCCTATGCGTCTCTATAAAGAAGTTTGTAAGTAGTTCCGTGAATATTTCGTTTAATATGTTTACTTTGTTATTCATACCTCTGCTATAATCCCATGGG
>Ga0114911_1001379_pt1 | contig 12897 bp, 10 predicted proteins | sample MalvireepMed_904_FD_89688 | JGI IMG/M metagenome (GOLD analysis project Ga0114911, IMG submission 89688) | Marine viral communities from the Global Malaspina Expedition - Malaspina viral metaG DeepMed_904 | ecosystem: Environmental > Aquatic > Marine > Oceanic | place: Mediterranean Sea...
CTGGAATCTAAAGCGTATGGCCGTATTGCGCCCGAAATCCGCCCAATCGGCATGAAAAGCAAGCGATGCTGCTCGTTTTGAGAATATTGGCCACAGAAGCCCGTAAGTAGGCATCATGATGGTCAAAAATCTGCCGCGGCAGGCGGCGTCCATTGTCTGCCGACGCTAAGTCCGACAGGCTGCTAGCTGCGGTGACGGCAAGAGACGCTTGCCATTGAGTTCATGCAGGAACACGCCAAGATGTATAGCCGCCGAGATGGCGGGATCGTCCGCCATGCTCATCTGCCCGCAGTCGATTGCGCGCAGCGGTGCCAGCGGGTCGGGCGATACCATGACATTGCCGGGATGAAGATTGAGATGAGTGATGCCGGTATCGCGCAACGACGCCAACATGGCGATCAACTTCGACAGTAGCGCGTGGCGTCGGGTTGCCTCGTGCTCATGCGCCTGCCAGACGACGTTGAACGGCTGCCAACCGAGCAGATACTCCTGCAGCAATACCTGCTGTACGGGCAGGCCGTGGCGGAAGCGCTCGCCAAAGGCCAAGGTCCGGACACCATGCACCGTTCGCTCGTGCAATGCCAGGTTATGAGCGAGCTCCGCCGTGCCGTGGCTGAACCCGAGCAGTGCATTGCTGCACCCCAGCAGCGCTCCCAGCCGCTTGCGCGGCGATACCGCCATCTGCTTGACGAAGTGACGCGGTGTTGCCGGCAAGCTCGGCGGCGCAAGAGAATAAAGTCGGCGCGACCTCGCGACTTTCTCACGTAACAGGGTAACGCCGGACCCGGCGCCGGCATGAAAATGATGATCGATCGTCTGCGCTGGCCGATGTGCCTGCCCCTCGCCAAGCCACCACTGCCATCCCGAGTTGGAGAAGGCTACCGGCCCGTCGAAGCGGGCAGTCAGGAACTGCGGTCGGCACCGTTGCATACCTCCCCGCTGGATGCCTAATGCCATTGCCCTGCCCCTTCGCCATCTTTAATAAAATTTTAATATTTTCTTAATATATCGGAATAAGCGCAGACGGGCACACCGAAATATGAAAATTCCAGGCACAAGGGAAGTTCAGCATGCCGCTAAGGAAAGCGTCCAGCGAGCCCACCACCCAAGGTGGCACTCGCTGGCCAAGGCTAAATGAGATGGGAAATTACAGGGAATGACACGCTACCACCCTCATTCCGCTCTCCTGAGCAGGAAAAACCCGACCAGGAAACAGGCCAGGGTGGGCGTCAGTACCGCCCAGATCGGCGAGAAACCGAAGATCGTCGAGGCTGGGCCAAGCAGGTCCTGCAGGTATTTGAACGTCAAGCCGACGAGGGTGCCGTAGAAGACCCGCGTGCCGGCGGCAGCGCTTCTGAGCGGTCCGAACACGAACGAGGCGGCGACCAGCACCAGCCCCGCCAGCACCAGCGGCTGCAGCAGCTTCTGCCAGAAGTACAGCCAGGTGTCGGTGGCGTCGGTACCCTGGGCATTGAGATAGCGGCCATAGCGCCATAGATCGGAGATCGACTGACTGTCCTGGTCGATGATGATCTGCTTGAGCAGTTCCGGGTCGAGCGATGTCTGCCAGGGCTCGCTGGCATAGGTGTCGGTCACGGTACGGTCGGGCTCGAAGCGGGTCACCTGCACGTCCTGCAACTGCCATCCGCCTTTCATCGGCACGGCGCGCTCGGCATACAGGGCACTTTCCAGGCGTTGGCCGTCATATTGATAGCGTAGGACGCCGATCAGGGTATTGTCGGAGCGCATCGAGACGAAGCGGTAGAAATCGTTGCCTTCACGCTGCCAGCCGCCGCCCCGTTCAGCCAAGCCATTATCCCCCTGGCGCTGTTCCGCCCGCCATGAATCGGCGTACTGCTCGGTAATCGGCGCAACGTATTCACCGACCGCCATGGTCAGCAGGATCACCAGTCCGAGCGGCTTCATCACCGCCCAGATGATGCGTGCCAGCGACCATCCCGCCGCGCGCATCACGGTCAGCTCGTTATTCGACGCCATGGCACCCAGCCCGATCAACGCGCCGAGCAGGACGCCCACCGGCGCGTACTGATAAAAACGCCACGGCAATCGCATGAGGGTATACAACAGCACTTCGAAGGCACCGTAGCGGTTTTCCACGTCCTCAAGCCCGGAAATGTAGTTGATCACCGTGTCCAGCCCCATCAGGAGGACCTGGACGACGAGCATCGCGGCGAGCACATTTCGCGCCGTGTAGCGGTCGAGACGTTTCATGAGGCGCGCCTCCGGCGTGGACGCCTGAGTCGATTCAGCCATAAGCCGAACGCGAGAAAAGCGATATGGATCGGCCACAGGCCCACCGTCGCCGATAACTGCCCCCTGGCGATGGCGTCCTGTGCCGCCAGCAGCAGGCTCATGTAGCAGATATACAGGAAGATCGACGGCAGCAGCTTGGCGAAACGCCCCTGGCGCGGATTGGCGCGTGATAGCGGGAGCGCGATCAGGGTCAGGATGGGAATCATCAGCGGCATGCTCAGCCGCCATTGCAGTTGGGCCAGCGCCTCGCCGGAGCCCGAGGCAACCAGCGCCGGTGTCGAGGCGTACTCCTCATCGTCGAGCTGAGCCATCTGCGCGACGCGTGACAGACGCACCGCATAGGTGCCGAATTCCAGCCGCTCGGCGATGTTGCGTCCCGGCTCGACGCTGTAGCGTTCACCGTCGGTCAACACCAGAAAGCGGCTGCCGGTTTCCTCGTCGGTCGTCTGGTAACCGCCCTCGGCCCGTGTCACCACGGTTTCGGGGGTGCCGTCGTCGCGCCGCTGGCGCTCGCTGATGAAGACCTGCTGCATCTCCGTCTGGTCATCGTTGAACGCTTGGGTATAGACGGTAAGGCCATCGCCGAAATCTTGGAAGCGCCCCGGCGTGAGCGCGGAAAAATCCAGCCGGCTCTGCTGCTCCTCGATCAATATCTCGCTGTAGCGCCCCCCTGCCGGGGTCAGCCATAGGCTGCATGCTCCCACCACCAGGACCACGATCCCGGCTGGCCATAATGCCACACGCAACAGCTTGCGCGGGCTGACACCACAGGCCATCAGTACGGTGATTTCGCTGTTGAGATAGAGCTGGCCGTAGGCGAGCAGGATGGCCAGAAAGAAGGCCAGCGGCAGCAGTAGCTGCATGAAGCTCGGCAACTGATACAGCATCAATGTGCCGAGCAGGCTGGCGGGAAAGTCCCCTTGCGCCACATCGCTAAAGTAGCGGATGAAGCGGTTGCCCATGATCACCAGCAGCAGCACGCCGGCAACGGCGACCATGGTGGTGAGAATCTCGCGTGTCAGGTAGCGAAAGATGATCAAAAGTGTCTCCCGAAATGGCTCCCCTGCTGGCCTGTGCCCAGGTCAGCGCAGGCTGACGGTCCATGCAATGCGGGGCTGCCTTGCGTACACTGGGGGAGTTCAGCCGGCCACGTGCCACGTGTCAGTGTCGGCATTATCCAGAATCCCCGCTCGCCTGTCTCGCCAGCAAGGCAGTCGCGGACAATATCCTGTCGTGGAGACGTCATGGAATTCCCTGTTCTCACCGTCAACCCGGCCAAGGTCGAGACGGCCTGCCTCGTGGTCCCGGTATTCACCGATGGTGATTTGCTCCCGGTTGCCGCCAAGCTCGACGACGCCAGCGAACGCCTGATCGGCCAGCTGATCGAGCGTGGCGATTTCGATGCCGGACTCGGCAATGTGCAGCTGATTCCCTTCGCGCCGGGGCTGGCCGCCGAGCGCCTGCTGCTGGTTGGCATCGGCACGCGCGCCAAGTGCAACGAGGCTAGCCTGCGTACCGCGCTGGATGCCACCTTCCAGGCGCTGGCGAAGCTGCCACTCGACGAGGCCGTGGTCGCCTTCAGCGACGTGCCGGTGCCCGACCGCGCCGGCGACTGGAAGGCCCGCATGATCGCCGAGGCGACGCAGCGCGCCGTCTACCGCTTCAGCGAATTCAAGTCCGAGCCTGCGCCGGCGTCGCGCCTGTCGCGGGTCGGCCTGCTGATCAGCGACGCCGCCGATGCCGCCGCCAGCGAACACGGCGCCCGGATCGGCCGCGCCGTCGGCGACGGCGTCAGCTACGCACGCACCCTGGGCAACCTGCCGGGCAATGTCTGCACGCCGCGCTACCTGGCGGCGCAGGCCGAGCAACTCGGCCACGCTTCGGCCGGCGCGCTCGACGTCGAGATCCTCGACGAGCAAGCGCTCGAGGTGCTCGGCGCGCATTCGCTGCTCTCGGTGGGCCGCGGCAGCGAAGAGCCCTCGCGGCTGATCGTGATGCGCTACCAGGGCGCCGATGACGCCGAACAGGCGCCCCACGTGCTGATCGGCAAGGGCATCACCTTCGATACCGGCGGCATCTCGCTCAAGCCGGGCGCCGACATGGACGAGATGAAATTCGACATGTGCGGCGCCGCCAGCGTGTTCGGCACTGTCAAGTCGCTGCTCGCGCTCAAGCCCCGGATCAACGTGGTGGCGATCGTCGCCAGCGCCGAGAACATGCCCGATGGCCGCGCCACCAAGCCGGGCGACATCATCAAGACCTTAAAGGGACTGACCGTCGAGGTGCTCAACACCGACGCCGAGGGGCGCCTGGTGCTGTGCGATGCACTGACCTACGCCGAGCGCTACCAGCCGGCCAGCGTGGTCGACATCGCCACCCTCACCGGCGCGGCGGTGATCGCCCTCGGCCATCACGCCACCGGGCTGTTCGCCAACGACGACGACCTGGCGCTGGATCTGCTCGATGCCGGCGAGACCGCCTGGGATCGCGCCTGGCACATGCCGCTGTGGGACGACTACCAGAGCCAGCTCGACTCCAACTTCGCCGACCTGGCCAACATCGGCGGGCGCCCGGCCGGCTCGATCACCGCGGCGTGCTTCCTGTCGCGCTTCACCCAGACCTACCCCTGGGCGCATCTCGACATCGCCGGTACCGCCTGGGCCTCGGGCAAGCAGAAAGGCGCCAGCGGCCGCCCCGTGGGCCTGCTGACCCAATACCTGCTGGATCGCGAAGCCGAGCTGGACGAGACCCCGGAAAAGGCCGAGTAACAACTGCGACGAGCGACACTTCGCAGCGCGTCGTTCGCATGCTAATTTCATTGTCCATTACGACACGGGGCGTGTATGGCATTCTCGCTGCATTGTCCGCCACGCCGGCCCACCCAGAAGCCGCGTGGCAACGTCCAACCGCAACGGTCCCACGGCCCGGCGATTCGCCGCTCGCCGGGGCCCAGCCCTGTAACGGAGATTTCCGGTGACCACCTCTGGCTTCGACGTACGGCCTAATGCCAACCCCACGGATGCCGCCATCCGCGACGAGATCCTTAGTAACTCCGGCTTCGGCCGCCACTTCAGCGACCACATGGCGCATATCCGCTGGACCGCGGACGACGGCTGGCACGCTCATGAGGTGCGCCCCTACGGCCCGCTGACCCTCGATCCCGCCGCCGCCGTGCTGCACTACGCCCAGGAGATCTTCGAAGGCATCAAGGCCTACCGGCATGCCGACGGTTCGGTGTGGACCTTCCGCCCCGCGAAGAACGCCGCGCGCTTTCGCGCCTCGGCGCGTCGCCTGGCGCTGCCCGAGCTCAGCGACGACGACTTCATCGGCTCGCTGAAGGCGCTGGTCGCCCAGGACCACGCCTGGGTGCCCACTCCGGCCAGCGCCGCCGAGGAGACCAGCCTCTATCTGCGTCCGTTCATGATCGCCAGCGAGACGTTCCTCGGCGTACGCCCGTCGAAGGAGGTCGACTACTACGTGATCGCCTCGCCGGCGGCCGCCTACTTCAAGGGCGGCGTCAAGCCGGTGTCGATCTGGCTGTCGTCGAACTACAAGCGCGCCGCCCCCGGCGGCACCGGCTTCGCCAAGTGCGGCGGCAACTATGCCGCCTCGCTGGCCGCCCAGAAGGAAGCCGAGACGCATGGCTGCGACCAGGTCGCCTTCCTCGACGCGGTGGAGAACAAGTGGGTCGAGGAGCTCGGTGGCATGAATCTGTTCTTCGTCTACCGCGACGGGCGAGTCGTCACGCCCCAGCTGACCGGCACCATCCTCGAGGGGGTGACCCGCGACTCGATCATGCAGCTCGCCCGCGACGAGGGCCTGACCCCGGAAGAGCGCCACATCAGCATCGACGAATGGCGCGACGGCGCCGCCTCCGGCGAGATCCAAGAAGTCTTCGCCTGCGGCACCGCGGCGGTGGTCACGCCGATCGGCGAGCTGGTCAGCGACGACGAGCGCATCCGCCTCGTCGACGGCGGCGGCGAGATCGGCAAGCGCCTGCGCACCCAGCTGCTCGACCTGCAGTACGGACGCCGCGAGGATACCCACGGCTGGCTGACGCGCCTGGCGTAAGCCCTCGCAATCGGGCGACGGGCTGCGAGTCGCGAGCAGTACAGCGCCGACTCGCAGCCGGGTGGGAGGGAACTTGTTCCCGATGAAGGTGGCTCAGGAGCATGGTCAGGGGCCTTTGTGGGAGGGAACTTGTTCCCGATTGGCGCCGTCAGGCGCCCGGTATGGCCGGGGAGGTACAGTGCCCACCGCCATCGGGAATAAATTCCCTCCCACGCCCCCATAGCCCATAGCCCATAGCCCGTAGCCCGTAGCCCGTAGCCCATAGCCCGTAGCCCATAGCCCATAGCCCATCATCAGGCCCTAGCCGTGACCCACGTCGACTTCTACATCCTGCCCGATACCACCCGCGAGGCGCGCCTCGACTTCGCCTGCCGGCTGGCCGAGACCATCTACCGCAAGGGCTACCGGCTGCACGTGCACACCCAGGACGAGGACGAGGCCCAGGCGTTCGACGAGCGGCTGTGGACCTTTCGCGAAGACAGTTACGTGCCGCACGCGCTGAGCGACAGCGGCCACGACGTGCCGGTGACCATCGGCTGGCAGGCGCTGCCCGAGCCGGCCCTCGATGCGCCGGGCAGCGAGGCGATGCTCAACCTGAGTCTGACGATCCCCGAATGGTTCTCGCGCTTCGAGCGGGTCGCCGAGATCATCAACCAGCACCAGGCCATCCTCACTGCCAAGCGCGATTGCTGGCAGACCTACAAGCAGCGCGGCTACCCGGTGAAGGCGCACAAGCTGTAGGCGCCTAGCTTTCTGGCCACTCATGACGTTGCCGACCCCGGGCGCTATAATCGGGCCCATTTTCATCAGCCGTTCGGCCGAGCCCGCCGCGCCGCTCACTTGCACAACTTAGCCGGGCCGCCGGGCCGATGCCGCCATCTTCACAAGAGCGCTCCATGGACAAGACCTACCAACCCGAACAGATCGAGACCCGCTGGTACCAGCGCTGGGAAGCCGACAACCGTTTCGCGCCCTCGGGCGAAGGTCAGCCCTTCTCGATCATGATCCCGCCGCCCAACGTCACCGGCAGCCTGCACATGGGCCATGCGTTCCAGGACACCCTCATGGATACGCTGACCCGCTACCAGCGCATGCAGGGCCGCAACACGCTGTGGCAGGTAGGCACCGATCATGCCGGAATCGCCACCCAGATGCTGGTCGAGCGCAAGATCGCCGCCGAGAGCGGCCAGAGCCGCCACGACCTGGGCCGCGAGGCGTTCATCGACAAGGTCTGGGAGTGGAAGGCCGAGTCCGGCGGCCACATCACCCGGCAGTTGCGCCGTATGGGCGCCAGCGTCGACTGGAGCCGCGAACGCTTCACCATGGACGACGGCTTCTACAAGGCGGTCCAGGAAGTCTTCGTGCGGCTGTTCGACGAGGGCCTGATCTACCGCGGCAAGCGCCTGGTCAACTGGGACCCGACGCTGCACACCGCGATCTCCGATCTCGAGGTGGAAAACCGCGAGCAGCAGGGCCAGTTCTGGCACTTCCGCTATCCGCTGGCCGACGGCGCGACCACCGACGACGGCAAGAACTATCTCGTCGTCGCCACCACCCGCCCGGAGACGCTGCTCGGCGATACCGGCGTGGCGGTCAACCCGGCCGACCCGCGCTATGCCTCGCTGGTCGGCACATTCATCGAACTGCCGCTGGTCGGCCGGCGGATTCCCGTCGTCGCCGACGAACACGCCGACATGGACAAGGGCTCGGGCTGCGTGAAGATCACCCCCGCCCACGACTTCAACGACTACGCGGTGGGCAAGCGCCAGGGCCATGTGCTGATCAACGTGTTCACCCCCGACGCGCAGATCCGCGACGCCGCCGAGGTCTTCAACCTCGACGGCACGCCCAACGCCGACATCGACCCCGGCCTGCCCGCCGCCTACCAGGGGCTCGACCGCTACGCCGCCCGCGAGGCGATCGTCGCCGACATGCAGTCAGCCGGGCTGCTCGAGAAGACCGAAAGCGTCACCAACACCCTGCCCTATGGCGATCGTTCCGGCGACGTCATCGAGCCGCTGCTGACGGACCAGTGGTTCGTCGCCGTCGAGAGCCTGGCCAAGCCGGCGATCGCGGCGGTGGAGAATGGCGACATCGAGTTCGTGCCCAGGAATTACGAGAACATGTACTTCGCCTGGATGCGCGACCTGCAGGACTGGTGCATCTCGCGCCAGCTGTGGTGGGGCCATCGCATCCCCGCCTGGTACGACCCCGAGGGCGGCGTGTACGTCGCGCGCAGCGAGGCCGAGGCGCGCGAGAAATACGACCTGGCCCCCGAGGTGATCCTCACCCAGGACGACGACGTGCTCGACACCTGGTTCAGCTCCGGGTTGTGGACCTTCGGCACCCTGGGCTGGCCCGAACAGACCGAGGAGCTTAAGACCTTCCACCCCACCAGCGTGCTGGTCACCGGCTTCGACATCATCTTCTTCTGGGTCGCGCGGATGATCATGCTGACGTGTAAATTCACCGGCGAGGTGCCCTTCAAGCAGGTCTACGTGCACGGCCTGGTGCGCGACGCCCAGGGCCAGAAGATGTCCAAGTCCAAGGGCAACGTGCTCGACCCCATCGACCTGATCGACGGCATCGACCTGGAAAGCCTGGCCGCCAAGCGCACCGGCAACATGATGCAGCCGCACAAGGCGCGCGCCATCGACAAGGCGACCCGCGACGAATTCCCCGCGGGCATCGAGCCCCATGGCACCGACGCGCTGCGCTTCACCTTCCTGTCGCTGGCCACCACCGGACGCGACATCAAGTTCGACATGGGCCGCCTCGACGGCTTCCGCAACTTCTGCAACAAGCTGTGGAACGCCTCGCGCTACGTGCTGATGAACACCGAGGGCCAGGACTTGGGCGACGACGGCCAGGCGGTGGAGCTGTCGCTGGCGGATCGCTGGATCGTCTCGCGTCTGCAGCACACCGCGACCCAGATCACCAAGGCGCTCGATGAATACCGCTTCGACCAGGCTTCGCAGGCGCTCTACGAATTCGTCTGGAACGAATACTGCGACTGGTATCTGGAGCTCTCCAAGCCGGTGCTGTGGGATGCCGCACAGGGAAGTGCCAATGTCGCGGGAGACAGGATGTCGGGAGCGACCGACAACGCCTCGCCCGCCGCCAAGCGGGGCACTCGGCGCACGCTGGTGCACGTACTCGAGACGATCCTGCGCCTGGCCCAGCCGATGATGCCGTTCATCGCCGAGGAGATCTGGCAAAGGGTCGCACCGCTGGCCGGCAAGGCAGATGGCAACGGCGCGCAGTCGGTGATGAGCCAACCATGGCCTCAGGCGGATGCCGACAAGCGCGACGCGCAGGCCGAGCGCGATATCGAGTGGCTCAAGGGGGTGATCGTCGCGGTGCGCAACATTCGCGCCGAGATGAACCTGGCACCGGGCAAGTCGCTCGACGTGCTGCTGGCCAAGGGCAGCGCAGGCGACCGCGAGCGCCTCGCCGCCAACCGGGTGTTCCTCGCCAAGCTCGCCAAGCTGGAAAGCGTCCGCTGGCTCGACGATCCGGCCGCGGCGCCGCTGGCGGCGACGCAACTGGTCGGCGACATGGAAGTGCTGGTGCCGATGGCCGAGCTGATCGACAAGCACGCCGAACTCAAGCGCCTGACCAAGGAGCTCGACAAGCAGGATGCGTTCATCGGCGGCATCGAGAAGAAGCTCGGCAACCAAGGGTTCATTGCCAAGGCGCCCGCCGCGGTGGTCGACAAGGAGCGCGCCAAGCTGGCCGAGGCCAGGGCCAGCCGCGCGGCGCTCGCCGAACAGCGCGACAAGATCGCCGCGCTGTAAGCGACCGCAGGGCAGCGAGTCAGCTGGCCCGCTCGAACACCGCGCGCATCTGTTCGGCCGCCCTGTCGAGCACCACCGGTATCTCGCCTTGCATCGCCGGGGTGTCGGTGCCACAGACCCGGTCGCGACCGTCGCGCTTGGCCTGGTAGAGTCGCCGGTCGGCCAGCGCGATCAGGTTGTCGATATCCTGGGCCTCGCCATCGACCGCCACACCGATGCTGAGGGTCATGTTCAAGGCGCCACTCTCAAGCGCGTAGGACGTTTCGCGCACGGCCGAGGCCAGACGCTCGGCGGCACACAGCGCCTCGCCATGGCTCTTGCCGTGCAGCACGGCGATGAACTCCTCGCCGCCGTAACGGCCCAGGGTATCCTCGTCGCGCAGACTCACCCGCAGGCACTCCACCAGATGACACAGCGCTCGGTCGCCAAGCTTGTGCCCATAGCGGTCGTTGATCGTCTTGAAATGGTCGATGTCGATCATCAGCAGCGCAAACGGCCGCGCATTGTCCAGCGCGAGCTCGATCTCGTGCAGCACGGCACGCCGATTGAACACCCCGGTCAGGGCATCGTGATGGGCCTGACGCCGATAGCTGATCTCGAGGCGTTGGGAAACCCCCTCCAAGCGGCGCAGAATCACCGCGAACAGCACTCCTACGGTCGCCAGATTGGCGATCAGCAGGACCTGGGGCGCCCAGCCTCCCAGCCTGTCGACGAGCGTCACTTCGGGGGTTCCCATCAATTGATAGGTCGTCAGGCCCATCACCGCCAGGCTGACCCCGAGCTTGGCGATCTGGCGCAAGGCGCTGATGTAGGTGACCAGCAGGATCAGCGCGAAATACAGCTCGAAGCCCAGGCCACTGCCGTACGTGCCGATCGAGGCCAGCATATGCGCCGTCATCATGCTCAGCATCAGCGATACGCCGGCGCCCATGTGGCCCCGCCGATGCAGCTCGCGGGCGACCACGGTCATGCCCAGCCCGGTCACGCTGATGATGAATAGCCGCGTATCGCTCAGCAGCCAGAACATCGGAATGAAATCGAACAGGTAGACGACGGCCGCGATCAGGTAGAGCTGCGACAGCGTGTAGAAATAGCGCTGACGATCCGCGGGTAGCGGACAGGCGGGTAGCGACAATGCGCGCCAGCTTCCGAGGTTACGGAACTTGCCGTTCATGGAAATCCTTTTCTCCTTCCGCCACCGGGATGGTTGCAGTCTTCGATTCGCCGTCGTGGCGATATCGCTCGGCTCCGGTTGTCAATCCGACGCTATTCGCCAGCTTGCATTGCGCCGTTCGGTCCGGCCGTGATGAGACCACGCCACTCCTTGGCGGGACATGAATGCTGACAGCCGCCACCGCGACGCCAGCCTTTCCAAGCCGGAATAACAGCTTTAGGGTAGACCCTTTGGCGCATGGCCCGCCACCCTGTCGGCAAACCGCTTGTCTGAAAACGCCACGTACCACGTTGCATGTGGCCATGTTGCATGTGGCCGTGACGTGCTCGAAGCGCTCGGCATGGGAGAGTATGCCCTGGCCATCCGATCGCTCCTTTCATGGACTCCCTTACCAGCTGCCGGTATTTTCCATCGACGCCCAAGGCTCCTGCGGCGGCAGTGCGTCGCCCTGCTGCAGCAGCTCGATGGAGATGCCGTCGGGCGAGCGGACGAAGGCCATGTGGCCGTCGCGCGGCGGGCGGTTGATGGTCACGCCGTTGGCCTCAAGGCGTTCGCACAAAGCATAGATATCCTCGACGCGATAGGCCAAGTGGCCGAAATTGCGCCCGCCGGAGTACTCCTCGGGGTCCCAGTTGCAGGTCAGCTCGAGCATCGCGGTGCGCTCCTCCCGGGCACGCTGCCGGTCCTCCGGCGCGGCGAGAAAGATCAGCGTGAAGCGACCCTTCTCGCTCTCCTGGCGGCTGATCTCCTCGAGTCCCAGCAGTTCGCAGTAGAAATGCAGGGAAGCATCGAGATCGCTGACGCGAACCATGGTGTGCAGATATTGCATGATATTTTTCCTGATCCGTCAGTGTGTTGAACTCTTCCATGGTAGACCACCAGCGACGTTCGGTGAACGACACCCGAAGGGCATGCCGCGCGGGGCAACGCCGCAAGAGACATGGACGACGGCCGCCACAGCAAGCCTCGAACCAGCAAGACGGCCGCCGCGACGCCTCCGGACCATGATCAGTCGGGCTTTATCGCCATGCGTCCGCTACCCAGGAACATCACCGCCAGCGCACCGAAGAGAAACATGCCCTGCAGTTCCAGCGTCCAGCCACCCTGATCGTTGAGCGTCCAGAACTGCGGCAGGTGCACCAACACGATAGCCACGACCATGTTGGCCGCCATCAGCAGACCGCCGATCCGCGCCTGCCAGCCAAGAATCGCCATGAGCGGCCCGACGATCTCGCCCAGCACTACGCCGTAGGCGATGAATGCCGGTAGACCGACGCCCGAGAGCATCTGCCCCAGCCAGTCGAAACTCCCCGGGTTAAGGACCTTGTTGATGCCGTGGAACAGAATCAGGACCCCGACGCTCAGGCGAATGATCAGTTTCCCCAGATCATCGTTTTGCAGCAGTTGACGCATGACAGTTTCTCCCAGTTTTCTCTCGGCCGCGCGATCAGAGCCGCGATGAAACGTAATGGCCGATCGCCTGCCTGGCTTCGCCGATCGACGCCTCGCGATGTCGATCGCCCATCGCCAGCCCCTCGGCGTAGACGAAATCGACCTCCTCGATGCCCATCAGCCCCAGCA
>Ga0114911_1001399_pt1 | contig 12756 bp, 20 predicted proteins | sample MalvireepMed_904_FD_89688 | JGI IMG/M metagenome (GOLD analysis project Ga0114911, IMG submission 89688) | Marine viral communities from the Global Malaspina Expedition - Malaspina viral metaG DeepMed_904 | ecosystem: Environmental > Aquatic > Marine > Oceanic | place: Mediterranean Sea...
GTATTAAAAAGTATTAAAAAAAGTTAATATAGTTATATACTATTAATATGTCTCAAGGATTTTATAACTGGACGACTGCGACAGAACTGGGAACTGGAATTGTGCTGGTTGTTGGTGCGGTGGCAACTTGTATTGGTATTATCTTTAAGGGGTCTGCTAATTCACGCTGTTCTCAAATTAATATTTGTTGGGGTCTATTGTCTTGCGAAAGAAAAGTCAAATCAAAAGTAGAGATTGATTTAGAACAACAACAACAACAAGAAGAACAAGAACAAGAAGAAAATAATAATATCCCTAATAGACAAAGACCATAATATGTGTTGGTTTAATAATAAAATTAAAGATAGTGAATTACACGAACCTCTTATTAGAAAACCACTCATATTCAACAATAAAAGTGATAATAAAAGAATATTAGAGGGTGAGTTTGATATACCTTCACCACCAATAGAATTGAGACCTATTAGACAATACCCAAAAAGCATACTTGATAATTTTAATACACTTTCTCTTCTTCTTTGTCTGCTATATAGTCGTTCTCCGTTGATACTTTTAACTTGTTAAACTTTCTGTGATACATACTATTTGCGTCTTGGTTAGTGTCTATATACATAAAGTCGTGTTTGTTTTTAAAGCAATAGTTTGATAATTGTATCCACTCTTTTCTTGTTAAATTACACGCAATCTCGTCAAATAAACAATCCAACTCTCTTTTATTTTTAGTATTAAACAATATTATCTGACTTGCGTTTTTTCTTATTGGTGGTGGGATTTTGTTATACACTTGAGTAGTAATCCAAACACTTAAAGACCCACCCCCACCGCATAAGTGTCGTCTATTCATAAGTATTTTCGCCATAAGACGTTCAAGGTGTATATCCTTTTTAATATCATTCACAACGTCGTCCATAAGAAATAATACTTTTTCACCACTATCCTCTATATCGTCAAGAACACCTTGTAAATCGTCATAATCTAACTCTGCGAACTTTTGCTCTTCTGGGATTGTCTCAAAAGGGTTGTCCTCCATAGTAGTCATACTTGGTGAAAACAAATATATTTTATCAAACCTTTTATTATATATCTTATGGCGTTTTGCTATTAGGTTTAACACTATACTTGTCTTACCAGTCCCCGCCTTACCACAAATAAGAATAAAGTGGTTAAGTGTTTGGGGTAAAGGTTTTGGTATTCTTGGGTCAATATCGTCGCAATTAAAATCAAACTTTTTAAGGGATATAGTCTTACACTCTTCTTCTTCAATTTTCATATTATACTATAATATAGATTTTATTTTTAATAATATATATACTCTGTTTGTTGAGGTGGTTGATTATAGTATTGAGGTGGTATATATTGTTCTTGTGGAGGTGATACTTGACGTTGTAGTGAATAGTCTTGTTTTTTTGGTCTTCTTTTATATATTAATTCTTCTTCTTCACTCTCACTTGTATCATAATAGACAACTTTTTTTCTTCCTTTAGTTTTTCTCTTTGGGGGTGGTGGTGTATATTTCTCCTCCTCCTCTTCTTCACTTTCACTTGGTTCTTTGACTGGTTCTTTTTTTCTTCTTGTTCTTGGTTTTTTTGGTTCTTGTTCTTTTGCTTTTTTTCTTGCTTCTCTCTTCTCCTTTAATACTTGTTGTGCCTTCTTAAACGCCTCCTTTTGCTTCTCTGTCCTTGCTCCCTTTCTCCTATCTATCTTTTTCTTGATAGGTGGCGGTTTTTGTAGGTCGTCTATATCCTTATCCAACTCTTCCTCTACTACTTTTATATTTTGTGGTGGTGTATCCTCTGCGTCGTTCTTTAAATCCATATTATATATATTATACAAGAATAAAATTAGTTTAGATAAGACACTTTTTAATCGGTTTTTTTCGTATTATTTGAGGGTCTATATCGTTAAAATTATTATCTTGATTTTAATATAAATATGGGGAATAAACAAGGACAAATCTGGGTTTTAACTATTTATAAAGACAAATTAAAAAGTGAGGTCATACAGACCATACACTTTGACACAATTAAAGACCTCGCCTACGTTGTAGGTGTTAAACCACAAGATTGCTCTAACTTTTTTCACCGCTTAACTGGGGCAAGAGGCATATTTGAATATATATCTATATATCAATATCAACTCACTAAAGGTGAAAATATTGAGGTGTGGAGACTAAAAGAAAATATTGACTAATATATATAGTATGGATTACCCAGAGAGAGAACAACCACACACAGGAGCAATTGACAATCGCCTTGTTGCCTACAAATTGAGAAGCACCTTTATTAACCCTTCTTATCAAAATCAAAGGTTAAATAATAAAAAAGTTAATTATTATCCTCACAAAAAAATAGTTAGACACGATTGGGGAGAAGATATTTCTTATAGTGGTTATACTAATCCAGCAGATTTTATAGGTGATAGACGACTACCTTAACTTACTTTTTATTTATAAGTTAAAAAAAAACTTATTCTATTTCACTACTATCCACTATATCACCTCTATCCAAGTATAAATCCAATTCCTCTACTTTTCCAAGTGATATTTTATTATGTTTGCCTTCTTCGTCTGCTACACCAAACTCACTTATTCTATTTATTCCTTTACTTGAAAAGGGTTGAGGCATACCCTCTCTATCTTGGTCCAAAGAAGAATTATAGATTTCTCTTGGTCGCCCAAACTCACCAGCACGACCTTCTGGTCTATCAATCCAAGATTGTGTTGTTGGAGACCATACAACACTATAAGGTTGATAATCACCTTCTCCACTATCTTTATAAAAAGTTGATACATACCTACCCCATAAATCACTTTGAGGTAGTTTAACTCCTTTTCCTCCTTTTATAAGTGGTGAGTGTTTAAAGGATAGTTTAAAAGGCAACCCAGTTTCCTCGTCAAATTGGGACTGGTTATTATATTCACTAAATCCTTTTATTTTACTTTCACCTCCTTCTATTGGACTAAATCGCACTTGCTCCCACCTCGCTAAAGGTGGGTCTTCTAAATCAGTTGGCGGAGGCATAACAAATCCTTTTTTACTTTTTTTTATTATTTTAGGTTGGGTTTTATCTCCAAGTCTATTCCCAAAATAATAATCACCTCTCAACTCAAGTAAAATACTACCCAGCGCTAATCCCACGGGTCTAACTAAAGGGGCGAGTGAGTGTTTGTATCTATCAGTTGTGGGTGGTGCTAAATAAAAAGGTTCGTCAATATCTCCTTCACCAATATCCTTATACAATTCTTTTTGGTTTTCCCTACTCAATCCACCATACACAAAATCCACCTCTGCTGTTTTACCAGTTTTATCACTTGTTAATAAAAAACGTCTTGCGTGTTTATTTAACTCTTTTGCTTCCTCTTTTTTTAAATCCTCTCTTCCCTCTTTACTCTGTGATAAACCCTCTACGTCCTCGTCTTCTATTGGGACAATACTATCCAAATCGGTTGGTGTAGGACTTGGTGGTGTTATGCCTTCTGCCTCACCAAAAGGGTCTCTTTTAATTTCTTCTTCTTCTTCTCCTATTCTCAAAGGCGAAGGGTCTTTAACAAACCCAGCGAGTTGTGATTGTTGTGTTAAAAATCCACCAAGTCTATCTTTATTTAGTGCTTTTATTTGTAGTGCTTTCTTCTTGACTGCTAAATCGTTGTGAAAAGTAATATCACTTTGTATATCTTGTAAATCACCTATAGACTTGCTTTCTCTTGGGTCGTCAAATACAACTGACCTTGCTGGTTCTGTGCCTCCTACTCTCTGTCTTTCACCTCTAAAATCCCCTCTATCAAACCTACTACGCAAAATATCAAGTTGGGTCTCTCTCTGTAATATTGTTTGGTTTTGTGCCTCTATTCTATCCTTTAACGCTTTCTCTTGATTAAATCTCTTCTCTATTTGGGTCTGTGATTTTGTTTCTGCTTCTCTTTGTTTAACTTGTGCTGTCTGTAATTGATTAAATACAGCACCAACACCAAAAGGAGAACCAAACCCCATATTTATACCTTGTTGAGGTTGAGGTTGGGGTTGAGGATAAGTTTGTTGTGGTGTATCTCTACCAGTAATAGTGTCTTGTCTAAATACTTGCTGTGCTATACCCCCACCTTTTTTAACACCAGATTTGGTTGTGTGTGCTTTAGGTCTTTTTCTATTAACAGGTTGTTTAACACCTTTTCTTGATTTGGTGTATCTCTTACCTGACTTCTTTCTTTCTTCTGCTTCTCTCCTCTTCTTTAACGCTCTCTCAATACACTCCTTAAGAGTTTTATTTTCTTTCTTGCGACAATCTAATTTCTCTCCTCTCCTATAAGATTTATGTTTTTTTGCTTTTGCTTCTTCTTGTGTTAATTTCACTCCTTTTGGCATACTTTATTATAATATAAATATATATATTTTATTGCGTTTGTATTATTTTTTTATATATATAGAGTATAAATAAAAGTATGTTAAAAGTAGAACAACCACAACAAGAAGAACAATATATAACCACTATAGCAGGACAGGACGTCCCAGTAAGAGCAGACGGCACTTTTATATTAGAACAAGAATTAAAAAAAGGGACACAAGAAGAAGAAAGGATAAGAAAAATAATAGATAAGAAATATAAGGTTTCACTCAAAAAATTAGACCAATATAATTGTATGGATTTTGTTAGTGATAAGTTTATGGTTGAGATAAAATCAAGAAGAAATAAGTTAAATACCTATTCAACTACTATTATAGGTAAGAACAAAATTGATTATTGTAGTAGATATTTATTCACTATGAACCAATTTGCTTGGGAGGAAGACAAGTTTAAGGTGTTATATGTATTTGCCTTTGAGGACGGAGATTATTTTATAGAACACGACGAGAAGTGGATTAAAGAGTGTGAAGTTAAAAAAATAACAAGAAACGACGGAGTAGGAACTAAAGATAAAGAACACTACTTAATACCAGTCAAATTATTATCTCCACTATAAATATAAAGTATGCCAGAGAAACGCCACCAAGACGCAGTTAAAAAGGGATTGATAAGTCAAAAGCAATATTCAAAATTGCCTTCTGCTCTACTTGACGGAATAATAAAGAAGAAAAAGGGTGAGAGTTTTTATGTGCCTAAAAAAGGTAGAAAAAGAGTAGGACAACCAAAAGGTTCAAGATTAGCGTTTGACGACACAAAACAAGAGAGAAAAAAAAAATCTAATAAATAAGTATAAATATGGTTGATAAAAAGTGGATACAACAACTTGATATTAAAAAAGGTGCTTTCACAAGACAAGCAAAACGAGAAGGATTAACAACAAAACAATTTGAAGACAAAGTAATAAAATCTTATAAAAGTAAAGGTGGATATAATCCTACTCTAACAACATATAGACGTGCTGTATTAAGTAGAAAATTGAGAAAAATAAAAAAGAAAAAATAATATAGTATATATAAATAGTATGAGAGAAGAACCTAATAAAATTGGTGTCAAATCAAGTTCAGCAAGAAAAATTGGGACAAAACGGCAATTGTGTTATTATAGAGTTGGTGAAAAAGCACACCAAACACCCGAACACGAATTAAAACAAATAGGTCTTGATAGAGATAGTGCCTCTATTTTGCTGAGTAAAAAATAAATTATTTTTATATTTTATATTCTATATAGAGTATGAGTGAAAATACAGAGATATTAGGAGTGGAGAAGATAGGTCAAGATAATAGTGTAGTTCAATTAATAACTACTAATCCAAACCTTAACTATCATATAGTAGGTTTGCCTAATAAAAGTAATTGTGATACTATACAACAAGACGATAAGGACTGGATAGATAAAAGTATGGTTGATTATAATTTCCCTATACCTAACCAAGTATTAAAAAAGTGGTTAGAAGTGAATAAATCAAGGAACTTAAATCAAGAGTTAGATATAGAGCAGTATAAAAAAAAAGGATTGCCTTTATCTTTTTTAGAGATAAAGTGTGTGGAGGAGGGGACAAATTGGTATTTACAAAATAGACAAGATTTACCCAAGGGATTAGCACCACTATTATCTCGCTAGATGTTTGGTGATTTAAAAAAATATAATAGGCAACAATTAAGATTGTTAAGGAGGCAAAGAGAGAAAAAAAAGAAGAAGAAAAAAGAAGGATTAAAAATTGATAAAGGACAATATACAATTAACTTTGCTTAATATAAAAAATATGGATAAACCAAAAAGAAGAGATAATATAATTGAAATAGAGAAGATAGATATAAAAAACACAATAGAGTATAAGGATATTATCACTATATTAGAGGATAAACCTTTATTAATAGAGTTTATAAACGATATAATAAATATAGTTAATAAAAAATTATATAATCTTGATTTATAATTAAAGTATGCCCTCACAACAGCAAATAGCACACGAGACAAATAATTTCTCTCAACCCTCAAAGGTAATAAGAATAAGCAGTAAAGATAGTCAATTAGTTAATCAAAATAAAAATCAATTGTCAATATTGTTAGAAGACCCACTCCAAAAAGACCCATACAACGAGGTTATGGTCTTCTCTATACACAATATTTCACTCCCTTTTTGTTTTTATAATATAAGGGACGACTATACTAATAAGTTGTTTTATTCTCCTAATATCCCAAGTGTAGGATTGAGTGAGGTGAGTATATATAACGGATTTTATAATTTTTATGATAAGAGTGATAGTTCTAACCCTTATAGTGTGATTGATACAGATTTTAAAACACAATTAGAGATTACTTTTTCTCCTTGTGTTTTTACTATAGACCAATATACAAGACAAATAACAATATATAACCCTTCTGCTAATACTATATCTTTTCTTTGGCGTAGTATCCCCAGTATAACACTCACAGATAGACAAACAACTATATACACAAGGACAGCAAATATGTTGGGGTTTGATACAGCAGATACTGGACTTGATATAAACGCTGGAGTATCTGTGATATTAAAATATTTGCCTGACGAATTATATAATATACACCAACTTAAAATAAAAACGGATATACCAACAGGACACTATATAGATAAGGGGACAAACACAAAAACTTTCTCAACTATAAATATAGGTGAAACAATATGGGGTAAAATAATTAAAGCAAATAATCAACCATATTTATCTCACAATCTCCATTCACAAACCTGCGACGCACCAGTATTGAACTCAATAACAATAGAATTAACAGACGAGGAGGACACACCAATTGATATGTTGGGTATTGATTGGACTATTGATATTAAAATAGATTTTAGACGAAAAGTGCCTTTTATAAGAGTTGGGACACCCTTTAACAAAAAGGGTCAAATAGGAAATACAGATATATATACACTCCAAAGATTAGCATATTATAATAGAAGGAATATTAATCAAGCAAGTGGAGTAATAAACGGAGGGTGGCGTCCAGTTGTGCCTCGTGGTCTGCCTATTAAAAAAATAGAACAATTAAAAGACAAAAAAGATAGTGTTAATAATATATAGTATAAATATAAAAGATATGGGTTTTTTTAGTGATATAAAGAGAATAGGTGAAAAAGTTGCTGGCGGAGTTGCTCGTGTTGGTTCAGTTGTCTCTCACGTTGCTGGTGATATTCACAAAGTAGGAGAAAAGGTTGCTCCCTATCTTGAAGCGGGTGCTACTGCTTTGGGACAACCTGAGATTGCTGGTGCTATTGCTGGAGGAGTAAAACTTGCTGGGGAGGTCAGCAAAGTTGCTGGAGACGTCAGCAAAGGTGCGAGTGATTTACAGAGTGGAAATATAGGCAAGGTGGTTAGTGCGATTAAAAATAAAGGAGTAGGAGTAGGTAGTGGAGCAAAAGGAATTGCTGGGGCAACGCCAAGTGCTACAGGAATATCAGCACCCAGTTCAGTAGCAAGTGCTTCACAAGTATTAGGACACTTAGCAAGTGGGACAAGAAGCACTAATTCACAGGCAATAGAGCAGAACCTTCTTAATTATATACAGAAAGCGTTTCAGTAGGAGTAAAAATATAAGTTTGTTTTATTTTATTATAATCTATATATAAACAATATGGGTATTAGTGAGTTTGCTAAAAATATTTTGGGATATAGAAAAATACACCTCTCCTCAACAGAGGCAATATCTTTTCCTACATATCAAACCAACGCAGTGGGGGCTTCTCTGCCTCTACCAACACAATTTAATATAAATATGCCCTCTGTTAATACACCTCCTAATACTGGGTCTCTTGGAGCAATAGCAGTATTTAGTGGAGGGACTATAAATATATCTTCTTATGTTGATACAGGTGTTTATGGTTCAAGTGAAGAATATACAAGAATAACCCCAGTAGTAAATATTGAGGTAGAGGGTTGGAGTAATCAAAATTATTATAGACCAACAAAAGAGGGTAATACAGGTATGACGGCAACTTTTGACGCAGAAACAGATTTGAGAAAGTGTGCTAATATGGATTATCTTAATACAACAGCAACGGATAGTGTTGATATTAAGGGAGTTCCTCAGTCAATATTTTTAAAACCACTAAATAATAATCGTTCTTGGACTACTGGGATAAGTGTAGGCAATCCTTTTAGTAAGAGTGTTAAGTGTAGTGTATATTTACAGCAAGGACACGACGTAGATATAGCAGGCAACACAGAGAAGAATACTTCTGCTTATACAACAAGAGATTTGGTGGGACTAAATCAAGATTTTTCTAATACAAGTGGCGCACCAGAAAACACCACCCACTATCCAGTTGATAGTATAGCAAGTGTAGATTTATATTTTGATTTTTTGATATATGATATGGATAGGATAAGTAGCAACCAAATAGAAACGATATTAATATAAGGTGTAAAATTAACTTATTTTTTAAATTATAATATTAACAAATAGTATAAAAAAAAGTATGTCTCAACCAGCCGTAGCAGTTCCAGTTCAATTAAATTACGCAGATACTCCGCCAGTTGCTATAGAGAGCAGACCGCAGAGAAGATTGTTTTTCCCCACAAACGGACAATCTTTCTCACCGGACAACACTAATCAAATTAGAATTGACGTGAATGCGGATAGTATGTTAGATTTTAGCCACTCTTATCTCCAATTTGATTTATCCTTAACAAATAAAGACAACGTTTTAGGGTGTTTTTTGGACGTAGGGTGTCCAGTGGTAAATCGCCTACAAATTGAGAGCGGTGGGGTTGTTTTAGAGGATATTCAAGAGTGGAATAGGTTATACGCTATGCTTTGTGAGTTTCAAGGGGATAGTTCAAACAATAACGATTGGTCTCTAACCCAGAACTCTGTTGGGGGTGGGATTATGGGTAAATATTGTGGTGGGGATACTGCGGGTGCTTATAGTTTGCTACAAGGCGCCGCCGGAGCAACGGGGACTACACTTGATTTCTCTGTTGCTGGGGCAAACACAAACGACACTCAAAGTGTTTGTTCTGCTTCTGTAGATAATTCAAGTTGTAGTGGTGTAGGTTGGTGGGATAATTCTGCTGTAGCAACTGCTACTTGTATAGTATCACCTCAATCTTGGGACAATTGGTTATTTTGTCCTGATAAAGGCGCACTTGCGGACACAGACGTCGCAAACGGACAGAACGTTAGAACAACTTATAAATACAACGTCCCTCTTATGTGTGGATTAGGTATGTTAAGAAAATACTTTCCCTTAATATTTTTAAATCAAGGAATTACTATTGTTTTACACTTGGAGAGTGGAGTTAATATTGGTGCTTGGTTAGGTAGTGGAGTTGGGGCAGCAGATCCTTTAACAAGTCAAACTTCACAATCCTATACTTTATCAAACGTTAGATTTTGCGGTCACTTGGTAGATTTGGATAGGTCGTTCTATGAGCGATTACGCTCAACTATGGAAGCAAGTGGGGGAGTTATGACCCTATCCTCAACAACATATCGCCACTTTACAGACCAAGTTGCTTCTGGTTCAACAAGTGCTACACTTAATATCCCAGCAAGAATAAAAAGTATAAAAGCGTTGTTAGTGAAACAAGTGCGAAGCGACCAAGACGGCAGAGCGAACTCTTTTAATATAGGTCAATCTACTTCTGCTGGATTAAACGAATATTCTTTTAGAGTTGGTGCTGTTAAATATCCTCCTCAAGATATAGCAGTTGGTTATGGTGGGACTTCACCAGCAAGTCAATTAACAAACGGCGGAGAAGTATTCCAAGAAGTAAGAAAAGCGTTTGGAACAATAGGGGCATACGACCACAAAACAAATTGTAAGCAAGAAACTTGGACTGGTTCAATAGCAAAAGGAAACGGATTAAAAACTCAACCAGAGACACAGACCTATATTGTAGGAAAAGTATATACTGACGACGGCACCGCACCATATCACAATAGCGTTGCGTGTTGTAAGCAGAACTTTATGTTTGCTTTTGACTTTGAAGGATTTAGCAAGTCCGCAATCCAGTCGGGTTTGAATAGTCAAGATAGAAGTTTGCCTATCACACTAGAAACCAAATACAACGCAGAAAACCCTATGGTTGCCAACGTCGTCCCAGCAGTAGCAGACGGATTTAGAAATACAGCGTCCGCGTTAAGAGTAGATACTTATGCTATGTGTGATATACTATTTTATATAGACGCGTCAGGAAATATAACTTCAAGAATATAAATAAAAAAATATATTGTTAATATATAAATATGGTTTTTAGTCAAGAAGAAAAAAGAGAAAGTAATTCAAGAAGATTACAGCGAGAACAAACAGACAAAGACCTTAAAAAAAAGGCAGGTTATAGTCCAGCACCTCAAAAAGTATTGGGTTCAAAAATAGTAGGGTCTTCAACACATAATCAAAGTATAGCAAGGCAATATACAACATACGACCCAAGAAGAGAAAGGCAAGAAGTAAAAGAAGTATCACACGTTCAACCACACTAAACTCCAAAGGGATAGACCTTATTAAAAAAAAGGTTGTAGGGTGTTATATTAATTTTGTTTTGATTTCAAGCAATAAATTGTATTAACTTTTTATTAACTTTTTATTCAACTTTATTAACTTTTTATTAACTTTTTATTCAAATTAATTAATTTTTTTATTCAAATTGATTTCAAGTAATAAATTGTATTCAAAAATATGATTTTTATTAACTTTTTTTTTTATTTTTTTAATTTAGATTTTGTAATATAGAAGTGATTGAGTAGTAGAAGAGAAAGTGATACTCGCTTCGCTCGTGTCTCGCTCCGCGAGTATATATAAATATGATACTCGCTTCGCTCGTGTGCTACTCTAAAAGGTAAAAAGAAACTTAATAAATTAAAAAAGACTGACACTTTTTTGTCAGTTCAAGGAAACTCCTACAAAGTGAAATATATATCGCATACAAACTTCTTTTTTTCTATAAAAAAAGTGTCAGTTTTACTTTTCCCCCTCCTCAAAAATCCTCAAAAACACTATAAAAACAAGAGAAAAAAAGTGATTAAAAAAGACTGACACAAGGGGGGAAAAGACTGACACTTTACCCCTAAAAACTGACACTTTTGAGAACTTTTTTAATCAATTTTTTTAACAAAAACACAAAATCCCAATTTTGTTTTTAAAATCACCAAAAGTGTCCGTCTTTTTTGACACAAAACTGACAAAAGTGTCAGTCTTTTTGCCCAAAAATACGCCAAAAACAAGAATTAAATTAAAAAAAGTGTTAAAAAGCACACTTTTAGACCCAAAAACACTTTTAAATCTCAAAAAAAAGAAGAGAAAAAAGAAGAGAATTAAAAAAAACCTTACTGAAGTGAGTGTTAAATTGAAAAAAAAAGTTAAAAAAAAAAGTTTTATAAAAAAAGACTGACAGGACTGAAAAAAAGTGTCAGTCTTTTTTATGTCTTTATAATAAAGAGTTAAGTAGGTTTTTTATTAGTTCTGCCTTCAATATAATCAACCAAATCGTTAATATCTGCTCTACTACCTTCTTCCTCTGTTATAATTTTATCAGTTGGTTTAAACCTAAAATTAACTGAGACGTTTTTATATCCAAGAGTGAATAAAGTAATAATATCAACAATCCACATATTATTTTCTTCTTGAGTGAGTGTATGTTTATTAATAATTTTATTTTGTAATTCTTTTAGTTCTTCAAGTTTAATATCTTTAATTTTATCAATAGAAAAAAGTTCAATCTCTTTAGGGAGTGTAATACAAGTTAAGGTGTTAAAAATCTCCCAGTATAATTTAAATTGATTATTAATATAATATATTTTAGTGCCTATTGTCTTATTAAAAGAAAAAGTGAAAGTGCCTTCACAACAATTAGGAGGGAAATTGTGTTTATTTTTAAAATCTTCAAAAGAAATAAAATTGATATGTTTATCCATATTAATATAAAAAAAGAATATAATATAAATTAAAAACCGCACTTAAAGTGTATCTCTTTTTATAATTTGTAATTGTCTTTGTTTAGCAAGGGCTTCACCTATAATAATTGCTTGAGTATGATTATGAGGTCTATTTTTAATAAGAGATTGTTCTCTACCTAATTGTATTTTTCTACACTTTTTTCTTAGTTTGTGTAAATCCATATAAGAAACCCTACCAATACCCCCTTTTTTGATTAAACTATCACAGCAAGAACAAGGTGTATAATCACCACTACTCCACTTTTGCTCGTCTGTTAATATTAGTTTCTTATTATATTCTTGATTAGTATTCTTTTTATACCACTCTGTTTGACGTAAAGAATTAATTTGATTAATTAAATTATCTATAATATTATCTTTTTGAGATATTAAGTCTTTAATAATATTAAAATCTTCACCAAGTTTGTTTGTTAGTGCTAA
>Ga0114911_1001400_pt1 | contig 12736 bp, 12 predicted proteins | sample MalvireepMed_904_FD_89688 | JGI IMG/M metagenome (GOLD analysis project Ga0114911, IMG submission 89688) | Marine viral communities from the Global Malaspina Expedition - Malaspina viral metaG DeepMed_904 | ecosystem: Environmental > Aquatic > Marine > Oceanic | place: Mediterranean Sea...
AGACTTCGGAGTAAGAAGAGAAACCCCGCGTCGCTACGCTCCGATGGGTGGCAGCCTTGCTCCGGTCCGGGTGGCAGGCTTCACGTGGAATGGGTGGCAACCTTCAGCGGTTTACGCACCGAGAAGAGCAAAATCTTCCCCAACGATGCCTTTGGCTACCGCCGGATAACGGTGGAGCGCCCCTTACGCCTGAACTTCCAGACCTCTGACGAGCGCATTGCGCGCATTACGGAAGAAAAAGCCATCCAGAAAATGCCGGCAGAAGAGCAGGAAAAAATCCTGGCCGCCTGCCGCGCCATGGACAGCAACACTCTCTACCAGAACCGCCCAAAGTTTCAGAAGCTATTAAAAGCCTCGCTGGCCGATCACCAAGCCTACCCCGGTACACCACAACTCAAAGCCCTGCTGAATGCACTGAGCGAACGGGACCCGGAAGCAGACATCTGTGAAAGCAAAGGCAAGCCAGAGCCTGACAGCAGCCTACGGGACAACGAGAACGTGCCTTTGGGTGAATCGGTGTACAACTACTTCCAGCGGGAGGTGATACCCCACGTACCGGATGCCTGGATCGACGAGTCCAAGACGGATGAGCAGGATGGCGAAGTGGGTATTGTTGGTTTTGAGATTCCATTTAACCGGCATTTTTATGTATTTACGCCGCCACGGCCGTTGGATGAGATTGATGCGGATCTCAAACAGTGTACTGACAGGATCAAGGAAATGATCGAGGGGTTGTCGGCATGAGTTTCCCTCGGTATCCGGACTACCGAGAGTCCGGTGTGGATTGGTTAGGACGGATTCCAAGAACCTGGAAATTAACCTCCCTCAAGCATGGCTATACGGTCACTCTGGGTAAGATGCTCCAGCCTGATCAAAGGACAAGCACCGACAAACTTGTTCCTTACCTCAGGGCAGCAAATATCCAGCCTAATGGAGTGGATATTGGTGATGTTAGGAAGATGTGGATGTCACCGTTGGACATTAAGAACCTTTGTTTAGAGAGTGGGGACTTGCTGGTCAGTGAAGGCGGGGATGTCGGCAGGTCTGCGGTATGGGACTATGACGAAAAAATGTACATCCAGAACTCGGTAAACCGCGTACGAGCTCTAAATAGCAACTCTACGAAATTCTTGTTTTATTGGATTACAGCCCTAAAAGCGAAAGGCTTCATTGACGTGTTGTGTAACAAATCAACAATCGCCCACTTTACGGCTGAGAAGGTAGCCGCTGTCCCGACACCCTTCCCTGATACCACAGAGCAACACTCAATAGCCCGCTTCCTCGACCACGAAACCGCCAAAATCGACACCCTGATCCACGAACAGAAACGCCTGATCGAACTGCTCAAGGAAAAGCGCCAGGCGGTGATCTCCCATGCGGTGACCAAAGGGCTTGATCCCGATGTTCCGATGAAGGATTCCGGGGTGGAATGGCTTGGGGAGGTGCCGGCGCATTGGCAGCTCAGTAAGTTTGGCTACTTATCAAATGTGGTTAGAGGCGGCTCTCCACGCCCGGCAGGAGATCCATCTCTTTTTAATGGCGATTATATGCCATGGGTGACGGTGGCTGAAATAACGAAAGACGAGTCAGTTTTTCTTGATAAAACAGAGACATCTCTGACCAGACTGGGGAGCGCACAGTGCAGGGTATTTAAAGCAGGAACTCTTCTCATATCCAACAGCGGGGCGACATTAGGCGTTCCAAAAGTACTCAATATTGATGCGAATGCCAACGATGGCGTAGTTGGGTTTGAATCACTGAACAAAACGCTCTGCATCAAATTTGCGTACCATTATCTCGCAAGTTTGACAGAGAATTTGCGAGAACGAATCCGGCAAGGCTCGGGGCAACCCAACCTGAATACTGAGATTATTCGGGGCATTGTGATTCCATTACCTTCCCCAAAGGAACAAAAGGCAATCATAGATTTCATTGATGCTAAATCCTCGAAATATTCAGAGCTTTGCCGCGAAGGTGCTGCAACTGTGCGTACTCTCGAGGAACGCCGCTCTGCTCTGATCTCCGCCGCCGTCACCGGCAAGATCGATGTCCGCGACTGGCAGCCACCTGCGGATGAAAGCGCCTTTGACGAGCAAGTACGCCAAGCAGAAATGGAGGCGGAAGCATGACCCAAGGCCGCAGCATCCGCCTATTCCTTGTTGACGGCAGTCCCAACGGCCTCCTCACTGCCGAAATCATGAACTGGACTGGCCACGCCCTCACCGGCCCGCGCACCAAGCTCACCGAACTGGTTCAGCGCCCAGAATGTGGCCGCACCGGCATCTACTTCCTGGTTGGCCCCGATCCCGAGAACACCCTACGCCCACTGGTTTATATCGGTGAATCCGACGATGTGGCCAAACGCCTCAAACAGCACAACCGCCCGGAATCACAAGGCGGCAAAGATTTCTGGGAAAAAGTCTGCCTGATTACCAGCAAAGACCAAAACCTCACCAAAGCCCACGTGAAATACCTGGAAAGCCAGCTGATCAACCAGGCCATAAAATCAGGACGCTGTGGGCTGGTGAATGGCACGGCCCACGATTACAGCGTGCTGCCAGAATCCGATCAGGCCGATATGGCATCCTTCGCGGAACAAATCCGCACCATCCTGCCGGTACTGGGGTTCGAGTTCTTCCGCGACCCTTCCGGCACCAAACTGACTGATTCAGGTGATACCTCGTCGATCTCTCCGCTCTTCGAGCTAGAAATCCCCAAATATGGAATCCGTGCCCAAGCCCAAGAAGTGGATGGGGACTTTGTGGTTTTAAAAGGCTCTCAGGCACGCCCCAAGTGGACCGGCTCCCCCAGGGGCTATGCCAGCCTTTTCGATCAGCTGGTGCAAGATAAGGTTTTAGTGGAAGCCTCCACGGGTGAGCGCGTTTTTAGCCAGGATCACGGTTTCTCCAGCCCGAGTGCGGCAGCAGCGGTTATTTCAGGCCGCAGCGCCAATGGACGAACGAAGTGGACTCTGGTTGGCAAAAAACAAAACTACGGCGACTGGCAAAGCGAACTGGTCAGCGCGGAAACACCCGAGACTGAATAGGAACAAAGACCCGAGCTTTACTGCGCTTGGAACGATCAACTGAGGAATCTCACAATGATTTCAGCGGACACCGACCAACCCAAGCCAGTGATCCTAAAACTGAGAATTAAAGCTGATGAGCGAAGCCTTATTGATAGAGCCGCCACATCTCTGGGAAAGAGTCGTACCGAGTTCATTCTTGAAGCAGCGCGCATTGCCGCTAAGGAAGCCATTCTGGATCAGATTGTCATCTCGGTAACACCGGAGGCGTATCAGGCGTTCCTTGAACAACTGGATTCGCCGCCAAAACTAAATGAGCGGTTGAGTAAAACCATGCAAGCTCCTGCACCTTGGAATATGGAATGACGCTCTACGCACCCCAAGCCTTTTTGGTGTCAAAGCAATCAGGTAAAAGCCTTGTAGCGACAATCTGATTCATATTGATTTATACTCAATCACAATGAATCAACACTGTAAAAGGTGCTTTTATGTCCAAGTCAGATACCCGTGTGATGACCGCCCACGTGCCGGTTTCTATGGCCGATAAGGTGGGGCTCATGGCTCAGCGTCTTGAGCGCTCTAAAGGCTGGATCGTGAAGCAGGCTTTGGCGGACTGGATTGCCCGTGAAGATGAACGTGACCGGCTGACACAAGAGGCGCTGACCGACGTGGACGCAGGGCAAGTGATTGATCATCAGGCGGTGCTGGCCTGGGCCGACAGTCTGGATTCTGATCAGCCATTGCCTGTTCCCCGCTAATGGAGCTTCAGTGGACGAGCAAGGCCATGTCAGACCTTGCACGGCTCTATGAGTTTCTGGCGCCCGTGAACCAGCCTGCCGCCGTCAAGGTGGTCCGTTCGCTGACGAGCGGCGCTACCCGCCTTGTCGACAACCCGCGCCTTGGTGAGCCGTTGCATCAATTTGACCCGAGAGATGTTCGGCGTCTGCAGGTGGGTCATTACGAAGTGCGGTATGAAATTCAGGGTAGTGTCATTTTTATTTTGAGACTTTGGCACACCCGCGAGGATCGCTGAGCCCGGCCACGAGAGCCCGGCCAAATAAGGAGCAGTCATGGCAGACAGCCGCGAGAGAGTATTCCAGAACGACATCATGGCCGCCCTTGAAAGCCAGGGCTGGTTAATCGGTAAGGCGTCGGAGTACGACAAGGTAAACGCGGTTTACTCGGAAGATCTGATCGGGTATTTCCAGACGGCTTACCCGGACCGCTGGGACAAGTTCTGCAAGAACAACCCGCAGAACCCGGAACAGGTACTGATCAAAGCCACCACTCGGGAACTGGATAAACGCGGCACATTAGAGGTGCTACGCCACGGTTTTAAGTTACCCGGTGTAAAAGTAGATCTATGCAGTTTTCGGCCCGATCATGGCATGAACCCAGATGCCCTGAAGCGCTACAGCGCCAACCGGCTGCGGGTAGTGGAAGAGGTGTCCTACTCCCCTCATGCCCGGGAAGGCGAATACAACCCGCGCCTGGATCTTGTGCTGTTCGTGAATGGCCTGCCCACCGCCACTCTGGAATTGAAAAGCGAATTCAAGCAGTCGGTGGAAAACGCCAAGCGCCAGTACCGCAAGGATCGCCCGGTTAAAGACCCCATCACCCGCAAACCTGAACCTTTGCTGACGTTCAAACGTGGTGCACTGGTGCATTTTGCCGTGAGCCAGGAGCAGGTGGCCATGACGACCCGGCTGGCCGGGAAAGATACCTTCTTTTTGCCGTTTAATCGCGGCACGGAAGACGGCGGCGCCGGTAATCCGCAAGCGCCGGATGAAAACAGCTATGCCAGCGCCTATCTGTGGGAGCAGCTGTTCCAGAAAGATGCCTGGCTGAAAGTGATCGGGCGTTTTCTGCATCTGGAGAAAAAAACCGAGGAAGATTTCCACGGCAAGCGCACCACCAAAGAGACCATGATCTTCCCCCGCTACCACCAGTGGGATGTGGTCAACCAGCTGGTGAATGCCACCCGGGAAGAAGGCCCCGGCAAACGCTATCTGGTGCAGCACAGCGCCGGGTCCGGCAAATCCAACTCCATTGCCTGGGCCGCCCATCAATTGGCCCAGTTGTATGATGCCGAGGGCAACAAGCTGTTCAGCTCGGTGATTGTGGTCACAGACCGCACAGTGCTGGACAGGCAGTTGCAAGACACTATCTACCAGTTTGAACACGCCCAAGGGGTAGTGCGCCCCATCACCCGTGATATCGGCAGCCAGAGCAAATCAGAACAATTAGCGGAAGCCTTAGCTGAACGTACCCGCATTATCATCGTCACCATTCAGACCTTCCCTGCTCTGTTTGAAGCGCTGGACAAACATCCTCAACTGGCCTCAGGGCAATATGCGGTGGTGGCGGACGAGGCTCATTCTTCGCAGACCGGTTCATCGGCTACCAAACTGAAATCCATTTTGGGGGCCGACTTCCCTGAAGGTGAAGAGGTTAGCGCGGAAGAGCTTCTGGATGCTGCGGTCACCGCCCGCAAACCCAGCGAGAAGATCAGCTACTATGCGTTTACGGCCACGCCCAAGGCCAAAACCCTGGAGCTATTCGGTCGGCCATCCAACCCGGATGAACCAACGTCCGGCAGCAACAAACCGGAAGCCTTTCACCTGTACTCCATGCGCCAGGCTATTGAAGAAGGCTTTATTCTGGATGTGCTCAAGTGCTACACCACCTACTCCACCGCCTGGAAGCTGGCCCACCCCAACGGCGAAGATGACGAAGTAGACTCCAAAAAGGCCCGCATCAAGCTGGCCCGCTGGGTTCGCCTGCACCCTTACAACATCAACCAGAAAGTAGAGGTGATCGTTGAACACTTCCGGGAGCATATAAAACACCTGTTGGATGGCCAGGCCAAAGCCATGGTCGTTACCAGCAGCCGACAGGAAGCCGTGCGCTACCAGCTGGCCATGCAGGCTTACGCCAAAGAACAGAATTACCAGGACGTGCATCCCTTGGTGGCCTTCTCCGGCACGATTCTGCCGGATGACGTTATCCCCGAGGAGGTCTCGGAAAACAGCCAACTGCTGAACCCCGGATTGAAAGGCCGTGACCTGGCGGATGCCTTTGATACCGACGATTACAACGTGATGATCGCCGCCAACAAATACCAGACCGGGTTCGACCAGCCCAAGCTCTGCGCCATGTACGTGGACAAAAAACTGCAAGGTGTGGATTGCGTGCAAACCCTCTCCCGCCTGAACCGTACCTTCCCGGGCAAGCAAACCTTCGTGCTGGATTTCTTCAACGATCCGAAGGACGTGCTGGAAGCCTTTTTGCCGTACTACACCAAAGCCGAGCTGGAAGGCGTCTCCGATGCCCAGGTGGTGTATGACCTTCAGACAGCGCTGGATGAAGAGCAGATCTACCACTGGAACGAGGTCGAATCCTTCGCGCTCGCCTTCTACGACACTCGGGCAGCAGCCAGCAAACTCACCTACTACTGCCAGCCAGCCAAAGAGCGCTTCACCAAGCGCTATAAAAACTTGCTGGATGAAAAGCACTCAGCCAGGGATGCTCGCAAGCGGGCCGAAAGGGATGGCGACAAAGTTGGCCTGACCAATGCCGAGAAAACCCTGAAGGACATCGGCGAGGGCCTGGACCAGCTGGATCTCTTCAAAAAGAACCTGACCAGCTTCGTGCGGGCTTACGAGTTTCTGTCGCAAATCGTCAGCTATGAAGACCGGGAGCTGGAACAACTCTGCGTGTTCGCCAAGCATCTCTCGCCCCTGTTGCGCATAGATCGCCTGGACGATGATGAAATCGATGTGTCGGAACTGGCCCTGACCCATTACCGACTCACCAAGCGCAATGAGCAGCAGCTGAAGCTCTCCGAGGAATCGGAAGAGTACGCTCTGAAGCCTCTTTCCGATGTGGGTTCCGGCAAAGCCCATGACCCAGAGAAAAAGCGCCTCTCTGAAATCATCGAAACGCTCAACGACCTGTTTGGCTCAGAGGTAAATGATGAAGACCAGCTGCACTTTGCCCAGGGGGTGGCTGATAGGATACGCCGGGATGAATCTGTGATGGCTCAGGTGAATAGCCACTCTCCTGAACAGGTAATGCACGGGTTATTTCCACAGCGGGTATCAGACATGGTGCTGGATGCCATGACGGACAATGAGAAGCTTTCTATGGAGGTGTTGGGAGATGAGCAAACGCAAAGAGGCTTTGCCTTGCTGATATTGCGGATGCTGGCTGGATCAAAAACAGTTCCCAAGGATTTATAACCTTCACCCTAAACACCCATCATCCTGACACCAACCCGCTTGCAACCCATTTCACCAAGGGGCTAATATGAATCCACATAGATACCAATGTGTCAGGTCAAAGCATGTCTACATCAGAGAAAGTGACCCGCCAACTGCAGCGCATGAGGCGGGGCGTCCCGTTTTCCATCAGTCAGTTCCACGAACTGGGCACCGCTGCGTCTGTGCAAAAAGCACTGAGCAGGCTTGCCCAAGAAGGTGTAATTGAACGTGTAGCCAAGGGCATTTATGTGCGCCCAAAGTCGCTAGCCAGCATGCCATCAATCAAAATCACGGCAAGCGCAGAACAAATCGCAAAAAAATGGGCACAGCAGAGCGGTTATACACTGGTTAGACAAGGCATTGAATCCGCTTACCGACTTGGCCTTCAGACACAGGCACCGGTAAAAACAGTGTTTTGGACTAACGGCGCCAGTAGAACGTTTACGGTAGGCAATGAAGTTGTTGAGGTGCGACACGTTGCAGAGTCAAAGCTGCGTTGGAAATCGCGGCCTGAAGGTGAGCTGCTAAGAAGCTTCACCGTCACCCCGGCCAGTTCCGTTAAACTCACTGAATTGAAAAAGGCACTGTCCAGATTGAAACTTTCCGAAGCAGAAAGCCGCTCAGCCATCAAGAAGCTTAAGTCGACGCCTCTGCCAGAGGGGTGGCACGTCAAATTGGAGCAATTTGAACAGGAAATGATGGCTTGACGGATATTTTCGACTTCTATCGCGACCCGACAAAGCATGATGACCTCAAAGCCATTTTGGACTTGGGCGCCCAAAAGCATCCTGCTGGTTTAGCCCAGAATTTCCTGGAAAAGGATATTTGGGTAGCTGAAATACTGCGACTGCTCTACGACGAAAACCTGCTGGGCACTCACTCAACAGCCTTCAAAGGCGGAACCGCCCTGAGCAAGTGCTGGAAGACAATAGAACGCTTTTCCGAGGACATTGACCTCTCCATTCACTGGAGCGATCTTGCTGGCGAGCCTGACGAGATTGCAGCATGGGAGCGATCCACTCAAAGCACTAGTCAGAAGCAGAAGTTCCGTAAGCAGCAGACAAAACTGCTGACTGAATGGTCTGGCGCCCTGGTTAATCGACTCAACGAAAGGCTGGCCAAATACGGGATTGATGGGCTTCAAGCAGAACTGGAGCCTGGTTCGAACGGAGAAAAAATAAACGTCCACTTCCCCCGGCTGAGCAGCTACGACAGCAACTATCAACTTGATTACATCCTCCTGGAGTTTGGTGGCCGTAATCGGGGCCGACCAACGGTAAGCCATGACGTTGGATGCTATCTGGCAGAGCTGGGCGAACTTCAAGCTATCGCATTTCCGCAAGCGACGGTTGCCGCATACCACCCTGGCTATGTTCTTTGGGAAAAGCTGACTGCCCTGCACCAATTTTCGACGCAGGATAAAGACCCAGACCCGCATCGACTGGCGCGGCATTGGTACGATGTGGACTGCATTCTTCAACAAGATGAATTCAGTCATGCCCTTGATGCCACGGATGCAATGACAGATGTAGTGACCATGAAGAGCCAGCGCTGGGCACAAAAGGGTGTCACCTTTGAGGAAGTGCTTGAAGGCCGATTGGTGCTTGTGCCGGAAGGGGAAAGGCTTGAGCAGATTGCAGCGGATCACCAGGCTGCTATTGATGGCAGGATGTTTTTTGGTGTTCCGGATGATTTCGAGACCATCGCCTCAAGGCTTAGGAAAGCCCAGGATAAGATAAATGCCGGGATCAACCGCGACAATCCACGCCAATAAAGCTGAGCCAATTTACACATGCAGCTATCGCTACGGTTCCCTCCGGCAGAGGTAACTTGTCGACCAGGAACGGACAAAAGAGCAATTGGCTAAGAATGAGGTTGAAATGGAGGGAATGTGCAGAAATCAACTAGTTCGCCGATAGGATCTCAATCACCATCTTGAATTTTCGCCCTACCATCAAAAAATGAACGAAAGAGAGAGCCAGTAGCGCTGTCGCAATCGCAACTACATAACGCTGGTATTCTCCAACAACAAAGTGCCCAGCCAAAGCCACTACGACCACAGCAAGCCACAAGAGAGCCGTGGTCAATATTTCTTTAATAAGGTTCTTAAAGTGACCAGAGCGACGTAGATTTTGAAGAAAAGGACGATCAGCTGCAGATACCAGCATAGAAAGTGCGGCCATCATAAAACCGATCAGCGTCCCAGACAGAGCCACCATCGTGGTGGCGGTCAACCTTGCATCTTCAATAGACCCTAGCCCTTTAAACGCAGCAGCGCCCACGACTACAGGAATCATGACATTAATTGTTGCGGTTTTCAGGAGGGCCAATAACGCCATAGATCGCATCCCGCTGCTCTTCGAATGCAGAACTGAGTGCTGCATAAATCGACCCCTTCATTGGATATTTACCTGCCATGGTGACACTCTGCACCGAGGTAATACGATCTGCCATTAGATCAATAGGGTGCTCAATGCCGTCTTCCGCAACTCTGACACGAACCGTGCGTGCGTAACCGCTGCGCATGAAAGCTGTCGCTGCTTCTTTCATTCTAGCAGACAGCTTGCTCTTTTCCTCGTCATCACTCCGACTGTCCGAAGTGATAGACAGGGCCACGCTGGAGCCTCCAGCAGCAGCCATTTGCTCCATCAAATTACGCGCCCATTGATTTTCAGGGAACAGATCCGGATTCGTAGGCCGAGCAAAACTTACACGCATAGAGCGCATCTCAGCATCCCCCCGCATAAGCCGCTCTACTGCGTCGCTCTGCAAGACTGGGTCAAAGGTCAAAACTTCTCCTGCCTGCTCAGTAACATACCGCCCAAGCCTGGCAGGGCGGCTTCCGTGGCCATTCTGCTCGAACACCAGCAGCCGATCCAAGGGACGATATATAAAATGGTTCTTCTCCAACAATCCCTCGTTCTCAGCTATTTCGATTTCCCTCTCGCTGCCACCAGCCTCGCCAATATGCGGAATTTGATCGCTGCGGAATTTTGCAAAGACTCCTTGAACGAACCCGCCTTTCACTGACAAATCTCGCAACTCGTAGGAAAAACGACCGTCTGGATGCACTGGCCCGGTGCCATTGGGAGTGGCGGCATGTTGTTCGAGGAAGTTTTTTAAATCGAGCTCTGCATCTTGTGCCTGGTTCGCCACGAAGAAACCAATGGTGATGTCTTTTTGATCAGCGGGCATCCATAACCTCTGCAATTTGTGGGTAAATCGAAGCCTACTCTAGTAGCTCACCTCAAAAACGTCGACTGAAAATGACGAAACAGATACCAACGACAAAAAAATAAGAATAGGCGTCGGTTGTGCATTGGATCGAGTGGCCGGTCCCTCCCGCCACTCGTTTAACACCTAACCCGAAGCACTACGAACTGAATCCAAGTCCTCTCTGAGCCTGGACAAAACGTTTGAACCCGTCGGAACGCTGTCAGCGGTTGGTGGAGGATAGAACTCCTCAACCACCTGACTAATCTCATCTTCATCATACTCTAACAGCGCATTACCAAACCCCTTCGCAGCTGCCGCATCCAGCGCAGCCTGATCAACCCCCTCCTCTTTCATTTGTTTGGCTTTCTCCCTTGCTTCAGCCACAGCCTCCTGCAGTGATACCCCCTCCTTGACCACCAAATCCACATAATAGATTGGCGTCCGCCGACTTTGCGTCGTGCTTTTTCCTCGTAGCTTCAATTCCAGCGGCATGTACGCCAGTAAACCACCAGAGACTGCCTGGTAATAACTCAGCCTCGCCGCCAATGTCCGTATGCTGTTGTAGCCAGTGGTGCGGAAGATAAAAGTGCCAAGGTCATCGTCATCACCCACCTTCACGTTTAAACGGCCGTAAGGCTTGCACAGCCCGCCTTTACCGAACTCACACAATGTTGGACTGGGGCACGGCAACGACTGCACTCCTGACTGTGTGAGGCGCCTGCATGTATCGCCGTTCCCTACACACATAGGCCGTCCGTTTTTCCGGTCGAACATGGTGTATTCTGCTCGCAGGTTGAGATCCGCTTCGTTGAACAACATGCGCACCGGAATCGTTCGCAATTTGTTGTTGGGCGCGCCCTTTCTCAGCTCTTCATCCATGGGATGCAGTACCCAGCCATCCTTTTCCTGGATCTGGGAGGTGATGGTGAATTGGTTGTCTTTTTGCGGCAGGCGGATGCCGTTCTTTTCAATTACCCGACCGATACTGATGCGCCCCAACACTGGCGGCGTAATCGCTAGACCTTTAATCATGATGGTTCTCCTGAAAAAAAGGCCACGGGGCACTTGTCATACCCGCGTGGCCAAGGGGGTGTTCATGCTTGGATGAGGAATCGCCGGCTGCCCGGCCTGGTGAGTGGGTAGCGTTCCAGAAGCTCCGGCTGGTCTTGGAGCAACTTCTTCGCATTCAGCCCGACGGAATCCTTGCTTCGTTTCCAGCTAACACTGCCGCTTGGGAAGGTGGCCTTTGAGGCCTCGCCCATCTGGCTTTGTATTCGCTGCTTGAGGTGTGATTCTGTGGACTTCAGGGTTTCCATTTCAGACCGAATAGCCAGAAGCTCGTCGAATGCCTGGGACAGTTCCTTGCTCTGGCTGAAATCCAGGGTTTCGCCCTGATCCACCGGGTACAGATGGCGCAACGCCCGGTCTGCAGAGTCGGTTCCGTCAGCGGGAGGCGGGGTATCCGTTTCAACGAACGTCCAGAACTGGCGCTCCAGCGCAACCAGCGCCTCAATGAGTTCCTCATTCCGTTCAATTCGGTAGATCTTCAACTCCTGACCACACAACAGAACGCACACATCTGCCGCCTGTTTTCCGGTGACCGCCAACTGATGCTGAACCTGGCACTGGATGTAGTCCGGCACACCGTCTTTCCATAGCCGTGACCCGAACTCGCCAGCTGTCTTGCACTCCAGAATCTGCACTTCGTCGTCAGCGGCTACGGAGTAATCGAGGTTAGCCAGCATCCAATGCTTGTCCGGATCTGGGTGCTGCAGAACCGCGTTCACTCGGCGCACCTTTCGGCCTGTCTGCTGGCTGTATTGCTCAGCCACGATGGGTTCAAGCACATGCCCCCAGTACACCGGAGAACTAGGGTCGTCAGAATCCGGTTTCGGCAACCCAGCATCCCTGCCCGTCTTGACCATCCAGAGTTCCAACTGGGATTGATAAGGGTTCATGCCAATCGCGGCAGCCGCATCGCTACTGCCAATGCCTTGCTTACGCACCTTCAGCCATTCATCCCGGCTTAGATCCTTAGTGGACACCAGTCTTAATGCTGGCCTTTGATTCTGAATTGCTCTTGCGGTCATGCCCATGATGTTTCCTCCAGACATAAAAAAAGGTTCATCGCGCTTTACCGGGAAATGCTGCTTTTATCTTCAGAAAGAAGTAGTCGTTATCCCGGTAGCCGTAGGCCACCCGCTTGATCACCTTGATCTTGTTGTTCATTCCC
>Ga0114911_1001402_pt1 | contig 12727 bp, 8 predicted proteins | sample MalvireepMed_904_FD_89688 | JGI IMG/M metagenome (GOLD analysis project Ga0114911, IMG submission 89688) | Marine viral communities from the Global Malaspina Expedition - Malaspina viral metaG DeepMed_904 | ecosystem: Environmental > Aquatic > Marine > Oceanic | place: Mediterranean Sea...
CGTCGAAATCCGACGGCTTGACCAGGCAGGAGCCGGCCGCCAGCTCGTTGAGCGGCGTCTCGTCGCCGTGCAGCGTGAAGGTGGGGCTGCCGGCACCGTTGAAGGTGAGCGGCTGCTCGCGAAGTTCAGGGGCGACCTGGTAAAGCCTGTCGATAAAGCTCTGATAGACCGCCTGGGCCTTGCGCAGGCTGGTGTCGCGGCTTTCCACCAGGTCCGGCAGCTTGCCCACATGGGCGTCGTAGCCCATGAAGCCGGCGAACGCCAGATGGCGGGGGTGGGCGGCGATGCGCTCAAGCAGTGCGTCCAGTTGCCCGGGCTCGGTGAGCCCGCCGCGGTGCAGACCCACGTCGATTTCCACATTGATGCGCAGCCGGCGGTCCAGCCGCCGGGCCAGTTCCAGGTACTCCTTCAGCCGCGCGTCGCTGTCGATCAGCCATTGCAACTGGCGGTCCGGGTCGAAGCCGGCGTCCTCCGGCAGTTCCTCATAGAAGCGGGCGGCGGCCCGCACCGGCATGGGTTTGCCGAGCAGCAGGTCGCAGCCCGGCTCCGCCTCGGCCATGGCGTTGATGAACGGCTGGTGGAACACCATCACCCGGTCGGTGCCGGTCTGCGCCATCACTTCGCGGATCAGCGGCACGCTGGGCAATGATTTGGCGACGATGCGGTAGGCGCGGCCCGGCGGCAGCGCCTGCTGCAGGCGGCGGCAGTTGGCCGCCAGCCGTTGCCGGTCGATGAACAGCAGTGGGCGTCCCGGCCCGCTGTCGCGGAACAGGGTGTTGTAGGGCTGGAAGTAGGCGCCGTGGGGGCCGCCCTGGTCGCCGGGTTTCAGCCACCAGGCCGCCGCCAGGCCGCCGCCCAGGACAAGCAGGAAGGTGCGCCTTTTCATGCCGGTTGCCCCTTGGCGTCGATGCCGAACAGGTGTCTCAGGTGATCATTGAGCAAGCGTCCGCGCGGGTCCAGTTCGCGGCGCAGGGCGAGGAAGTCGTCGAAGCGCGGATAGAGTTCGCGCAATTCGTCGGCGCCCAGGCTGTGCAGCTTGCCCCAGTGCGGACGGCCCCGGTGCCGGCGCAGCACCGGCTCGGTGGCGCGGAACAGCGGCGTGGCGTCCTGCTTGAAATACTGATGGATGGACAGGCTGGCCCCGGCGCGGCCGCTGAACATGGACAGCAGGGTGTCGTCGGCGGCGCTGTAGCGGAACTCAATCGGGAAGAACACATTGATGTCCTGCTCGCGGATTACCTCGCAGACTTCCTGCAGGCACTCGATGCCTTTCTCCGCCGGCACCGTGTATTCCATTTCGTTGAAGCGCACCGTGCGGCGGTTGGCGTAGATCTTGTGGGCCGGCCCGCGGCGGCGGTTTTCCTCGACGAAAAAGGTCACCAGCTTCTGCAGGGTGGACGTCATCCAGCCGGCGCGCATGCTCAGCTCGCAGACCGTCTCCAGCAGGTCGTTGCTGTCGTCCTGGGCCAGGTCGTCCTCCGGGTCGTCGGTGAGCGACATGGTTTTGACGATGGCGGTGCCGCCGAGAGGAAAGGCGAAAAACTCGATGTTGCGGAAGTTGTCCTTCTCCCGCTCCACGAAGTCCATGGCTTCGTCCAGCGGCAGCGTCCAGGTGTGTTCTTCCAGCCGGTAGGCCGGGGCGCTGTCCAGGGTCACGGCGGTGACCAGACCCAGGGCCCCCAGGCCGCAGCGGGCCGCCTGGAAGCGGTCGCCGTCGTTGTGGTCGAGCCGGTGCAGGGTGCCTTCGGTGTCCATCAGTTCCAGGCCCACCACCTGATCGGACAGGCACGGCAGGCCCAGGCCGGTGCCGTGGGTGCCGGTGGCGATCGCCCCGGCCAGCGACTGCAGGTTGATGTCCGGTTCGTTGATCAGGCCGCGGCCTTCGTTCCAGGCCTCGCTGCTGGCCTGGGCGATGCGGGTGCCGGCGCCGAAGCGCAGGGCGCCGGCGTCGACGCTGCGCAGCCCGTTGATGGCCTCCAGGGACACCAGGGTGTCGCCGGTGGGCACCACGGCGCTGAACGAGTGGCTGCCGCCGAACGGCCGCACCGTGCCTTCGGTGTTGGCGAGCAGCCGGGCCAGGGCGGCTTCGTCCGCCGGGTAGGCCAGGTTGCGCGGCCGCGCGGTCTGGTTGCCGGACCAGTTCTGCCAGCTGGCGCGTTCGTCCTGTGCCTTGCCGTCGGCTTGCCCGGCGCCGGCCAGGGTCGGTACGGCGGCGGCGCCGGCGGAAGCGGCCAGCGCTTTGAGGAAGGCACGGCGGGGAAGTCGTTGCAACATGACGGCGGAGTCCTTTCAGCTATTGTTGTACCGGCGCTCACCGAAGCGACACCTTTTCGTTTATGGTACTTCAGTGCCATTAAAGTGCAACAGCTTAGTGCAATCCCTGTGGTCGGCCCGTCAATTCACGGAAAATGTTGCCCGGTGAGGCTCTCCGATAGCGCCCAAAGACGCTGTCCTTTTTCCGGATCCATGGCGTAGCGGCGCGGGCGTGCTTCCCGTGGCGGGCCGACCGCTTCTTTAAGGCGGGCGGGGCCGTAGTAGTGGCCACCCTCAGCCCGGGGGGCGGTGGCGGCGTAGAGTGTCGGCCAGGCGCCTTTTTCGGCGCTCTGGGTCATTAGCGGCCAAAGCCAGCGCACCACGCGCCCGATGCCCAGCGGTGTTTCCTCGGCGATGCCCGGGCCGGCCAGGTTGGTGCTGGCGATGCCGGGGTGGCAGGCCAGCGAGCGGGTCTGCGCCCCGCTGCTTTGCAGGCGCCGGTCCAGTTCCACCGCGAACATCAGGTTCGCCAGCTTGGCCTGGGCGTAGGCCCGCTGGCGGCCGTACTGGCCTTCCAGGTGGATATTGTCGAAGTGGATGCGGCCGGCCCGGTGGGCGATGCTGCTGACGGTGACGATCCGCGAGCCGGGTACATCGCGCAGTGCCGGCAGCAGCAGGGCGGTGAGCGTGAAATGGCCGAGATGATTGATGCCGAACTGGCGCTCGAAGCCGTCTTCGGTGCGGCCTTCTTCCAGCCACATGATGCCGGCGTTGTTCAGTAACAGGTCCAGACGCGAGTATTCGGCCAGGATCTCCTCGGCGGCTTTCTTGACGCTGGCCTGGCTGCCCAGGTCCAGTTCCACGATGCGCACGTTGGCGTCGGCGGGCAGCCTGGCCCGGGCGGCACGGGCTTTTTCCAGGTTGCGGCACGCCATGATCACTGTGGCGCCTTTTGCCGCCAGATGGCGGGCGGCTTTGAAACCGATGCCGCTGTTGGCGCCGGTGATAACGGCGACGCGGCCGCTTTGATCGGGAATCTCGGACGGGTTCCAGGGCATGGGGGCTCCTTGACGGGTTACCAGTGTTCAGTCCAGGCCGAGCTCATTCCACATCTCATCGACCCGCTGTTTAACATCGTCGTCCATGCTAATCGCCCGGCCCCATTCGCGCGTGGTTTCGCCGGGCCATTTGCTGGTGGCGTCGAGGCCCATCTTGGAGCCCAGCCCGGCCACCGGGGAGGCGAAATCGAGATAGTCGATGGGGGTGTTCTCCACCATCACGGTGTCGCGCACCGGGTCCATGCGCGTGGTGATCGCCCAGATCACGTCCTTCCAGTCGCGCGCGTTAACGTCGTCGTCGCAGACGATCACGAACTTGGTGTACATGAACTGGCGCAGGAACGACCACACCCCCATCATCACACGCTTGGCGTGGCCCGGGTACTGCTTCTTCATGGTCACCACCGCCATCCGGTAGGAGCAACCCTCCGGCGGCAGATAGAAATCAACGATTTCCGGGAACTGCTTTTTCAGGATCGGCACGAAGATTTCGTTCATCGCCACGCCCAGCACCGCCGGCTCGTCCGGCGGGCGGCCGGTGTAGGTGCTGTGGTAGATCGGGTCGCGGCGGTGGGTAATGCGGTCCACCGTGAACACCGGGAAGCGCTCCACCTCGTTGTAATAACCGGTGTGGTCGCCGAACGGGCCTTCGTCGGCGTACTCACCGGGCTGCAGGTGGCCCTCCAGCACGAACTCGGCGCTGGCCGGCACCTGCAGGTTGGAACCCAGGCATTTGACCAGCTCGGTGCGTGAACCACGCAACAAGCCGGCGAAGCCGTACTCACTGAGCGTATCCGGCACCGGCGTCACCGCGCCAAGAATGGTCGCCGGATCGGCGCCCAGCGCCACGGCTACGGGGAACGGCTCGCCGGGGTGCTGCTGCTGCCACTCCTGAAAATCGAGCGCGCCGCCGCGGTGGCTGAGCCAGCGCATGATCAGCTTGTTGCGGCCGATCAGCTGCTGGCGATAGATGCCCAGATTCTGGCGCTCTTTGTTGGGACCACGAGTGATCACCAGCGGCCAGGTCACCAGCGGGCCGGCGTCGCCGGGCCAGCAGGTTTGAATCGGCAGTTGCGTGAGATCCACGTCCTCGCCTTCGATGACGTGTTCCTGGCAGGGTCCGGAGCCGCCCACCTTGGGGTTCATGCTCAGCACCTTGCGGAAGATCGGCAGCTTCTCCCAGGCGTCGCGGAAGCCCTTGGGCGGTTCTGGCTCCTTCAGGAAGGCGAGCAGCTCGCCCAGCTCGCGCAACTCTTCCAGTGACTCCCGGCCCATGCCCAGCGCCACCCGCCGCTCGGTGCCGAACAGATTCCCCAACACAGGAATCGACGACCCCTTGGGGTTCTCAAACAAAATCGCCGGACCGCCCGCCTTCAGCGTGCGGTCGCAGATCTCGGTCATTTCCAGGCGCGGGTCCACCTCGCGGGTCACCCGCTTCAGTTCGCCCAGGTCTTCCAGTTGCTGAATAAAGTCGCGCAGATCGCGGTATTTCATCAATCCAATCTCGCCGGCTGCAAGGTGGCCGCAGTATAGCAGCCGACCCGCCGTCCCCGGGGCTGCCCGCATGGACAGTATGATTGGTATCGGCAGACAAAAGAGGTCACGCGAACGGGGACGGACCTCTGGTCAGAGGTTTGTAACTTTATGAGATATCTGATTTATTCGGCTTTCCATAAAAACCAGAAGCCGGGATAGGACGCCGGCGCGTTCATTGGATATTCGTGCCGGCGGCCTAATACCTGTTATGCGATATCAGGAATCGAGTAATGGGCGTACTTTGGACAACATATCCTCTAAATGATGAAATGACAGAGTGGCTTGATTCCCTTGAGGTGTCCTATCCAAAAACACCATCAAGGTTTCCGACTGGCCGTGAAGTAAAGGATGCTGTATCCGAGTTAAACGGTATCAAAGCGAGCATACGAGATAATGGCGTTGGGGGGTCTTGGCAAGTCTGGCTGGAATCCGAAACTAAGCCAGAGGAGTTTTGGACCCTACTCAATATCACAAATTATTCGGGTGATAACGAGCAACAAGAAATATGGTTTGAAAAAGGTCATGAGCACTTAATCAAACAGGTTTTAGCCGTAATTTGTGCAAAGTGTGGACCGTTAGTTTTAATTCCAGATACAGGCGGAGATCCAGAAGTTGTCAGCGCATAACAAAGTGCTGCTGCCGGACAAATTTTCCGCTGCGCTCCAAATTTGCCGCAGAGCACGGCGTTAGGCCAATATAATCCTGGAGACAGGGGGCGTCTTGAACGACCAGCAAGAACTTGACACAAAAACATCAAAGGTCATTCGGCTTGTCGATTATCTGTCGAGGCTGGCGACACTGCGTTCAAAGCTGATTCGTGATATTGATCAGTACCAGAAAGTGCTCTGGCTATCGGATGTTCCACATGAGCACGAGTGCTTCACACAGGCATGGGGTGGCGACGAAGAGCACGAGTCAGACGAATGGCTTGAAGTGCGGAACAGGTCAGAGCCGGAGCTTCCAACCATTCCCTCTTCGTGCAAAGACTGGGTGAACCAATCTTCAATCCGAAACAAGGATGACCTGCCTGAACTTTATCAGCAAATCACCCGGCAAATTCCGAATCCTGATTGGATCGAGGGATCCGATCAGCCGGAAATAATAACCCAACGTGAAGACCTCGCGGATCACCCAGAGATCCCCAAGAGTTGGGAAACATACATAGAAGATAAGTGGTTACCGTGGACGGAACAGCATAATGCCTGGGAGACAGTCCACAGGGTCTATTCTGCGCTCTTCACCACTTATCAAGAGCAAGTTCGGCTTGGAGAGGAGTACGAGCTCATCCTGGGCTTAGGTCTCTTGACGTGGCAGACGCCGACTGGTCAACGCGTCCGACGCCATATGGTTGTCGCTGACGCAAATTTGGAGTTTGAGGCGCGTTTGGGGAAATTCATTGTTCGGCCCCATACCGACGGCGCCAAAGTGCGCCCCGAACTTGACATGCTGGATATCACTGAGCGCCCTGAGCGTGGTGAAGAGGCAGCCAAATCTTCGTTAGCCGGTGCAGAAGATAATCCATGGAGCAAGGGGTGCGTTGAAGGTGTGCTGCAGGCGCTGGTGCATTCGATAGATTCACAAGGTGAATATGAAAGTTCACTGGAAGCAGGAAGTCGGCGTGTTTCAACAAAACCTGTTGTGGAATATGCCCCTGCGATAATTCTGCGAAAACGGTCAGCCCGTGGTTTGACCGAAACCCTGAAAAAGATCAAGGAACAGATCGAAGGCGGCGAAGAGATTCCCGGAGAGTTTGCGGACATCGCGGAAGTAAAACAAGAGGATAGTCGCGCCCCGGATGATGTGCCGATAGAACCGAACGGAGTTTTTGATGGAGAGATTTTCTTTCCCAAGCCATCAAATGATGAGCAACGCCGGATTGTGAACAAGATTCAAGGGTCAAGTGGTGTGCTTGTTCAGGGCCCTCCTGGCACGGGCAAGTCTCACACCATCGCCAATCTAATCTGTCACTTACTTGCGACGGGGCAGCGAACACTAATCACCGCGAAAACTCCGCGAGCGCTGCAAGTTTTGGAAGGCCATATACCTGAAGAATTACAGCCACTTTGTATCAATCTGCTGGGTAGCGGTCTCGAAGAGCGCCGCTCGCTTGAAAGCAGCGTTGGAGGAATCCTTCGCGAGAATCAGCAGTGGAACGAAAGTCGCGCCACACGCGAGCGCGAAGAGCTCGAAAGACGGTTGCGCGAACTTCGCGAAGAGCAAGCAAGAACCAACCGGCAGCTCCGCGATATCCGGGAATCTGAAACGCACTCGCAATCCATTGCGGAAGGAACCTACCGAGGGACGGCAGCGAGAATCGCAGAAGCTGTCAACCGGGATCGAAAAAAGTTTGGCTGGTTCATGGACACCGTTCCGACGCATAAAGCGTGTCCAGTGGTAGCAGTCGACCTGCGGAGGGCCCTTGCTGGGTTGCGCGATTTCGTACCAGAAAAGCGTGAGGAATTGGCTCACGTTTGGCCAGAGCAATACCCCTCCCCTGAGCGTTTCTCAAGCCTCGTAAGGAGCGAAGCGGATGCGTGTGCAGAACATGAGAGCACCAAACATGGTACTGACGAGCGCCTCGTTGGCCTGTTGTCTAAATGCAGTGATCAAGCCATCGAGGAAATTCGTGATGCGTTCTCAGCCTTTCAGGCGGCCCACAGAAAAATCAGCGGCGCGCCTCGGCCATGGATCTCCAGCGCTCTGCAAGATATTTTAGGTGGGAATGCCCCCCTGTGGCGCGAGCTTTTAGATGTTACAAATAGCGTGATTTCATCAATCGAAAAGGAAGTTGAAGAAGCTGACGATACCCGTTTAGAGTTTCCCGACGCCGTTGATGCCAAGATGTTGTATGAGGATGCATGCACTCTAGCGAAACACCTTGAGAATGGAGGCAAACTGGGCTGGGGCGTGTTCCGGCCTAAGGTGGTTAAAGAACGGATCCATGTTGTCCGCGACGTACAAGTTGATGGACGCGCCTGCGCTACGCTCGACCACTTTCACACTCTCACCAGCGCGCTACACGTTCGCAATGAGTGTGAAAAAGCATGGGGCTATTGGAAAGGAAAAGTTGAACAGATGCACGGGCCGTATCGGCTGCAATTAGCCAGCCTGAAATCGTTACGCGACACCCTTGCTGATGCCTTGACTCTTAACGGCCTTATCGCCAAATGTCAGCAAGCCGTAGACCAGTGTCCCGGGCTTCGCGAGCCCATTTGGGCTGATTAGTCTCAAATCGAAAGCGTTGTGGCTTCATGCCGCCATACCTTGGCGGGCATCGCCAAGCAACGTGCGACCGAGGAAATAGAGAAGGTCGAAGCACGTTTTTCTGCCGTGTCCGCTGATCGCAATGCACATTCGGTAATTCATGATTTGTTAGCCGCCATTCGCGAACGAGATACAAACAGTTTTTCAAATTGTACGCGCATGATTGGGCACTTGGAGGAACAGCGCCATCGCCTCCAAAAGGTGAATGGGTACCTTTTGAAGTTGGAAAAGCTGCTTCCGAAGTTTGCAACGGATCTGCAACAAACTTCCGGTAATCCTGATTGGGACGAACGAATTCTGCATATCGATGAGGCTTGGCACTGGGGTCAAGCGCGGTACTGGATTGAAGAGTACATACGGGGAGAGAATGTTCCGGCGCTCGCCAAGCGAGTCAAGCAAATTGAAGACGAGATAAACGACGTTATTACGAAGCTTGCGGCCATCAACGCTTGGTCATTTTGCTTTTCGCGACTCAAGGATGACCACCGGCGGCACATGGAAGCTTGGCAGCAATCCATGCGGCGGCTTGGCAAAGGAACCGGGAAGCACGCGCCGCGACACAGGCGCGAGGCTCAGGCCCACCTTAATGCGTGTCGCGAAGCAGTGCCCGCATGGGTCATGCCGCTTCACCGCGTATGGGACACGGTATTACCAGCTCCCGGCATGTTCGACGTTGTTATCGTAGACGAAGCGTCGCAATGCGGCGTTGAGGCGCTCCCTCTGTTTTATCTTGCCAAGAAGGTTGTGATCGTCGGCGACGACAAGCAGATCAGCCCGGACGCGGTTGGGTTGCCTCGCGATGCAGTGCATCGTTTGATGCAAGAATTTCTTTATGACTTTGAATTCAAGTCATCTTTCGATGTTGAGAGCAGTCTATTCGACCATGGCAAGCTTCGCTACGGAATGCAACGTATCACGCTACGCGAGCACTTCCGTTGCATGCCTGAAATTATCCGTTTTAGCAACGATCTGTGCTATTCGGATACGCCTCTGATTCCTTTGAGACAGTATGGTCCAGATCGTTTGCCACCACTTGAGCATCAATTTGTCAGTGGCGGCTATCGTGAAGGTCGTGGAAATAGAACAATTAATCGTCCTGAGGCCGATGCAGTTGTTGATCGGATCAAAAAAATCTGTGGTGACAGCAAATATGATGACAAAACAATCGGAGTAGTGGTGCTTCAGGGTGAAGCACAAGCGAGCCAGATCGAAGCACAGTTGCTTGATGGGCTAGGTGCAGAGGAAATGGAGCATCGCCGTTTGGTCTGTGGCAATCCGTACAGTTTTCAGGGCGACGAGCGCGACCTCATGCTCTTGTCCCTCGTCGCCGCAACCAATGAACGAATTGGCCCCCTTACCAAGGCAGCCGACGAGCGGCGCTTCAACGTTGCCGCTAGTCGTGCCCGGGATCAGATGGTCCTGTTCCATTCCGTGACGTGTGATGATCTCAGCGTTCATGACCTGCGACGGCGATTGCTTGAATCCTTTGAGAACACAAGGTCTAAGCAAATTGCTGGTATTGAACGAGGTGATCTTGAACGCCTAGCCTTACAAGACCAGCGTGATGTTGTGAATCCTCCAACACCATTTGATAGCTGGTTTGAGGTCGATGTCGCCTTGGCGCTTTTACGCAAGGATTTCACTGTACTTCCTCAATATGAATTTGCTGGAAAGAGGATCGATCTTGTTGTCGAGGGAGGCCACGCACGGTTGGCAATTGAATGCGATGGTGACCACTGGCATGGCCCTGACCAATATGAAAGGGACATGCAACGTCAACGGCAGTTGGAGCGGTGCGGTTGGCAATTTTTCCGCGTCAGAGAATCTGCCTTTTATGCCAATAGGGAAGATGCTCTTTCGAGCCTTTGGCAAAGGCTTGAGGAGCGCGGAATTTACCCGATAGGCCTTAACCTAGCGGTAGACGACCATGAAGAAAATGAACGAAGCGATCCGAGAGCTGGTGCGAATCATTCAGAGTTTAAAGAAGAGAAGGGTGAGCCCTCTGGTGCAACGCACGAGCCCCCGTTTACACTTGCCCCAACCAGTAACGGTGTAATCGAATCCGCTGTAGATGGAGTAACAACGCAGCAGATTCGTGGTGCTATTACAGTAGTGCTTGAAGCCTGTCCCAATTACTCATGTACGCTGGACTCTCTTACCAGACGAGTTCTTAGCCATCTTGAGATCCGAACACGCGGCAAGCCCTGGCGCAAATTCGATGCAAGAGTCAAAAAACAAGTTGAGCAACTAGATAAAGATGGGCTTGTGGAGAAATATAAGGCGACAAATGAAAGGGTGCGCCTGACGAAAGCAGGCCTGACAAGTCAATGCAGCGGACGCCCCTGACGGGGCGCCGCTGATTTAGGCGTTAAGCAGTAAAGCAAGAAAGGGAGTTTAAATTGGACACCAGTAAAATCGAAGAATTTGAAGAGTATGTCTCGAAAGAGATCACGCCAGCCACAGTGGATATTGATAGGCTCGAAGATAGAAATCGAAAGCATATTCAAAAGCTCGTCTACACCAATTTGGTCGATCGATTCGACTCAATGGTGGACGGCTCTCTTCTTGTTAACTGTTCCAATAGCTACCTGGTCGAGGAAGCAACCAAGGGCATGTCCCAGCCGATAACAGAGGCGGAGCTGGTGAAAATACTGGTGCAGAGCGACAATTTACAAGATGCTCTAGAAGAGCGTTTGAAAGCGTCTTTGCGGAACTCGGTGTTGCGTGAACGACACTCCAGAAAGCTCGCAGCGTTATTCCGAACCTTTGATGCCTTCTCCACCGATGGTGATTTCTTTTCTGTGCCAAAAGTTAACATCAGCACAGGTGACGTCGCGGAAAAGTTCAAGCCGCAAGATAAGACCGTGCCCCACTCACTGTGTGGATACGCAGATTGGCTTTATTCTCGACGAAATTCTATCGTCCATGGTGCAGGTACTAACCGCTTTCTCGAAAATGACCGCAAGCAGATCAAGAAGCTCTATAAATCTGACCTGAAGCAAACGTTCAGAATTAAGCTTTCGGCAATCACCGTCGCATCAAAGTATTATTTGGCGGTTGCCAGAATTCTTAAAGAGGCCGCCGCGGTTGCTTAACAAGGCGGTCAACGGGGCGCCAACTGCGCTGCGCTCCGTTGGCGCCCATTACCGCTGGCGTTATGTTTCAGGAAGAGAAATGCCATGGAAATATTGATTTACCAGCTAGTGATTGCTGGAATTGTCATCGGAGCCGCTCTACTGAAAGGAGCTATTGGTCTGAAGTGGGCAGCGATCGGAGCGATGATATGGACTGTGCTTCATATCTTTGCGCCTTGGTTAATGCTCGTTCAGTTCTTCACGATTGGGGTGGCCTACGTTGTAGGAAGCGCTATAGTGGCGGACAATAAATGACCTTTTGGGGTGTCTTGTCAAAGCTTACAAAGGAGAGCGAACGAGATTTAAAGCGCCGTTTCACGCGGGCTCGAGGCTTGATCAAGGGGCGGGACAGCCCGTGGGACCATCTTGACAATGGAGATGCGGCGCTTAGTGGGCGAGTTTTCGTAGTGACAACATGGAGAACCGGAAAGGGCGAAGAGGATTTCCGGCATATTCTTCAGAGGCAACATCACAAAATCCGGAAGACTATTCGGGTCAATTGGTTGAAATACTCTGACCGCGCGCTGGCACAAGCTATTCACGAGCACATTAATGCGTTTCTCCCAGGAGATATAGTTGCAATAGTAAGGGGCGGAGGGGATACAAAGGAGAAGCAGTTCGCTCCTTTCAACAATCCGGATGCAGTTAAGGCCGTTCGAACATTGAGAGAGCAATACAAGGTGGTCGTAGTAACTGGGGTAGGGCATTCCACAGATCACTTCGCCATTGAAAGAGTGGCCACATTCAACCAAGCCACTCCAACGGACGCCGCATACTTGATATGTGATTTGTTGCATGGGTAAACATAACAAATCGCTCAAGTACATTCTGTAGTTCCCCCGCTTTAGTGGACACCTTCTCCTAACGAGAGGAGGTGGGCAATGCCCAGATATAAGAATCCGAGGAAGACCTGGCAGTACTCGGCGGATTTCAAGTTGGAGGCTGTCCAGTTGAGTTATCAAGAAGGGATTCAGGATCAGCGGGTCGCTGCGTAAGCTCCCCCGAGGCTTTGACGGCTTGGTTTGTATAGGGAGGGGCAGGGATAGAGGTAGGTGAATAGGGTCTTGCCGGCAAGCGGTGCTTGCCTTTCGCGGGCGGAGCCCGCTCCCACAAGCACATAACAAAAAAGCCCCGGCGGTTGCCGAGGCTCTTTCGTGCGGCTCCCTTGCCGGGCGCCGCTGTTACTTGCGCTTCATGGAATCGAAGAATTCCGCATTGGTCTTGGTCTGCTTCATGCGGTCGATCAGGAATTCCATGGCGCCGATTTCGTCCATCGGATGGAGGACCTTGCGCAGAATCCACATCTTCTGCAGCTCGTCCTCGCTCACCAGCCGCTCTTCGCGGCGGGTGCCGGAGCGTTTGATGTTCATGGCCGGGAACACACGCTTTTCCGCCACTTTGCGGTCCAGGTGCAGTTCCATGTTGCCGGTGCCCTTGAACTCCTCGTAGATCACTTCGTCCATCTTGGAGCCGGTTTCCACC